>Ga0209347_1000208_pt1 | contig 162079 bp, 138 predicted proteins | sample AutmiccommuBRH23_FD_187382 | JGI IMG/M metagenome (GOLD analysis project Ga0209347, IMG submission 187382) | Deep subsurface microbial communities from Mt. Terri, Switzerland - Autotrophic microbial communities BRH/23 (SPAdes) (version 2) | ecosystem: Environmental > Aquatic > Deep subsurface... | reverse complement strand
CGAGGAGCTCGCGGCGTTCATGGCGTGCGCGCACGCGAAATTCACCGGCGAAGTCGGCGTGTGCCTGGCCACGTCGGGCCCCGGCGCGATCCATCTCCTGAACGGCCTCTATGACGCGAAGCTCGACCACCAGCCGGTCGTCACGATCATTGGCCAGCAAAGCCGCGCCGCGCTCGGCGGCGACTACCAGCAGGAAGTCGATCTGTTGTCGCTCTTCAAGGACGTCGCGCACGAGTTCGTGCACATGGTGACGGTGCCCGAGCAGGTGCGCCACGTCGTCGATCGGGCGATGCGCATCGCGCGCGACCGGCGCACCGTCACCTGCATCATCTTCCCCAACGACGTCCAGGATCTGCCCTACCAGGCGCCGCCGCGCGAGCACGGCACGATCCATTCGGGCATCGGCTACACGGGGATCCGCATCGTGCCGCGCGAGGACGATCTCGTGCGCGCGGCCGCCATTCTCAACGCCGGGCAGAAAGTGGCGATGCTCGTCGGCGCGGGCGCGCTCGAGGCGACCGACGAGATCATCGAAGTCGCCGAGCGGCTCGGCGCGGGCGTAGCCAAGGCGCTGCTCGGCAAAGCGGCCGTGCCCGACGACCTGCCGTTCGTCACCGGCGCGATCGGGCTGCTCGGCACGAAGCCGAGCTGGGACCTGATGAACGACTGCGACACGCTGCTGATGGTCGGCTCGGGTTTCCCGTATTCGGAGTTCCTGCCGAAGGAAGGCCAGGCGCGCGGCGTGCAGATCGACATCGAGCCGCGCATGCTCAACTTGCGCTATCCGATGGAAGTGGCGCTGCTCGGCGACGCGAAGGAGACGCTGCAGGGGCTCTTGCCGCACCTGGTGGCGAAACCGGACCGCGCGTGGCGCGCGACGATCGAGCACGGTGTCGAGCGCTGGTGGCGCGTGCTCGAAGGCCGCGCGCTCAACACCGCCCACCCGATCAACCCGCAGCGCGTGTTCTGGGAGCTGTCGCCGCGCCTGCCCGAGCGCTGCATCCTCACCTGCGACTCGGGGTCGGCGGCGAACTGGTACGCGCGCGACCTGAAGATGCGCCGCGGCATGATGGCGTCGCTCTCCGGGGGGCTCGCGACGATGGGCCCGGCCGTGCCGTATGCGATCGCGGCCAAATACGCGCACCCCGACCGCCCGGTCATCGCGCTGGTCGGCGACGGGGCTATGCAGATGAACGGCATCAACGGGCTCGTGACGATCGCCAAAGTGTGGCGCGAGTGGGCCGACCCGCGCCTCGCGGTGATGGTGCTCAACAACGGCGACCTCAACCAGGTGACTTGGGAGCAGCGCGCGCTCGAAGGCGACCCGAAGTTCATCGACGCGCAGGCGGTGCCCGATTTCCCGTATGCCGAATACGCGCGGCTGCTCGGCCTGGGTGGCATTCGCGTCGACGACCCCGAGCAGGTCGGCGCGGCGTGGGACGCGGCGCTTCACGCCGACCGCCCGACGCTCCTCGAGATGGTCACCGACCCGGACGTGCCGCCGCTGCCGCCGCACATCAGCGCCAAGCAGGCCAAAGCGTACCTGTCGGCGCTGCTGCACGGCGACCCCGACTCGCTCGGCATCGTCGTGGCGAGCTTCAAGGAAAGCTGGGACAGCCTGTTCCCGCCGGGATCGATTCCGGGCTGAGCGCGAAGCCGTTCTTCTTTCCGCAACCCGGCCGCCTTGTGCGTGCCGATCGCGAGGAGGGTTTCATGGCGTCAACGAAACCGCTGGTACTCATCACCGGTTCGGCAGGCCGGCTCGGCAGCGCGATCGGTGCGGCGCTCGGCGAGCGCTTCACCGTCGTCGGGTTCGAGCGCGACTGCAGGCAGGCGGCCAACTGCATCGACGTCGACATCACTTCGGCTGACGCGCTCGCGGCAGCCTGCCGCACCCTTCGCGAGCGCCATGGCACGCATATCGCGTCGGTCATTCACCTCGCCGCGTATTACGATTTTTCCGGCGAGCCGGATCCGAAATACGACGAAGTGAATGTGCAGGGCACGCGCCGGCTGCTCGAGGCGCTGCAGGATTTCGACGTCGATCAGTTCGTCTACGCGAGCACGATGCTGGTCCACGCGCCGACCGAGCCGGGCGCCCCGATCGACGAGAACAGCGAACTCGCGCCGAAGTGGCCGTACCCACAATCGAAGCTCGAAGCCGAAGAGGCCGTGCTCGCGACGCGCGGGCGGATTCCGGCGGTGATCCTGCGCATCGCCGGCGTCTACACGGACGACTGCGAAGTCCCGTCGCTCGCCTACCAGATCCAGCGCATCTACGAGCGCCAGATGCTCGGCCACGTCTTCCCCGGCGATCCGGCCCACGGCCAGGCTTTCGTGCATCTTGACGACGTCGCGCAGGCGTTTCGGCTCGTCGTCGAGAAACGCCATGGGCTGGGGGACGAAACCACGCTGCTCATCGGCGAGCCGGTGACCGAAAGCTACGAGTCGCTGCAGAACCTGATCGGGCAGCTCATCCACGGCGAGCCCTGGGGGACGCGCCGGATACCGAAACCCGTCGCAGCGACCGGCGCGTGGGCGCAGGACGTCGTCGAAAAAGTCACTCCCGACGCGATCGACCGCGGCATCGAGCCATTCATCCAGCCGTTCATGGTGTGGCTCGCGGACGACCACTACGAGCTCGACATCTCGCGCGCGACCGAGCTCCTGGGCTGGCGGCCGCAGCACAGCCTGCGCCGGGTCCTGCCGAAAATGATCGGCCGGCTCAAGCAAAGTCCGGCCGCGTGGTACAAGGCGAACCGCATTCCGCTGCCGCTGTGGCTCGAGGATCTGGCCGCGCAGCCGCAGCCCGAAGCGCAGCTCCTCGCCGAATACGACGCGCTCGATCGGCGCGAACACCGGCAGACGATCTGGTGCCACTTCGCGAACGCCGCGCTCGGGCTGTGGCTCGTTTCGTGCCCGTTCATCTTCGGGCTCGCCGATCGCTGGATGGAGCCCGGCGAACTCGTCGCCCCCAACGCGCGCGGCCTCGTCCTGTCCGACACCTGGATGACCGCCAGCGACATCGTCAGCGGACTGCTGATCACCGCCTTCGCGCTGGCCTCTCTGTCGCGCCGCATCGCGTGGGCGCGCTGGGCGACCGCCGCCGTCGGCATCTGGCTGCTGTTCGCGCCGCTGGTGTTCTGGAGCCCCAGCGCCGTCGCCTATGCCAACGACACGCTCGTCGGCGCGCTGGTGATCCTGTTCGCGGTCGGCGTGCCCTCGACACCGGGCATCGGCCCGATTGCGCGTCTCGCCGGGCCGGACACACCTCCCGGCTGGGACTACAGCCCGTCGTCGTGGAACCAGCGCATCCCGATCATCGCGCTGGCGATGGTGGGCCTGTTCATCTCGCGCTATCTGGCCGCGTTCCAGCTCGGTCATATCCCCGCAGCGTGGGATCCGTTCTTCGGCGACGGCACCGAACGCATCATCACGTCTTCGGTTTCGGAAGCCTGGCCGGTTTCCGACGCCGGACTCGGCGCGGCCGTCTATGTGCTCGAGATCGTCACCGGCATCATCGGCGACAAGCGGCGCTGGCGCACGCTGCCGTGGCTGGTGCTGCTGTTCGGCGTGCTGATCGTCCCGCTCGGCGCCGTGAGCATTTTCTTCATCATCATCCAGCCGGTCGTGATCGGCACATGGTGCACGCTGTGCCTCGTCGCCGCCGCCGCGATGCTGCTGCAAATCCCGTACTCCTTTGACGAGATCCTCGCGACCCTCCAGTTCCTCAAGGAGCGCCGCCGGCAAGGGAAGTGGCTGTGGCATGTGCTGCTGCACGGCGACACCATCGACGGCGGCAGCGCGGACTATTCGGACAATTTCGAGGAACGCGCGCCGGTCGTGCTGCGCGAAATGCTCAAGGGCGGCGTGACCGTACCGTGGACGCTGGCGCTCAGCATCGTCCTCGGCGCAGTCCTCATGCTCAGCCGGCTGCTGTTCGACGCGACCGGCACCGCGGCCGACAACGATCATGTCGTCGGCGCGCTGGTGATCACTTTTTCGATCATGGCGCTCGCCGAAGTCGCGCGGCCGTTGCGCTTCATCAATGCCGCTTTCGGCGCCTGGCTGCTGCTCGCGCCCTGGCTTCTCGACGGCTATACCGGCCTCGGCACCGCGACGGTTTCGATCATCGGTCTGCTGCTGGTCGCGCTGGCCTTGCCGCGCGGCGCAATCGAGAGCCACTACGGCGCCTGGGACCGCTACGCGAAAGCGGGAGAGCGCTGGTCGCGGCTGGCGACGCCGCGCGATTGACGCTGCGGTGCCGCAACAGCCGGCGACGCCATCGCCGCTTCAATTCCGCGCCGGCACCGCGGCCGGCGCCGTTTCTTCGCCGAGACGGCGCCACAGGATCCAGCCGGCAGCGGCCAGATAGGCGAAGCCGCCCGGCACCCACATGATGAGCCCGGCCAGCTGCTGGTCCTCGAGGGCGCGCCCATCGCCGTAGAACGATACCCTGCCGAAAGTCAGCAACGCGCCCAGCAGCCCGGTGTGGATCAGCGTCAGCAGGATCGCGAGCAGCGCCGGCGCGAGCCGGCGGCCGCACAGGACGGACCACCAGAAGAGCCAGCCGCTCGCGACAAACAACACATGCTCGATTAGGTGCCACCACGGATCGTCGAGCGCCAGCCGGTACATGCGCGGAGCGTGCCAGATCCAGATCACCGCGCCGTGCACCATCGCCGCCGCGAGCGGATGACGGCCGCTCCGGAGGATCGCCGCCCACAGCGGGCGCAGTAGCGCACCGGTCGCGGCGCTCCACTGCGGCAAGGGGCCGGCCAGCGCTCCGAGCGGCGCGACCACGACGATGAGGAGCATGTGCTGCACCATGTGCAGCGCCGTACTCTCTTCCGCCCAGCGGTCCAGGGGTCCGAACACCGCCAGCGCGCCGATTGCCATCGCGGCGAAAAACCACGTCGCCTGCGCCCGGCCCGGCGGCACGCGTCGGGCCCCGAGGCCGTAGAGCCCGCACGCCGCCCCCAGCAGCCCCGCGCTCAGAAGCAGCGGAAAGCCTGCGGGCAGCGACGCGGAAAGCGCGTGCGCCGCAGCCGGCTGCGCCGTGGCAAGCAGCGTCATCAGAACAAACGCAGCGATCAGACGCATGGCGGCAGGCCCACGATCGGCAAAGCGATGAACAGCGTCGCCAGCGCCGCGACCAGATGCACGCTCGCACCGACCCGCGCGATGAAGCGCTTCGCCCGCTCGTTCTGGCCGACCCGGCGCGACGCGCGCCAACACAGCGCCGACAAGCCGAGCAGCAGCGCCACCGTCGCGAGCGACGCGCCGCCCAGCACGATGTTGAGCCAGTTCCACGGCCCTGCTGTCGCGTCCGGCGGCGCGACGGCGCAACCGACCGACAGGCCGCTGTACAGCGCGATGAACCACATACCCCACACGATCAGGCCGAGCGGAATCTGGAGCGGATGGTAAAGCCACATCATCAGCCGCCTCCCCACGTCGCAGGAAACAGCACCAGGGCGACGTAGGCGCTCCACACCACGCCGAGGTTGAAATACCAGAGCTGGCCGAGCACGATCGGCTCGTACGGCGCCGCACGGTCGACAAAGCCGTAATGGACTCGCCACGCCTGCAGGCCGGTCGCGATTCCCGCAAGGCCGCAGTGGAAAAGGGCGTAGCCGAGGACGACGGCAATCACCGCGTCGTGAGCTGTCGCTTTCGGGGCAAGGCCCGACGCGTGCATCAGCCATAGCAGATGTGCCGACTGCAGCACGCCGAGCGCCGCGATCATGGCGAGTTGTCCGCGCAGCCTCCTGTCCGAGCCGCGTCGCAGCGCCGCGAGAACCCGCCGCAGCCACAGCGTTGCCACAGTCAGCAACAGCACATTCGCGAGCATGGCGCGGGCGTCGAGCGGCGACTGCGCCGGCACCTGCCACTGCGGCGCGACGGTCCACAGGTAGAACCAGCCGAAGAGAAGCGCCGCATAGAGCGCGCCGTCCGCGAGCAGCGTCACGCCCATGCCCCATCGCCCCGGCCCGTCATGGGTGCGCCAGTGCAGCGGCGGATCGCCGGCAGAAAACGGAACCGTCGTGCCGGACTCTTCGTGGGCGCCGTTCTCCCACGACCAGCGCAGCACGAGGATCGCCGCCACGACGGTCGCGAAGCTGGCCACGGCATACGCTTTCACCAGCAGGCCGATGCACACCACCGACAGCACCAGCGCAACAGCGAACGGCAGCCAGGTGTTGCCGGGCAAGTGGATGATTTCGCGCACTTCGCCGTTCACGGCATCGGTGCCCCAGGTTTCGCGGCGCCCATGCGCGATCGCCGCCAGACCCTGCTCGCCGCGCGCCATTTTTTTGGCCAGCTCCGGGTGGTCCCACAGTGGGTAGCGGCTGTCGACGTTCGGCAGGCTGATGAAGTTGTAGGCGGCCGGCGGCAGCCGGGTGGCCCATTCGAGGGTATCGGCATGCCACGGATTCGGTGAGGCGCGCACGCCGAAGCGAAAGTGCAGCAGCACGTCGACGAGCACGGTGGCGATGCCGATCGCCATGATGAAACTGCCGATCGAGGAAACCAGGTTCGGAACGTCCCAGCCGAGCCCGGGCGCATACGTGTAGGCGCGCCGTGGCATCCCCAGCAGCCCGGTCCAGTGCATCACGAGGAACGTGAGGTTGAAGCCGCCGAAGACCAGCCAGAAACCCCAGCGTCCGAGGCGCGCCGACGGCATGCGGCCGGAAAAATGCGGCAGCCAGTAATAGACCGCCGCGACCAGCGGAAAGAACATTCCTCCGACGAGCACGTAGTGGAGGTGGGCGACGACGAACTGGGTGTCGTGCACCTGCCAGTTGAACGGCACCAGCGCCAGCATCACGCCCGTCAGCCCGCCGGCGACGAATATCACGAGGAAGCCGAAGAGCCACAGCATCGGCACGTGATAGACGGGCCGGCCCAGCCACAGCGTGGCGAGCCACGAGAAGACCTGCACGCCGGTCGGAATCGCGACCAGCATGCTCGCGGCCGAAAAGAACGCCTGCGCCAGATGCGGGATGCCGACGGTGAACATGTGGTGCACCCACAACGCGAAGCTGATGAAGCCGGTCGTCAGCACCGCGACGACGACCCAGCGGTAACCGACGATCGGACGCCGGGCGAACACCGGCAGCATCGTCGAGACGAGGCCCGCCGCAGGCAGGAAGATGATGTACACCTCGGGGTGGCCGAAAAGCCAGAACAGGTGCTGCCACAGGATCGGGTCGCCACCGCGCGCGACGTCGAAAAACGCCATTCCCGCAGCGCGCTCGAGTTCCAGCAGGATGCTGCCGAGGATCAGCGGCGGGAAACCCAGCACGATCATCATCGCCATCGTCAGGATGTACCACGCATAGAGCGGCATGCGCTGGAGGGTCATGCCCGGCGCGCGGGCACGCAGGATCGCCACCACCAGTTCGACCGCCGCGGTGACGGCGGAAATCTCGACGAACGTGATCCCCAGCAGCCAGAAATCCGAATTCACGCCCGGGCTGTACGGCAGGCTCGACAACGGCGTGTACATGAACCAGCCGGCATCGGGAGCGAGCTCCAGAAACAGGCTCGCGGCGAGGATCAGCCCGCCGAAGAGGTAGCACCAGTAGCCCAGCGCCGACAGCCGGGGAAACACCAGATCACGCGCGCCAAGCATTTTCGGGATCAGGTACACCGCCAGGCCTTCCATCATCGGCACGGCGAACAGGAACATCATCACCGTGCCGTGCATCGTGAACACCTGGTTGTAGGTGTCGGCGTCCATGAAAGTCTGGTCCGGCAGCGCGAGCTGGGCGCGGATGAGCATCGCCAGCAGGCCGCCGAAGATGAAGAAACCGAGGCCCGTCAGAAGGAACAGCAGGCCGATGCGGGTGTGGTTCACGATCGTCGCGGCGCGCCAGCCGCGCGGATTGCCCCACACCTCTTCGAACTGCTGGTGGAGCTCGTCGGGGCGGCCGTCGATCATGGCGTGAAAACCGCGCCGGAGACGAGTCGGGGCGCGTTGCGCACGGCTCCCGGAGCTGCGGAGGCGGGAAGGGCTCCCCCCGGAGGCGCGCCGGCCGGGACGTGCCCGCCCGCGGGGGCGGCTGCGCCCCGCTCCGCGAGCCACGCGGAAAAACCCGCCTCGGTATGCACCTGCACTTTCAGCACCATGTGCGCGTGCCCGGTGCCACAGAATTCCGAGCACTGGCCGCGCAACGATCCCGCCTCGTCGGCCTGCAGGCGCAGGACGTTGGTGCGCCCGGGCACCGCGTCGATCTTCGGCCCGAGCCGCGGCACCCAGAACGAATGGATGACGTCGGCACTGGTGACGTGGATATGCACCGGACGACCCGCCGGCAAATGCAGCTCATCGACGAGCACGGCGCTGCTGCCCGGATAAGCGACGTCCCACTGCCATTGCCGGCCCGTCACGTCGATGCGCAGCGGCGCTTCGCCGCGCCGCGGCAGCATGCGGTCGCCCGCGGGAACGCCGAACCCGAGCAGCAGCACGATGCTCGTCGTCGGCAGCAGGATTCCGCCACTGACGACCCACCGCCGGCTGAGCCGTTTCGCCTCCTCGGCGCTGAAATCGCGCGGCCTGCGCAGCATCGCGACGATCCACGCGACGGTGACACCGACGAGCACGAGGGTGGCGACGATCAACATCGGCCACCACAGCAGCGTCACGTCGCGCGCGGCGGGGCCGGCCGGGTCGAGTATCGACTGCGGACCTTCGCACGCGGCGAGCCACGGCGCGACGAGCGCCGGGAGCATCGATTGCACCGACAGGGCAGCGGCCGGCGTCGATGGCATCGGCACGGCTGCGTTCCGTCCACCCGCGAGGTCAAAATGCCCGAACCCGCCGACTCCGGCGCTGAATCGATCGTCAGCCGCGCCGCGCTGCGCGGCCACCCGCTCCATCCGATGCTGATCCACTTTCCGGTCGCAGCGCTCATCGGGCTCGTCGCGACCGATGTCGCGTGGCTCGTGAGCGGCGATCCGTTCTGGGCGCGCGCCGGCCTGTGGCTGGCCGGGGTCGGAGCGGGCGGCGGCTGGATCGCGAGCCTGCTCGGTGTCGTCGACTTGCTGCTGGTCGAGCGCATCCGCGAAAAGATCACCGCGTGGTGCCATGCGGTGATCGCCGTGATGATGCTTTCGCTGGCTTCGCTGAACTGGGCGATGCGCTATCGCGAAGGGGCCGAACAGCTCGCGGCGTGGGAACTCTACCTGTCGCTCCTGACAGCCGGCACGATCGGCCTCGCGGCTTATCTTGGCGGGCGGCTCGTCTACGAACATGCGGTCGGCGTCGAACTCGGTCATAAGGCGGCCATCGAGGACTCGACCACGCTATAGCGGCTTGGCCAGCACCAGCCACAGCGTCGCGCCGAGCAGGACCGTCAGGACGCTGCCGAGGATCGCGCAGTGACGGCGAATCCTTCCCTCCGGGCGGCGCTCGATTTTCAGGATCAGGACACCGCACAACGCATGCCCGATCACCAGCAGGCAGACGACCGAGAGCTTCAGGATCAGCCACGGTTCGAGCGCGGCGGCGCCGGGAAACAGCAGGGTGCCGGAAATGATCGCGAGGAGCGCCGCCGGCGATGAAATCAGCGTGAACATCAGTCTCATCAGATCGGTGTGATGGCGGTAGAACATCGGCTCGCTGTGACGGGTGCCGGCGGCGATCAGGGCCGGCATGTACAGCAACGTGCCGCACCAGGCCAGCAGTGCCGCGAAATGAAGCAGCTTGAGCAAGTGCATTCCCGGCCTCCGTTCGACAGCGTGGCCACGGCCCGTGTGACTCCGTCGTGGGCGCAGAAGCAAAACGAGGGCCCGTGGCGGCACCAGTCGCAGGAGGCCTCCGGCAGCGTCGGCGGACGGCAACCGAGCGGTTGCTGTAAAAATTTCAACCGGAACGGCGAAGAAATACCTGAGCGGACAAAGGCCGGATTACACGTCCCGGTGCCAAATCCTGAACGTTGTCCGGGCAAAAAATACTGCACACTAGTGCCGATTCTGACTGTGGCGTTCCGCGTGGAAACGATTTAATGCACTTTATTACCGTCATCACGCCATTCTGCATAATAGTTCATCGTCCTGGCATTGAACGCGTCTCCGGACCCTTGACCCCGACCGCCGGACCCGGCCCGGCCCTGCCGCGTCCGCCCGACCGGGATTGCCATCCGTCGGACAGGATGAGGAACCCGGGAGCGAGAGCATGAGCAAAGCGGCAAATGCCGAGGAGGGGCGCATGGATGGCATCGACGAACGGTCCTGCGCCGAAACCCAGTGGGAAGACGCCGCGCGCGACCCGTTGCTCCCGGACATGGCGGCGCTGATCGACGTGCTGCGGCGGCACTGCATGGTGGATTTTTCGGACTACAAGACCGGCACGCTTTCGCGCCGCGTGCGTCGGCGCATGACGCTGACGGGCTGCGACACGCTCTCTGCATATCACGAGAACATCGTCCGGGACGACGTCGAACGTAACGCGCTGTGCGCCGATCTGCTGATCAACGTCACGGAGTTCTTCCGCGATCCGGCCGCGTTCTCGCTGCTCGCCGATGAAGTGCTCCCGGACATGTTGCGCGGGCGCAATCCGTCCGACGCGTTGCGGCTGTGGTCGGCCGGATGCGCGAGCGGCGAGGAAGCCTACACGCTGGCCCTGCTGGCGCTCGACGCCGCAGGCCGCTTCGGCTTCACCGGCGACGTCAAGGTCTTCGCCACCGATATCCATCCTGGCGTGCTGAGCGACGCCTCGCAGGGAATTTTCCGCGACGACGCATTGCACGCGATCCCCGAAGCGCTGCTGCGCCGCTATTTCCAGCGCACGCACGACGGCTGGCGCGTCGATGGCACGTTGCGGCGCCATGTCGTCTTTGCCCGCCACAACCTGCTGACCGATCCGCCCTTTACGCGCATCGACCTCGCGCTGTGCCGCAACCTGCTGATCTATCTGCAGAACGCAGCGCAGCTGAAGGCGCTGGCGCAGCTTCACTTCGCCCTCAAGCCGCAGGGCCTCCTGATGCTCGGCGCGAGCGAAACCGTCGGCGAACACGCGGCGCGCGCGTTCATGACGGTCGATCGCTCGAGCAAGCTTTACCGCAAGCAGGCAGCCGCGCTGCCGCGCTCGTGCAGCGTTCGCGTTCCCCCGCTGTCGACGCTGCCCGACGCGCTTCCCGCGAACGGCGCAGGCACGCCGGAGGAGCTCGAAGCGGAGCTGCTCGCGACGCGCGAACGGCTGCACGAGATGATCGTCGAGCTCAAGAGCAGCCACGAGCACATCGATCTCGCGAACGAGGAACTGACCGCGTCGAACGAGGAGCTGCAGAGCACCAACGAGGAATTGAAGTCGGTCAACGAAGACCTCTACATCCTCAACCGCGAACTCGAAGACCGCAACGCGGCGCTGGCAAACCTGAACCGCGACTACGACCACCTGCTCGCGAGCACGAAGATCGGCACCGTGTTTCTCGATGCCGGTCTGCGCGTGCGCCGCTTCAGCGCCGCCGTCGAAAACGTTCTCGCGTTGCGCGCCTCCGACGCAGGTCGTCCGCTCGCGGAAATCGCCTACCACGCCGGGGACGCGTCACGCTTCCTGGCCGATCTCCAGCACGTCGCCGCCACCGGCGAAGGCCTCGAGCGCGAGGTGGACGTCAGCGGCCGCTGGTACCTGGAACGCATGCTGCCGTTTTACGGCGAGGGGGGCATGCGCGACGGCGTCGTGCTCACCTATACGGATATCAGCCGCGTCAAGACCGCGCAGGCCGAAGTCGCCGTGCTCGCGGCCGAGCGCACGCGCCTGCAGGGCATTCTCGACGCGCTGCCCGACGGCGCGTACATCGTCGGCGCCGATCACGTCATCGAGTATTTCAACCCGGCGCTCGAACGCCAGTTCGGCGCGCCGGCCGGACGCAAGTGCTTCGAATACCTCCACGGCCGCAGCGAAGCCTGTACGTGGTGCAACAACGATGCGGTGTTCGCGGGCGCGTCGGTGCAGGCGGAATGGACGGCGCCCAGCGGGCGCAGCTACGACCTGTTCGAAATGCCGTTCCGCAATCCCGACGGCACGCTCAGCAAGTTCGAGATCTTTCACGACATCACGCCCGTCAAGGAGAGCCGCCGCCAGCTCGCCGAGGCGACCATGCTGGCGCACGTCGGGTACTGGGAATGGCAGCTCCCCGCCGGCGTCCTTCACTGGGGGGAGCAAACCGACCGCCTCCTCGGCCACGCGCCGGGCGAGGTCACTCCCAGCGGCGCCACCTTCCTCGCTCACGTTCATCCGGACGACCGCGAGCGGGTCGCCGAGGACCTCGCGGGTGCGGTCCGGAACAATCGTTCCTACGTCAGCGAATTCCGCCTCATCCGCGCCGATGGCGCGCTGCGCATTGCGCGCGCGAACGGTCACCTGCAGCACGACCGGGAAGGCCGCGCGGTGCGCGTGTGCGGCGCGATCCAGGACATTACCGAGCTGCGCACCACCGAAACCGCGCTGCGCAACAGCGAAGAACGATTTTCGATCGCGATGACGGCAGCACCGTTCGCAGTCGCGATCACGCGCGTCGAGGACGGACGGTTCGTCGACGTGAACGACAAGTACGAAATTCATTTCGGCTGGAAACGTGAAGACCTCATCGGCAAGACTTCGGTCGAGGCCAACCTGTGGCCCGATCCCGAGAGCCGCCAGCGCTGGCTTGAAATGCTCCGGCAGCACGGTTCGGTGCTCGATTTCGAGACGCTCGGGTGCGACCGCAGCGGCGCGGTGCGCCAGGTCAGCCTGTCGTCCAGATACATCGACATCGACGGCGAGAAACACGTGCTCACGTTCGTGCACGACATCACCGAACGCAAGGAAGCCCAGGCACGCATCGAATATCTCGCGCATCACGATGCGCTCACCGGACTGCCGAACCGCGTGCTGTTCCGCGACCGCTTCGCGCTGGCGACCGCGTGGGCGGAGCGCGCGCACGCGAAAGTCGCGCTGCTGTTCGTCGACCTCGATCATTTCAAGACCATCAACGACACCCTCGGCCACCCTGCCGGCGACGGCCTGCTGCAAGGGGTCGCGCTGCGACTGCGCGAATGCCTGCGCGAGACCGACACCGTCAGCCGCCTCGGCGGCGACGAGTTCCTGATCGCGCTTACCGATGTCCGCCACCCGCAGGCGATCAACAGCGCGACGGCGAAGATTTTCGACGCGCTGACCCGCCCGTTCGAACTCGAAGGCCATGAGCTGACGAACACGATGTCGATCGGCATCGCGATCTGGCCCGACGACGGCAAGGATTTCGACACGCTGCTGAAGAACGCCGACACCGCGATGTACCAGGCCAAGCGCGCCGGCCGCAACACCTGGCGCTTCTACACCGAGCAGATGAACGCAGACGCCGTCGAACAGCTGCAGATCCGCACGGCGTTGCACCGCGCGCTCGAAAACGACGAGTTCCTGCTGCATTACCAGCCGCAGATCAACCTCGCGAGCGGCCGTGTCGTCGGTGTCGAAGCCTTGCTGCGCTGGCACTGTGACAAGCGCGAACTGGTCCCGCCGGGCCGCTTCATCCCGGCAGCGGAGGACAGCGGCCTGATCGTCCCGATCGGCGACTGGGTGCTGCGCGAAGCGTGCATGCAGGCCGTGCGCTGGACGCGGCAGGGCCTGCCGGAGCTGACCATCGCGGTCAACCTGTCGGCGGTGCAGTTCCAGCGCGGGGATCTCGAACGCAGCGTCGTAGAGGCGCTGTCGCTGTCGGGCCTCGATCCGGCGCGGCTCGAACTCGAACTGACCGAGTCGCTGCTGCTCGTCGACACCGAATCCGTCATCGAAACGCTGCGACGGCTGAAATCGCTCGGCGTGCGCCTGTCGATCGACGACTTCGGCACCGGCTATTCGAGCCTCGCGTACCTGAAGCGCTTCGCTGTCGACAAGCTCAAGATCGACCAGTCGTTCGTCCGCGACATCGCGACCGACCCGGACGACGCCGCGATCGTGCGCGCGATCGTCAGCATGGCCCGCACCCTCAAGCTGCAGGTCATCGCCGAAGGCGTCGAAAGCGAGGACATCGGCCGCTTCCTGTGCATCTTCAACTGCGACGAGGCGCAGGGCTACCATTACGCGCGGCCGATGCCGGGCGACGCGCTGGCCGAATGGCTGGTGGCCAGCGGTCGCAGCCCCGGAGGGGGACCGGCCAGTCCTGCCTGACTCGTCCCCGACTGCGCCGGTCGCTCAGGCTTCGACGATCATGCGGGTGCGCATTTCCATGTGCAGCGCATGGCAGAAGTGCGTGCAGTAGCACCAGTAGATTCCGGGCCTGTCGGCCTTGAAGGTCACGGACTTGGTTTCTTGCGGATTGACGATGAAATTGATGTTGTGTCGCTGGATCGCGAAGCCGTGGGTCAGATCTTCGACCTTGTCGAGGTTCGTCAGGATGATCGTGACTTCATCGCCTTTCTTCACCCTGAATTCGCGCAGGCTGAACGCGGGCGCCTGGCTGACGAGCTTCACAGTGACCTTCCTGCCGTCACGGAAGACGCCCGACTCTTTCGGGTCCCGCACCGCGTTCGGAAAATCGTCGAGGTTGTAGACCTGAAGCGGCTTGATGATGTCGCGCCGGACGATGATCGAGTCGTGCGGCTCGGAGGCCACCGGGTTGTCGTGCACGAGCGTCATCTTGTCGCCGCTGATGTCGATCAGCTGGGACGTTTCGGGATGCAGCGGGCCGACCGGAAGGAAGCGATCCTTCGAGAACTTGTTGTCCGAAACCAGGAATCTGCCGTCGCACTCGCGCGTTTCGCCCATCGACGTGAAGCCGTGGCCGGGCTGGTAATGTACGTCGAGGCGGTCGAGCACGACGGTGGCGTTCTTGTCGCCCTGGTAAGACTTGATCGCGCCCTCGATGCTCCATTTCACCATCTGGCTATCGAGGAACAGCGTCGTGTAGGCATTGCCGCGGTTGTCGAACGCGGTATGCAGCGGGCCGAGGCCGATCTCCGGTTCGGCCACGACGGCTTCGCGCGGCTCCTTCAGTTCGCCGTCGAACCATTTCAACACGAGTTCGTGCGCGATCAGACTTGCCGACGGCGAGAGCTTGCCTGCGCAGGCGTAGTACTTGCCGTCCGGGCTGATGTTGACGCCGTGCGGGTTTTTCGGGATCGGCACGTAGCAGGTCAGCGCCGTTTTCGGCTCCGCGTTGGCGGCCTTCGTGCCATCGACGACCGGAACCTTCGAGTCGCCGTAATAGCGCGCCTTGCCGGCTTTCACCGCCTCTTCGATGCGGGCAACGTTGAAGAACAGGCACGTATCCCATTCGAGCGACATCATCTCCTCGTACTTCGTCGCCATTTCGGTGTTGTACTGGGTCGTGGCGGCCAGCTTTCCGTCGTACGAAGTCGCCACCAGCTCGCAGTTGCCATCGATCAGCACTTGCCAGCGCACTTCCATCGATTCCGCATCGACGCAGGTGAAGAGCGAGCGGTACGCGGCTTCGTCATCGAGCCCTTTGCCGAGATTGGGCAGCGGAATCGAGAACTCCGAGCCGCAGAACACGCGGGTGGTGTGGTTGATCGAACTGTCGACCGGATCGCGCTTGTCCGGGAAGGTGCCGTGGAAGCCCTGAATGTTCGGCAGCTGCGTGATCCGGTCGCACTCCATGGTGTCCAGGCGAACACGCGCAAGGCGACAGTTGATCTTGTCGTTCACGAACAGGTATTTGCCGTCGTAGGTGCCGTCGGTGTAGGACGGGTGCAGGTGGTGGGTATCGCCGGTGTCGTACTTCACCGAACCGTCGGGGTTCGTGCCGATGATCGCTTTCGACTCGTTCGTTATTCCCCAGCCGACCATGCAGTCGGTGTTGAACACCGGGATGCGCTTGAACTCGCGGCCCGACGGCAGGCCGAAGACGCGCACGTCGCCGGCATGGCCGGCGCTGGAGAACATGTAATAGGTGTCGAGTTGTCCGGGGGCGACGGTGTAGCCCCCGCCGTGAGCGGCGGTCGCAGCGGCCGGCGTCGCGATCGCAGGCGCCGCCGTGGCCGCCCCGTCCTGCTTGCATGCCGCCAGGCCGAGCGACAGCCCTGCGCCCGCCAGACCGGCAAAAGCGGCCCTGTTCAGAAAGCGCCGACGACCGGCCTCGGGTTGGTCGTCGAGCGATATCGTGTAGTCCTGATTCATGTTGCCTGACTCCGTTTTCAAGAGGGATCGGTGTTTGTCGACCGGCTGCCCAAGCGGGCGGCGCTGCATGGCTCGGCAGCTGCGAAGGTGAGCGGTCGATCGGTCCGTTCGGCGGGACGGCAAGCCGCCAGCGACCGAATGCCGGCACCCGTGATTTTCCTTTCCACCGTGTCTCGGCGGCGGTTACAGAAGGGAACATATTCGTGCGGCACAGCGTGATCGCGGCCTCGCCCGATGGAGCGCGCCGGGAAAAGCCGATCGACGCCAGCCGGCGCACGATCTGCCGACCGGATGAACACGAGCCAGGTCAAGGCTTTCGCGATCCCGGACCGGTAGATTGCAATGCCGTCGGACCGGTGCCGGAATCGGCCACAGGAGCGCGGGCAAAGGAGAAGACGATCGCGATGAATCTGTATGACCGCCTGACGCTGGACATCGAGCAGCGCATCCGCGACGGCGTGCTGCGCGCCGGGGAACGCCTGCCATCGGTGCGCCAGGCGTGCCGGTCGCAACGGCTCAGCCCGTCGACGGTGCTGAAAGCGTATTACCAGCTCGAGAGCCGCGGGCTGATCGAGGCGCGGCCGAAGTCGGGTTATTACGTGCGTCCGCGCCTGCGCCAGCCGCTGCCTGAGCCGCAGATCACGAGCCCGGTCGGCCACGCGACCGAACTGAACGTCAGCGACTTCATTTTCGAGATCCTCGAATCAGTGAAGGACCCGACGGTCGTGCCGTTCGGATCGAGCTTCGCGAGCCCTCACCTTTACCCGCTGGCGAAGCTCGGGCGCCATCTCGCCGCCGCCGCCCGCCACATGGATCCGCTGTCGACGGTCACCGACCTGCCGCCCGGCAACGAGGAACTGCTGCGCCAGATCTCGCTGCGCTACCTGACTGGCGGCGTTGCCGTGCCACCGGGCGAGATCGTCATCACTTCGGGCGCGATGGAAGCGCTGAACCTGTGCCTGCAGGCGGTCACGCGTCCCGGCGACCTCATCGCGGTCGAGTCGCCAACGTTCTATGCCGGCCTGCAGGCGATCGAGCGGCTCGGGCTGCGGGTTGTCGAGATCCCGACCCACCCGCGCGAAGGCGTGAGCCTCACCGGGCTCGCCGACGCGCTGCGCCAGCACCCGGTCAAAGCCTGCCTACTGATGCTGAACTTCCAGAATCCGCTGGGCGCGCTGGTGCCGGACGACAACCGTCGCGCGCTGGTCGAACTGCTGCGCCGGCACGACGTGCCGCTGATCGAGGACGACACCTACGCGGAACTGTACTTCGGCAAGCAGGCGCCGCTCGCGGCGAAATCGCTCGACACGAGCGGACTCGTGCTGCACGTGTCGAGTTTCTCGAAATGCCTCGCCCCCGGCTACCGCGTCGGCTGGGTCGCCGCCGGCCGGTTCGCGCAGAAGATCCAGCGGCTGAAAATCTCGACGAGCCTCGCAACGACAATTCCGGTACAGATCGCGCTCGCGGACTTCCTGCGCCATGGTGCATTCGACACCCACCTGCGCCGGCTGCGCTCGATGCTCGAACTGCAGGAAACGGCGATGGCCGCGGCGATCGAGCGTCATTTTCCCGACGGCACACGCTTTGCGCGGCCCCGTGGCGGCTACCTGGTGTGGGTCGAACTGCCGCCGCAGGTCGATGCGCTCGCGCTGCACCGGACCGCGCTTGCCCACGGCATCAGCATCGCGCCCGGGCCGATCTTCTCGGCCAAGCGCGAGTATCGCAACTGCATCCGCCTGAATTTCGGCCACCCATGGTCCGACCGGTTCGACAGCGCGATGGCGACGCTCGGCGGAATGATCGCCGATCAGCTCTGAGTCCGGCGCCGCGGCGCGACGGAGTCCGGCTGCGCGGCGGTGTCGTCCGCCGGAAGCCGCGGATAACGCACGTAATCGACGAGATCCTGGATTTCCGGGGACGGCGGGCGGGTCAGCAGGCTCACCAGCACGATCGTCGCGAAGCCGAGCGGGACACCGAACACGCCTGCGGAGATCGCGTTGATGTCGAACCACGCCTGCGCCATCGAACCGCCGAAGAACGGATGGGTGCGCACCGCGTAGTACAGCGTGACGACGAGCCCCGCGAGCATGCCGGCGACCGCGCCGGGGCGGTTCGCGCGCTTCCAGAAAATTCCGAGCACCAGCGCGGGAAAGAACGCCGCGGCGGCAATCGAGAACGCGAGGCCGACCATGAACAGGATGTTGTCGGGGCGCATCGACGCGACCCACGCCGCGATCACCGCGACGACGAGCAGCTGGGATTTCGCGATCACGAGCCGGCGCTGCGTCGAGGCGCGCGGATTGACGACCTTGTAATAGAAGTCGTGCGACAGCGCGTTCGAAATCGTCAGCAGCAGCCCGTCCGCGGTCGACAGCGCGGCCGCGAGTCCGCCCGCCGCGACCAGCCCCGACACGACGTACGGCAGGCCGGCGATCTCCGGCGTCGCGAGCAGGATCACGTCGGTGTTCAGCCGCAGTTCGGCCAGCTGCAGGATGCCGTCGCCATTGATGTCCTCGATCGCGACCATGCCCACCTTGCCCCACGAGGCGACCCAGTTCGGCAGCAGCGAAAGACTCGAGCCGATGAGGTTGTTGTAGACCTCCCACTTCGCGAACACCGCGTAAGCCGGCGCCGTCACGTACAGCAGGAAGATGAAGAACAGCGACCAGAAAACCGAGCGCCGCGCCTCCACGACCCCCGGCGTGGTGTAGTAGCGTACGAGCACGTGCGGCAGGGCCGCAGTGCCGATCATCAGGACGAACACCAGCGCGAGGAAGTTGTTGCGCGCGACGCGCTTTTGCTCCGGCGTATCGCCGGGGTGGGCTTCGGCGTGACGAGGCGGCGCCCTCGACCGCGCAGCGGCCTCCGCGCGCACCTGCTCCCACGTCGCCCGGGCCTGGTCGGGCGTCTTCGGCAGGTCGCGCAGCGCGCGTTCGGTGTGCGCGATTTCGCGCGCCGCAGCATTGTCGATGCGCAGCCGGTTCAGGCGTTCGATCAGCGAGCGCCGTTCTTCCTCGAGCGAATCCGGCAGCGCGGCGATCTTCGCCTCGTAATCCGCCGCGCGCTGGCCGAAGCGTTCGCGCACCTCGATTTCGCGCGGCTCGACGAACAGCTCGGTCTCCTTGGCGGAAAGCCGGTCGAGCACGCTGCCATACACTGCCGGGGGAACCGGCACGCCGGTGACCTTGTACGACAGGATCACCACCGGCACGAGGTAGGCGACGATGAGGATCACGTACTGGGCGACCTGCGTCCATGTCACCGCCCGCATGCCGCCGAGGAACGAACAGACGAGGATGCCCGCGAGGCCGACGAACAGGCCGATCTCGAACTCGACGCTGACGAAGCGGCTGGTGATCAGGCCCACGCCGTAGATCTGCGCGACGAGATAGACGAAGCTCGCGAGCACCGTCGCGACGAGCCCGACGATGCGCGCGACATTGCCTTCGTAGCGCGCGCCGAGAAAGTCGGGAATCGTGTATTGGCCGAACTTGCGCAGGTAGGGCGCAAGCAGCAGCGCGACAAGAACGAAGCCGCCCGTCCAGCCGGTGACGAACGCGAGGCCTTCGAAGCCGGAAAAGTACAGCGTGCCGGCCAGGCCGATGTAGGACGCCGCGCTCATCCAGTCGGCTGCAGTCGCCATGCCGTTGAACACTGCCGGAACGCGCCGGCCGGCAACGTAATACTCCGACACGTCCGAAGTGCGGCTCATCACGCCGATCCCGGCATAGATCGCGATCGTCGCGAACAGGAACACGTGCCCGATGACAGCCGGCGACATGCCGAACTGTTCGCCGATCGCGAGCAGCCCGACGAACGCGAGGAAACTGCCGGTGTACCAGCCGTAATAGCGCCGCAGGCGGCGGCCAAAGGCCGACTGTGTGGTCAAGGGCGCACCGCTTCAGTCCATTGACCGGCCTGCAACCTGCACACCGTCACAGCCACCCATCCGGGTTTCAATATTTGACCCTCGCGTAATACGATTTTTCGGCCGCCCGGCGCGCCTCGCCGAGCGTGTGGATGCCTTTTTCCGCGAGCAGCGGGATCAGCTTCAGCAGCACTTCGGCCGTCACGATCGCGTCGCCGAGCGCGGTGTGCCGGCCGACGATCGTCAGATTGAGGCGCTCGGCGATCGCTTCGAGGCGGTGCGACTCCTGGTTCGGATGGACCACCGCCGACAGCAGCAGCGTGTCGAGCACCGGCTGGTCGAAGCACAGGCCGGTCAGGGTCTCCTTGAGCTGCAGGAAACGCATGTCGAACGCCGCATTGTGCGCGATCAGCACGGTGTCCTGCGCGAATGCGTGGAATGCCGGCAAAACCTTGGCGATCGGCGGCTGCCCGGCGAGCATGTCGGGCGTGATGCCGTGGATCCTGACCGACTCCGGCGAAAGCCCGCGCCCCGGATCGATCAGTTGCTCGAAGGATTCCTGGCGCAGCAGCTTGCTGTTGACGATGCGCGTCGCGCCGATCTGGATGATTTCGTCGCCTTTCGATGGGTCGAGCCCGGTCGTTTCGGTGTCGAAGACGGTGTAGGTCAGTTCGCTGAGCAGGCGATCCTCGAGCGCGTGCGATTTTTCCGACCATTTGAAGAGGTCGAAATCGTAGTATTCCGGCCGCGCCTCGCCGTGAAGAAACGCCGCCGGGTCGAGCTCCTCCTGCGGCAGCGCGGCCGGCAGCACGATGCGGAAGAACGCCCGGTGGCGCACCTTCTCGCGCTCCAGCCACATCTCGCCGTCATTGCGCTCGATGACGTCGCGCACGGTGAGCGGGCTGTTTTCGTCGGCGAAGCGCATCGGCTCGAGCTCCCAGCTCATCACCGTCTCGGTACTCATCGCCTGCCCCGACCAGATCAGGTCGAGGTGCACCAGTCGCTCCGCCCCGCTCAGCCGGAAACGCACCTCGCGTATCTCGAACTCGTCGGACAGCCGGCTCGCGAGGTAAGTCAGCGCCTGCAGCAGCGAGAAACTGTCGACTTTCACCCACAGCGACTCGTCGACCTCCTCGAGCTTGGCCGGCACCTTCAGCACCTTGACGATGCGCCGCTGCGCCGCGGCGACCAGGTCCGCGCCGAGCATCTCCTCGAGCGGCCAGCGCGCCTTGAGCGCATCGGCGAACTCGTTCGCGGTCTCGTCGAGACGCCGGCTCATCGCGCGGACCTCGTCGCGAATGACCTTGCGAAACCGCTCCTGCAGCTCGCTCTGCAGATCGGGGTAGTCGAGCATTTCCGCCGCTGCGCGCACGTTCGCCAGCGCTGCCCGGTTGCCTTCGGTCAGCGTGTGCAGCATCTGGTCGCGGCGGGATTCGTTCTCGAAATTGCGCGTGATGTCGTCGAGCATCAGGATGAACCCAGTCATGCTGCGCTCGGCGACGCCCTCTTGCGCGACCGACAGCACCGGCGCCATCTGCGCCCGCAGCAGGTGACCCGCACGCGTCGTGGTGACGAACTTCGCCACCGGCTGCACGTTGCTGCGCTGCAGCCGGTGCTGGATGCTCTCGAGCGCGTGGCTGATCAGGTTGCGATCGAACACGCCGTAGATCGAACGCCCGAGCCCGATCAGCTCGCCGCCGTTCGCCACCGCCGGGGCCTGCGACAGCGAGCGGAACTGCGTGCGCGCGCGGTTGTTGTAGAGCAGGATGCGTCCATCGAGGTTGCAGACGAGCACGCTTTGCGTCAGCTCGGACATCAGCGCGGCGAGGCGGTTCTTCTCTTCCTCGAGCGACTCCTTCGCTCGCGCGATCTGCGCCTCGACGTCCTGCAGCAGCGCGTCGCGCTGTTCGGCCAGGGCGTTTACGTAGCGCGCCAGCGCCCTCACTTCCGGCGGCCCGTCCTCCTTGACGCGGAACTCGCGATTCGCGCCGAGCATCAGGTTGAGGTTCTCCCCCATCGTCAGAAGGCCCTGCACGTAGCGGCGAAAAAGGTTGCGCAGCACCGCGATGCCCATGACGAAACCCATCAGCGTCATCAGCGCCCCCAGCGGCAGGTGCGGTGCGATCACGTCGATCAGCAGTTCCCTGCTGCCTTCCCTCGTCTCCAGCCAGACCAGCAGTGCGGTGACGACGAACGGACCGGTCATCAGCAACGCCAGGACGATCACCGCCAGCACGAAACGCCTGCGTGCCGTCATCCGTCAGCCCGCCGTGAGCATGCTGCGCACGCGTTCCACCAGCTCCTTCGTCGAGAACGGCTTGGTCATGTAGGCATCGGCCCCCAGCGCCAGCCCCTTGGCAACCTCGGCGTCGCGCCCTTTTGCCGTCAGCATCAGGATGCGCACCGACTGCAGCGCGGGATCCGCCTTGACCTCCTGGCACACCTCGAACCCGCTTTTCTTCGGCATCATCACGTCGAGCAGCACCAGGTCGGGCAACTCGGCGCGGATTCGCGCGACCGCCTCCTCGCCATCGTTGGCGATCGAAACCTCATATCCTTCGCGTTTCATCAGGAATTCGAGCGAAATGACGATGTTCTGCTCATCGTCGGCGATCAGTATCTTTTTGGCCATGCTTCTCCCTCTCTCCCGGGTATTCTATGTCATTGCACGACAGCCACCGTGTCGGGATGGGGAGCGTGCAGCGGCAGCACGAACGTAAATACCGTGCCCCGCTCCGGCGACGATTCCACCCACAGCCGCCCGCCGAAATGCTCGACGATCTGACGGCTGATCGGCAGCCCGAGGCCGGTGCCCTGCGGCCGCGAACGCTCGTCTCCACCCTGCCGGAACTTCTCAAATATCACGCCATGCAGCTCGGACGGGATGCCCGGCCCATTGTCCGACACCTCGACGCGCACCTGCCCGGCTTCGGACGTCAGCGCGACGCGGATGCGGCCCGCCCCCTGCGGCACGAACTTCGCCGCGTTCGACAGCAGGTTCAGCATCACCTGCACCAGCCGGTCGTGGTCCGCCTTCAGGTGCGGCGCTTCGTCGGGCAGCACCAGCTCGACCGCTGCGCCGCGGTCGCGGAACAGCTGGGCCGTGGTGTCGACGGCCTGCTCGACGAGCGCGCACATGTCGATGTCGCTGTTGTGCCACTCCGCATGGCCGGACTCGATCTTCGCCAGATCGAGCACCTGGTTCACGAGGCGCGTGAGGCGCTCGGTTTCGGACACGATGATGCCGAGAAACCGCATCCGATCCGGGAGGGCGATGTCGGGATCGTCGAGCAGCATTTCGGAGAATGCGCGGATCGACGTCAGCGGCGTGCGCAGTTCATGCGACACCGACGACATGAAGTCGTCCTTGAGCCGGTCGAGTTCCTGCAGCCGCTCGTTGGCCGCGCGCAGTTCGGCAGTGGCCGCTTCGAGCGCCCGCGACTTCTCCTCGAGTTCGTGCGAATACGCGCGCACCTGCGAGGCCTCGTCGAGGATGTCCATCACTTCGTCGAGTCCCAGCGGCTCCTCCTGCACGACCGACGCCACCATGACGCGCGCGGAAGCGCTGCCGATCGCCCCGGCGAGCTGCGTCTCGGCGAACTGCACGAGCCCGGCATCGGGCTCGATCTGTGCGATGCCGACGAGCCCGCGCTGGCGGGCGTAGTCGGTGAAAGCGCGCTCCGCGCGGGCGGTGCCGAGAAAGCGCGCCACCAGCGGCAGCAGGTCCCGGACCTGCGCGCTGCCGCGCCAGAACGTGGCGGGGGACGTCCGGTCGCGCCGGAAGACATCGACGAAAAGCGTCGCCTGGCTCGCCTCCTGCCCGGTCGGCGCGCGCAGCAGCGAGACGAAAAGATAGCAGGCGATGTTCGCCGCGAGACTCCAGAACAGCGCATGGCTGATGTTGTCGAGCCCCTGCAGTCCGAACAGCTGCTCGGGCCGGAGCAGCGCGATGCCGAACAGGCCTTGTTCGAGGAATGCCGGATCCAGCCAGCCCGATTTCGCCACCGACGGCAGCATCAGCGTATAGGCCCAGACGACGAAACCGGCGAGCAGTCCGGCCAGCGCCCCTTCGCGCGTGCCGCCGCGCCAGTACATTCCACCGAGCATCACGGGCGCGAACTGCGCGACCGCGGCGAAGCTGATCAGGCCGATGCTGACCAGCGCATAGGCTTCGCCGGCGAGGCGGAAATACAGATAACCGAGCAGCAGCACCGCCAGGATCGCGCCGCGCCGGATCCCCAGCAGCAGGCCGGTGAGATCGCCATGCGCCGCCCGGTTGAAGCGGCGGCTGCGCAGCACCAGCGGCATCACGAGGTCGTTGCACACCATCGTCGACACCGCGATCGTCTCGACGATGACCATTCCGGTCGCCGCCGACAGGCCGCCGACAAACGCGAGCAGCGCCAACGCGCTGTGGCCGTGGGCGAGCGGCAGCGACAGCACGAAGGTGTCCGGGTCGACCGTGCCACGACCGAAAAACAGCAGCCCGCCGAGCGCGATCGGCAGCACGAAGATGTTGATCAGGAACAGATACGTCGGGAACAGCCAGGTGGCGCGGCGCAGGTGCTGTTCGTTCACGTTCTCGACGACCATGACCTGGAACTGCCGCGGCAGGAAGATCACCGACAGCATCGCCAGCAGGGTCAGCGTGAACCATCCGCCATAGCCGGCGCCGCTGGCACTCTCGACGGTGAGGAGCCCGGCGAGCTCGGGGTGGGCGAACGCGCGCGTGAAGAGATCGCCGAAACCGTCGTACATGCCGTATGTGACGAACACGCCGATGACCAGAAACGCGAACAGCTTGACGACCGATTCGAACGCGATCGCGGCGACCATGCCTTCGTGCCGCTCGGTCGCATCGAGGTGGCGCGCGCCGAACAGGACCGTGAACACCGCCAGCGTCAGGGCGACGTACAGCGTGCTGTCGCCGACCCAACTGCCGCGGGCGAGCGCAAGGAACTGCCCGTCGCGCTCCCCGGTGAGCACTGCGTAGCCGCTCGAAATCGCCTTCAGCTGCAGCGCGATGTACGGGATCATCCCGACCACCGCGATGATCGTGACGAGCCCGCCGAGCAGATGGCTCTTGCCGTAGCGGCTGGCGATGAAGTCGGCGATCGACGTGATGCGGTAGGTTTTGGCGATGCGGATCATCTTCAGCATCACGATCCACGACAGGGTCATCGCCAGCGTCGGGCCGAGATAGATCGGCAGGAACCACACGCCCTCCGAGGCCGCGCGACCGACGCTGCCGAAATAGGTCCATGCCGTGCAATACACGCCGAGCGACAGCGCGTAGGTCCACGGATTCGAGATCACCGAGCGCCCCTGCTCCGCGCGGCGATCGGCGAAATAGGCGACGGCGAAAAGGAGCAGCAGGTAGGCAAACGAGACAGCGACGACGACAGTGCCGGTGAGCATGCGGCCATCCTTCAGCGTGCGCCACGCTCGACGATCCACGCGACTGCGACCAGCAGCAGCGCCCAGATGCCGAACAGGAAAACCCACAGCATCGGCAGGCCGAGAAAAGGCTCCGGCCGGTCGAACAGTGAAAGCACCGGATAGTTGAACAGCAGCACGCCGGTCAGGAAAACCGCCACCAGCCGCTGTCCGGCAAGACCCTTGCGCATCAGGGACTCCTCATGATGATGACGGCCCCCGGATTATAGCGACACGCGGAATTCGCCCTTCGCCGCCAGCGCCGGCAGGCTGCAAAAAAAAGGCGCGCTTTCGCGCGCCTTCTCCTCCTCTCCCAGGTCAGCCAGAGCGGCTGCCTCATTGTTCTGGTCGGAGCCGGCCCTCTGCGGGCCCGTGCCCCGCAAGGGGTTCAGCTCAGCGGCTGGCCAAGCTGATCCAGGATCGCCGGATTCTCGAGGGTCGACGTGTCCTGGGTGATCTCCTCCCCCTTCGCCAGCTGACGCAGCAGCCGGCGCATGATCTTGCCCGAACGGGTCTTCGGCAGGTTCTCGCCGAAACGGATGTCCTTGGGCTTGGCGATCGGCCCGATCTCGTGGCCGACCCAGTTCTGCAGTTCCTTGATGATCGCCTTCGCCTCTTCGCCGCTCGGGCGCTCGCCCTTCAGCACCACGAACGCAACGATCGCCTCGCCCGTGACGTCGTCCGGACGACCGACGACCGCGGCTTCCGCAACTTTCTCGTGCGCCACCAGCGCGGACTCGATTTCCATCGTCCCCATGCGGTGACCGGAGACGTTCAGCACGTCGTCGATGCGGCCGGTGATCGTGAAGTAGCCGGTGTCCTTGTCGCGGATCGCGCCGTCACCGGCGAGATACAGCTTGCCCTTGAAGTCGTCCGGGTAGTACGACTTCTTGAAGCGCTCCGGATCACCCCAGATCGTGCGGATCATCGACGGCCACGGACGCTTGACGACGAGGATGCCGCCCTGCCCGTTCGGCACTTCGGTGCCGGTCTCGTCGACGACCGCGCACTGGATGCCCGGGAACGGCAGCGTGCACGAACCCGGCACCAGCGGCGTCGCACCCGGCATCGGCGTGATCATGTGCGCGCCGGTTTCGGTCTGCCAGAAGGTATCGACGATCGGGCAGCGACCGCCGCCGACGTTCTCGTGGTACCACTCCCACGCCGCCGGGTTGATCGGCTCGCCGACCGAGCCGAGGATGCGCAGGCTCGACAGGTCGTATTTCTTCGGGTGCACCGCGGGGTTGTTGTCCGCGGCCTTGATCAGCGAGCGGATCGCGGTCGGCGCGGTGTAGAACACCGTGACCTTGTGATCCTGGATCATCTTCCAGAAACGCCCGGCGTCCGGGTAGGTCGGCACCCCTTCGAACACGATCTCGGTCGTGCCGCACGCGAGCGGGCCGTAGGTGATGAAGGTGTGGCCGGTGACCCAGCCGATGTCGGCGGTGCACCAGAAGACGTCGTCCGGCTTGATGTCGAAGGTGTACTTCATCGACATGATCGCGTGCAGCAGGTAGCCGCCGGTCGAGTGCTGGACGCCTTTCGGCTTGCCGGTCGAGCCCGACGTGTAGAGCAGGAACAGCGGATGCTCGCCATCGACCCATTCCGGCTCGCAGGTGTCCGGCTGATTCGCGCAGACGTCGTGGAACCACTGGTCGCGGCCGGCTTCCATCGCGGTTTGCGCGCCGGTGCGCTTGACGACGATGACGTTCTTGATTGATTCGCAGCCGCCGAGCGACAGCGCTTCGTCGGCGATCGGCTTGAGCGGCAGCGCCTTGCCGCCGCGGTGCTGGCCGTCGGACGTGATCAGCGCGACCGCGCCGGCGTCGTTGATGCGGTCGCGCAGCGCTTGCGCCGAGAAGCCGCCGAACACGATCGAGTGGGTCGCGCCGATGCGCGCGCAGGCCTGCATCGCGACAACGCCTTCGATCGACATCGGCAGGTAGATGACGACGCGGTCGCCTTTTTTGACGCCCATGCCGCGCAGCGCGTTCGCGAACCGGCTGACGCGGGCGAGAAGATCCTTGTAGGTGACGCGGGTGACTTCGCCGTTGTCGGCTTCGAAAATGATCGCGACCTTGTCGCCGAGACCGTTATTGACGTTGCGGTCGAGGCAGTTGTAGGAGACGTTCAGCTGGCCGTCGGCGAACCACTTGAAGAACGGCGCGTTGCTCTCGTCGAGGACCTGGGTGAAAGGCTTCTTCCACTCGACCAGTTCGCGGGCGTTGCGCGCCCAGAATCCTTCATAGTCGTCTTCCGCTTCCTTGCACAACGCAAGATAGGCATCCATGCCGGAAACCGCGGCGTTCTTGATCATTTCTTCCGAAGGCTTGTAGATGCGCGTCTGGGTCTGCTGCTCGTTCGACATATTCACCTCTCCTCAACTGTTCTGAATGGTTGAAGCTGCCCTGTTGCGGGGGCGGCCGGTGGGTTCCAGCCTGTATTGTCGTTCGCGAAAGGCTCCGCGATCTGCTGCGCATTTAAGAGCAGCTATCTTACACAGGACTTACACGCCCTGCGGAAGCCGCAAATCGGGTCGCTTCCTGCACTGCAGCACGCATCCGCCCCCGGGCTGATAGAATTGCGGCCCCTTGCCCCGCCACCTTGGAGACGCATCATGACCGTGATTCGCGAAGAAGACCTCATTCAGTCCGTCGCGGATGCCTTTCAGTTCATCAGTTATTACCACCCCCTCGACTTCATCGAGGCGCTCGGCGAGGCCTGGAAGCACGAGGAGAACCCGGCGGCGAAGGACGCCATCGCGCAGATCCTGACGAACTCGCGCATGTGCGCCGAAGGCCATCGCCCGATCTGCCAGGACACCGGCATCGCGGTCGTCTTCCTCAAGGTCGGCATGAACGTGCAATGGGACGCGACGATGAGCGTCCAGGAGATGGTCAACGAAGGGGTGCGCCGCGCGTACACCAACGCCGACAACAAGCTGCGCGCCTCGGTGCTGCTCGACCCGGCCGGCGCACGGCAGAACAGCAAGGACAACACCCCTGCAGTCGTCCATTACGAGATCGTGCCGGGGGACCACGTCGAAGTCACCTGTGCGGCCAAGGGCGGCGGCTCCGAGAACAAGACCAAGTTCTACGCGCTGAACCCGTCCGATTCGATCGTCGACTGGGTGCTCAAGACCGTGCCGACGATGGGCGCCGGCTGGTGCCCGCCGGGCATCCTCGGCATCGGCATCGGCGGCACGCCGGAGAAGGCGATGCTGCTCGCGAAGGAATCCTTGATGGCGCCGGTCGACATCCACGAGCTGCGCGCGAAAGCCGCATCCGGCGCCCAGCTTTCACGCGTCGAGGAACTGCGCCTCGAGTTGATGGACAAGGTCAATGCGCTCGGCATCGGCGCGCAGGGCCTCGGCGGCCTCACGACGGTGCTCGACGTCAAGATCCTCGATTACCCGACGCATGCCGCGAGCCTCCCGGTGGCGATGATCCCGAACTGTGCGGCGACCCGCCACGTACATTTCGAGCTCGACGGCTCCGGCCCGGCGAAGCTCGAGGCGCCGAAGCTCGAGGACTGGCCGGACGTCACGTGGCAGGCCGACACCAACGTCGCCACGCGCGTCAATCTCGACACGTTGACGAAGGAAGAAGTCGCGTCGTGGCAGCCCGGCCAGGTGCTGCTCCTGAACGGCAAGATGCTGACCGGCCGCGACGCCGCGCACAAGCGCATCGCCGACATGCTCGCGAAAGGCGAGAAGCTGCCGGTCGACTTCACGAACCGCGTCATCTACTACGTCGGCCCGGTCGACCCGGTGCGCGACGAAGTCGTCGGCCCGGCCGGCCCGACCACTGCGACGCGCATGGACAAGTTCACCCGCATGATGCTCGAACAGACCGGCCTGATCTCGATGGTCGGCAAGGCCGAGCGCGGCCCGGCGGCGATCGAGGCGATCCGCGACAACAAGTCGGCCTACCTGATGGCGGTCGGCGGCGCAGCCTACCTCGTCGCGAAAGCGATCAAGACCGCGAAGGTCGTCGGCTTCGCCGATCTGGGCATGGAAGCGATCTACGAGTTCGACGTGCAGGACATGCCGGTGACCGTCGCCGTCGATTCGAACGGCACCAGCGTGCATCAGACCGGCCCGAAGACGTGGCAGGCCAAGATCGGAAAGATCCCGGTCGCGACCGCGTGATCGCCTGATCGCCGCCGCGACCCGTTACGTCGCGTCTTGAGAGGCCCGCCGGGGAAATCCGGTGGGCCTTTTTCATCATGCCCGCAGGTTTCCTGCGGCATTCCAACATGCTGAAACAAAGCGGGAGACCGAAGCGCTTGACCGTGTTACCGGGAAGTCACTACGCTTCGTCTGCGTGGGAATTTTTCCCACTTATTATCTCAACCCGGAGGTCAGGATGAAATACAAATGGCTCGCCGCGCCGCTGTGCGCGACCTCGGCGCTTTTCCTCGCGCTCAACAGTCCCTCGGTCATCGCCGCCGTCGCAGAAGTGACCACTGCGATTTCGGCTCCCGCCGACGACGTCGCGCTGCCGGAGCAACCCGCTTCGCCCCGCGACGCGCTGGACGATCTCGACACTGTCGCAGGCGAGGTGATCGATGCGCCGGACGAGGCCGTCGGTACCCCGGATGACATGGCTGACGCACCGGACGACGTGACCGACGCTCCGGATGACGTGACCGACGCACCGGATGACGTGACTGACGCACCGGATGACGTGACTGACGCACCGGATGACGTGACTGACGCACCGGATGACGTGACTGACGCTCCCGATGATGTGACCGACGCACCGGATGACGTTGCCGACTTGCCGGACGACGAGCCCGACGACGTTCCAGCCGATGGCGGCACGATGAGCCGCGGCGCCGCGCCGGTGCAGACGACCGAGACCACGACGAATGACGACGGCACGACGACCGTGACGCGGACGCGCACGCTCAATGCCACCGGCAATGCACCGGCCCGCGTGCGCACGAGCACGATGACCTTCTCGGCAGACGGGGCGCTCCTCGAGCAGAGCCGCAGCGACGTGCGCACCAGCGCCGACGGCGTCGCCGTGCGCGAAAAGACCTCGAGCTTGGAATTCGTCGACGGCCAACCCGCGCGCACGCGCACCGACATCAAGCGCGACGCCTCGGGCGAGATCCTGCGCAGCCGCGAGCGCGTCGACCCGCTCGAGCGCCCAGGCAAGCCGGAGCGCGCCGAGAAGGTCGAACGCGCCGAAAAAATCGAGCGTCCGGAGAAAGTCGAGCGTCCGGAGAAAGTCGAGCGTCCGGAGAAAGTCGAGCGTCCGGAGAAAGTCGAACGCCCCGAGAAAGTCGAACGTCCCGAGAAGGTCGAACGTCCCGAGAAGGTCGAACGTCCCGAGAAGGTCGAGCGTCCCGAGAAAGTCGAACGCCCGGAGAAAGTCGAGCGTCCCGAAAAGGTCGAGCGCCCGGAGAAAGTCGAGCGCCCGGAGAAAGTCGAGCGCCCGGAGAAGGTCGAGCGTCCCGAGAAAGTAGAGCGCCCGGAGAAAGTCGAGCGTCCCGAGAAGGTCGAGCGTCCCGAGAAGGTCGAACGCCCCGAGCGCAGCGGGCGCGGCTGACGCATACCGCAACAACTTCAGCAGCTGGCAGCCGCCTCGCGTGGAACTCCACGCGGGGCGGCGATAGTATGATGGACTGCTGGAGAAAATCTGCCCAATGCATCCGCCCACCCCCCCTGCGTCCCTGCTGCATGCGCTGCGTCGCGTGATGCGCCCGCTGGTGCGCCTGATGCTCAGGAAGGGCGTGACCTACACCTATTTCTCCGACATGCTCAAGGGCATTTTCGTCGAAATCGCTGCCGCCGAATTCCGGCTCGACGACAAAGCGCCGAGTGACAGCCGGATCAGCCTGATCACCGGTGTGCATCGCAAGGACGTGCGGCGGCTGCGCGAGGCGGCCCCCGAATCGGACGCCCATCTGCCCGAAGCGTTGTCCCTCGGCGCGCATCTCGTCAGCATCTGGATGAGCCAGCCACCGTTCTGCGAACACCCCGGCCGCCCGCTGCCGCTGCCGCGGCTCGCGAGCGCCGGCGGCGAGTGCTCGTTCGACGCGCTGGTCGCGCAGGCCAGCAAGGACATCCGCGCGCGTGTCGTGCTCGACGAGTGGCTGCGCCTGGGCATCGCGTGCATCGACGAACAGGAGCGCGTCCATCTTCAGACGACCGCTTTCGTCCCGCAAAAGGGCTTCGACGAGAAAGCCGCCTATTTCAGCCACAACGTCCATGACCACGCCTGCGCCGCAGTCCATAACCTGACGACCGACGCCCGGCCGTTCTTCGAACGCAGCGTGCATTACGACATGCTGTCGCCGGCCAGCGTCGAGACGCTGCGCGACGCGGTCTCAGCCGAAGGCATGCAGGCACTGATGAACTTCAACGCGCTCGCCGCAAAGCTCGAAGCGGGCGACGCGCTAGCCACGGTCGAATCTCCGCAGCGGATCACGATCGGGCTGTATTTCTATACCGAGCCGGGCGCGGAACCGGCGCAAGCTGAGAGGGAACCCAAGTGAGGCCGGGCATCCCGCGGTTGGCTGCGCTGTGCGCACTGGCCCTGAGGTGCGTGCTCGGACTCGGCCTCGGCTTATGCACACCGCTGGCGCTGGCGCTCACGGCGGCGCAGATATGCGTCGACCCGGGGGGCACGGGCGGAACCGGCGACACGCTTCGCGACCATGGCATCGGCGGCACCGGCGCGCCGATGCAACGCGATCCGGGCGGGATCGGCGGCACGGGCGCGGTCGCGAACGAAGGCGGCGCTGGCGGGACCGGCATTGTCGGCACGATCACCGGCTTCGCGTCGGTGTGCGTCAACGGCGTTGAAGTGCATTACGACAATGACCTCGAGATCGCCGAGAACGGCGCGCGGGCCGCCATCGAGCGCCTGGCGATCGGCCAGGTCGTCGCGATCGAGGCGGGCCTGTCGTCGCGCGGGCTCGAGGCACGCAGCATCGCGATTCTGCACGCCTACGAGGGCCCGCTGACCGCTCTCCCCGCCGGTGCCACGCCGCTGCGCGTCATGGACCAGCCCGTGCTGGTCGCGCCCGGCGCCCAGATCGCCGAAGGACTGCAGCCGGGCGAGCCGGTTCGCGTCAGCGGACTGCGCAATGCCCATGGCGACGTCCTCGCGACCCGCATCGAGCGCGCCCCTTCCCTGTCGACGGCAAGCGCGATCGGGACGCTCGTGCGGGGCTCGCTGCAAGGCCTGCCGCTCGTCGGCATCCACCCGGCACTGCCAGCTTCGCCGACGAAAGTCCTCCTCGTGCGCGGTCGCTGGAGTACGGCGGGCTTCGATGTCATCAGCGTGCGGATCGATCCGGACATCCCCTTCGCGGGGCGCGTGCGCAACGCGCTCGTCGAAGGCCTCGTCCGGGCTCGCGACGGCCAGCGCGTCACGCTCGACGGATTCTCGGTAACGCTGGATTCGGACACGCAGTTCGACGGCGGCGACGCGGCTGAAATCGGAAACGACCGCCGCGTCCGCATCAGCGGCACGTTCAGCGGCGCCCGCGAGGTGAAGGCCGGGCGCGTCGAGTTCGTGCGGGAACGTCCGGACGGCCGACGGGACGGCACCGGCGCATCGAACGGCGGCAGGACGGACGAGGCCTCTGGACAGGGCGGGGAAAAACCGCAGCCGAACGAATCCGGCGCCGGGAAGAGCGAAAACGGCCGCGAGGCAACCGGCCGGGCGCGCGGAGCGAATGAAAACCGCCCGCAAGAGCGGATGGAGCGTCCCGACCGCAACGAAAAGGCAGACAAACCGGATCGCGCGGACCACCCCGAAAAGTTGGAGCGTCCGGAGAAGCTGGACCGTCCGGAGAAGCTTGAACGACCCGAAAAAGTAGAACGGCCCGAAAAGGTCGAGCGCCCGGAAAAAGTCGAGCGCCCCGAAAAGGTCGAACGCCCCGAAAAGGTCGAACGTCCCGAAAAGGTCGAACGTCCCGAAAAGGTCGAACGTCCCGAAAAGGTCGAGCGCCCCGAAAGGGTCGAACGCCCCGAAAAGGTCGAACGCCCCGAAAAGGTCGAACGCCCCGAAAAGGTCGAACGTCCCGAAAAGGTCGAACGTCCCGAAAAGGTCGAACCCCCCGAAAAAGTCGAGCGCCCCAAGCGCGGCGACCTCGACGACCTCGACGACCAGAACGATTTCGCATCCAAACAGGCCCGGAGAATTTCATGAGAATTGCTCGAATGCTGCCGATGACGCTGCTGGCGGCCTTCGCCCTGCCGGTCACCGCCGGCGAACTGACGACCTCGATAGGAATGGATTATTCGAGCGGCGACTACGGCACCGACAGTACAAGCGAAACCTGGTACGTTCCCGTGGTCGGCAAATACGAGAGCGGACCGCTCGCGCTGAAACTGACGATCCCGTACCTGCGCATTACCGACCCGGCAATCGGCCCCGAGGGCGAGCCGCTGCCCGGGGGGTGCCGCGAGACCGAGAGCGGGCTCGGCGACATCGTCGGCAGCGCGGGCTACGCACTGCTCGACGGCAGCGAGCAGCACGGGGTGCTGCTCGACGTCATCGGCAAGGTGAAGCTGCCGACTGCGGACGAAGACAAATGCCTCGGCACCGGCGAGACGGATTACTCGCTCCAGTTCGACGCGGCGAAATCCTTCGGCGGCGTGACCGGCTTCGGCACGCTCGGCTGGAAGAAATTCGGCGATCCGTCGAACGCCAGCTTTCGCGACCCGGTCTTCGCCTCGCTCGGCCTCGCGACGAAGCTCGCGCCTGCCACGACGATCGGCGCCGTATATGACTGGCGCGAGAAGGTCACGTCGAATGGCGACGAGATCAGCGAAGTCGCGCTGTTCGCGAGCCAGAAGCTCGACGAGGCCTGGAAACTCCAGTTGTATGCGGTCAAAGGGTTCTCGGATGCGAGCCCCGACTGGGGTGGCGGTCTCTTCGTCAGCCACGCCTATTGAGCTACTTCCGCCTGGCATCGATTCCCGCGCCCGGAAATGCTGGAAGGGGAACTTTCAGCATTTCCGGGCGCACGGGCAGTTGACAGCGGCGAAAAACTTCCTGCTGTTTCGCGGCTTTTCGCGTAAAACCATTGAATCGACAAGGAAATACCCTACACCTTCGGACGACGCCAGTTTGTTGTAACTTGATTCAAATCATGGAGCCCCCTTCCCCCTCTGCTCAGAATGCGGCTAACCTTCGGGTTATCCATCAACCAAGCGGACGCATGACAAAACAATGAGGGGAAAACCATGAGCGGCACCTTCACAAAGGCGATGGCTCGCAACATCTTCTACGGCGGGACAGTGTTCTTCTTCCTGCTTCTGGTGGCGTTGACCGTCGACACGACGACCAACCTCCACAAGACGGATAACAGCGCGAACCTGACGCCTCAGGTGGTAGCGGGCAAACACATCTGGGAAACGCGCAACTGCATCGGCTGCCACACCCTGCTGGGTGAAGGTGCGTACTTTGCACCGGAGCTTGGGAACGTCTACCCGCGTCGCGGGCCGGAGTTCATCAAGGCGTGGATCCAATCGCAGCCGACCGGCGCCCCGGGCCGCCGGCAGATGCCGCAGTTCCATCTCACCGACCAGGAACTGGACGATCTGGTTGCCTTCCTGAAGTACACCTCCGAAATCGACGCCCAGAAATGGCCTCCCAACATCGAGGGCTGAGCGCAGCGAATCGAAAACCTCAAGGGGATAACAAACCATGAAATACACCTCGCAATCGGTCGCGCTGCCATACTTTATAGCGGCGATCGGTCTTTTCGTCGGCCAGATCGTGTTCGGTCTGGCCATGGGCCTGCAGTACGTCGTCGGGGATTTCCTGTTCCCGGAAATTCCGTTCAACGTTGCCCGGATGGTCCACACCAACCTGCTGATCGTCTGGCTGCTGTTCGGCTTCATGGGAGCGGCGTACTACCTGATCCCGGAAGAAACCGAAACCGAGCTCTACAGCCCGAAACTTGCGCTGCTGATGTTCTGGATCTTCCTGGTCGCCGGCGCGGCCACGATCCTCGGCTACCTGCTCGTCGACTACAACACCCTCGCGGAGATGACTGGCAACAACATCCTCGCGACGATGGGTCGAGAGTTCCTCGAGCAGCCGCTGCTGACCAAAATCGGCATCGTGATCGTGGCGCTGGCGTTCCTGTTCAACATCAGCATGACGATGTTGAAGGGCCGCAAGACGGTGATCAGCATCGTCATGCTGCTCGGCCTGTGGGGTCTGGCGATCTTCTTCCTGTTCTCGTTCTACAACCCGGGCAACCTGGTCAAGGACAAGTTCTACTGGTGGTGGGTCGTGCACCTTTGGGTGGAAGGCGTGTGGGAACTGATCATGGCCGCGATGCTCGCGTTCGTGCTGATCAAGGTCACCGGCGTCGATCGCGAAGTCATCGAGAAGTGGCTGTACGTGATCATCACGCTGGCACTCGTCACCGGCCTGATCGGCACCGGTCACCACTACTTCTGGATCGGCACGCCGGGTTACTGGCAGTGGTGGGGTTCGATCTTCTCGGCGCTGGAACCGATCCCGTTCTTCGCGATGACCGTCTTCGCGTTCAACATGGTCAACCGTCGTCGGCGCGAGCATCCGAACAAGGCTGCCGTGCTGTGGGCGCTGGGTACCGGCGTGATGGCCTTCCTCGGCGCGGGCGTGTGGGGCTTCCTGCATACGCTGGCTCCGGTGAACTTCTACACGCACGGTTCGCAGATCACCGCGGCCCACGGTCACATGGCGTTCTATGGCGCCTACGTGCTGGTCGTGCTGACCATGATCAGCTACGCGATGCCGTTGCTGCGCGGTCGTGCAGCGAACAGCCAGCGTGCCCAGGTGGTGGAAATGTGGAGCTTCTGGCTGATGACGATCTCGATGGTCTTCATCACGCTGTTCCTCACCGCGGCCGGCATCCTGCAGGTCTGGCTGCAGCGCGTCTCCGACACGCCGATGCCGTTCATGCAGGTGCAGGACCAGATCGCGCTGTTCTACTGGATGCGCCTGTGGGCGGGTGTGGTGTTCGCGGTCGGCCTGGTCACGTACCTGGCGAGCTTCTTCGTCAAGGGTGAAAGCAAGCCGCTGATCACCCCCTGAGCAGGCTCGAAGGAAGTCCTTCAACAACGTTGAAGGACAGAAACACGGGGCGGCGCGAGCCGCCCTTTTTTCGTTCTGCCCGCGCAAATCGTTCTCGTTACATCTCCGGGGAATGAATTAACCAGAATCAAGGTCCGGAAGGGGTACGCTCCCTAGACTGGACCCATGAATACAAGCAGCCAAACCCTGATGACACCCGTCTCCGCCCCCGACTCCGCGTCGGAGAGCACGGCGCGACGCCTTCCCGGTGACCTCGCGATATGGTTCTTCATCCTCGCCGAGTTGCTCGCGTTTGGCGTGTTCTTCGTCGTATACGCCTTCACGCGCGCCAATCACGTGGAACTCTTCAACGCCGAACAGCTCACGCTCGACCGCACCTCCGGTGCGATCAACACCGTGCTGCTGCTGACCTCGAGCTTCTTCGTCGTGCGCGCCGTGCAGGTCGCCGAAGCCGGCTTCAGTCGCCGCGCCGCGCCGTGGCTGGCCGCAGCGTTTGCGTGCGGTGCCGGTTTCGTCGTCGTGAAGATCTTCGAGTACGCGGAGAAGATCGGTGCCGGCATCAGCCTGTCGTCGAGCACGTTCTACATGTTCTACCTGTCGTTGACGTTCTTCCACTTCATGCACGTGATCCTCGGTTTGGTGATCATCGCCGCGATGTGGAACGGCGCTCGAACCGGCCGCTACGGCCCCGACAACATGAACGGGATCGAGACCGGCGCGGCGTACTGGCACATGGTCGATCTGGTGTGGCTGATCCTGTTCCCGCTGATCTACGTGATGCGCTGAGAGGTCCAACACAATGCAATCCTCGCTTTCCTCCCCCCCGCACGCCTCGTCCCACGGCACGCCGAATCGCGCGGCGATCATCTGGGCAGCGCTGATCTTCGCCACGATGCTGACATGGCTGGTCGGCGAACGCGGCGACGCCGGCCCTGCGATCACCGCACTCCTGATGACGATCGCGTTCGCCAAGGGCACCCTGATCATTCTCGACTACATGGCGTTGCGCCGCGCGCCGCTGATGTGGCCGCTGATCGCGCTCGGCTGGATGCTCCTGGTCTGCTCGATGATCGGCTTGGCCTACTGGAAAGGACTCGCAGCATGAAGATGGAAGCGCCCCTCATGGAAATTCCGTTCTACGAGCCGGCCGGCGATGAAATCAGCGTGTTCGAGCACGCGTGGAAAAACCGCCTGCCGCTGCTGATCAAGGGTCCGACCGGCTGCGGCAAGACGCGGTTCGTCGCGCACATGGCCGCAAAGCTCGGCCTGCCGCTCTACACGGTCGCCTGCCACGATGACCTGACGGCCGCCGATCTGGTCGGCCGTCACCTGATCGGCGATGGCCAGACCGTGTGGTGTGACGGCCCGCTGACACGCGCGGTTCGTGAAGGCGGCATCTGCTACCTCGACGAAGTCGTCGAGGCGCGCAAGGACACCACCGTGGTGTTGCATCCGCTGGCCGACGACCGCCGCATCCTGCCGATCGACCGCACCGGCGAGTTGCTGTCCGCACCGCCGTCGTTCATGCTCGTCGTTTCGTACAACCCGGGCTACCAGAACCTGCTGAAAGGCATGAAGCCGTCGACGCGGCAACGTTTCGTCAGCCTGCGCTTCGATTTCCCTGCCAGCGCCCGCGAGGAATCGATCCTGCTCGGCGAAGCCGGCTGCGCGCCCGACCTCGCGCGTCGACTGGTGTCGATCGCGCACGCGTTGCGCACGCTGAAAGACCAGGATCTCGAGGAAGCGGCAAGCACGCGGCTGCTCGTCTATGCGGCGCTGCTGGTGCGCGACGGCATGGACCCGGTCACCGCGTGCCGCGCGGCGATCGTCGAGAGCCTGACCGATGACCCGGAGGTTGCCGAAGCACTGATGGAAGTCGTGGCGGCGACCTTCGGCCGCTGAAACCGGGCCGGCAGCCGGTCCGACCGCAAGGAATCGACACGATGCCAGAGTCGGAACGCGATCTGCTGAAGGAAGACATGCCCGGTCCGCCGCTCGCGGTGGCGGCCGAATCGCTGTTCCTCGTGAATCTGATGATCGCCCCCGGCCTCGCATTCATCATCCTCGTCGTGCTGTGGTGGCGGCATCGGCTCAGCGCACCGGCGCTCGCGCGCAATCACCTCAAGCAGACCGTCGTCGCCAGCCTGTGGGGTGGCGGCCTGCTGGTCGGGGTCAGCGTGGCGGTGTTCCTGCTCGGCGGCTTCACGAACCCGTGGTCGTGGGTCGTCGGCGTGCTGTATTTCGTCTGCTTCCACGCCATGCTGATCCTGTTCGGCGTGATCGGTCTGAACCGCGCGATGCTCGCCCGCCCTTACCGTTTTCCCATCATCGGCCCGAAGCTCGTCGAGTAGATCATGAACGCCCCGCAGTTTTCGCCCCTTTCACCGCAGACGTCGCCCGATCCGGTTCAGACCGACAGGCCGGGGGCCGCGCGCAAGCCATCCCGCCGCGTCATCCCGATCGCCGCGGCGAAACCGGCGGGTCACAACCGCACGCAGAAAAAGCGCATCGCGTTCCAGATCGGCTTTTTCACGCTGTTCATTCTCGCGCCGGTGCTCGACCTGTTCCGCTACGACCTCGTCGCCGGCCACGCGTGGCTGCTTGGCATGGAATGGCGCCTCGGGCTCGACCACTTCGTCGCCGGCCGCATCAGCGCGCTCGAAGCCGGTTCGAACGTGATGTTCCGGCTGTTCGTGCCGATCCTCGTCGGCGGGGCCGCTTTCCTGTGGGTCTCGTGGAAGTGGGGGCGACTTTACTGCGGTTGGCTGTGCCCGCATTTTTCGGTCGTCGAGACGATCAACAAGCTCATGCAGCGTGCGTCGGGCAAACCGAGCGTGTGGGTCAGGGAACCGCTGCCGCCGTGGAAGGCCGACGGCACGCCGTGGCGTCCGGACGCGCGGTGGTGGGCAGTCGTCGTGCCGGCCGCGGTGTTCTTCGCGTTCCTGTGGTCGGTGGTGTTTCTGAGTTACCTGCTGCCTCCGGCCGAAGTCTACGGCAACCTCTTCGGCGGCGAGTTCACGCGCAACCAGACGATCTTCCTCTCCGCGGCGACCGTCGTGCTGACGATGGAATTCCTTTTCGCCCGTCACCTCTTCTGCCGTTATGCCTGCGCAGTCGGCCTGTTCCAGAGCCTCGCATGGATGAGCAACCGCGACGCGATGGTCGTCGGTTTCCAGAGAAAGCGCGCCGTCGACTGCGCCAGTTGCCTGCCCGACCGGCAGTCCGCGTGCGACGCGGTCTGTCCGATGCGGCTGACTCCGCGCAACATCAAGCGCCTGATGTTCACCTGCACGCAGTGCGCGCAGTGCGTCGAAGCCTGCGAGCAGAGCCAGCGCGACAACCCCCAGGGGCCGCTGCTCGCGTGGGTGAGCAGCGAAGCCGCACGCCAGAATGAAGCCGGGTTCCGCTCCGGCAAGGAACGCTAGGATGGAAGAAGTCGTTGGCAAACTTTGGCATCGCTGGGTCACCCGCACTGCGCTGGGCAATCACCCCGAAGCGGTCGTCAAGCTGAAGGAGATCGAGCGCACCGCCGGCGTGTTCTTCCGCGCCCTCGGCGGTGATCCCGGCCTGCGCGTCGCCGCTGCAACCGAGGACGAACATGGCGCGCGCCGCAGCCTGCTGAAACGCATCGCGGGCGCCGGTGAGCGGGCCGCCCGTGCGCGCATGGACGCCTCGACGCTGCGGTTGCCGCCGGAGATCGACGCCTTTCCCGAGCGCTCGCTGAACCGCGACCTCTACTTGTGGCTCGCCGCGCTCGCCGCCGCGCACAACGGCATCGAAGCGGACGGGCCGGACAACGCCGACAACGACTTCCGCTGCAACCAGTTCGCGACCTGCGCGGCGCTGCACGCATGGCCAGGGATCGAACCGCGCTACCGGCGCCTCGTCGCCGCCTATCTGCCGACCCGCCCGCGTCCCGAGAAACTCCCCGCGGCCGAAGCCGAACGCGAACGTGCGATTCGCCAGGCGCTCGAGGCGCCGGGCACCGTCCGCGCGCTGCCGCCCGTCCCCGCCGGAACACCTCCCGCGCAGCCGGTATTGCTGTGGCTCACCGGTTCCCTGTCCGGCACCGCCGCGAGCCGGCGCAACACCGGCGCCGACCCCGAGCAAACCGCCGACGGCGGGCCGCCGACGTTCGACGAAAACGAGCGCCACGCCCACCGTGCCGAGCAGGTCGACATGCCGCAGGAAAAGAACGGCCTGCTGATCTTCTTCCGCGCCGAAAGCCTGCTTGCGGTCGCCGAGTTCCTGCGTATCAACCGACCGACCGACGACGAGCCCGATCCGAATGCCGCCAGCGCCGCCCGCGACCTCGATCACCTGTCGCTCGCGCAGGACACGGACCGCGTCGCGTCGAAAGTGCGCTTCGATCTCGACCTCCCTTCGGCAGCCGAGGACGACATCGTGCTCGGCGCCGGCATCCCGCTGCCCGAATGGGACTACCGCAAAGGCGTGCTGCTGCCGGATCACGTACGTCTGGCCGAGCTTGCCGCGCGCGACGCGCCGCCCTGCCCGCTGCCCGAACCGCTGCGGCGCACCGCGCGGCGACTGCACCAGCAGTTCGCCGCGCTGCAGCCCGGCCGGCGCTGGCTGAAAGCGCGCCCCGACGGCACCGAGCTCGATCTCGACGCGGTGGTCCGCGCACAGACCGACCGCTCGGTCGGACGCAATCCGTCCGACCAACTGTATCTGTCGCTTGAAAAGCGCGAACGCGATCTGGCCTGCATGGTGCTCGCCGATCTGTCGCTGTCGACCGACAGCTGGGTATCGAGCGAAGCGCGCGTCATCGACGTCATCCGCGACGCGCTGCTGCTGTTCGGCGAGGCGCTCGGCGCGACGGGCGATCGCTTCGCGATGGCAGGGTTCTCGTCGGTCAAGCGCAGCCAGGTCCGCTTTCATCGGCTGAAAGACTTCAACGACCGCTTCGACGATCGCATCCGCGGGCGCATCAGCGCGATCAAGCCGGGTTACTACACGCGGCTGGGTGCGGCCATCCGACGCGCAAGCGAATTGCTCGCAGCCGAGCAGGCCGCCCGGCGCATCCTGCTGATCCTGTCTGACGGCAAGCCGAACGATCTCGACCTGTACGAAGGACGCTACGGTATCGAGGACACTCGCGTCGCCGTCGGCGAAGCGCGCAAACAGGGACTCGTCCCGTTCTGTGTCACAATCGATCGCGAGGGCGCCGGCTATCTGCCGCACATCTTCGGGCCGGCCGGTTATGCAGTGATTCGCAAGCCCGAGGAACTGCCGGCGCGACTTCCGCTGTTCTACGCTCAACTGACACGGTAATCATGCCGCGTATTGCCTGTTCGGCCGTAACCCGAAGCGAACCCCTCTCTTCCACGGCGTGCCCCCCGATTCAAGAAGAGCACGCCGAGACTGACCGCCTGTGCAGGCTGCTCGTGCACGTGCCGCTCCTCAGCGGCTTCAGTCCCGCCGAGATCGCCCGCTTCGCCCACGGCGTGCGCGAGCAGAACGTGGACAGGGGCTGCGTGGTTTTCCACAAGGGCGACCCCTGCCACGGCTTCCACCTGGTGCTGGCCGGCCAGGTCAAGCTCGCTTTCACGTCCGCCGAAGGGCACGAGAAAGTCATCGAGATCATCCTTCCGGGCCAGACGTTCGGCGAGGCGGTGATGTTCATGGACAAGCCCTACGTCGTGATGGCGCAAGCGCTGACCGACTGCAAGCTGCTGCACATCTCGAAGAGCGTCGTGTTCGACGAGATGGACCGCGATCCGGTGTTCTGCCGCAAGATCATTGCCGGCCTGTCGCACCGCCTGCACCATCTGATCGCCGATGTCGAGACCTATTCGCTGCGCTCCGGGCGCGAGCGCATCGTCGGCTACCTCCTGCGCCAGGAGGAAATCGACGGCGAGCCGAGGACGAGCGGTTACGTGTCGGTGCGCCTTCCGACGAGCAAAGGCACGATCGCGTCGCGCCTGAACCTCACCCAGGAACATTTCTCCCGCATCCTGCACGAACTCATTGAAGCCGGGTTAATCTGTGTCGAGGGACGCACGATTCACATCCCGGATATCGAGAAGCTGCGCACAACGCAGGGGCAATTCTAGCTCCTGTCGATCTCGGCACTGCGTTCCGCGCAGCCAAGCAGCTATTCCCGAAATGGGTCGCGAGGTCAAAGGTATGGGTATGGATAGCCCGGTAAGCTGGCAGGAATTCGCCGCCTCGGCAGCTCGTCAGGCGAGCAACCTGCATTTCTCCTCGGTAACGGCAAAGATGCGTGGCGTGCATGAGCGTATCCACGAGCGCCATCCGCTCATCGAACGCCTCGCGGTCGCGCTCTACGACCCCGACCTGAAACGGCTGCGAACATTCGTCGACAGCACCCACAGCGGCACTGCGCTGCGGGCCTACGAATGCCCGATCGCCGCCGTGCCTTCGCTTCTCGCCATTGCCCAGAGTGGCAAGGCGCGAGTCCTCAACGACCTGAGCGCTGCGATCAGCCCCGACTCCCCGCATTCCCGCTGGTTGCTGCACGAAGGCTACCGGTCGAGCCTGACCGTCCCCATCATGCAGAACGAGCAGTTGCTCGGTTTTCTGTTCTTCGATTCGCGCACGCGCGACGCTTTCCCGGACGACGTTGTCGCCGACCTGCTTCTCTCCGGCCATCTCATCGGAATGATCGTCACGCAGGAACTCGCGACAGTGCAGATGCTCATCGGCGGCCTGCGGCTCGCAAGCCAGTTCGCCCATGTGCGCGATCTCGAGACCGGCGCCCACCTCGACCGCATGGCGCGCTACGCACGCCTGATCGCGCGGGAACTCGCGCCGACGCACGGTCTGTCCGATGACTACATCGAACATGTTTTCCTGTTCGCCGCGCTTCATGACATCGGAAAGATCGGAGTTCCGGACAGCATTCTGCTCAAACCCGGACGGCTCGATGACGCCGAGCGGGACGTGATGCGCGAGCACGTGGCGATGGGCTTGCAGATGGCCGAACGGCTGATCAACGATTTCAGCCTCGCCGGCCTCGAGAACATCGGCATGCTGCGCAACATCGTCAGCGCGCACCACGAACGCATGGACGGCAGCGGCTACCCGAACGGACTGGCGGGCGAGGCCATCCCGCTCGAAGCCCGCATCGTTGCAACCGCCGACGTCTTCGACGCTCTCGCCTGCGCCCGCAGCTACAAGGCCGCCTGGACGCTCGACAACGCGTTCGACGAAATCGCCCGGATGGGCGGCGCCAAACTCTACGCCCCGACCGTCGCGGCCCTGCTCGACTGCCGTGAGGAAGTGGAAGAGATCTACCGCCGCTTCCAGGACGACAGCCGGACTCACTAGCTCCCGCTGTCGCGTCCTGAAGACAACGAATCGCGCGGCACCCGGAAGATCGGGATACGAGTCTCCCCCCGGAGTTGCGCTATAATCCGGCCCGCGCCGGCATAGCTCAGTTGGTAGAGCAACCGCCTTGTAAGCGGTAGGTCATCTGTTCGAGTCAGATTGTCGGCACCAATAGCATGAAGGGACCAGCCCGACGCCCCGTCGGGTTTTTGCTTTTTTGTGCCGGAGGTGCGAGCACTCTCCGTCGCTGCAAGCCGTGCTTCAGACGGACACCAGCACGTCTCCCTGGGACTCGGCCAACACGTGCTTGGTGACGCTCCCGAGCAGCAAGTCCTCCAGCATGCTTTCGCCGTGCTTCCCCATCACGATCAGGTCGCAATCCTGCTCCTGCTCCTGTTCGATGATGTTCCGCGACGCGTCGCCGTGGACGACGATCAGGCGCGTGCGCTCGAGCGGCAACCCCGCTTCGTCGCGCAGCTCGCGCAGTTTCGCCAGCGCCTCCTGCCGGGCGGCGATGCGATAACGGGCAAGCAGTTCGTCTTCGATACCCGCGAATCGCAGCTTGCTCTCGAAAGGGACTTCGAACGCATGCAGCAACACGAGGTCCGCCCCGGGTGCGACCGCTTGCGCATTGCGCAGCGCCCGCATGGAAAACGGGGAAAAGTCGACCGGCACGAGCAGTGTCCGATAAGGGGCGTGGGAAGGCTGCTTGACGATGAGCATCGGCCAGCGCGTCTTGCGCACCATTCGCTCGGCGGTGGAGCCGATCAACAGGTGTCGCATGAAACTGCTGCCGCGTGCCCCGAGCACGAGGAGATCGGCGGAGATCGTGTCGGCGTGGGCGGTGATTTCCGCCAGCAGCGGACCCGACGCAACCTGGACGCCCGCTGCTATGCCGTGATGCTTCAGCAGATTCGCCGCCAGCTCGCGCATTTCTTCCCGTGCCGCATCGAGCACCCGCTCTCCGGTTTCGACCGGGACGTCGGCAATGAGGAGGCGGAGCTTTTCCACCGCCGAGACATTCGCGACGTGGAGCAGGTCAAGGCTCGCGTCCACTTCGCGGGCCACGAGCGCGGCGCGCTCGGCGGCGTGGCGCGCCGGAGCGGAAAGATCGGTTGCGACTAGCAGCCGCTTGACGGTATTCATGGCTGCGGCCCTCCATTCGGCAAGAGATGCAATACAGGGAGCATAACGGGCGTTGCGTTCGACATGGGACAGATCGCTCGGTAGAATTTCCCGGCGTTCGCTGCAGTGCGTCAATACATGGCCACGATATTACCTTAGGCCGGCACGAAGGAGTCCCGATGACCCAGATTCGCCCGGAGAACCTGCCAACGACGGGCAGGCGTGACGTTCCCGCTCCGCACGCCGCATCGGTCCGATGAACGACCGGTCAACGGCCGAGTCCTTCGAACGCGCGCCTGAACAGTGGCACACGCTCGACCCGGACGAAATCCGGCATCACCTGCAGACACCGCACGGCGGACTGCCGGAAGCCGAAGCCCGGCGCCGGCTCGCGCAATACGGGCCGAACCGGCTCACCCCGCCGAAGCGCCGCGGCCCGCTGCTGCGTCTGCTGATGCAGTTCCACAACATCCTTCTCTACGTGATGATGGGGGCGGCAGTGATCACCGCCCTGCTCGGCCATTGGGTCGATACCGGCGTGCTGCTCGCGGCCGTCGTGATCAACGCGATCATCGGCTTCATCCAGGAAGGCAAGGCCGAAGCCGCGCTCGACGCCATCCGGGCGATGCTGTCCCCCCATGCCACCGTGGTCCGCGACGGCCACCGGCGCGAAATCGACGCGGCCGATCTCGCGCCGGGCGACCTCGTGCTGCTGGGCTCCGGCGATCGCGTTCCGGCCGACCTGCGCCTAGTCTGGGTGCATGAGCTGCGCGTCGAAGAAGCGGCGCTGACCGGCGAATCACTGCCCGTCGAAAAAGGGACGCAAGCGGTGGCGGCGGATGCACCGCTCGGCGATCGCTACGGCATGGCCTATTCGGGCACGCTGGTCGTCTATGGCCAGGCCAAAGGCATCGTCGTTGGAACGGGCGGGGCGACCCAACTGGGCAAGATCAATGAGCTGCTTACCGGCATCCAGGCCCTGAGCACCCCGTTGTTGCGCCAGATCGACCGTTTCGGCCGCATCCTGGCGATCGCGATTCTCGCCATCGCGGCGGCGACGTTCCTGCTCGGTACGCTGGGGCGCGGTCATCCCGCTTCGGAAATGTTCATGATGGTGGTGGCGCTCGCCGCGTCGGCGATTCCCGAGGGACTGCCGGCGATCATGACCGTCACGCTCGCACTCGGTGTGCAGCGCATGGCGCGGCGCAACGCGATCGTACGGCGCCTGCCCGCGGTCGAAACGCTGGGCTCGGTGACGGTGATCTGTTCGGACAAGACCGGCACGCTGACGCGCAACGAAATGACCGTGCAGCGCGTCGTGTGCGCGGGCCACGTGTTCGACGTCGGGGGCGTCGGCTATGCGCCGGTCGGCGATTTCAGCGTCGACGGGCACATCATCGACACCGACCGCTATCCGGCGCTGTCATTGGCGATCCGCGCCGCCGTGCTGTGCAACGACGCGCACCTGCGCGAAGACGACGGCCTGTGGCGAGTCGAAGGGGATCCCACCGAAGGCGCGCTGCTGGTTCTCGGCGACAAGGCCGGCTTCACGCGGAACGTGGCGGATTCCGAGTGGCCGCGCCGCGACAGCATCCCGTTCGAATCCCAGCACCGCTTCATGGCCACCTACCACCGCGACGCCGACGGCGACCCGTGGATCTTCGTCAAGGGAGCACCGGAACGCATCCTCGACATCTGCGCCCAGCAGCTCGGTCACGACGGCGAGCGCCCGCTGGACGCCGATTACTGGCGCCGCATGGCGACCGACACGGCCGCCCAGGGACTGCGCCTGCTCGGCCTCGCTTGCAAGCGCGCCGCTCCCGCGGAAGACCACCTGCGTTTTGCCGACGTGGAGGAAGGCTACACGCTGCTCGCGCTGGTCGGCATCATCGATCCACCGCGCGAAGAGGCGATCCATGCCGTCGGCGAATGCCACCGCGCCGGCATCCGCGTCAAGATGATCACGGGCGACCATGTCGAAACCGCGCGCGCGATCGGCGCGCAGCTTGCGATCGGCATCGGTAAGCCGGCGGTCACCGGCGCCGAGGTCGCGATCATGGACGACGCTGCCCTGCGCCGCGTGGCGATGGAGGTGGATGTTTTTGCCCGTGCGAGCCCGGAGCACAAGCTGCGCCTGGTGCAAGCGCTGCAGGACGACGGCCAGGTAGTCGCCATGACGGGCGACGGGGTGAACGACGCTCCGGCGCTCAAGCGCGCCGACGTCGGCGTCGCGATGGGCATGAAAGGCACCGAGGCGGCCAAGGAAGCGGCCGACATGGTGCTCGCCGATGACAACTTCGCGACGATCGCCGTAGCGGTGCGCGAAGGCCGCGCGGTCTACGACAACCTCAAGAAGTTCATCCTGTTCATGCTGCCGACCAACGGCGGCGAGGCGCTGGTCGTGATCGCCGCGATCCTGTTCGAGCTGACCCTGCCGCTGACACCGGCGCAGGTGCTGTGGATCAACCTCGTCACCTCCAGCACGCTGGGCCTTGCGCTGGCTTTCGAACCGTCGGAGCCGAACATCATGGGGCGCATGCCCCGTCCGCCCCGCGAGGCGCTGCTCTCCGGCTTCTTCATCTGGCGCGTCGTGATGGTCTCGTTCCTGATGATGACCGGCGCACTCGGCCTGTTCCTGTGGGAACTGGAACACGGCACGAGCCTCGAAATCGCCCGCACCATGGCGGTCAACGCGGTAGTGGTCGCCGAAATGTTCTACCTCGTCAACAGCCGCTACATTTTTGCGTCGGTGACCAATCGCGAAGGACTGACCGGCAACCGCTACGTGCTGGCGGCCATCGCCGCGTGCATTCCGCTGCAGCTGGCATTCACGCACGCTCCGGCGATGCAGGCGGTCTTCGGGTCGGCGGACCTGTCGGTGATCGAATGGCTCAAAGTCGTCGCCGCCGGGCTCCTGGTGTTCTGCATCGCGGAGTTGGAGAAATTGGTGATGCGGCGGGCACGGCTGGCTGCGGCCGAAGGACCGGCTTGAGCGAAGCGGCCGCGGGAACCGCGCGTCCAAGCGCCGCAGGACGTAAAATCGACGCATGACATCGAATGCACTCAACGACGAGGCCGAGGACGACTCGCCGCCTTCGGTCAAGGAAGCACGGCTGTGGCGTGACGACGGATGGACTGCCCGCGTCATCAAGAACGAAGACGACGAAGGATGGGCGGTCGAGATGATCATGGACGGCGAACCCGAGCCAGCCTTGGTCGGTCCGTGGACGATGGGGCGCGACAAGAAGAACCCGAAGCCGCTCGACGTCAACGCGTTCAACACGCTCGTCAAGACCGCTTCGGAGGTCCTGCGCCGCCACGAGCAGCAACGGCACGCGATGTTCCACAAGAAGGTCACGGTGAACACGCGTTCCGGACGGATCAGCGTCACGCTCGACATCGTCCCCGACGAATTCGATCCGCACGCATTGCTCGCGGCGTTTGATGCCACCGGCGAGGAACTTGCCGCGCTGCGCGTGGAGGCCGGGTTCAAGCTGACCACGACCAGCGCGAACGCGTGGCTCGAAACCCTCTTGCCGGATTCAAGCGGCCCGGATCTGGATTCCGTTCACCGCGATAACGGGGATTGACCCGAAGCGGACTGACGCTCGCCCGGCACCTCCCGAGTCGATCACCGCGATTCCTCGAGCAGGAATGAGATCGCGTCGCGCCACCAATGCTCATCCACGTGATCGACCCAGTCGTTGTGTTCCGCGCCCTCCACGACCGCCAGCCGCTTGGGGCCCCCGAGCGCCCGATAAAGGGCGGCGCCGAAGCGGGCGGGAACAATGCTGTCCTGCTCCGCGACGACGACCAGCACCGGGCGGTCGAACGACGCCAGATGGGCGACGCTGTCGTATCGGTCGTGCAGCAGCCAGTGCACGGGCAGCCACGGATAGTGGAACGTCGCGACGTTCTCGAGTCGGTCCCAAGGCGTAATGAGCAGCAACCCGGCAATCCTGTCGCGCTGGCTCGCGCTCGTCGCCGCCGCGACGCCGGCGCCGAGTGATTCGCCGATGAGCAATAGCGGCTCGCCGTGCAGGCGATGGGCGAGCGCGACGGTGTGTTCGGCATCGGCGACCAGATTCTGTTCGCCTACCCTGCCGCCACGCGGACCGTAACCCGGATACTCGGCCAGGATCACGCGCAACCCCAGCCTCGCGAGCACGGCCGCGTAGAAGTTCCGATGGCCGGCATGTCCGGCGTTGCCGTGAAAGACGATTGCCGTGGCGCGCACGGCGCCCGCGGGCTCGGAGATGAGGCCGCGAAAGTCCTCAGGCGTCGGCCACGCGCGCAGCCGGTTGGACACGACCTCACCCAGCGTGGCCGTGTCGGGGAAATAAAGCCAACGGTCCTGGAACATGGTGACCCCGGCAATCATGATCAGAGAGGCAATGGCGAGCCGCAGCATCGTTCGGAACAGCCCTTTCGCCTCGTGCGAGCCCGGGTTGCGCCAGCCGACGCGTGCACTTCGTGTGACTGCGCTATGTGCCCCCTTTCAGCCGCGATTTCAGATCCGCGAACGGCTGATGCGTGGCCGGGGAAAGTTCCTCGCCCCCGGCGCTGCGCCCTGCGCAATCGAGAACTCGCGAATGCTCGGCGTCGTGGCAATACACGCAGAGCAGTTCCCAGTTGCTGCCGTCGGGCGGATTGTGGTCGTGGTTGTGATCGCGGTGATGCACAGTGAGCTGGTGCACGTTCTCGCGCGTGAATTCGCGTGCGCAACGGCCGCAGATCCACGGGTAGATCTTGAGCGCCCGCTCCCGATACCCCTGCTCGCGCTGCTCCCGGGCGCGTCGCGCTTCGACGACGAGCCGGTCGAGCCGCTCGTGATCCGGCTTGCTCATCTCGACTGCTCCCGCGAAATGACCATGTTGAGTCATTGTCGCGCGGCAAGCGAGGCGATTCAAATACCCCGGGCACGACCGGCGATCGACTTGCTTCTCCGGAGCAAGGATGCTCGCCCGCCCCAATCTCCTCTCTCGCACGATGGCGTTACCATGAACACCTACGACAACCATGATGGGACACGCCTCGCAGTTCGAGGCGCTACTTTGGAGCGAGCAGGATGGATATTGCAGTGATGGGTGCCGGCGCGGTCGGCTGCTACTACGGCGGCATGCTCGCCCGCGCAGACCACGACGTGGTCCTGATCGGCCGGGCGCCGCATGTCGAGGCAGTGCAGCGCGACGGACTGTTCCTCGATACGCAGACTTTCCAGGCCCATGTGCCGATGCGCGCGAGCACCGACCCCGCAGCCGTGCGGGGGGCGCAACTCGTGCTGTGTTGCGTGAAGTCGACGGATACCGCCGATGCAGCGGCGCAAATGGCGCCGCATCTTGCACCCGGCGCGATGCTGCTGAGCCTGCAAAACGGCGTCGACAACGCATCGCGGCTGCAGGCGCTGCTCGGACGCGAGGTGGCACCGGCAGTCGTCTATGTCGCGACCGAAATGGCCGGACCGGGCCACGTCAAACACCATGGGCGCGGCGAACTCGTGATCGGCCCGTCGGCTGCGAGCGAAGCACTGGCGAAGCTGTTCGCCGAAGCCGGTGTGCCGGTGCAGATATCGGACAACGTCATGGGCGCGCTGTGGGCCAAGCTGATCCTCAACTGCGCGTACAACGCGCTGTCCGCGATCGCCCAGTTGCCCTATGGCCGCCTCGTGCGCGGCGAAGGAGTCGAAGACGTGATGCGCGATGTCGTGCGGGAGTGCCTCGCCGTCGCGCAGGCCGAAGGCGTGAAAGTGCCGGGGGATCCGTGGGACGCGGTACAGCACATCGCGCGCACGATGCCGACACAGTTCTCCTCCACCGCGCAGGACCTCGCGCGCGGCAAGCGCAGCGAAATCGATCATCTCAACGGCTACGTGCTGCACAAGGGCGAAGCGTTCGGCATTGCGACGCCGGTCAACCGCGTCCTGCACAGCCTGGTCAAGCTGCTCGAAGCGCGGCAGGCCGGCTGAAACTCCCGGAGGCCATCCCGACCTGTATGCGCGGAAAGCCGCTCCGCGCGGCCGGGCCTACTACTCGCCCTTGAGCGAGCGCTGCAGGACTTCGAGCACCGCCCTGAGGTCCTCGATCGGCACCTGTCCGGGGGCGGATGCCTGCTGGCCGACCGCGAAACTCACCGACGAGCCGAACACCCAGCCGAACAGGCGGCTCAGCGAGCCATAAGCGCCCATCGACATGCTGATGACCGGAAGCCGAATCCTCTTCTGCGCTTCCAGGGTCGCCTGCAGCAGCGTCAGCACGTCCTCGAGCCCCTGCGGCATCACCGCGACCTTGGCGATGTCGGCCCCCGCTTCCTCCATCGCGACGAGCTTCGCGACGATCCTGTCGCCCGGCGGTGTCTTTTCGAAATTATGGAAAGACGCGATGAGCTTCGTCCCGGTCTCGCGGGCGAGCGCGACGGCCTGCTCGAAATGCTCCGGCTCGCTGCTCAGCTCATAGTCGAGGAAGTCGACCGCGCCCGAACGCGCGACCTCCCGGTACATCGACAGCACTTCGTCCTCGCAGAGGCGGATCGGCTCACCGCCTTCGCGGGTCGAGCGGCGCGTGAAAATGACCGGAATGCCGGCCGAACGCGTGCGAATCTCCTTCGTGAGTTCGACGACACGGCCGACGTCGGAAATCCCGGAATAGAAATCCACTCGCCACTCGAGGAGATCCGGCCGCTTCGCGACGATCACTTCCAACTCGTGCAGCACCGCCGCTTCGTCCCTGCCGACGAGCGGCGCGCAGATCAACGGCTCCTTGCCACCGGCCACCAGCTGGCCTTTCACTTCGAGCGACCTCGTCATTGCCATGGGGGTAGATTCCTTGAAATCTCAAACAGGTCCAGGTTCGGGCAGCCGCCGAGCCTGTGACGGAGGAATGCCTGGGTTGCCGAAAACACCGTTCACACGCTACCAGCTCGGCGGGCCGACAGCATAGCGTCGCCGGCACGTTCCTTGCCGCCGGCGCACAGCTTGTCTCGACGCTTTTCTGCCATATTCGGCAATATTCATTGACCGCATCCGTGATGTCGACTATAGTTCTGTTTCTCCGACGCGGGGTGGAGCAGTCTGGCAGCTCGTCGGGCTCATAACCCGAAGGTCGCAGGTTCAAATCCTGCCCCCGCAACCAAATAAATCAAGCACTTAGCCCGACTCACAAGGTCGGGCTTTTTGCTTTCTGCCGCCCGTGTCAGCATCATGTCAGCAAATCCGGCACGTGTAGCCGGGCGAGCCCCACAAACGGACAGCCCGGCATCGCGGGCGGGTCGGAGGTGGGGGGGCGGTCAAAACCGGCGATTTGCCGGCGTGCCTTTCTCGATGACCTTCTGCGCCGCTTCGAGGGTCTTGCCGGAGCCGAGGCCAACCTTCTTGGCGATGATGTCGCGGGTCTGGCCGGTATCAGACCCTAAGGAAATATTTCCTGAGGGTTGTCCGCCGGCCTTCATGCGCTGCTCTGCCAGATCCTTCTCGCGCTCCGCAATCGCCTCTGCCAGCGCGACCTTCTCGCTGATGGTCGGCTCCTTCCTCTGGTCGTTCTCGTCGCGTTCGACTTTCAGCGCGTCGAGGTCGATGACCGTGGCGTCGCCCCTCGAAATGCCAAAGACATTTCATAGAAACAACACCCCCACCACCCCCAAAAACTGTCGAACATCGCCGTCGCGATTACCCGTGCTGGAGGGGTCGGCGGAGGACCCGGGCTCGCCCCATGCACCCCTCACCGCTGCTCAGGCGGCTGCCACTCGCCCCACGCATCCAGCACGGCGGCGATGTCCTTCACCTTCTCCCAGCGGTTCGCGAGCAGCACCCGTGCCCGAAGTTGGCACCACCCCATCCCGACGCCTCCGAACACATCGGCAAGGCAGGCGCGAGCCTCGATGCCGTCCGCGTCGTCGGTCCATAGCATGCCGGGCCAGCGAATGCCGACATCGAGGATTTCCGCTTGCAGTCCGGCCGCGTACATCGTCACCAGGTCGCGCGCGTTCTGTTCGGGGCTTGCCGGTCGCGCGCACCGTATCGCCAGAAGGCACAGAGCGGCGTTGTCAGGCCCGGACGCCGACGGGACGGGTTGGCCCACTCGGTCAAGGCTTTGCGCCTGGAACATGGCGAATCCGCCGGCCTGCCCCTCGATGCGCGCACCGTGCACCGGAAGGCCCAGGGCGCGTGCCACTACCACGTGCCCGGCTTCGTGGATCGCCAGGGCGCGGCGCGTTCTCGGCAGCTTCGGGCGGGTGCCCATCGGCCACACTCGGCTGAAGGTATCGGGCGCGGGCTCGCTCTCGGGTACTGGCAGCGGCGGCGCGCATCCATAGCTGGCGGCAGTAATGGCTTCGAGCCGTGCGGACCATCGGAAGCGGGCGGGGAGAGGGGCGGTCGTGTCGGTGGTCATGCAAGACTCCAGGCGGAAGCGGGAAGCGCACCGGGCGCGGGCTCGGTGCGCGGTTGGCAGCTTAGGCGGGCAGGCGCTTTGCAGCGGCGGCGATGGCGCGGGCGGCCTCATCGCCAGACGGCTGAGGAAAGCAGTCTTCGAGGATGCCGGTCCAATTTACGGAATCTCCCACGCCGGCGCTCGCTGCCCATGTGCCGTAGATCTCCACGAGCGCAGCGCGCAGCTTCTTGTCTCCGCGCAGCCGCCCCTCAATCTCACCGGCCAGGCGCGCGGCGGCGGCGGCACGTTCGCGTTGGACCGCGAGTTCGGCGGCGACAATTTCGGTGTCAATGCGGCGGGCCTCGTCGCTCGCCAAGCGGACCATCCGGCGGGCGTCCTCCAGGCGGGCTTGTGCGGCTTCGCGCGCCCGGTGCGCTGCGTCGATTTCTCCGGGGCCGGCCGTGCCGCGCAGCTCGGCGCGCAAGGCGTTGTCGACGGCCGCGTCCGCTTCGGCCACAGCGGCGATGCGCTCAGGCAAGGTGCGTTGCGTGTCGGACAGTCGGGTTTGTACGGTCTTGCGTTGCATCTTGAGGATTTCAATTTCAATGGTCATGCTGGTTGTCCAAGAGAGGATTCCCGGCGAGCCGGCCGGGGCGGTTTGTTGAACTGATGTAGGGTCTTGTTCTCGATGAGCTGGTCGAGCCAGTCGCCCACGACCGACGGAATGCACACCTCCACCTCGAAGCCCTTGAGCGCGAGTCGGTGCGCGGCGGCATAGGCGGCTTTCTGGCCGGCGAAGTTGGCGTCGTGGTCCGCAAAGATGACGATCTCCCGCACTCCTTCCGGCGGCTCGAAGCTCTCGATGCCGGCAGTGCTGATGCAGGACCATGTGGGCACCTCGAACAGCTCGGATGCCGCGAGCGCAGTCTCGATGCCTTCGGCAATTCCCAGCACTTCGGAGACGGGCGTCAGGCGGATCGCGGCACCGGCAAGGGGTAACCCCTGCATCAACTTCTTCGGAGCCGCCACGGGCGCTTTCCGTGCGTCGTGAAGGTATGTTCGATGGATCGACACGGCTTTCCCGTCCGGACCGGTCACGGTGGCGAGCATTGCCGGGAAGGTCCCTGTCAGCGCGCCGCCGTCCCGGTACCGCAAACCGGGGTGCAGGCGGATGGACTCGGGCAGGTCGTACAGCACCAACCCCCGCCCAGCCAAGTAGCGATGTGCTTCATCGCCTCGTTCGATGGGCCTGGACTCCCTGAAGGTGCGGCGCAGGGTGTCGAGTTTGTCGTCGTCGCTGCGCTCGGGGGTGCGGGTGACGGGCTGCACCACGCCTGCAAGCTGCTCGATGCGCTGCGCGACCTCCCTGAACGACAGGCCGGTGATGCCCATCGCCAGTTGCACACCGTCGCCCGGACGGCAGCCCGAACAGAAGTACGTTCCCCGCCCATCCTTGTCATCGAAGCGAAAGCGGTCCTTGCCACCGCACACGGGACAGGCGCAGTGCTTGCCGCTCAAGGTGCGCTCGTCGACTCCGAGCGCGAACAGGATGCCGCGCCAGCGTCCCTTTGCGATCTGGCGTACGTCCAGTCGGTCAGCCATTTGCACGGCCCTCCTGCGCCTTCTCGCGGCCCTTGATGAATGCGATGCGCTGCGACTTCAGCCAGTTCTCGATTTCGGGCGTCGGCGTCGCGGTCACTTCCCGCAATCCGCACGGCCACACGCCGAACATCTTTTTGTACTGTTGTGCAGTCCATCCGGGCTTGTGCCTCTTCGCCCGGCAGATGTGCAGCAGTTGCGAATAGACGTGCTGCTTGCGGTCAGGGGTCGCCGGCCGCTTGACCTTGCGAGCGATCTTCACGAGTTCGCCCTCCGCGACCTCCACCTCGTTCATCCGCTGCGGCGCGAATCCGCACGCCGGGCAGGCATGCACACCGGCCGGGCGGACGAACTTGCAGCTCGGGCAGGCTTTCGGCTCGGACGGCTTGCGCTCTTGCTGCTTGCGGGCGGATGCGTTCGCCTTGCCGTCGTCGAGTTCGAGCGGCAGGTCATCGGTCGCAAACCCGAGTCGCAGCACGGTCCCGCTGTGATCCAGCAGCAGGGCGCGTTCCTTGCCCGGATGCGGCCTCAGCACGCGGCCCACCATTTGAATGTAGCGAATCAGGCTCTTGGTCGGGCGGGCCAGGATCATGCACTCGGTCGCCGGGCAGTCCCAGCCTTCGGCCAACAATCCCACGTTCGACAGGATCATGGTTTCACCGCGCGCGAAGCGATCCAGCACGGCGGCGCGCTCGTCGTCGTCGAAGTGGTAGTCGATATGCTCTGCGGCGATGCCGGCCCGGACGAACTCGGTGACGATGTGCTGCGAGTGCGCAATGCTCGTAGCGAACACCACCGTCTGTTTCCCGCGCGCCAGCTTGAACCAGTGCTGCACGATGTCGCCCACGAGAGCGGGCGTATCGACCGCTTCCGCGAGTTGCGTCTCGCTGTAGTCGAGTTCGCCACCGATGCCGCGCTGTGTCCGCACGCCGGACAGATCCGGGTCGGCAGGCGCGTAGCACTCGACGTCGACCAGATTGCCGAGTTCGACCAGCTCGCGGATCGTCGCGCCGACGACAAGCTCCTCGAAGAGCGCCCCCTTCAGTTCGTCGTAGTGCTTGCCCAGTCCCGGCGAGAAGGGTGTCGCGGACAGCCCGACGACGGGCAGGCGGTTGTACCGGAACAGCAGGTCACGGTATTTCTTCGATCCTGCGACCGCGTGCGCCTCGTCGATGATGAGGAGTGCCACGTCGTCCGGGATGCCGCGCACAGCGATGGTGTCGATGCTGCACACCAGCACCTTCGCGTCGAGGCTGCGCGTATTGTCGGCTTGCAGGATGCCGTGCGCGATGCCGGCGCGGGTCAGGTGCGCGGAGGCCTGCGCCACCAGTTGCTTCCTGTTGGCGATGAACAGCACGCGCCTGCCCTTGGTGATGGCTCCGCGAATCATGGCCTCGGCTGTAACCGTCTTGCCTCCACCGGTTGGCAGGCAGAGTGCCACCCTCCTAACCCCCCGGGCCAAGGCAGAGCGGGTCTTGTGCAGGGCGCTTTCCTGATACGGGCGAAGCTGGGTCGGGGCGCTCATACCCCACCCCCGATTCCCATGTCGCGCTCAGCGATCCGAACATCGTCCTCGAAGTCGCCGGGAACAAACTTGCTTGCCTTGGCCCGGGCCTTTGGTTTTTGGGCTGCGGCGGCGTGCGGTGCGTGTTCCCTATCTTTCATTTGGAACTGCGATTCGCAATGCGATCGTAATGCGGTCGCATCGCCTTCGCATTTGTCATTATTCTGGCCCTCCGATTTTCCCTTTCCCCACCGGGCTTTCGCAGCAGCCCTACCGGCATTGCTTGCCTTGTTGATGGCGTCGTAGGCAGCTTCAAGTTCTTCATCCAAGCGCCAGTGAAGCCATTGCCCATGCAGCACATCGAAGAACGGTTCGACCATCGGACGGATTTCGGCCCATTCATCAATCGACATACCGGCAATGCGGGCGAGCGTGCGGTCATCGTCCTTCGGCGGCCCGCTGCGCCAGTATGCGAACAGCAAGCGAAGGTATGCGCCGTGCTCTTCGGCCGTCAGATGAACGGTGTCTGCGATGTGCGCCGGCAGGTTGAGCACGAACTTATACGGCGTCTTGGGGGCGTAGCGTGTCGTCATGCGAGCCACCCCCACACAAGCGCCACCAGCGCGGCCACAGCGGGCGCGGATACCGCCAGCAAGCCCAACAGGTGCGGCGCGACGAAGCCGCGCTGTGTCATCGCTGCGAGGCCTGCGCGGGTTGCCGGGTCTTGGGGATCGATCCGGTACTCCGCAATGATGCGGCCGTGATAGGCGATGTCCTTGGACAGAATCGCCCAGCCGTCATCAATCAGCTCGTCGATATACGCGGCCAACCTCCACGAATGCGGGAACACCGGCTGCGACACCGGGCCGGCGACGAGCGCGGCAAGCGCCTTGGCCTTGACGGTTCCGGCCTTCGGCAGGATCGGCGCGCGGAACGCCGGTTTCAATTCCGGGAAAAGGTCGGCGGAGGTAGAATGGCGCTTGTCGACGGCGCTCGGGACTGCGGTATGGGTTCCGGGCGTTTTCATTTCGACGCCTCGCCAGCAACTTGGATAGCCGGCCACATCAACCGGCGGTTGCAAAGCTTCAGCGGAATGACGCCGAAATATGAGCCGGTCTTGCAGAGGCGGACGCGGACGGACGTGCTCTTGACGCCGTTTATCGCGGCGAACCCTGCGGTGTCGAGCGGATAGCTGGCGCTGCTGTTGCGCCGGGGTTGCTGAATTGCGTTTGTGACGATCTGCATTCGCTGGTCTCCGTGGAGGAAACCCGCGTCAATTTCAGGTCGGAATTGATCTGTTAATTAACGCTGGCGAATGCAGATTAATTAGCTCTGATATGGCGTAAGAGTGATGCGGCGATAGCGTCGGGATTGCGGCGATAGCGGCGGGATTGCGGCTATTTCTTTGCGGCTTTACCTGTCATTCGATTAATGCGCCGCTGAATGTCTGCGTTCTTCGTGTGCTCGCGATTGCCGATGGTGCTCCACCACTCAATTCCACCATTGATCGATCTGATGAAGTCTGGTGCCTTGCTGGCTACGAGATGTTCAACTACGGTTGCCGCCCTTGGCGTCGGCCGCCCTTCACGACGAATAGCGTGCAGCGCGTTGTAAATCATGGTCGCAAGCGCGTCAGGCTTTTCCGACTCGATAATCTGCCAGCCAGGCGAGCACGACACTGACGGCTTCGTATCGGGGACTTTCTTTTCATCGGCGTCGCGCCGCTGCTCGCTCGGCTCTTGCGCATCATCTGTCGCAGGCGCCGACTCGGCTTCACCCGTCGGCGCGTGCATTTCCACCAGCCGCAAAAGGGCTGAATCCTCGATGCTGCAATCCTCTATTGATGCTGTCGGTGCCGTTTCGCCTTCGGCGATCTCGAACTCAGGCCCGGCGGCGTATTGCACGCCAAGATGCCCAGGTAGCTCCTGCCTCATCATCCCCCACAGCTCTCGGACTTCGATGCGCGGCCCTGTAAGTAGGCGCAATGCTGAATCCGCATCCAGAGGGAATAGGATGCCGGCGGGGCATGCCCATTCGTTCGGGCCTTCCTTGATTGGCTCGCAGCGCACCATGCGCATACCGTGGGGCAGCTTCGCATGAATCGTCACTTCGCCGCGCGCGGCGGCTCCGAGAATGTCGCGGGCCGTCCATGCGTCGCGCGTGCGCTCGGTCATGGCATCAGCAGCTTCTTGCAGTGTTGCTCTACGCGGTAAAGGTTTCATCGTTCGCGCTCCTTCGTTGCGCTCCTTCGTTTGGGTGCCGCGCCAGCCGGGCGAAGGTTTCCCCGTTTTCCCTCCGTCGAGGTAGGCGCGGCATTGCTCAATCATGCCGCCCGCCAGCCTATCTCGTGTTGCGCGCCAGCTCCGCCAGGTAATCATCGAGCGCCGCCACCATGCCGCGCGCAAAAGTGGGGCTGCGGTACGCTTCGCCGGTCGCGTCGCCGACAAACCCCCCGCGCTTGCGCATCGCCACGAACGCAAAGCCGATGAGCTGGCCGGCGCGAGCCTCGTCGAGCATCCGCTCCAGCATTTCGATTGTTTCTACGCACGGTCGCGGCGCAAGGGAAAGTGCGATAACGGCGGGTGCAGCTCTGGTTGCAACGGCGGCAGGTCGGGTAATCTGTGTCTTGGCCATGATGTGAAGCCCTCTTTCACTGATTGGTCAGGGTCGGCCGATGTTTGCCCATCGGTCGGCCCGCTTGCCTGAGTCCGTCAGGCGGCGGTGTTGCTCGATACCACGCGCAGGCTGGGCGCAGCGCCCTCTTTCGGCAGCTCTATACCGGCCTGCTCCAGAATCCACGACTCATACTTCGTGTGCCACACGGCCAGCAGTTCAAGCGGCCGGTTGATGTAGTGCCGCTCGGCGGTCGCGTTCGGGGCGTGACCCATAATTTGCGCGACGACGCCGGTAGGTATTTCGACCCACTCGGCCAGTGATGCGAAGGTGCGACGCAGGCCATGCAAGGTGACGTGCTCCAGCCCGGCGACAGCGAGCGCACGGTTATGGGGAATGCGAGGCTCGGCAATGCGGCCGTCAGCAGCGGCAGGGCTTGAGAAAACCCATTCGTTGCGACGGGGTAGCGCGGCGACCAGGCTGGAGAGGTACGGGGTAAGCGGGATCTTCCGGCCCTCCTCGGCTACCTTGTCCTTGACCCACATGCTGCCCCATCGGAAGTCGACGTCAGCCCATTTGAGGCCGGCCAGCTCTTCCCGCCGGGCGCCAGTGAGCAAGAGTCCTTGCAGGTAGGCGCTGATAACCGGATTGCCCAAGCCACGCACCGCGGCGAACCATGCGGGCAGGTGGGCACGTTGCAGCACGTCGAACCTCTTGCTCTTGCGTGTCGGCACTTCGGCGCGAACGTCGCGGTCCTCGACGGCAGCAGTATCGATCGTACCGGCATACTCGGTTCGGGATGCACACCAGCGCCAGAAAGCGCGGAACATCTCGAAGCCCTGCCGTGCATTGTTGGCGCGGGTCTCGGCCTCCTTGGCCTGCCATGCCGTGAGCACGTCGGCGGTGATGTCCTTCATCCGAAGTTGCAGCAACGGATGCAGGACGCCCTGCACCGTCTCACCCTTGCCGCGCTTCTTCTTCTCCCCGCCGGCCTGCGACAGGTTGATGTGGTCCGCCATGTGGCGTGCGCCCCATCGGCGTTCGTGGTGCGCGAGGTACGCGGCCCATGCGTCGGCAACGAGCACGTCATGCCTCTTCGCCTTGGCCTGCTTGGCCTCGTTGGCCGCGATGCGCTCTTGGTCGTCGTGGCGAGGGTCGATGCCCTGCTTGAGCAACAGCGCCATGCGCCGGGCCTTCTCGCGCGCTCCGGGGTTCGCATCGTCGCCGGTCTCGATAGGCCAGGTGAGCACGTCGCCTATCTTGACGCGGATCTCCTTGCCCTTGCCGTCCGAACTGGCGAGCCTGCCCTGGAAGATGTAGACCTTCGACCCAGCGGTCGCGCGGATGCCCAGGCCGGGCGCTTCCGAGTCCCAAAAATAGGCCTGCTGCCTGTCCGCCGGGCAGTCGAAGTCCCGGATGCGCCCTGCGGTGAATTTGATCCTAGCCATAGCCCGAAGGTCTCCGTGTCAGCACCGTGTCAGCAAATCATATAACACAGGCTAACGTCAATCAACCTTCGGGAGAAGTGCTGACAGATTGAATGCCCTGTAAATGCTGAGTTTTTCTATGGTGCGATGCAACAGGCTAACGTCGATAAATGCCTACTTTCTCGGGCTCATAACCCGAAGGTCGCAGGTTCAAATCCTGCCCCCGCAACCAAAAAAGTACAGAAAACCCAATCACTCACGGTGGCTGGGTTTTTTGCTTTTGGGGTCGCTGGACGCGGTGCCCACACTTGTTCCCTGCTCACCGTGCTACAGGTTGCCGTCACCCTCCGTTCCGTAGGAACGGGCCACGGAACAGTGCAACGACTTGAACGTTTTTTCGTGGCCCGGCCGGACATGACTCTCGGTTACCGCTCGACGCTGGCCGGCTCACCGTCGCGATAAGCGCCGTAGCAGCAGGTCGCCGAACACCGTGCATTCACCATCCTTGCGCGCGGGGCCGGGCGAATCGTAGAGGACGATCCATCCCGGCGCGGGCAGACCGAGCTCACGCGGCACTGCGCAAATGGCCTCGGCCCGGTTGATGCCCCGTCCGTGCGGCAGGGACAGCCGCTGCGGCAAGGCGGCTTCGAAACGCACCGGCTCGCGGTTCTCGGCCAGCACGGAACGGGCGTTTGCCCACCTGAAAACGCGAATGTCGCCGTCGAGCACCATCGTCGGCCCGGCGAGGAGATGCAGATCGTCTCCGGAAAAGTGCAGGTCGCGGATGCCGAGGCCCTCGAGTTGCAGGAAATGCTTGCGGATGAGCGTGTCGCCGTCGTCGAGCGGCGCCAGCCGCAAGTCTTCGCCGTGCGCCTCGACGGCGATCTCGAGCAAAGCGGCCCAGCCTCGCAGCACCGGGCCTCGCAGCCCCAGCAACAGGCGTTTCCCATCCACCGCGAGCCCTTCGATGTCGAAGCCGTTGTCCTTGCCGGGAAGGTTCAGGTACGGTCCGAAATGAGGGTCATCGTCGAGCAGCGCGGTCAGTTCGTTCGAGCGGGCATCCCCGGCGAGCTTTTGTGCGCGACGCCCGTCGCTGGCTTCGCGCACGAGACACGGCACGCCGTGCCGATCGGGGTCGATCGGAAGACGCGCGAGCACCCTTCTGTTCGCGTCGAGCGTCACTTTCGCGAGCCGCTTCGCGTTACCGGCATGCGATCGATGGGCCTTCGGGTTCTTGCGCTTGAGCCCGTGCGAGCCGACCACCCAGAGGTAGCCGTCATCGACCGCCATCCCCTCCAGGTCGGCCTCTTCGTCCGGATCCCCGGGCAGGTCCAGCAGGTCGGCAAGGGAGACGTTGTGGGGGTCCCCGTACCGGAGCGCTTCGCTGCCGAGCGGATCGAGACGCCGCAGACGATCGATGCCGCAGGCTTCGTCGCCTGCGACCCACAACCAGTCCCCCGAAAAAGCGGCCCCCGAGAGGTTGGTGTGGACGAGTGAGCCCGGCGAGAATTCCAGACGTACCGCGTTGCCGATGCGTGAATTGGGCATGGGTTTCACCTCAGCAGGATGCAACCGGGCGGCGCCGCAAGTGGTACTTTCGCAGCGTTTGCGTTTCCCCCAGGAGAGTGGCGCATATGTCAGCAACTACGCAAGCCGTTCCCACGCGCATCGATTCCCGGATGCCGACCCTGTTCATTCCCCATGGTGCCGGCCCTTGCTTCTTCATGGACTGGAACCCGCCCACGGTATGGGACGCGATGGCGGGCTTCCTCAAGAGCGTGGCCGGCACCCTGCCGCAACGCCCGCAAGCCGTGGTCCTCGTTTCAGCGCACTGGCTGAAGTCCGTGTTCAGCGTCACCAGCGGCGCACGACCGGAGCTGATCTACGACTACCGCGGTTTCCCGCCACACACGTACGAACTGCGCTATGACGCTCCTGGCGACCCCCGCCTCGCGGAGCGGATCACCACGCTGCTCGGCCAGGCGCAGCTCGCGGCGAAAACGGACCCCCGTCGCGGCTTCGATCACGGCATGTTCATTCCGTTGAAGCTGATGTTCCCGGTTGCCGATATCCCGGTGGTGCAACTGTCGTTGCGCCGGGATCTCGATCCGCTGGCGCATCTGCAGGCAGGCCAGGCGCTCGCGGCGTTGCGTGATGAAGGGGTGTTGATCGTCGGCAGCGGCATGAGTTTTCACAATATGCGGGGTTACGGCGACCCCAATTTCGGGCCCGTGTCCGACGAGTTCGACCGCTGGCTCACCGCGGCAGTCGAGGCGCCGCCGCAGCACCGCCATCAGGCATTGGTCGACTGGGCGCAGGCACCTTCAGCCCGTCTTTCGCACCCGCTGCAGGCCGAAGAGCATCTGCTGCCACTGATGGTGGTCGCCGGTGCCGCCGGCGAGGACGGGGGTCAGCGGGTCTTCTCGGATCGCGTGCTCGAAACCACGCTTTCGGCTTTCCGGTTCGGCTGAAGCGACGACGCGGAAGGTACCCGTGGGAGTCGCTTCGCCGCCCGGTTCAGGAGTGCGCGACGTGCGCACTCCTTTCTTGCGCAGGAGGAAACCACCTGAGCAATTTCTCGAGACGTTGCGGCTCTTGCTGAAGATCGCTCAGGTGGTATTTCCCGAGCACTGCGAGGAACGCTTCCTGCGCCTCATCCATGATGCTCACCAGCCGGCATGAGGGCAGGATCCGGCACGTCGGTCCGTGGCAGTTTATCGGCGTCAGCGTCTCCTCCACGGCCTCGACAACGCTGCGCAAGTTGATTTTCGTTGCGGGACGATTCAAGCGAATACCGCCGCCTTTCCCTCTGAGAGCTTCGATATAGCCCAACTTGGCAAGGTGGTTCACGATCTTGACGAGGTGATTGCGGGGAATGTCGAAATGCTCCGACACGATCGAAATCGTGACCAGTTCGGCGGGTTTTTGCAGTCCGAGGAAAATCAGCGTGCGGAACGCGTAATCGGTGTATCGGGTCAGTTGCATCGCGGGCTCTTGGGATGTTCCGGCACTTCTGCCTCCCTCCCGCTTGCAGCACTGCCCCAGACAGGACGGACCGGGCAATCGGCCGTACACGTCAGATTAGCATGCACCCATCGATAGGTGTATCTATCATGCAGCTTATGAGGAAGCGAGCGACCCGTCCGGGCCGCGCGCCTCCTGTTTTCGCTCCTCACTGAAAGCGACGCCACGCTCGTCGATAGCGCCGACAGGCCTCAGAGCAGTGCGGGCAACTGTTGGAGCAGCGCCATGCCGTTGCCCAGATGCTTGCCGGTCACGACATATCCGACAAATTCGCCGTCGTCATTGACCGCCTTGCCCGTCAGGCCGGTTTCATCGGCATCCACCGTCCATTGAAGGCCGTCGGCGACCGTCACGCCGCCGACCTGGATCGGCATCGCGGGCGTTTTCACCATCGTCGGCATCGCCGGCAGGCGCAGCCCGGTACGTTCGCCGGCGAGCGTTTTCGCCAGCGCCTGGGCCGCCAGCGACAGGGGATGCATGAACGGCAGCACCCGCCCTTCGATCTCGGCGCAGTCACCCAGCGCATAGATGTGCGCGCTGCTGCTCTGCAACTGCGGATCGACCCGGATTCCCCGATTGACCTGAAGGCCGGCCGCCTTCGCGAGTTCGACGCGCGGCCGCACGCCCGCTGCCGCCAACACCGTGTCCACCTCAAACGTTTCCCCGTCCGAAAGCCGCACGGTGACCCCTCCGGCGCTCGAGTCGATTGACACGATGTTTTGGCCCAGATGCAGCCGGCACCCTTTCTGCACCAGCCTGGTTTCCAGTTCCTGGCTGACGAACTCGGGCAACACCTTGGCAAGCGTACGGGGGGCGACGTCGGTCAGCCACACCTGCTGCCCGCCTTCGGCCAGATCGAGCGCGACCTCGGTGCCGGTCAGCCCCGCTCCGATCACCAGCACCCGCTTTCCCCGCGAGAGCTGGTGCAGATACGTTTCATAGTCCGAGAGATTGTTCAACGTGATCACCCGATCGACGGCGTTTCCTTCGAGCGGAGGGATCCACGGAGTCGCACCAAGGGCGAGGACGAGATCCCTGTAAGGCTGGATTTGGCCGCCGAAACAGATCGTCTTCCCCTCGGCGTCGATCGAATCCACCCGCGTATGCGTCTTGATCGTGACGTTGAACTCGCGGGCGAGTTCTTCCGGCGAACGCTGCACCAGATCCGATGGCCCGAGCTTGCGGCTGAAGCCATGGACCAGCTGGGGCTTTGGATAGTCGGCGCCAGCGTCGGCGGTGATCACCAGCACCGGCGTGTCCTGATCCTGCGCCCGGAAAGCACGGACCAGCTGATAAGTGGCGCTGCCGCCGCCGATGATCACGACCGGGGCGGGCTGCAATCCGTCGCCGCGGGAAGCGTCCGCCGCGCCGTCCCGGTGCGGATGCAGCGGCTCGAACTCGGATTTGCCCAGGAGGCATTCGGGACACAGGAACGTCTCCGGCACCGCGGACCATGGCGTGCCGGCATGGACCCCCTGCCCCGATTCTCCCTTCGCCGGGTCATAAACCCAGCCGCACGTCCGGCACCGCATCGAACCGCCGTCAGCAGCCGCGACGACGTTGGGGGTGGCAGCCGCTGCCGCAACGGGATTTGCGGCCGGGCGGCCCGGCTGCCGGGCGAATGCGGACGCAGGAGCGTTCTCCCCTGCCTGGACAGGCGCGTGCTCGCCACGCCATTGCTGCGCAATGCGCCGGCCGAACGCGAGGCATTCGTCGAGCGCGCCATCGGTGGGCTTCCAGACCGCTTCGATCCCACCGCTGACCTTGAAGCCCGCCTCCTCCAAGCGCTGGCCGATCCGGTCCACGGCGCCGCCGCTCCAGCCATGGCTGCCGAACGAGGCCGCGTGCTTGCCGCGGAAACGCAGGCCCCGCATTTCTTCGAGCAGCGCTGCGACCTGGGGCAACATGCCGTTGTTGACGGTCGGAGAACCGACCAGAATGCCTTTCGACTTGAACACCTGGGTCAGCACGTCGTTCTTGTCGGAGATGGCCAGGTTGAACATCTTGACTTCCACCGACGGGTCGGCCGAACGGATCCCCTTGGTGATCGCCTCTGCCATCTGACGAGTGCCGTTCCACATCGTGTCGTAGATCAGCGTGATCTGGTTTTCCTGGTAATCGTCGGCCCACGCCAGGTATTGCTCGACGATCTGCGCCGGATTGTCGCGCCAGATGATGCCGTGCGACGTGCAGATCATTTCCAGCGGCAGCTTGAACGACAGCACTTCGTGGATCTTCGCGGTAACACGGGCACTGAACGGCGTGAGGATGTTAGCGTAGTACTTGAGGCACTCGGCGCGCAGTTCCTCCTGGTCAACGAGGTCGTTGAACATCTGCTCGCTGGCGTAGTGCTGGCCGAAGGCGTCGTTGCTGAACAGCACTGCATCCCCGGCGAGGTACGTCATCATGCTGTCCGGCCAGTGCAGCATCGGCGCTTCGACGAAGACGAACTGCTTGCCGTTGCCCAGATCCAGCGTATCCCCGGTCTTGACGACCTTGAAATTCCAGTCCTTGTGAAAGTGTCCTTTCAGGGACTTGACGCCGTTTTCAGTGCAGTAGATCGGCGTGTCGGGAATCCTCGCCAGTAATGCCGGCAAAGCGCCGCTGTGGTCGATTTCGGCGTGGTTCGCAATGATGTAGTCGATCTTGTGGAGATCGATTTCCTTTTCCAGATTGTCGACGAACTCCTGCGCGTAGGGGCTCCAGACCGTATCGATCAACGCGACCTTTTCCTCGCGCACGAGATAGCTGTTATAGCTCGATCCCTTGTGCGTCGAGTATTCCGCACCATGGAATTCACGCAGTTCCCAATCCTGTTTTCCGACCCACGTGATATTACTTTTCACAGCAAACGACATTGCACACTCCTGATTCGATAAAGGTTTCGACCCCTGAAATACAGGGCACAAACCATGGATTTTTAATAAATATACTACATGCTTCTTATCATAGTTGCTTGCATTACCCGGAACGACATGGAGACGGCAATATGCATTGTTGTTTTGTTCATACGCCGCTTAAAGCCTGCCCTTACGCCGCTGTAAGCTGATCCGTAAGTCTGTCAGCTCCGCCAAAAGCAAGGATTGCAGGCTATCAGAAGATGTATATTTCTTGCAACTTCAAATTCAAGTAATTTCTGAATGCTGCCCGTAATCGCAATTCACAAGGATTTAAATTGATCCTCGTCAATTCCCGCGACAGCTCCGCTCGCAATATTATTCCTATATCATCAATCCCATTACGGCATCATCGTTTTTTCCCCGCAAAGCCGAAAGGGATATTCCCGCACTTTATCGCCGGCATGGCTCGCTGTCTGTTTGCGGACAAATTTCCCTGATGCAATGTCGGTTTAATCGTGATTTGCAAAAAATAATCTAAATCAAAGTGTGCAATCACAGCGGCGCTTATTCTTAATCACGACGCAACTGAATTGCGCCACTATTTCAATCCTGTTAATCGTCACACTATCTTTGGGGTTAAAAATGCAGAAATATCTGAAAAGCACGGGTATCGCTCTTGTCGCCGCATTGGGCACCTCCGTTGCGATCGCGGATTCTTCATCGGCACCGGTGCGCATCGGAGCCGAAGCGGCGTCGCACAATCACGTTATGCACGCGACCGCCGGATTCCAGAACGAGCCGGCAATGAATGGGTGGCGCCGTGTCGAAGGTGAAGCGGTGTGGGTGCTCGACATGAAGACGCCCGCGGGCCCGGAAGGAAAAACGCGCGCCCAGGTCCATCAGGAGCTGATCGCTTTCCGGAACGACCCGGAAGCGCTGCGGCGGCACGCGAGCTTCTATCAGTGGCCGTAACCGCCGGAAAGGGGCTGTGCTCCTCATAGGCAAAACCCGGCACACGCTCGGGTTTTGCCTCTTTCCCGCGATTTGGAAACGACACCATCTCCCTGCCGATCGTCAGGTCCGGCCGGTCGGAAAAGAACAGCGCCGCGCAAATCGGCGCAGGCGGCAGGCCGTGGAAATCTGCGGGAGCGAAGTACTACAGGCGAGGATGGCGGACGCAGCCGCCCGATCTTTGGAGTCCCCTCTGTATCGTGCAGTCCGACGGCTCCCGAACCGGCGTTGCACCTATACTGTGAAGGCCGTCAGGATTCATTCAGCCACGAGGTGGATGCGTATTGATAACGCCTGACGATCGGGAGATCCATCATGCCTGGCACTCACGATCCCCGTCGGAATCGCCTTCTCGCTGCCCTTCCCGCGCAGGACTACGCGCGCCTCCTACCGAGCCTGGAATGGGTCCCGATGCCGCTCGGCAAAGTGCTTTACGAGTCCGGCGCCCAGATGCACCACGTCTATTTCCCTACCGACGCGATCGTGTCACTGCTCTATGTCATGCAGGACGGCGCCTCGGCCGAGATCGCCGTGGTCGGCAACGAAGGCATTGTCGGCATTTCCCTCTTCATGGGCGGCGAGACCACGCCGAGCCGTGCCGTCGTGCAAAGTGCCGGCCACGCATTCCAATTGAAAGGCCAGTTGCTGAAGGATGAATTCGAACGTACCGGAGGGCGTCGCTCGGGCGTCTTTCACGATCTGCTGCTTCGTTACACCCAAGCGCTACTGACCCAGATGGCGCAGACGGCAGTGTGCAACCGTCACCATTCTCTCGACCAGCAGCTGTGCCGCTGGTTGCTGCTGAGCCTCGATCGCCTCCCGTCGAACGAGCTGCTCATGACCCAGGAGCTGATCGCCAACATGCTCGGCGTGCGCCGCGAGGGCGTCTCGGAAGCTGCCGGAAACCTGCACAAGGCAGGCTTGATCGCGTACCACCGAGGCCACATCACCGTTCTCGACCGCCCGGGGCTGGAGGCACGGGCCTGCGAATGCTATGCAGTGGTCAGAGCGGAATGCGATCGCCTGCTTCCGCCGCCGCAGGATCGCCAGGACGGAGACGTTTCCGCAAGGTAGATCTCCGGCGAGCATCGCCGTTGTGTGCGCTGGCAGACAGACGCCCGGGATCGAATCGAATATTGATACGCCTACGGCCGGCGGCACTTCCGGCATCCCTGTCGATCGCCCACACCCCCACGCTCCCGAATGCCGTGCCGCCGCCCGGATCCTGGCATCTCAACCCGACGGACAAGGAGAATCTCATGCTCTATACCATTGCAGTCGTACTGCTGATCCTGTGGCTACTCGGACTGGTCACCTCGACCACCCTGGGCGGATTCATCCATATCCTGCTGGTGGTGGCGGTCGTGGTCGTGCTGCTCAGAATCATCAGCGGGCGCAAAGTGCTGTAGCGTGCTTCGGCCCGCACCCCGATTCATCACGTATCCCCAGTCACACGAGGGTCACGTCACTGCCGGCAAGCACAAGGGCCGGATCGCAAGCCTGTGAACCGGCAGGTTGACGACATGGGGACCGTGCGATGCCCGATACGCTGATCCACAACCCGAGGCAGAACCGGGTTCTGGCAACCCTTCCGGTGACGGAATATGCCCGGCTGGTGGACGATCTGGAACTCGTGACCTTTCCGATGGGGGAAGTCCTGTATGAATCGGGTGACAGCCTGGAATTCGTCTTTTTCCCGACGACGTCCATCGCCTCACTGATCTTCTCCACGGAGAACGGCGCGTCCACCGAACTGGCGATGACGGGCAACGACGGCCTGGTGGGCATCCCGCTGGTGCTCGGTGGCGACACCACGACCCATGCGGTCGTGGTTCAGAGCGAAGGGGGTGCGTACCGCCTGCGCGCTGAAGTCATGCGCTGGGAGCTCGACCAGGGGGGAAGCCTGCAGCGCCTGTCCCTTTGGTATGCGCAGGCGCTGATGACGCAGATGGCGCAGAGTGCCGTCTGCAATCGACATCACGCCGTGGACCAGCAACTGTGCCGCTGGCTCCTCCTCAGTCTCGACCTGCTGCCGGGGAACCAGCTCGATGTCACCCACGAAATGATCGCCCGGATGCTGGGCGTGCGTCGCGAAGCCATCACGGAGGCAGCCGGAAAGCTGCAGGCGGCCGGACTGATTCAATACCGCCGCGGGCATGTCACGGTGACCGATCGCGGCGGCCTGGAAGCGCGCGCCTGCGAATGCTACGGCGCCGTCAAGTCGGAATCCGACCGTCTGTTTCAGTTGCTCCCGCCCCACCGGCCCAGGTGCCGCGCACGGCCGAATCCGGCTACGCTGCGCAAGCGCGCCGAAGCCCGGTTGAAGCAGGCGCGACCGATCCTGCCAGGGGCGCCGTGGGATACCGAGCGCCTGCTGCACGAACTGCAGGTGCACCAGATCGAGTTGGAGTTGCATAACCAGGAGCTTCGTCAGGCTTACGACGAAGCGGATTCGCTGCGAAAGCAATGCGCCGACATGTACGACTTCGCCCCGGTGGGCTACTTCACGCTGGATGCGCTCGGCGTCATCACCAATGTCAATCTCGCCGGGGCGATCTTGCTCGGGATCAAGCGCTCCGAGCACGGGCGGCATCGTTTTGCCGCTTCCGTCAAGCCGGAGTTCCTGCCGGAGTTCAACCGCTTCGTCAGGGACGTGCTCGATGCAAAATGCAAGAAGAAATGCGAGATCGTCCTGGCGGCCGGCAGCCAACGCCCCGAAGCGATCGTCCGGATCGAGGCGGTCCCGGATGAAACCGGCCGCGAATGCCGCATGGTGGTGAGCGACATCACTACCGAAACGCTGGCCGAAAAAGCCCTGCAGGAGCGTGAACGCATTCGCCGTGCGCGGTTCGAAAATTCACCGCGGGCTTGACGGCAGGTCTGTGGCAGCCATGCTGTACGGATCGATGCCCAAGGAGTGCCGATCATGAAGTCCGCGCGCCACCACACTGAACGTCATCGCACCGACCGCATCGGCTGGATGCGTGCCGCCGTGCTCGGCGCCAACGACGGCATCGTTTCGACGGCCAGTCTCGTGGTCGGCGTCGCGGCTGCCGCGTCAGGTCAGGGAGCAGCCGTCGTGGCCGGGGTGGCCGGACTGGTGGCCGGGGCGATGTCGATGGCCGCAGGCGAATATGTATCGGTGTATTCGCAGGCCGATGCGGAAAATGCCGACCTTTCGCGCGAGCGCACCGAGCTGGAGAGGCAGCCTATCGCGGAACACCGCGAGCTGGCCGCGATTTATATCGCGCGCGGCCTCGAGCCGGGCCTCGCCCACCAAGTTGCCGACCAGCTGATGGCACACGACGCGCTCGGCGCCCATGCGCGCGATGAACTGGGAATTTCCGAAACGCTCAGCGCACGGCCGGTCCAGGCTGCGCTGTCGTCGGCCGCGAGCTTCGCGGTCGGGGCAGCGCTGCCGCTCGCGGTGACGGCGGTGGCCCCTGCGCAGAGCCTGATTGCGTGGGTTTCGGGGACGTCTCTCGCGTTCCTCGCCCTGCTCGGCGCCGTTGCCGCCCGCGTCGGAGGCGCCTCCGTGCCCGTAGGGGCTTGGCGCGTCACGTTCTGGGGCGCGCTCGCGATGGCGGTCACTGCCGGCGTCGGGGCGCTGTTCGGGGCGGTCGTTTGAGTCGGTGACGGACGGCCGTTGTCAGGTTCCCGGCGTCCTCGGCGGCACCGCGAGCGCCGCCAGCCAGTCGCGCAGCAGCCCGGTGACCTGTTCGGGCTGCTCGAGCGGCACGAGATGACCGCATTCCTCGATGACATGAAGCCGCGCACCGGAAATCCCCGCCGCCAGTTCACGATGAACGTCCGGCGGCGTGATGAGGTCATCCTGCCCGCACAGGACGAGCGTCGGGCATTCGATGTCGGCGAGCGTGGGCCGGCTGTCCGCGCGGCCGATGATCGCGCGCTGCTGGCGTACGAACACTTCGTACCCGAGCCCGGTCGCCATCGATTGGAACACGCCGCCCACCTCCGGGGTGTTCGCATGCTCGGGGTGCGCCATGCGCGCCAGCAGTTTTTCGATGACTGCCGGAAAATCGGTGGCGCCAAGTTCGATGAGCTCCTCGCGCGCCTTCGTGGCTTCGGGAGTGTCGGGGTGCGCGCTCGTGCTGAGCAGTGCCAGCGCACGCACGCGGTGCGGTGCCCGGCGCAGGATCTCGAAGGCGACATACCCGCCCATCGACATCCCGGCGAGCACGAACGGCCCTTCCGGCGCTTGCGCCAGCACATCCTCCGCAAGGCCGGCCATCGAATCCGAACCGGTCAGGTCCGCGATCGTGATGCCGGCCACGTCCGCGAGCCCGTCCGCCTGGTGCTCGAACAGGCTCGCCCCGTTCAGCAGCCCGGGCAACAAAAGCAGGTTCATCTTTTCCATGTCGGTTCCTCTCCTCGATCTGTCGCTCAAGCCGACGCGCCTGCGTCTGAAATAAGTTTAGCCGCCCGGACGAGCCGCATCAGTGCGGCATCACACACAGCTTCTCCCGCCGGGAATGACAACGCGCTCAATGTGCGCTGCCGTACAGACTGCAAATTGCATCGCACGCATCCTTGTTGAGCCGGATGCCGCAGATGCGACACGGCGCCCTGGGCAATGTTCAACTGAATCACGGGAGCAAGACATGAACAAGGATCAGGTCAAAGGTCGAGCGAAAACAGTGGAAGGCACCGTCAAGGAAGTGACCGGCAAGGTCGTCGGCAACAAGAGCCTCGAGGAAAAGGGCAAGGCCGAGAAAGTTGTCGGCAAAGTCCAGTCCGGGTACGGGGATATCAAGGAAGACATCAAGAACGTCTGATGATCGCTGCCCTGCGAACCATGGAACGCCCACAGTCTGTACGTGAGCGTACGGACTCCAGGGTTCGTGGCGCAATAGATGCATATCGGACCAATCCTCGGTCACCCGTAAGGCACGACATGCGTACAAATGCCGAACGGGAGGGGGCAGACCAGTTTCTCGCGAAGGCGATGGGATGCGGCAAACCCTGCCGCGACTGTCGCCCCGCCCATTCACTCACGCCGGGAGACGTGATGCAGCGGTGCCAATCGACTGGCAATAAATCGCTCGTCGACAGGAAACCGGGGTCGAGAAGCAATAAACAACAAGCAAGAACGCTTTTTCATGCACCTCTGGAGAATCACTCATGACACAGCTCGGCAAGTATTTTTCCGCGTTCTTCCTCGCCATCGCGCTGATCACCGCAGGGGGCTGTTCCTCGACGGCGAAGCAGGAAGGGACCGGCGAATACATCGACGACACGGTCATCACGACCAAGGTGAAGGCGGCGATCCTCAATGAGCCGACACTGAAAGTCGCAGAGATCAACGTCGAAACCTTCAAGGGCGTCGTGCAACTGAGCGGGTTCGTCGCCTCGCAGGCGGACATCAACAAGGCAGTCGAGATCGCGCGGGGCGTAAGCGGCGTGAAATCCGTCAAGAACGACATGCGGGTCAAGTGAGGAAAGTGGGCCGTGGCCTCCCACCCGATGTCACGTTCGGGAGCGGTCGCGACGGTCCGCTGCCATTCGTTCGAATCTCCCTGGCGGCACAGGTGCAGGCACGGCGTGACGATCTCGCCGCGACGCTGCAGCAGTTGAAGGCAGGGCTCCCCGGCAGGAGCCGGCCGCGCGTCCCCCCGGCGGAGGAGCCCCCGCTGCGATCGGAGTTGTTCAGCGCCGATCAGATGGAGCAGCACGGCAAGGCGCTCGCTGCCTCGCATCGTCTAGCTTCGGGACGGGCGCCGGATCAGCTCCTCGATCGGCTGGCGGCGAACGAAAATGCCTTGGTCGGCGTGTGCCGGCTGCTGACCGCGGCGGTCAGCGAGAACCATCGGAGTACGCCGGCCGCCGAATGGCTGCTCGACAATTTCTATCTCATCGAAGAGCAGATCCACACCGCCAAGCGGCATCTGCCGAAAGACTACAGCCGGGAGCTGCCCCGGCTCGATGAGGCACGAGCGGGGCGGTCGGCCGGACGGCCCCGCGTCTATGACATCGCGCTGGAGACGGTCGCGCACGGCGACGGTCGCGTGGATACCGAAAGTCTCGGCCGTTTCGTCGCGGCCTACCAGACTGTCTCGCCCCTCAAGCTCGGCGAGTTGTGGGCGATTCCGATCATGCTGCGGCTGGCATTGATCGAGAACCTCCGTCGCGTCGGCACGCGGATCGCAGCCGCATGGGAAGAGCGCGACCTGGCCGGTTCCTGGGCGGACCGGATGACGGAGACTGCGGAAAAGGATCCGAAGAGCCTGATCCTGGTGATTGCGGATATGGCGCGCTCCAACCCGCCGATGGGCAGCGCGTTTGTCGCCGAGTTGGCGCGCCGCCTGCAAGGGCGCGGCCCCGCCCTGGCCCTACCCCTGACGTGGATCGAGCAGCGACTCGCCGAATCGGGACTGACGATCGACCAGTCGGTGCAGTCGGAGAACCAGCAGCAGGCTGCCGACCAAGTGTCGGTCAGCAACAGCATCGGCAGCCTCCGCGCCCTGGGGGCGATCGACTGGCGCGAGTTCGTCGAGAGCCTGAGCGTCGTCGAGCAGACACTGCTGGAGGACCCGGCCGGCGTCTATGGGCAGATGGATTTCGCGACCCGCGACCGCTACCGTCACGCAACGGAGGCGATCGCGCGCAAGGGCCGGCTGGCTGAATGCGAGGTCGCCCGCAAGGCAGTCGACCTGGCGCGGGCCGGCGCGGGGAGGAGTGCCGACGGCGGGAGCACTGATCGTGCAGCCCATGTCGGCTTCTATCTCATCGACAAGGGGCTGGCGGAGCTCGAGCGGGCAGCCGACGTTCGGCTACCCGCCCTTGAGGCGCTGGGCAGAATTGCAAAGCGGAGGCCGTTGATTCCGTATTTGGGCACCATCGCGGTGATCACGCTGCTCGTCACCGGATGGCTGCTGTCGCAGGCGTCGGAGTCCGGACTATCCGTCTGGATGCTGCTCGCGGTCGGTTTCGTTTCGCTGCTCGCCGTTAGCCAGTTGGCGGTCGCGCTGGTCAACTGGCTCGCGACGCTGCTGGCTGCGCCGCATCCGCTGCCCAAAATGGACTTCTCCAAAGGGATCCCACCGCAGGCACGCACACTCGTCGTGGTGCCGACGATGCTCACGAGTGCCTCGAACATCGAGGATCTCGTCGAGGCGCTCGAAGTCAGGTTTCTGGCGAACCGCGATCCCAGCCTGCACTTCGGCCTATTGACGGATTTTCTCGACGCGGATCAGGAATCGCTACCCGAGGATGGTCCGCTGATGCAGCTGGCCGGGACCCGGATCGACGAGCTGAACGAGAAATACGGCCGAAACGAGGGCCACCCCCGGGACGACATTTTCTTCCTCTTCCATCGCCCGCGGCGATGGAACCCGCAGGAACGCGTCTGGATGGGGCATGAGCGCAAGCGCGGCAAGCTCGCAGACTTGAACGCGCTGTTGCGGACCCACGAGCGTGGCGCCGCGGAATATCGCTTCGCGCTCGTCGTCGGCGGCATCTCGGTCCTGTCGGGTGTGAAGTATGTCATCACGCTGGACACCGATACGCAGTTGCCGCGTGACACGGCGCGGCAACTGGTGAGCGCCCTGGCGCATCCGCTGAATCGCGCCCGCTATGACATCGCCAAGCGTCGGGTGTGCGAAGGCTACGCCATCCTGCAACCGCGCGTGTCGGTCAGTCTGCCGGGAACGAACCGTTCGCGCTATGCGCGTCTGTACGGCGGCGAGCCGGGCATCGATCCGTACACCCGTGCCGTGTCGGATGTTTATCAGGATGTGTTCGGCGAAGGTTCGTTCATCGGCAAGGGAATCTACGACGTCGATGCGTTCGAGCAGGCGCTCGACGGCTGCTTTCCCGACAATCGCATCCTCAGCCACGATCTTCTCGAAGGCTGCTACGCGCGCGCCGGTCTGCTGAGCGATGTGCAGGTGTACGAGGACTATCCCGCCCGTTACGGCGCCGACGTGAGTCGCCGTCACCGCTGGATTCGCGGGGATTGGCAGCTGGCGGGGTGGTTGCTGCGACGTGTACCGGGTGAAGGCGCGCGCCGCCAGACGAACCCCCTGACGATGCTGTCGCAGTGGAAGCTCGCCGACAACATGCGCCGCAGCCTCGTCCCGGCGGCACTGACTCTGCTGCTGCTGTCCGGATGGACACTGCTGTCGTCGCCAGGACTATGGACGATGGCGGTGATCGGCATCCTGCTGATCCCTTCGATGTGCGCCGTGCTCCTCGACCTGTTCCGCAAGCCGGACGAGGTGCTGATGCGCCAGCACGTCGCAGCCGTCGCACACTCGGCGGCGCGGCGCTTCATGCAGGTCGGCTTCGAGCTGGCCTGTCTTCCGTATGAGGCCTTTTTCAGCCTCGATGCAATCGCCCGCACGGCCTGGCGGATGACCGTCACGCAGCGGAGGCTGCTCGAGTGGAAACCGTCGGGCGAAGTCGAGCGCGAATCGGCCGGCCGGAACCGCGGCGCCCTCGCCGCGGCCGTCCGCACGATGTGGGTGGTCCCTGCGATCGCCGCGATGATGGCGATCCACCTCGCGCTGTCGAGGCCGGAAGCGCTGGTGGTGGCATTACCGGTCCTGCTGCTGTGGTTTGCGTCGCCCGCCCTCGCATGGTGGATCAGCCGTCCGCTCGCTCGCCGCAAGCCGAGCCTGACGGCCGGACAAACCCTCTTCCTGCGCGCGCTGTCGCGACGCACGTGGGCGTTCTTCGACAACTTCGTCGGGGAGGACGATCACTGGCTGCCGCCCGACAATTTACAGGAGTACCGCGTTGCCGCGATTGCGCATCGCACTTCGCCGACCAACATCGGCCTGGCGCTGCTGGCGAACCTGTCCGCATACGATTTCGGTTACCTCGCGGGGGGGCGACTCGTCGAACGCACGGCGAACACGCTGCGCACGATGCACGACCTCGAGCGCCACCGCGGCCATTTCTACAACTGGTACGACACGCAGACGCTGCAGCCACTGCTGCCGCTGTACATATCGACCGTGGATAGCGGCAACCTCGCCGGCCACCTGCTGACCTTGCGGGCGGGCCTGCTCAGCCTTGCCGATGATCCAATACTGCCGGCACGGCTGTTCGACGGCCTGTGTGACACGTTCGAGATTCTCGTGCAAACCCTGGAAGGGACGGACGGCGCGGTCGCGGACCCGCTCGCGGCGTGCCGAAGCGAACTGGCGTCGGCAACCGCCGGCCAGCCGCTCACGCTCCCCGCGGCGCAGGCGACGCTGCTGCGGCTCGCCTCCTGCGCGGCCGCGCTCGCGACGGCCATGGGCGCCACCGCCGCCGAAGACCACACCGTCCCCGAGAGCGAAGCCCACGGATGGGCGCGGGCACTCCTCGGGCAATGCAATGACGTGCTCGAGGAACTCGACCACCTTGCGCCGTGGCTGTCGCTGCCGCCGCCGGGCCTGGACGCTGATTCCGCCTCTGCTGCGCTCGTCGCCCTCCCCCTCCTGACGCTGCGGCGGCTCGCAAGGCTCGACACCGAGCTGGGGTCCACCCTCGCAGCCCGGCTTCATCCCCGGACGACATCGGCGGAACACGCGTGGCTCGGCGAACTGCAGCGCGCCATCGCCGACGGGAGCGCTCGCGCCCGCGACAGGATCGTTGCGATCGACCGCTTGGCGGTGCAGTGCGGCGAGTTCGCACAGATGGATTATGACTTTCTGTTCGACAAAACCCGTCACCTGCTGGCGATTGGTTATAACGTCACGGAATGCCGGGTGGACGTGAGCTACTACGATCTGCTGGCCTCGGAAGCGCGATTATCCAGCTTCGTCGCGATCGCGCAGGGACAGCTGCCGCAGGAGAGCTGGTTCGCGCTCGGGCGCCTGCTCATCGGCGCCGGCGGAGAACCGGCTCTGCTGTCGTGGAGCGGTTCGATGTTCGAGTACCTGATGCCGCTGCTCGTGATGCCGACGTACGACAACACACTGCTCGACCAGACGTGCAAGGCCGCGGTGGCGCGACAGATCGAGTACGGGATCCAGCGCGGTGTGCCGTGGGGCATATCGGAATCCTGCTACAACACCGTGGACCTGCATCTCAACTACCAGTACCGCGCCTTCGGCGTGCCGGGCCTGGGACTCAAGCGCGGGCTCGCCGACGATCTCGTCATCGCGCCCTATGCGTCGGTGCTCGCGCTGATGGTCGCGCCCGAGCAGGCCTGTGCGAATCTGCAGCGACTCTCTGCCGAGGGGTTTCTCGGGAAGTTCGGCTTTTACGAAGCGATCGACTACACGCCGGCGCGGCAGCGACGCGGCCAGTCGCACGTCGTCGTGCGCGCCTTCATGGCCCATCACCAGGGCATGAGCCTGCTGGCGCTCGCCTACCTGGTGCTTGATCGCCCGATGCAGCGCCGGTTCGAGTCGGACCGGCTGTTCCAGGCGGTCATGCTGCTGCTGCAGGAACGGATCCCCAAGGCGACGGCTCTGTTTTCACACACCGCGCAGCTGTCCGACGTGCGCGCGACATCGGTCGCTGCGGAAATGCAGATTCGCGTCTTCACCAGCCCCGACACGCCGATACCCGAAGTGCAGCTGTTGTCGAACGGCCGCTACCACGTGATGGTGACCAACGCAGGGGGCGGCTATAGCCGCTGGAAGGATCTGGCCGTTACGCGCTGGCGCGAAGACGGCACCTGCGACAACCGGGGCACGTTCTGCTACATCCGCGACCTCACGAACGGGCCGGGCGGCCAGTTCTGGTCGACGGGCCATCAGCCGACGCTCAGGCGAGCGGACAGTTACGAGGCGATCTTCTCCGAAGGGCGCGCCGAGTTCCGGCGTCGCGATGTGGCGGGCGCAGGCGACGGCGATTTCGAGACGTACACCGAGATCGTCGTGTCCCCGGAAGATGACATCGAGCTGCGGCGAGTGCGCATCACGAACCGATCCGAACAGCGGCGGATGATCGACGTCACGAGTTACGCCGAAGTGGTGATCGCGCCGCCGGACGCGGACGCGCTTCACCCGGCCTTCAGCAATCTTTTCGTGCAGACCGAGATTCTGCGCGAGCGGCGCGCGATCCTGTGCACCCGCCGGCCCCGCTCCGCCGGCGAACAGACGCCGTGGATGCTGCACCTGATGGCGGTGCACGGCGCGGAGGTCGGCGAAGTGTCCTACGAGACGGACCGTCCGCGCTTCATCGGCCGTACGCGAAGCGCTGCCGATCCGCTGGCGTTGAGCGAGGCGGGGCCGCTGTCGGGCACCGATGGCTCGGTGCTGGATCCGATCGTCGCAATCCGTTGTTCGCTGACCCTCGAACCGGAACAGTCGGCGACGATCGATATCGTGTCGGGCATCGGCGAGAGTCGCGACATCGCTCTGGGCCTCATCGACAAGTATCAGGACCGGCATCTGGCCGACCGCGTCTTCGACCTGACGTGGACTCACAGCCAGGTCGTGCTGCGCCAGCTCAACGCGAGCGAGGCCGACTCGCAACTTCACGCGCGGCTCGCCAGTTCCGTGATCCACGCCAACGCCTCGCTGCGCCCCGATGCGGCCGTGCTCGTCAAGAATCGCCGCGGGCAGTCCGGGCTGTGGGGTTACGCGATCTCCGGCGATCTGCCGATCGTACTGCTGCAGATCGCGGACGCCGCCAACATCGAGCTCGTGCGTCAACTCGTGCAGGCCCACGCCTACTGGCGCCTGAAAGGGCTGGCGGTGGATCTCGTGATCTGGAACGAGGACCACGCCGGTTACCGGCAACGGCTGCAGGAACAGATCATGGGGCTGATCGCCTCGGGCACCGAAGCGAGCGTCATCGACCGGCCGGGCGGCATCTTCGTGCGGCCCGCCGAGCAGATCTCGAGCGACGACCGCATCCTGTTCCAGTCGGTCGCGCGCGTCGCGCTGAGCGACCGGCGCGGCACGCTCGCCGAACAACTCGACCGTCCCGGGCCGGTCGAATCCCGCCCGCCCCAGTTCGTGCCGAGCCGATCCTTGCTGCCCGGCGCCACCGCCGACGTCAAAGCCGCCGACGAAGAGCCACGCCGCGATCTGATTCTGTTCAACGGCCTGGGCGGATTCACCCCCGACGGGCGTGAATACGTCATTGCGCTTGCGCCGGGTCGGGTGACGCCCGCGCCGTGGGCGAACGTCCTCGCGAATCCGCACTTCGGCACCGTGATCTCGGAGAGCGGCGTCGCCTGCACGTGGAGCGAGAACGCGCACGAATTCCGTCTCACGCCGTGGCACAACGACCCGGTGAGCGATTCGGGCGGCGAAGCCCTGTACCTGCGCGACGAAGAGACGGGCCGGTTCTGGTCGCCGACGCCGCTGCCGGCGCGCGCTGACGTGTCCTGTGTGATCCGGCACGGGTTCGGCTACAGCGTCTTCGAGACCTGCGCCGACGGCATCCGCTCCGAACTGTGGGTGTATGTGGCCCGGGACGCGGCGGTCAAATTCTCGGTGCTGAAAATCCGCAACGAATCGGGTCGGCCACGCCGGCTGTCGGCGACCGGCTACGTCGAGTGGGTGCTCGGGGACCTGCGCGCGAAATCCTCGATGCATGTCAGCACCGAGATCGATCCGCGCAGCGGTGCGCTGTATTCGCGAAATCCGTACAGCACCGAGTTCGGCGATCGGGTCGCTTTCTTCGACGTGGATGACCCGACGCGCAACCTGAGCGGCGACCGCACGGAATTCCTCGGGCGCAACGGCACGCTGCAGAATCCTGCCGCGATGAGCCGCTCGCGCCTTTCCGGCAAGTTCGGCGCTGCACTGGATCCGTGCGGCGCAATCCAGGTGAGCTTCGATCTGGCCGCCGGGCAGGAGCACGAGATCGTCTTCCGGCTCGGCGTCGGGCAAAACCTGGACGACGCCAGCGAGCTCGTGCAGCGCTTTCGCGGCACCCCTGCCGCACGCGATGCCCTGGAAGCGGTGCACGGGTACTGGCGCCGTACACTCGGCGCTGTGCAGATCGAAACACCGGATCCGTCACTCGATGTGCTGGCGAACGGCTGGCTCGTGTACCAGACGCTCGCGTGTCGGATGTGGGCCCGCAGCGGCTACTACCAGTCGGGTGGCGCCTTCGGGTTCCGCGACCAGCTGCAGGACAGCATGGCGCTCGTGCACGCCGAACCCGCGCTCGTGCGTGCGCACCTGCTGCTGTGCGCAAGTCGGCAGTACACGGAAGGCGACGTGCAGCACTGGTGGCATCCGCCGTCGGGTCGGGGCGTGCGTACGCGCTGTTCGGACGACTACCTGTGGCTGCCGCTGGCGGTGTGCCGCTATGTGACGAGCACCGGCGACAGCGCGGTGCTGGACGAAGTCGTGCATTTCCTCGAAGGCCGTCCGGTGAACCCGGAGGACGACTCCTACTACGATCTGCCCGGCCGCTCCGTCGAGGTGGCGAGCCTGTACGAGCACTGCGTGCGCGCGATCCGGCACGCCCTGCGTTTCGGCGAGCACGGCTTGCCGCTGATCGGCTCGGGCGACTGGAACGACGGCATGAACCGCGTCGGAATCCAGGGCAAGGGCGAGAGCGTCTGGCTCGGTTTCTTCCTGTGCGCCGTGCTCGCGCAGTTCGCTCCGCTCGCTCGCACCCAAGGCGACGCCTCGTTCGCCGAACTGTGCCTCGCGGAAGGCGAGCGGCTGCGTGAAGGCATCGAGCAGCACGCCTGGGATGGCGAGTGGTATCGGCGCGCGTGGTTCGACGACGGCACGCCGCTGGGCTCCGCGGGCAATGCGGAGTGCCGCATCGATTCGATCTCGCAGAGCTGGTCGGTGCTGTCCGGGGCCGGCGACGCGAGGCGTTCGCACAGGGCGATGAAAGCGGTCGACCAGCGGCTTGTGCGCCGCGACTGCGCGCTGATGCAGCTTCTCGATCCGCCTTTCGACAAGTCGCCCCTCGATCCGGGCTACATCCGCGGCTATGTGCCGGGCGTGCGCGAGAACGGCGGACAGTACACCCACGCCGCGATCTGGGCGGCAATGGCATGGGCCGCACTGGGCGAGCGCGAGCGTGCGTGGGAGTTGCTGACGATGATCAACCCCATACACCACACGCTATCCGCGCAGGGAATCGCGACCTACAAGGCCGAACCCTATGTCGTCGCCGCCGACGTTTATGCGGTGGCGCCACACGTGGGCCGCGCCGGCTGGAGCTGGTACACGGGCTCGGCCGGCTGGATGTACCAGTTGATCGTCGAATCGCTGTTGGGCCTGCGGCTCGCCGGCGCGACGCTGCATCTGGCGCCCTGCCTGCCCGCCGACTGGCCCGGGTACACGATCCGCTATCGGTATCGGGAAACCGTTTATCACATCGCCGTGTCGCAAACGCATGGCGGCGACGATGCACAGAGCGGGGTGACGTCCGTTACGGTGGATGGCGTCGAACGACTCGACCGGACGATCCCTCTCATCGACGACCGGCAGGAGCACCGGGTCGAAATGAACGTCGGCGCGAGGTAAGTCCGGACCTTCCCTTGCAGCCGGACGGCGCGCCGCGCGCCGCCTGGCCTCGCGAGGCTTGCGGCCGCCTCGTTTGCTCGATTCGTCCCCTCTCCGCCCGTCACAGCTGCGACTTCAGCGGCAGCACGAATTTCTCGATCAGCTTGTCCTTCATCGGCCGCTGCTGCCACATTTCATAGCTGTAGCGTTGCGCCTGCGCGAGGTCGGCCTCGAAGACCGCGATCATTTTCTCGGCGAACGGTCGGTCGTAGAGGTTGAGGCTCGCCTCGTCGTTGAGGCGGAACGAACGGATGTCGAAATTGGTGGACCCGACCGACACCACCTCGCGGTCGACCACCAGCAGCTTCGTGTGCAGCATCGTCGGCTGGTATTCGTGGATTTCGATGCCGGCCTGCAGCAGTGGCCCCCATCCGGCTTTCGACGCGAATCGCACTGCGTCCGAATCGATGTACGGGCCGGGGAGCAGGACGCGGATGCGCACCCCGCGTTCCCGGGCGGCGATCAGCGCCTCGACGATCAGCTTGTCCGGCACGAAGTACGACGCGGCGAGGTCGATCGAATGTTTCGCGGCGCTCACCGCCATCATGTACATCAGGTGCATGCTCTCGCTGCCCCCCGAGGGCGACGCGAGGAAGAGGTGCGCGGCGACGTCTCCGACCGGGGACAGCTCCGGGAAATAGGCCGGACCACTGAGCACTTCGCCGGTCGTCTTGATCCAGTTGTCGTTGAACGCCGCCTGCATCTGCGCGACGGCCGGGCCCTCGACGCGGTAATGGGAATCGCGCCAATGCTCCGGATCCTGGGCGTGTCCGAGCCATTGGTCCGCGATGCCGACGCCGCCGGTAAAGCCGATGCGCCCGTCGACAACCAACAACTTGCGGTGCGTGCGATTGTTGAGCCGGTCGAGCGAGTACCAGTGCAACGGCCGGTAGCGATGGACCCGCACCCCGGCCTGCTCCATCTTCCGCAGCAGGCGTTCATCCATCTTGATGCTGCCCGCCCAGTCGATCGTGACATGGACCGGAATCCCGGCTTGCGCGCGCTCAGCCAGCGCATCGGAGAATTCCCTGCCGATTTCGCCGGACCAGTAGATGTACGTCTCGAACGTGATCGAAGTGCGGGCTCCACGAATGGCCTGCAACATCGCCGGGAATATCTCGTCACCGTTCTGCAATGCGGTGACGAGATTGCCCGCAATGATCGGCGGCCCCAGCAGCACCGACATCTCGCGCCGGAACTGCGGCGCGGCGACGGGGAAGCGGTGCGCGAGCACCTGTTCCAGCTTCTTTTCCGGCGTGGAGAAGTTCATCCCCACCAGCGCCACGACCCCGGTCCCCACCGCCGTGATCGCGGCAGTCCAGAGCATGCGTTTGGACATCCATTTTCCTGGCATGGAAAGGCCCTTTCGGCGAGAGGCAGGCAGTCCGGCGCGTCAGGCGTACGTCCCGCCCGTCACGTGGGAAATTGAAACACAGAAGCGCATGACGAGGTGAGGCCTGCTTACCCGAAGTGATCTCTCCGGCCCGGTGCGGGAGCGGCTCGGCAACGTATTTGCACCAGTCGGTTGTCAAAACGCTCTCATGACGCCCTCCGGCGGGGTTCGGCCCTGCCGAGGGCAGTGCGCGAGGCCATCCAACCGTGCAAGAATCCAGTCCACCCGTCGCATGCCCGCCGCGCTCGATCGCGGACCCGGGGTGACGGCCGGATGTGTACGCGAACGGCAGCCGCAGTGCTCGGTCGCGCTTTCAGGAGTCCTCCTCGCGATGAAGCCCGAAATCCCTGATCCCGCCACTGCCGCCCTCCCCGCCGCCGCACGTTCCGAACTGCGCCGGGGCATCGACGCCGTCTGGCGAACGCCCGAACCCAAGTGCGTGCCGCCGCTGATCCGCGCCGCGCGGCTCGATGCCGAAATGCAGGCGCGCATTCGTGTGCAGGCGCGCGAGTTGGTTGCAGGACTGCGGGCGACGCGCACGCGCTCCAGCGGCGTCGACGCGCTGATGAAGGAGTTTTCGCTGTCGAGCCAGGAAGGCGTCGCGCTGATGTGCCTCGCCGAAGCGCTGCTGCGGGTGCCCGACTCCGCGACTGCCGACCGGCTGATCCGCGACAAGCTCGCCCACCGCGACTGGCGCGCACACCTCGGCCACAGCCCGTCGTTGTTCGTCAATGCCGCGACCTGGGGTCTGCTGGTGACGGGACGGCTGGTGGGGACGAGCAGCGCGCAAGGGCTTTCGAGCGCACTCACCCGGATGCTCGCGCGCGGCGGCGAACCGCTGATCCGCCGCGGCATGGACCTGGCGATGCGCCTGCTCGGCGAACAGTTCGTCACCGGCCGCAACATCGCCGAGGCGCTCGAGCGCAGCGCCACGGCGCGGCGGCGCGGCTACCGCTACTCGTTCGACATGCTCGGGGAGGCGGCGATGACGGCGGCCGACGCACGGCGCTACCACGCCGGCTACGAGCAGGCGGTCCACGCCATCGGCAAAGCGTCGGCCGGCCGGGGGGTGATCGACGGCGACGGCATTTCGGTGAAGCTGTCGGCGCTGCATCCGCGCTACGTGTGGTCGCAGCGCGAGCGCGTGCTCGCCGAGCTGCGGCGGCGGCTGAAATCGCTGTGCGTGCTGGCGAGGGACTACGACATCGGCCTGAACATCGACGCCGAGGAAGCCGACCGCCTGGAGCTGTCGCTCGATCTGCTCGAAGCGCTCGCGCTCGACGACGAGCTCGCCGGGTGGCAAGGCCTGGGCTTCGTCGTGCAGGCATACCAGAAGCGCGCTCCGCAGGTGGTTGACTGGATCGTCGAGCTGGCGCGGCGCAGCGGCCGGCGCCTGATGGTGCGGCTCGTCAAGGGCGCGTACTGGGATGCGGAAATCAAGCGCGCCCAGGTCGAAGGCCTCGCCGGCTACCCCGTCTTCACGCGCAAGCTGTACACGGATGTTGCCTACCTCGCGTGCGCCAGACAGCTGCTCGCGGCGCGCGACGTCCTCTATCCGCAGTTTGCGACGCACAACGCGCACACGCTCTCGGCGGTGTTCCAGCTTGCGGGCGAGGACTACGCCGCTGGCGACTACGAGTTCCAGTGCCTGCACGGCATGGGTGAGCCGCTCTACGACCAGGTCGTCGGCGACGCCGGCCCACGCCGCAGGGTGCGCATCTACGCTCCGGTCGGCAGCCACGAGACGCTGCTCGCGTACCTCGTGCGGCGCCTGCTCGAAAACGGCGCGAACTCGAGCTTCGTCAATCGCATCGTGGATGAAAACGTCGGCATCGACGAGCTGGTCGCCGATCCGGTCGAGGAAGCGCTGCCGCTCGCCGGCGCACCTCACCCGCGGATTCCGCTGCCGGCCGACCTGTACGGCGGCGAGCGGCGCAATTCGGCGGGCCACGACCTCGCAAGCGAGCCGGTCCGGCAGCGCATCGGCGCTGCGCTGCAGCTCAGCCGCAGCGTCGTGCGCCGCGCCGGACCACTGCTCGCGAACGGTGCAGCATCACCCGCCTCGCGCGGCAACGTGCACGCGGTGCGCAATCCGGCGGAGCACTCCGATGTCGTCGGGATGGTCGTTCACGCCGATGAGACCGACGTCGACCGGGCGCTTGCGGCGGCATCCGGCGCCGCGCCAGGCTGGGCGATGCGCGCTGCGGCGGCGCGCGCCAGCTGCCTTGAGCGCGCGGCCGAACTGATCGAGCGCGACACGGACGAGCTCGTCGCGCTGGCGGTGCGCGAAGCGGGCAAGTCATGGGCCGATGCCGTCGCGGAAGTGCGCGAGGCGGTCGATTTCTGCCGCTACTACGCCGCCCGGGTGCGCGACTTCGACAACGCGAGCCATGCCGCGCTCGGACCGGTGCTGTGCATCAGCCCGTGGAATTTCCCGCTGGCGATTTTCACCGGCCAGATCGCGGCGGCACTCGCCGCAGGCAACCCGGTGCTCGCCAAACCGGCCGAACAGACCCCGCTGATCGCCAGCGCGGCAGTGGCCCTGTTCCGCGAAGCCGGCGTGCCCGCGGCCGTCCTGCAGTTGCTCCCCGGCCGCGGCGACACCGTCGGCGCGGCGCTGGTGGCCGATCCGCGCGTGCGCGGCGTGCTGTTCACCGGTTCGGTCGAGGTCGCGGTGCTGATCAATCGCGCGCTCACCAGACGCGGCGGCGACGTGCCGCTGATCGCCGAAACCGGCGGGCAGAACGCGATGATCGTCGATTCCACGGCGCTCGCCGAGCAGGTTGTCGGCGACGCGATTGCGTCGGCCTTCGACTCCGCCGGCCAGCGCTGCTCGGCGCTGCGCGTGCTGTGCCTGCAGGACGACGTCGCCGACGCCGTGCTCGCGATGCTGCGCGGCGCGCTCGATGAAATGCGGCTCGGCGACCCGTCGGACGTGCGCAACGACATCGGTCCGGTCATCGACGCGGACGCCCAGGCGGCGCTCGAGCGCCACGTCGCCGCGATGCACGCGAACGGCGCACGAATCACGCGCCTCGCGTTGCCGCAGCGCTGCAGCCGCGGCACTTTCGTTGCCCCGACGATCATCGAGGTCGGCGACATCCGTGACGTCGGCGGCGAGCACTTCGGCCCGATCCTCCATGTGCTGCGCTACCGCGCTGACGAGCTCGACCGCCTCCTCGACGCGATCAACGCGACGGGCTACGGCCTGACGATGGGCGTGCATTCGCGCATCGACGAGACGATCGATGCCGTGATCGCGCGCGCCCGCGTCGGCAACCTCTACGTCAATCGCAACATGATCGGCGCCGTCGTCGGCGTGCAGCCTTTCGGCGGCGAAGGCCTGTCCGGCACCGGTCCGAAAGCGGGCGGCCCGCTGTATGTGCACCGCCTGCTGCGCCGCAGCCCGGGGCCGGCGCTGGACGGCCGCGACCAGCTCCCTGACAGCGAGGCGTTCGGCGGCCTCGTCGCCTGGCTCGACGGCACAGGACGGGGGCTGATCGACGACGCCGGCCACGCATTCCTGCACGAGCGGATCGCTGCCTGCCGCGCGAAGCGCCTCGCCGGCCTGCGCCTCGCCCTGCCCGGTCCGACCGGCGAAGACAACAGCTTGCGTTTCGTCCCGCGCGGCCTCGTCGCCGGCGTCGCCGCGACCACCGTCGGGCGTCTGCACCAGCTCCTCGCCGCGCTCGCGAGCGGCAACCGCATCGTATTCCCCGACGATGCCACGCATCGCGCGCTGTCCGACGCCTTGCCGGACCCGGTGCGAAAAGCGGTGATGCTGGACAGCGACTGGGAAGGCAACCCGTTCGGCGCACTGCTGCTCGACGGCACTGCGGCAGAGGCCGACGCGTGGCGGGTGCGCCTCGCCGAACGCGACGGCCCGATCGTGCCGCTGCTGCAGCCCGAACCCGAATACGATCCGGCACGGCTCGTCCATGAGCGCACCATCAGCATCAACACCGCCGCCGCCGGAGGCAATGCGAGCCTGATGGCGCTTGGCGTCTGACAGCACTCAGGCCGGCTTCACTCGTCGGCGAGTTCGGGATATTCGCCGCGCAGCGTCTCCCCGTCGCGCCGCCATGCGAGGCATTCGCCGACGAACGCGACCGCGCGTGCATCCGGCCAGCGCCGCGGGTCGGGGTCGATCGTGATCTGGCGCGCGATGCGGTCCGGCCAGGAGGCCTGCGTGTAGGTGTTGCCGACCTGGGTGATGAGGTCGGTCAGATGCGTGCATCCTTCCGTGCCGCCGACGCGCTCGCGGACCTGTCGGCCGAATCCGGGCCCGATGTGGAGCCCGATGAGGCGACGATAAGCCGCAGCGGCGTCCGGACACACCGGCCACGGCGACGCCATCGTCCGCGCCTCCACGTCGAGGATCGTGAAGTCCCGGTCGATCAGGAACGCGATCGTCATGTGATGGATCAGTTCGCCGGGACGGATCGGCTCGCGCGAGCGAAAAATCATCTCCTGCGCTTTCTCGTCCGCGACGATCGCTTCAACTTCATACAGGCCGTCCTTGCGGCGATAGGCCCGGCAGGTAATCTGCCGCGTATGCACGAGTTCGCGCTCGCATTCCCCAAGCATTCCAGTTTCCTCCGGAGCGGCGGCGGCGTTCGTCACCGCGATAGCAAAAGTCGATGGTAATGGCCGCCGGCGAGAATCGACAGCGGGCTGTTCAACCGCGCGGGCGGTAGAGCGAGGCGCGCATCAGCAGCATCGCAGTCACCGGCGAAGTGAGGACGACGAACACCGCGATCAGCAGTTCATGCACCACCGGCCGCTGCGCGAGCGCCGACGAAACCAGGATCGAGGCGAGCAGGATGCAGCCGGCGCCGAGCGTGCTTCCCATCGTCGGCGCGTGGATGCGGGCGTGGAAATCGTGCAGCCGCAGCAATCCGAGCGAACCGACGAGCGTCAACAGCCCTCCGACCACCAGCAGCGCCGCCGCGGGGAGTGCCGCCCACAATGGCACGTTCATCGCATTCATGGCTCGATGACCTCGCCACGCAGAAGGAACTTGGCCATCGCGGTGGCGCCGACGAAGCCGAACAGCGCGATCAGCAGCGCGATGTCGAAGTAGATGCCCGAGCCGAAGCCGATCCCCAGCGTGAGCACGACGAGCATGCCGCTGATGTACAGCGTGTCGAGGGCGAGCACGCGGTCCTGCGCCTGCGGGCCGCGCAGCAGGCGGATCGCGGCGCATCCCATCGCGACCGAAACGCACATCAGGGCGAAGTACACCGCCCACGGAAGGACGTAATTCATCCGAAGATCTCCATCAGAGGTCGTTCGTAGCGCTGCTTGACCGTTCGTATCCACGTGACCTCGTCCTGCAGGTCGAGGATATGCAGCGTCAACACGTTGCTCTCCGTGTCGTGTCCCGCCCACACCGAGCCGGGGCAGGCGGTGACGATCATCGCCAGCACGGCGAGCCCGTGCGGATCGCGCAGTTCGAGCGGAATCTTCACGAAACCGACGTGCGGCTGGCGCTTGGACGCGCCGAGGATGATGCGGCCGACCGCGATGTTGGAGCGGATGACATCGACGAGGACGACGACGAACAGGCGAACCGCGACGTCGAAGCGCCGCGGCCACGCGGACACCGGACGCAGGGCGGAGACGGCGAGCGTGACCAGGCCTGCGAACAACACGCCGAGCGCGATCTGCGCCGGCGCGAAGCTGCCGTTGAGGGCCAGCCACATCACCAGGAGGAAGACCGGCAGGACCGGCACCCTGCCTCTCATCGCGCGAAGCCTTCCGTCACCGTCATCCCCGGCAGCACCGCCTCGACGTAGCCGCGGCCCTCGAGGTATTGCGCGGTGGTATTGAAATACGTCATCGCCGGCCCCGCACCGCCGGCGAGCGCGACGCACAGCAGCAGCAGCGCGGTGACGGGAACGGCTTCGGTCCATTGCAGCCGCGGCACGCTGCGCTCGGTGCTCCAGAAGATGCGCGTCCCGATGCGCGACAACGCGACCACGCCGGCGAGGCCGGAGAGCAGCAGCGCAGCAATGAACAGCCCGGGGTGCGGGGCATTGGAGCCAGGTCCCGGCTCGAAAGCGATCGCCGCGGCGAGCAGCGTGAACTTCCCGACGAACCCCGACAGCGGCGGCAGCCCCGTCACGAGCACCGCACACAGGACGAAAGCCAGGCCGAGGAAAGCCATTGCGGCCGGGATCGGAAAGCCGACGACGCTCTCGATCTGCCTCGGGTCCTGGGGATCCTGGAGCCCGAAGGCTTCGAAGCTGACCGCGAGGAGGTCGGCGGCGATCGCCCGGCCGCGTTCGGCCATTTCGATGACCATGAAGAACGCGGCGCTCGCGAGCACCGAGCTGACGAGATAGAACAGGCCGGGGCCCGTCAGCGCGTAGCCGTCGAAACCGAACGCCGTCAGCAGCGTTCCCGACGAGACGATCACCGTGCAGCCGGCGAGGCGGTCCAGCTGCTGCGCGGCGAGCATTCCGAGAGTTCCGGTCGCGATCGTCGCGAGGCCGCTGTAGAACATCCATTCCCCGCCGAACGGGGCAGGCGCAGCGTCGCCGAGCAGCGTTTCGAAGCGCACCAGCGCATAGACGCCGACTTTCGTCAGGATCGCGAATACGCCCGCCACGGGCGCAGCTGCCGCCCCGTAGGCCGGAACCAGCCAGAAGTTGAGCGGCCAGGCACCCGCCTTGACGAGGAACACGACACCGAGCAGCGCCGCGGCCGCGTCGACCAGCGCCCGTTCGTCCCCGACGAGGAGCGGGATGCGCAACGCCAGTTCGGCCATGTTGAGCGTGCCGGTGACACCGTAGATGAGGGCCGCCGCAATCAGGAAAAGCAGCGACGCGACGAGATTGACGACGATGTAATGCAGTCCCGCCCTGACCCGTGTCGCGCCCGAGCCGTGCAGCACGAGCCCGTACGACGCGGCGAGCAGCACTTCGAAAAAGACGAACAGGTTGAAGAGATCGCCGGTCAGGAAAGCGCCGCTGATCCCCATCAGCAGGAACTGCGAAAGCGGCAGGAAATGCGCGCCGGCGCGCTCCCACCGTGCGAGCGAATACACGAGCGTCGCGAGTCCCAGCGTCGCGCCCAGCGTGAGCATGATCGCCGACAGGCGGTCGACGACCAGCACGATGCCGAACGGCGCGGCCCAATCGCCGAGCGCATAAACGCCGACGTCGCTCCCCCATGGCGCACTGATCAGTCCGCCGCTCATTCCCAGCAGCGTGATCGCGACGACCAGCTGCGCGATCGTCGAGGTCAGCGCGAGAATCGTGCGCGCCCGCCGCCGGGTTTCCCCGAACAGCAGCATCGCCGCTCCCGCGAACAGCGGCAGTACGACCGGCAGGATCGGCAGATGCTGCAGCCAGCCGCTCATGCCGGGGCTCCACAGATGGGGCCGTCGACCGGGCGAGGTATCGCGACAGAACGCATCGGCTTCGTCATTCCTGCTCCGGCTCCCGCCCGTCGACGTGGTCGGTGCCCGTCAGTCCACGCGACGCGAGCAGCACAACGAGGAACAGCGCGGTCGTCGCGAAACCGATGACGATCGCCGTCAGCACCAGCGCCTGCGGCAGCGGATCGGCGTAAAACGCGGGGTTGCTGCCGTGGGACGGCAGGATCACCGGCGCGCGGCCGAGATTGAGCCGCCCCATGCTGAAAATGAACAGGTTCACCGCGTACGCCAGCAGCGACAGGCCGATGATGACCTGGAAGGTGCGCGGGCGCAGCAGCAGGTACACGCCCGAGCCGCCCATGATCCCGATCGCCAGTGCGAGGATGATTTCCATCAGACGAATCCTCCACGATCGAGCATCGCCTTGCGGTGGTGGCTGCGCAGCGACTGGTGCGCGAGCGCGACGAGCATCAGCACCGTCGCTCCGACGACGAGCATGTAGACCCCGAGATCGAACAGCAGCACCGTCGACAGATGGATTTCACCGAGCAGCGGCAGCTCGCCGTGCCAGGACAAGTTCGACAGGAACGGCTCGGTGGCAAGCCACGCCCCGGCCCCGGCCGTTCCCGCGGCGAGCAGCCCGGTCGCGATCCAGTATTGGGGGTGGATGCGCAGCCGCGACTCCACCCACACCGTGCCGCCGACGATGTACTGCAGGATCACCGCGGTCGCGAGCACGAGCCCGCCGACGAAGCCGCCGCCCGGCGCATTGTGCCCACGGAGCAGGAAGAACAGCGACACCAGCGTCGCCAGCGGCAGGAGCAGTCGCACGATCACCGCCGGCAGCATCAGGTAACCGTCCGGCAAGGGTGCGGCAGGGTCCGGCAGCCACTCTTCACTGCCGCCGTCCGCTCCGTCCTGCTCGCTTTGCTGGCGTGGCAGCGCGACGCTCTCGGGCGCCGGGCGGAAGCGGCGCAGGAGCGCATACACGGTCAGCGCGACGATCCCGAGCACGGTGATTTCGCCGAAGGTGTCGAACCCCCGGAAGTCGACGAGGATGACGTTAACAACGTTCAGGCCGCCGCCCTCCGACAGCGCCCGTTCGACGAAGAACGGCGAGATGCCGTCGGTCGGAGGGCGGGTCAGGATGGCATAGGCGAGACCGGCGAGCCCGAGTCCCGCCACGGTGGCGATGAGGGTGTCGCGGCCGCGGCGCACGCGCGTGCTCAGCGGCACACGTTCGCCCAGGCGGAAGCGCTCGTCGCGCCGCGGCAGCCAGCGCAGCCCGAGCAGGATCAGCACCGCAGTGACGACCTCGACGGTGAGTTGCGTGAGCGCCAGATCGGGCGCGGAGAACCAGACGAAGGTCAGGCTCGTCGCCAGCCCCGCGCCCCCGGACAGGATCAGCGCCGCGAAGCGGTGATGCTTGGCCTGCCATGCGGCGGTCACCGCGCACGCTGCGCCGATGACCCACATCAGCACGAAGGCCGGATGAGGAGGAAGAACCGGGCGCGTGCCCCACGACCAGCCTGCGGTCAGCGCCGGATAAAGCGCGCCCACGACCGCCACCGCGACCACCAGCAGCAACTGCGTCTGCAGGCGGCGCGAGGACAGCGCACGCAGCGCGCGCTCGGAACCAGACATGATCGCGGTCTGTGCCAGATCGAACGCCCGCTTGCCGTCGAAGCGGCCGAGCAGCGGCGCGCGGATCGCCGGATAGCGCCACAGCAGAACGTACAGCAGAATTCCTCCGGCGAGCGCGCTGAAGCTCATCAGCACCGGCAGGTTGAACCCGTGCCACACCGCGAGGCTGTAGGCGGGCGCGTCGGCGCCGAGGATCGCGGTCGTCGCCGTCTTCAGGAACGGGCCGACAGTTTGCGCGGGAAAAACTCCGATGAGCAGGCACATCAGCACCAGCAGCGCGCTAGGCAGCAGCATCCAGCGCGTCGGTTCGTGCGGCGCGCGCGGCAGGTCGGTCGTCTTCGGCCCGAGGAAAACCTCGGCGATGAAGCGCAGCGAATAGCCAACGCTGAACATCCCCGCGACCGTCGCCGCGAGCGGCAGCCCGATCCGCTGCACGTCGGGGCGCTGCAGGAATACGGTTTCGGAGAAGAACATCTCCTTCGACAGGAAGCCGTTGAGCAGCGGCACGCCGGCCATCGACGCGGCGGCGACGAACGCCAGCGTCGCGGTGAGCGGCATCGCCCGGTAAAGACCGGATAGGCGCTTCAGGTTGCGCGTGCCGGTCTCGTGGTCGACGATCCCGGCCGCCATGAACAGCGAAGCCTTGAACGCGGCATGATTGACGATGTGGAACACCGCGGCGACCAGCGCCAGTTGCGTGTTCATGCCGAGGAGCAGCGTGATGAGGCCGAGGTGGCTGATCGTCGAGTACGCGAGCACGCCTTTCATGTCCTCCTGGAACATCGCCAGGTAAGCGCCGATCACCAACGAGCACAAGCCGGCGCCGCCGACGATCCAGAACCATGCGTCGGTCCCCGAGAGCACGGGCCACAGCCGCGCCAGCAGGAACACTCCGGCCTTGACCATCGTCGCCGAGTGCAGATAGGCCGAAACCGGCGTCGGCGCTGCCATCGCGTGCGGCAGCCAGAAATGGAACGGGAACTGCGCGCTCTTCGTCAGCGCACCGAATGCGATCAGCGCGAGCACTGCCGGATACCAGGGATGGGACCGGATCACCGCACCCGAATCGAGCACGACGTCCAGGTCGTAGCTTCCGACCATGTGACCGAGCAGGAGCACGCCGCCAAGCAACGAAAGTCCGCCCGCGGCCGTGACGGTGAGCGCCATGCGCGCCCCCCGTCGAGCGTCCACGCGATGATGCCAGTACGCGATGAGCATGAACGAGGCGAGGCTCGTCAGCTCCCAGAACATCGTCATCTGGATCAGGTTGCCCGACAGCACCACGCCGAGCATCGCGCCCATGAACGCGAGAAAAAAGGAGAAGAACCGCGGCACCGGGTCGGCCGGCGACATGTAATAGCGCGCATACACGACGACGAGGGTGCCCATCGCGACGACCAGCATCGCGAACAGCCACGCGAAGCCGTCGAGCCGCAGCGAAAAGCTCAGGCCGAGTTCCGGCGCCCACGGCAGCGACGCCCGCACGACGCCTCCGTCTGCGATCTGCGGGTACAGGCTCGCGGTCAGCAGGGTCGTCGTGAGCGCAACCAGCCCGGCGAGCCATGCTTCGGCGTTTCGGGCGTTCGACGGGAGGAAGGCGGCGCACAGGCTGCCGGCGAACGGCAGCAGTATGATCAGGAGCAGAGTCATTTTGCTCCAATGCTAACCCGTAATTGCGGGTCTCGGCGAGCCAGCATGCCGTGATGCTAAAAAGCGTTATCGCCGGAGTGCACAAGCAAAAAGGCCAGTCTTTCGACTGGCCTTTTTGCTTGATTATTCTGGCGCGCCCGGAGAGATTCGAACTCCCTACCCCTTGGTTCGTAGCCAAGTACTCTATCCAGATGAGCTACGGGCGCTTTGTGAAGAAGCGAGATTCTAACAGGTCTCGCTGCTGCGTCAACCATCTCGCGGTATTTTTTCGGAATCACCGTAATTTCGTCGAAAATCCTGTCGAATCATCGAGTTGGTGAAGTCTTCCCGCTCTTGCGAGTTACCGCGAGACGCCGCAGGCCGGCATTATGGACACGCGGACCGCGCCGCGCAAGCGTTTTTGCTGGCTGGCGCAGTTCAGCGCGTGTAATAGCCCACGCCGACGATCCTGTCGCCGACCTTGCGGAAAAAGCTGTGTTTCGACTCGAGCTTTTCCGTCAGCGGATTGCGCCAGGCGTAATCGAGTTCCCCTTCGCCCTTGCGCCCGACGATGTTCAGCATGTCGGTGACGACGGCCTTGCCTTTCGGGTCGCGCAGCGCGCTGCCGTCGGTGCCGACCATTGCGGGAGAACCACCGTGGGCGACGAAGCGTCGGGTCGGGATGTCGATGACGAAGACGTAGAGATCGTCCTGGATGAAACCGCCGTCGACCGCGTTGAAAGCGTCCATCGCGGCGTCACCCTTTTCGTTCAGCGCGGTCACGGCACGCTCGAGCAGGCCTTTCGCCTGCTCGGCAGTGGCGCGCGGCGTGTAGTAGCCGACCGCGATGATGCGGTCATCCACCCGCTCGAACAGCGTGACTTTCGGCTCGACGCGGTTATCGACGCGGTTGAGCCAGCGGTACTCGATACGGCCGTGGCCCGTTTTCGCCGCGGTATTGAGCATGTCGCGGAAAAACTCCTTGCCCGAGACATCCTTCATCGTCGCGACGTTGCGTCCGACCAGCGCGACGGACGGCCCGCCGCTCGCGAGCATTTCGCCGTCCAGGCTCAGCACATAGACGTAAAGCTCCTTGTCGCTGAACGCCGGCGACCGATTGAAATCGGCCAGCGCGGCTTCGCCCTTCTCGCGATAGTGCGCGACGGCCTTCTCGAGCAGGCGACGGCTGCGGTTCTCGTCGGCGCGCTGGACGAGGTCGGCCTGTGCGGTCGGAGCGGTTGCGGCGGATGCGGGTGCGGCCGCATGGGCCGCCGGAAATGCGAAGCTGCACAGGCACAGGGAGGCGATGCGAAGAGTGGTTTTCATGGCGTGGAATTAGTTTCAGTAATGATTGGATGCACAAAAATTATCGGATATGACGGTGATTGTCGAGACATGTCCGCTACGCGATCTACGGCGCTTTTGCGCAGCGGCAGCCGGCCCGGTCACCCAAGGCGGTACACGCGCGCTTCGTACGGCCTGAGCAGCAGGCTGTCGGTCGGTGGGTGCGGCTCGACCGGCTGGTTCGCGAGCAGCAACCCCCTGCCGTTCAGCAGCAAGCCCGGCTCGTGGTATCGGGCTTCGTCGCGCGTCATGTTCGTGATGATCCCGTAGCGCTGCGCGTCGTGCGTGCGGCTGTAAGCGTAGATCTGCGCATCATCCTCCATCAGCAGCTCGTAGTGGCCATCGATGAGCCCCGGTTCACGTTTGCGCAGCGCGATGAGGCGGCGGTAATGGTTCAGCACCGACGCGGGGTCGCGATCCTGCCGTTCGGCGTTGATCTCGTTGAAGTTCGGATTGACTCGCAGCCACGGCGTGCCGGTGCTGAACCCGCCGTTCGCCGACCCGTCCCACTGCATCGGCGTGCGCGCGTTGTCGCGCGAGACGATCGACAACAGGTCGATGATGTCGCGCTCGGCAAGTCCTTCTCGCTTCATCAACGCGAAACGGTTCTTCGTCAGGACGTCGTTGAAATCGTCGAGTGCCGCAAAGCGGCTGTTCGTCATGCCGAGTTCCTGCCCCTGGTAGATGAACGGCGTGCCCTGCATCAGGAAATACATCGTCGCGAGCGCGGTCGCGCTCTCGCGCCAGTAGCGGCCGGTGTCGCCCCAGCGCGAAACGACCCGGGGCAGATCGTGGTTTTCGAGGAACAGCGCATTCCAGCCGATGCCTTCGAGGCTCTTCTGCCATTTCGTCAGCACGGCCTTGAGCGCCGGAAGGTCGAGCCCGTTGCGCGGCGCCTTCTTCCACAGCGCGGAATGCTCGAACTGGAAGATCATGTTGAGCCGCCGATGCTCCTCGCCGACCCAGGCTCTGGCCTGCTCCGGCGACACGCCGTTGGCTTCGCCGACGGTCATCACGTCGTAGTGATCGAACGTGTGGCGGCACAACTCGTCCAGGTAGTCGAGCACGCCATCGACGTTCATGTGCTTCTCGAACGACGGCACGTAATCGAGGCCGTGCGGATTGGGCATGTCGGGCAGGCCCGGCTCCTTCTTCTTGTGGCTGACGGCGTCGAGCCGGAAGCCGTCGACGCCCTTGTCGAGCCACCAGCGCACCATTTCGTAGATCGCGGTCCGCACTTCCGGGTTGTCCCAGTTCAGGTCCGGCTGGCGCTCCGAGAACAGGTGCAGGAAATACTGGCCGGTCTTGGTGTCGTATTTCCACGCCGAGCCCTTGAAAATGCTCTCCCAGTTGTTCGGCTCGCGCCCGTCCTTGCCGTCGCGCCACAGGTACCAGTCGCGCTTGGGGTTGTTCAGTGAACCGCGCGATTCGAGAAACCACGGGTGCAGGTCGCTGGTGTGGTTCGCGACGAGGTCGAGGATCAGCCGCATGCCGCGGCGGTGGACTTCGGCGAGCAGGCGGTCGAAATCCGCCATCGTGCCGAAGTCGTCCATGATCGCCTGGTAGTCGCTGATGTCGTATCCGTTATCGTCGTTCGGCGACCCGAACACCGGGCAGATCCAGATCACCTCGACGCCGAGCGACTTCACGTAGTCGAGCCGCGCAGTGATGCCGTTCAGGTCGCCGATCCCGTCGCCGTTCGAATCCATGAAGCTGCGCGGATAGATCTGATACACGACGGCTTCCTTCCACCATGCCCTGCCCGCCGCGTCGTCGCCTGCCGTCCTCATCCGTGCCTCTCCTCGCTGTTCAGTCGAATCGTCGATTGTCGCAGTTCCGGTCCGTTCCGCAGAGGGCGGCGTGCAGGCCGGGCAGGCAAGGTGGACACTTTTGCGCGCGGCGGGCACTCTCCCGGTTCTGTCCATCCGCTTCGATCGCCCCGATGCCCACTGGCTGCTCCGACACCTACCCCCGGCTGATCGGCGACATCGGCGGCACGCACGCCCGCTTTGCCGTCATCGATTCGCCGGGCAGCGCGCCGACGCGCTTTCGCACGCTCTGTTGCGACGATCACGTCGGGCTCCTCGAGGCCGTCCGGGCTTACCTGCTGCTGGAACAGGGGCTTGCCGCGCCGCGCGTCGCCGCCTTCGGCATCGCCAATCCGATCGAAGGCGATCGGGTGCAGATGACGAATCACGACTGGTCGTTTTCGATCGAGCAGTTGCGCACGGATCTCGGACTCGCGCGGCTCGTGGTCCTCAACGACTTCACCGCGCTCGCGCTGTCGCTGCCCGGGCTGCAGGCCGGTGAACGGCGTCAGATCGGCTGCGGCCACGAGCGCGCCGGGCGGCCGGTTGCGCTGATCGGACCGGGCACGGGCCTTGGCGTGTCGGGACTGGTGCGCTGCGGCAACGGCTACGCGCCGCTCGAAGGCGAAGGCGGTCACGTCACGCTGGCGGCGTCCACGCCACGCGAAGCGGAGCTCGTCACGGTGCTCGCCGCGCGCTTCGGCCACGTGTCGGCCGAGCGGGCGCTGTCGGGACCGGGGCTGATCGCCCTGCACGACGCGATCCGGCAGCTCGCGGGCGCCCCGCCGCTGGCCCTCGAAGCGGACGAGATCAGCGCCCGGGCGATGGCCGCGAGCTGTCCGTGGTGCGCCGAAGCACTGCAGGTCTTCTGCGGGATGCTCGGCACCGTCGCCGGCGACCTCGCGCTGACGCTCGGGGCATTCGGCGGCGTGTATATCGGCGGGGGAATCGTGCCGAAGCTCGGCGACTTCTTCGATCGATCGGATTTCCGCCGGCGCTTCGAACAGAAAGGACGGTTCTCGGACTACCTCGCGCGCATCCCCTGCTACGTCATCCTCGCCGAATATCCTGCGCTGCTCGGCGCCGCGACGGCGCTCGACAACGCGCTCGCCGGCGAAACGGGAACCTGACGGGGAGACCCGCCACGCCGATCAGCCGTGCCGGTCAGGCCGGCAGCGGCACTGCGCCCTGCGACAGCAGGCTCCACCCCGATCCGGTGCACACCGCCTCGCGACAGGTCGCGACCGTGAAGCGGCCGATGCGCGCGTCGTGATCCCGTTCCTCGATTTCGATGCGCCGCGGGCCCGCCTCCCCGGCGCCCGGCGACTCGATCGGCGCGAAACGCACGAGATTGTACGAATTGGGCCGGCCGTTGCGACGCCGCGTCGACATCGACGTGCCGGCTTGGAGCACCAGCGCATCGCGCGACCCGTCTCCGGTCGCCACGCAGTACGGCAAATGGATGTGTCCGCCGAGAAACAGGTCGGCGCCTGCGGCGATCCAGGCGGCGAGCGCCGCGTCGGCACCACGGACGCGGTTGCGCCGGTCCGAAGCCTCGATGATCTCGAGCGGGTGGTGCAGCGCGACGACCTTGAAGGCTTCGCCGAGGGCCGCAAGCTGGCGGGCGACCTCCTCGACGAGCGGCGCCGGCAGCTCGCCGTGCTTGTGTCGCAGCATGCGTGTCGAATTGACGCCGACGACGGCGACGCGGCGGCCCCGCCACAGCGGGGAAAGCGACGCGCAGATATGGCGCCGGTAGAAGCGGTAAGGCTCGGTGAATCGCGTGTAGAGGTCGAACAGCGGCAGATCGTGATTGCCGGGCAGCGTCAGCACTGGAAGCGGCGCGAGACTGTCGAGGAAGGCCCGTGCAGCGCGAAACTGCGCCTGCCGGGCGCGCTGCGTGATGTCGCCGGTCAGCACGACGAGGTCCGGCGCTTCGCGCAGCAGGTCCTCACGCAGCGCGTCGCGGACCGGGGCATCCTCGGTGCCGAAATGCGGGTCCGAAATATGGGCGAGTCGCATCACGCGCGCACCTCGGGCACTGCCGGCACGAGAACCTGCAACGCCTCCGGCACCGATTTCACGACGAGCGGCAGTTCGCAGTCGATGAGTTCGCCGTCGAGCGCGACGCGGATATGCCGCGTGCGCTCGTCGAGCCGCTCGATTTGCACCGTCAGCGCGCAATACTGACGCAGGTTTTCCGCAGTTTCGAGGCGGGCCAATGCGCCGCGCAGCACCAGCGCCAGCAGGTCGCGGCGGCCGACCTCCCGCAGCGCGAGCACCGCCAGTTCGCCGCGCGCGACGCACACCGCCTCGTCGAGACCGAGCTGCTCCATCTGCAACGCGTTGCGGCCGAAGAACACCGTCAGCGTCGACAACGTCAGCGGTTGGCCGTCGATCTGCATGGCCAGGCGGTACGGACGGTGCTCGCGCATCAACGTGACGAGCCCCGAGACGAACGCGACGAAGCGGTTGCGCCCGAAGCGGCGCTTGTGCACTTCACGCCATTCGAGAAGACGACGGTACAGTCCGATGCTCGCGTTGTTGAGGAAGACCCTGCCATTGACCTCGCCGACCGCGACGCGGCGGATCGACCCGTCCACGACCACTTGCGCCGCGGCCGCCGGATCGAGGGGAATGCCGAGTTCGCGCGCGAAGTAGTTGAACGTCCCGAGCGGGATCACCGCGAACGGCAAACCGCGCTGGTACGCGACCGATGCAACGGCGTTGAGCGTGCCGTCGCCACCGGCGGCCGCGAGGATGCCCGGGCGGCGGTCGGCCGCCGCGCGAACGAGCCCCGCCAGTTCGCGCGGCCGCTTCGCGACCAGCAGCTCGACGTCGCGGCCGCTCGCCTCCAGCACTTTTTTGATCGCCGCGCCGGAGTCGGACTTGTCCTCGCGGCCGGAGCCGGCGTTCATCACGACGGTGATCGGCAACTGGCGCAGATCGGGGGCCGGCGGAGGCGCCGCAAGCACCGGGTGAAGGGACAGGGTCTCGCGAGTCAAGGTTTCCTCCAGTGCGACCGGATGGTCCGGCAGTTCGGTTCGACGTAATGACGACGCGCTGCGCCGGCAGTTCCGGAAAGAGCTCGGGACGAAAGCAGTCGTCCACGTGCCCACGGCAAGTCCCGCATCGCTGCGACGAGTGACGAACGGGGCGGCCCTGGCTGTAGCATCCACCGCCCTTTGATCAGAACCCGATCGCCGGTCCGCTCCACGTCCCGTCTCTTGGTCGCGCACGGCCCATCGCTTCGGCGGTTTCGCACCAGCCTTCGCAGGCGTTGCGCCCCGCCCGGCCACGCCACAGGTTCAGCAGCCCCTTGCAACGTGCGTAAAGATGAAAGAAACGCAGCACCGCCCGGCATTCGGCCGAACTCGGGCGATGCGCGGCGCACACCAGCTTGTCGTCGGTCATGCCGCGATCCCTGAGGATCACCGCACCCCAGGCCTTCGTCACGACCCGGCTGCCGAGCGGCAGGCGCGGCCCGAGCACGAGCGCGTCGAGCAGATCGCCTTCGCAACCGATGTAGGCCGGCACCGAGCCGTAATTGAACGGGCATGGCAGCGGCGAGATGAAATCGACGTGACCGGTCGAGCCGCGTTTTACGAAGCTGCCTTTCGGAATCTCGATCAGGACTTCAAACTCAGGCGGCTCCTGATCGAGGAAAAAAGGACTCGAAGTTGCGTCGTTCATTGCAGAAGCCTACGCCGTTCCGGCGTGTCGCGACGGACAAGGGTATATTTCGTCCTCGGCCGGCGACGCGGATCACCGGTATCGCAGCTTTTTCGCCGCTTCCCGCGCTTCGCCCGGAAACGGCTCTCACGGACACGGCAACACCCTCGGCAATACCCACGGATTTCATGCCCCTACCCACCATCGACCCCGCCGAGTACGCGTCGCAGCTCGCGGACAAAGTCACGCAGTTCAAACACGCTTTCGCCCCTTTCGCCGTCCCCGAGCCGGCGGTTTTCCCCTCCGCACCGCTGCATTACCGGCTGCGCGCCGAGTTCCGCATGTGGCATGACGGCGAGCGCATCGATTATGCAATGTTCGATCCTGCCGAGCCGAAGCAGCCGATCGCGATCGAGCAGTTCGACATCGCCGCCGAGCCGATCTGCGCGGCGATGCCGCGGCTGCGCGAACGGCTGCAGGCGAGCGAAACCTTGAAGCGCCGACTGTTCCAGGTCGAGTTTCTCGCCACACTCAGCGGCGAACTGATGATCAGCCTGATCTATCACCGTCCGCTCGACGAAAGCTGGGAAGCGGCGGCACGGCAACTGGCGGCCGAACTCGGCGTGCAGCTGATCGGGCGCAGTCGCAAGCAGAAGATCGTGCTGGACCGCGACTGGGCGCTGGAACGGTTCGTGCTCGATGGCCGCCCGCTGCAGTACAAGCAGATCGAAGGCAGCTTCACGCAGCCCAATGGCGGCGTAAACCGGCAGATGCTCGGCTGGGCGTGCGAACAGGCGCGCGGAGCCGGCGGCGACCTGCTGGAGCTGTATTGCGGCAATGGCAACTTCACCGTCGCGCTGGCGCCGTTGTTCGATCGGGTGCTCGCCACCGAAGTCAGCAAGACGTCGGTCGAGGCCGCGCACTACAACCTCGCCGCGAACGACATCGGCAATGTCGCGATGGTACGCATGTCGAGCGACGAGATCAGCGCCGCGCTCGCCGGCACGCGCGAATTCCGGCGCATGAAGGACGTGGACCTCGACCGCTACCGGTTCTCGACGCTGTTCGTCGACCCGCCACGCAGCGGGCTGGACGCGCCGACGATCGAGCTCGCGCGCGACTTCGACCGCATCCTGTACATCTCCTGCAACCCGCAGACGCTGCAGGAAAACGTCGCCGCGCTGCAGCCGACGCACCATATCGCGGCCGCAGCGGTGTTCGACCAGTTTCCGTACACCCGCCACCTGGAGTGCGGCTTGCTGCTGACGCGGCGCGCAGGCGGCGGATGAAGCGGGCCGCAGGCGGCACGGTCGGGCAATAGGGAACGGTCTCGATCGTGACCGAACGCTACGCGCTGATGGCCGCCTGGGTCCTTGCGGCGGCGTCCCTTTTCCTGGCGCTGCGCCTGGATCTGTTGCCGGCGCTGCTGACCGGGCTGCTGGTTCACGAACTGGTCCATCTGCTCGCCCCGCGGCTGCCGAAGCAGCTCTCGGGGCGGCGCGGCAAGCCGGCGGCGCTGGTGCTGGTCGTGGGAGTGGCGACGATCGTGGTCGTGGCGATGGTCCTCGGCGTGGTCGCTTTTTTTCGCAGCGACGCGGGCGATCTCGCGAACCTGCTCACCCGCATGGCGACGATCATCGAAGGGCTGCGCGAATCGGTGCCGCCGTGGGTCGTCGACCACTTTCCCAATGGCGTCGATCCGATCAAGGAAGCGATATCGCGCTGGCTGCGGGAACATGCGATCGAAGTCGGAGGGGTCGGCAAGGAAGCGGGCGTCGTCATGGCCCACATCGTCGTCGGCCTGATCATCGGCGCGATGGTTTCGCTGCACGAACTGCAAGCCGGCCAGGAATATGCGCCGCTCGCCCGCGCGCTGAGCGAGCGCGCCGGGCGGCTCGCCGACGCTTTTCGCCGCATCGTCTTCGCGCAGGTGAAGATCTCGGCCATCAATGCCTTCTTCACCGCGTTGTATCTGCTGGCCGTGCTGCCGCTGCTCGGCGTGCAACTGCCGTTGGTCAAGACGATGATCGCAGTGACGTTCATCGCCGGCCTGCTGCCGATCATCGGCAACCTGATCTCGAACACCGTCATCATCGTCGTCAGCTTCGCCCATTCGCCGCAGGTCGCTCTCGGTTCGCTGGCCTTCCTGGTCAGCGTGCACAAGGCGGAATATTTCCTCAATGCCCGGATCGTCGGCGGCGAGATCCGCGCCAAGGCGTGGGAGCTGCTGCTGGCGATGCTCGTCATGGAGGCCGCTTTCGGCCTGCCGGGCGTCGTCGCGGCGCCGATCTTCTACGCCTACCTCAAGGACGAGCTGCGCGCACGCGGGCTCGTTTGACTTGCGCGCGTCACCTGTCACGATAACGTTCAATCCCACCCACCACTGCAAAGGACCTGCTTTCCCATGTTCGAGCACGTCGACGCCTATCCCGGCGACCCCATCCTTTCCCTCGTCGAAACTTTCCACCGTGACCCGCGCCCGCAGAAAGTGAACCTCGGCATCGGGCTCTACTACGACGAAGAGGGCCGCATCCCGCTGCTCGGCTCGGTCGAGAAGGCCGAGGCGGCGCTGGCCGCGAGTCCGGGCCCGCGCCCCTACCTGCCGATGGAAGGGGCGACCGACTACCGCGCCGCCGTGCAGAAACTTCTGTTCGGTGCGGACAGCGCGGCACTGCGCGCGGGGCGCATCGCGACGATCCAGACCATTGGAGGCTCCGGCGCGTTGAAAGTCGGCGCCGACCTGCTCAAGCGGTATTTTCCGGCGAGCGAAGTGTGGGTCAGTGACCCGACCTGGGACAACCATCGTTCGATCTTCGAGGGCGCCGGCATCGAAGTGCACGACTACCCGTACTACGACGCGGCGAGCGGCGGCGTGCGCTTCGACGAGATGCTCGCGACGCTGCAGTCGCTGCCCGCGCAGAGCATCGTGCTGCTGCATCCGTGCTGCCATAACCCGACCGGCGTCGACCTGTCCAAAGCACAGTGGCAGGAAGTGATCGCGGTGGTGGCGGCGCGCCGGCTGATCCCGTTCCTCGACATCGCCTACCAGGGCTTCGGCGACAACCTCGACGACGACGCGTACGCGATCCGCGCGATGGCCGACGCCGGCGTGAGTTTCTTCGTCAGCAACTCGTTCTCGAAGAACCTGTCGTTCTACGGCGAGCGCTGCGGCGGCCTGTCGGTCGTGTGCAAGGATGCCGACGAAGCCGAACGCGTGCTCGGCCAGCTGAAATTCACCGTGCGCCGCAACTACTCGAGCCCGCCGGTGCATGGTGGCCGGGTTGCCGCTGCGGTCATGAACGATGCCGGACTGCACGAGGAATGGGTCGGCGAGGTGCGCGGGATGCGCGAGCGCATCAAGGCGATGCGCCAGAAGCTCCACGAAGTGCTGAGCAGCACGTTGCCGGGGCGGGATTTCAGCTACTTCGTCAAGCAGCGCGGCATGTTCAGCTACACCGGGCTGACGCCCGGGCAGGTCGATCGCCTGCGCGAGGAGTTCGCCGTGTACGTCGTGCAGTCCGGCCGCATGTGCGTTGCCGGCCTCAACCAGAGCAACGTCGATTACGTCGCGAAAGCGATGGCCACCGTGCTGCAGGAGCCGGGCACCGCCGCTGCCTGATCCTTCCGCGCACCGCGTGCGGACACAGCGGCGCTCGTCGCCGCGCCGCGCGCTATGATTCCCTTCGGGCCGATCAACCTGCCCGGGGAGGAATCCGACATGCGCGCGATGGTTCTCGACGCTCCTGACACGCCCTTGCGGCTGGCCGAGCTGCCGGTGCCGCAGCCGGGCGTCGGGGAAATTCTGCTGCGGGTCGAAGCGTGCGGGGTCTGCCGCACCGACCTGCATCTCGTCGATGGCGAACTCCCCGAGCCGCGGCTGCCGGTCATCCCTGGCCACGAGATCGTCGGGCGCGTCGTTGCGCTCGGCGCCGGGGCGAGCGGTTTCGCGCCCGGCCAGCGCGTCGGCGTACCGTGGCTCGGCTGGACCTGCGGCCATTGCGGCTACTGCGCGGAAGGCCGCGAAAATCTCTGCGACGACGCGCGCTTCACCGGTTACCAGCTGCCCGGCGGCTACGCCGAATACACTGTCGCCGACCAGCGCTTCTGCTTTGCGCTGCCGGACTCGCAACCCGCTGCCGAACTCGCACCGCTGCTGTGCGCGGGACTGATCGGCTATCGCGCACTGAGCATGGCAGGCAACGCGCAGCGCATCGGCATCTACGGTTTCGGCGCCGCGGCGCACATCCTGGCGCAGGTGCTCGCCCATCAGCGCCGGCCGTTCTACGCCTTCACGCGCGCCGGTGACGACGCGAGCCAAATGTTCGCGAGAGAGCTCGGCGCCACGTGGGCAGGCACCGCAGGCGAGAACGCGCCCGACGCACTCGACGCCGCGCTGATCTTCGCCCCCGCGGGCGAACTCGTGCCGGCGGCGCTGCGCCAGCTGAGAAAAGGCGGCACGGTAATCTGCGCCGGCATTCACATGAGCGACATCCCGTCGTTTCCGTACGAGATCCTGTGGGGGGAGCGCGTCATCCGCTCGGTGGCGAACCTGACGCGTGAAGACGGCCGGCGTTTCCTCGAGATCGCCGCCGCAGCGCCAATCCGTACGCATATTGAACATTTTCCGCTGGAACGCGCGAACGACGCGCTGCTCGCGCTGCGCCGCGGGCAGATACAGGGCGCGGCCGTTCTCGTGCCCGACTGAAATCCCCGCCGACCGCCCGGCAGGACCGGAGGCGCGACGACCCGGTCGGCTCCGTCTCCATTCCGGCCTCGCCACCCCCAAAGGCGCTCTTCGCCAGCGGCCTTCCGCGCCCGGGAACTTCGCGATGTGATTGCAACGCGAGATTGCAGTTCAGGTTTTGTTCATGTTCATGCGTTTAGATTCCGTCCGTGCCCCGACCGGGGTACGCCAACCGAATCAGGACGCGCATATGAAAAAGCTGCTCGCATCGACCGTCATTGCCCTTTCCGCCACCGCCGCCATCGCCGGCCCGACCTGCGACGTGCCGCAGGAACAGTGGATGAAGGAATCCGACTTCAAGGCCCGCCTCGAAGCCCAGGGCTACCAGATCAAGACCTTCAAGGTGACCAAGGGCAAGTGTTACGAGATTTACGGTTTCGACAAGGACGGCAAGAAGGTCGAGATCTACTTCGACCCGGCCACGGCAGCCGTACTTGAAACCAAGCGCTGAACGACGCGCTTTTCGCGGCATGCAAAACGGGCTCTCTCCGGGAGCCCGGCTCCCTACCGACGAGAGGACGACGATGAGCGATCCCGATCCTGCCAGGGCGATTCGCGTCTGGGATCCGTTTGTGCGGGTGTTCCACTGGACACTGGTGTCCTGCGTATTCCTGAACTTCTTCGTCATCGATGACGGCGAGATACTCCACGAGTGGATCGGCTATGCCACGAGCGCGCTCGTCGGCGCCCGCATCGTGTGGGGATTCGTCGGTTCGCGACACGCGCGCTTTGCCGACTTCCTTCCGACCACTGCCGGCATCCGCGAACACCTACGCAGGATGGTTCGGGGCGAACCGGACTTTCACGCCGGCCACAACCCGCTGGGCGCAGTCATGATGCTCGTGCTGATGGCGCTGGTGCTGGGTCTCGGAGTCACCGGCTTCATGCAGACCCTGGACGCTTTCTGGGGCGAAGAGTGGCTCCAGGAACTCCACGCAACGCTGGCCTCGACGCTGATCGGCCTGGCCGGACTGCACGCCGCGGCCGCCGTCTTCATGAGCCACCGCGAACGCACGAATCTGATCGGGGCGATGCTCACGGGAGTCAAAGTCCGTTCCGAAGCGAATCGGCGGCGATGATGACACGCTCCACCTCGACGCCGGGCCACCCCCTCCCCGAGCAGCAGCTTCACCGAGCCCCCACGCTCGGCTCCCATCTCGCATTCACGGCGCTGTCCGCAGTCGCCTTGCTGCTGATGTTCGCCGCGCTGCGCAGTGCGCTGCTCATCTACAACCGGGCGCTGATCGGCGACACGCCGATCGCAACCTTCGCCGAAGCTTTCCTGACCGGCCTGCGATTCGACCTGCGGCTCGTCGTATACCTCTGCGCGCCGCTGATCCTGGCATTGGTGGCCCTGCGGGCGATGGGAGCGCGAAGCGCGCACAGGGCCTGGCTGACGGCGACGGCGAGCATTGCGCTGTTCCTCGGCGTGATCGAACTCGACTTCTACCGGGAATTCCACCAGCGCCTCAACAGCCTGGTCTTCCAGTACCTGCGCGAAGATCCGGCGACCGTGCTCAGCATGCTGTGGCACGGCTTCCCGGTGCTGCGCTACCTGGCGGCCTGGCTGCTGGCAAGCTGGGGGTTGTTCCGGCTCTTCGCCGTCATCGACCGGCTGACTGCGCCCCGGCGCGACAATTCCCGCAGTGCACGCCGTTTCGGTGCCGGCCCGCGCTGGCTTGCACTAATGCTGTGCCTGGCGGTTTCGGTCGTTGCCGCTCGGGGCACGCTGCGCCAGGGACCGCCGCTGCGCTGGGGCGATGCCTATACGACCGATTCGATGTTCGCGAACCAGCTCGGGCTCAACGGCACTCTCACTCTCGTCGCCGCGGCGAAGAGCCGCTTCTTCGAGTCCGGCGACAGGCTGTGGAAAGCCACGCTGCCGCAGCACGAAGCGACCCGGATCGTGCGCAGCATGCTGCTGACCCCGGGCGACCGCCTCGTCGATGCCGAGAGCGCGACCATCCGCCGCGACGTCACTCCGCCCCCCGCCGGCACGTTGCCGATCCGCAACGTCGTCGTGATCCTGCTCGAGAGCTTCGCCGGGCATTACGTCGGCGCGCTCGGCAGCAAGGATGGGATCACGCCCCATTTCGACCGGCTCGCGCGCGAGGGCGTGCTGTTCACGCGCTTCTTCTCGAACGGCACGCACACCCATCAGGGCATGTTCGCGACGATGGCATGCTTCCCGAACCTGCCCGGCTTCGAATACCTGATGCAGATGCCCGAAGGGGGACATCGTTTTTCCGGTCTCCCGCAGCTGCTACGCCCCCGCGAGTTCAACGATGTCTATGTGTATAACGGCGATTTCGCGTGGGACAATCAGTCCGGCTTTTTCAGCAACCAGGGCATGACGCGCTTCATCGGCCGAAACGACTACGTCAATCCGGTGGTTTCGGACCCGACCTGGGGCGTATCGGACCAGGACATGTTCGACCGCGCGACCGAGGAACTGCAGAAGGATTCCGGCGCCAAGCCGTTCTACGCGCTGCTGCAAACGCTGTCTAACCATACGCCGTACGCGTTGCCGCAGACGCTGCCCGTGGAGCCGGTCAACGGCCATGGTTCGCTCGACGAACATCTGACCGCAATGCGCTATTCGGACTGGGCGCTCGGGCAGTTCTTCGAGAAAGCGCGCAAGTCGGAATATTTCCGCGACACCTTGTTCGTCATTGTCGGTGACCACGGCTTCGGCGCCGACGAACAGATCACCGAGATGGACCTGCACCGCTTCAATGTTCCGCTGTTGCTGATCGGACCCGGCATCCAGCAGGCTTTCGGCACGCGGCGCGATACCGTCGGAACGCAGATCGACATCGTTCCGACGATCATGGGACGCTTCGGCGGCGAGGTGCGTCACCAGTGCTGGGGACGCGATCTGCTCAACCTGCCGGCCGGAGACGAAGGCATCGGCGTCATCAAGCCGTCGGGAAGCGACCAGACGGTCGCGATCCTCAGGGGAAGCCGCATCCTCGTCGAACCGAAGGGCATGCCGCCGCGGCTCTATGATTACCGGCTCGGCGACGCTCCCGGCAGCACGCGGGTGAACAACGCCGCGGACGAAGCGCAGCTGCGCGGCATGCTGCACGCGTTCGTGCAGACGGCCACGCAGAGCCTGCTCGGAAACACCACGGGCGTAGCCGCGCAAAGCCGGTGAGTCTGCGGCAGCCGGACCGGGCCGATGCAAAATCCGGACAAAATAATACCCCTGTCCGAAGTCTGGATATTTTCTTGCGAAAAACTGCCCCGTTCCGGCCGCAATGCCGGACGTACTTTAGTCGGCAGCTTCGCGCATCGACTGGCGAGGCAATCACCTGTGGCAACAATCGAGTCACCCATGCACGATAACGTTTATGTTTCCGTCCTTATTCCTGCGAGGAACGAAGCCGGCAACCTTGCGCCGCTCCTGCAGGAAGTGCGCAACGCGCTCGCCGGCGAAGCCTACGAGGTCATCGTCGTGGATGATGGGTGGTTCTACGTGGCGTGTGCCGCGATGGGACTCGGCGTCATCAGCAAGGGCGTCGGCTTCCTGCCAGCCCTGATGCTGATTCCGTACGCCTGGGCCGTGCACGCCGGCTGGTCGGGCGTCACCCGCATGCCTGGCAGGGCGTGCGCTGGTCCCTCGGGCTCGCCGCGACGCTGGCGGCAACATCGCTGTGGCTGTTGCCGCTGGTCGTGATGGTGTTGCGGCAGGCGGACGCCGACAGTCTCGCATACGTGAAAGAGATCCTGCTGCGACAAACGGCCGAGCGCTACACGAAGGCCTGGGCGCACCAGGAGCCATTCTGGTATTTCTTTGCCGAAGTGATCCCCAAGTACTGGCTGCCGATCGTGCCGGCGCTGCCGTGGCTGGTCCCGGCGTGGCGGCGCCAGCTGGCGAAGCGGGACGGCCGCATGCTGGTGCTGCTGGGCTGGGTCGCGCTGGTGCTGCTGTTCTTCTGCCTGAGCAGCGGCAAGCGCAAGCTGTACATCTACCCGGCGTTGCCCGCCCTCGTGCTGGCGGTCGCGCCCCTCGTGCCGTGGCTGCTGCGCCGCTGGTTTGCCCGCCGCCCGCCCTGCTCTGGTTCGTCGCTTGGTTCGTGGAAGGTTTCATCGAACCGGTCCGCGACGGCCTCAACCCCCACGAGCGCATCATGCGCCAAGCGGCCGAACTGACGGGCGGAGCGGAACTGGCGCTGATCGACTGGCGCGAAGGGCACTGGTTGTTCGCGCGCCAACCGATCGTGCATTTCGGCTTTCAGTCGGAGGTCACGGTGGATCATGCCGCAAGTTGGCTGCGAAGCCATCCGCAATCGTTCGCGCTCGTTCCGCTGCGGGATCTGGCACGGTGCTTCCGGCAGGACAAGGCGCGCAGGCTCGGCGAGACTTCCCGCGCCGATTGGTTTCTGGTCGGGTCGGACGCGGATAACGGGCGATGCGGCGGCGAGCCACCAGCCAGGGTGTACCGATTCACCTGGCACTCGCCGTTGCAGTAAGCGCCTGAGGGCATCCGGCTCACCGGGGGCCCCAAAGAGTGCAGGAAGCACCGAGCGCTGTTTTCGGCACCGCCCGGCTGGGGGTTACGTGCTGCCGGACTCTTTTTCGCCGTTCGAGGGCGGGAGCGGCACGCCCGCATCATCGGCCGACGGCGTCTCGTCGAGGTGGGCCGGAGCATCGCCCGCGCCGCTCTTGGCGGCGAGCTTCTGGCGGCGTTTTTCTTCCTGCCGGCTTTTCTTCGCCAGATCCCTCTGGCGCTTTTCGAACTGGTAATTTGGTTTTGCCAAGAGATTCCCTTTGGTTCGGCCGGGCCGATTGAAACGAGGTGGACGCGGGCTCGCGATCGAGCTTGCCGCACGCCGACTATGCCACAACCGCCCCGCCTGCGCTCGGCCGTACAGGTTTGAGACCGTCACTCCTGCCGTTCCCGTGGCGCGTCGAAACCGCAAGGATCGTTCCGCGTTTGTTCCACCGCAACAGGCAGGGGATAATCGCCGCCGGCAATTCTTCCCTCGAGAATCGATTGCTTCACCCCGAAATTCGACAGCATCCGGAGGCAACAACATGGCACAGGTGAAGTTTTTCAGCGGAGAACAGGTTCCGCTGGAAATGCACAAGGTACGCATCGTACAGAAGCTGAACCTTCCGCCGGTGGAACACCGGCTCAAGGCGATCACCGAAGCAGGCAACAACACTTTCCTGCTCCAGAACAAGGACGTCTTCATGGACATGCTCACCGACAGCGGTGTCAATGCCATGAGCGACCAACAACAGGCCGCGATGCTGATCGCCGACGACAGCTACGCCGGCAGCGCGACCTACACCCGCCTCGAGAGCAAGCTCCAGGAAATCTTCGGCCTGCCCTATTTCCTGCCCGCCCATCAGGGGCGCGCGTGCGAGAACATCCTGGCGCAGGTGCTGGTATCGCCGGGCTCCATCGTGCCGATGAACTACCACTTCACGACGACCAAGGCGCACATCACGCTGAACGGCGGCATCGTCGAAGAGCTGATCTCGGATGCCGGCCTCGAAGTCGTCAGCGTGCATCCCTTCAAGGGCAACATGGACATCGCCAAACTGTCGGCGATCATCGAAGGGCACGGCTCCAGCAAGATTGCGTTCGTCCGCATGGAAGCGGGCACGAACCTCATCGGCGGGCAGCCGTTCTCGCTCGAGAACCTCGCCGACGTCCGCCGCGTGTGCGACAAGCACGACGTCCTGCTCGTGCTCGATGCGAGCCTGCTCGCCGACAACCTCCACTTCAACAAGAACCGCGAGGAAAGCTGCAAGGATCTAAGCATTCGCGAGATCACGCGCAAAATGGCGGACCTGTGCGACGTCATCTATTTCTCGGCCCGCAAGCTCGGCTGCGCACGCGGCGGCGGCATCTGCATCAGGACCGAGGAGCTGTACCGCAGGATGCGCGGGTTGGTGCCGCTGTACGAAGGCTTCCTCACGTACGGCGGCATGTCCGTGCGCGAGATGGAAGCGCTGACGGTCGGCCTCGACGAGACGATGGACGAGGACGTGATCAACCAGGGGCCGCAGTTCATCAGCTTCATGGTCGACGAGCTGCAAAAACGCGGCGTTCCCGTCATCACGCCGGCCGGCGGTCTCGGTTGCCACATCAACGTCATGCAGTTCCTCGAGCACGTCCCGCAGGCGCAATACCCTGCCGGCGCGCTCGCCTCGGCGCTGTATATCGCCAGCGGCATACGCGGCATGGAGCGCGGCACGCTCTCCGAGCAGCGCGACCCCGATGGCAACGAAGTCTTCGCCAACATGGAACTGGTCCGGCTGGCATTGCCGCGCCGGGTATTCACGCTGTCGCAGGTCAAATACGCGATCGACCGGATCTCGTGGGTGTACGAAAACCGCCACCTCATCGGCGGCCTGACGTTCACCGAAGAACCTGAAATCCTGCGTTTCTTCTATGGCCGGCTGAAGCCCGTTTCGGACTGGCAGCAAAAGCTGTTCGAGAAATTCCGCGAGGATTTCGGCGACAGCCTGTAGGACTGCGCCCAGTAACCGGCGGCCGTGCGGAAAAGGTGGCGGCCGCCGCCGCGGCCCTGCCGGCCGGATGCCGCCCGCTCTCGGCCGGCCATTTCAGCCTCAGGACCAGCCGCGGAACCACTGCGCGGCGAAAACGATCCCGACGACGAGCGCGGCCGCCGCGGCCACGAGCACCGCGCCTGCCGCGATGTCCTTGCATGCGCCGATCTCCGGATGCCGTTCGGGATGAAGGTGATCGGCCAGCGTCTCGAGCGCGGTATTGACGAGTTCGGTCACCATGACGAAACCGGCCGTCAGCGCCAGCACCATCCACCAGACGAGCGGCGGACGGGCGACCAGCAACACGCACAACACCGCCCCGCCCGCCAGGACATGCGCGCGAAAGCTCTTCTCGCGACTGATCGCGAGCTGCAGGCCGTGCAGCGCGAAACCGAGGCGTTCGCGGAAACCACGGCCCTTCACCCGCGCTCCCCGTTGCGGATTTTCACGAGCTCCGCCGCGCCCCACCATCCCAGCGCCCACGCGGCCCCCGCAGCCCACCCGGCGAGAACGTCGGTCGGCCAGTGAACGCCCAGATAGATCCGGCTGAGGCCGACGATCACGGTCAGCGCCAGCGCGATCGACATTACATAGAGCCTGAGCCGGCGCCGCGGCACCAGCCGCGCCAGCAAGGCTCCGAGCGTCAGATACACGACCGCCGAGAGCATCGCATGCCCGCTCGGAAAGCTTGCCGAGATGACGAAGTCGCCGTGCGGAAAAATATCCGGGCGAGGCCGGGAGAAGGCGCCCTTCAGCAAGACGGAAGCCAGCATTCCGCTGCTGGTGCCGAGCAGCACGAACATCGCCGTGCGGTGCCGCCTGGCCAGGAGGAGAAAGACCGTCACCGCCGCAACCACCAGCCCCAGCACGGTGAAGCTGCCCAGCGCCGTGACATCCCTCGCGGCCGCCTCGATCCACGGCGGGCCCAACGGGGCCTCCGCGTTGCCGGGCGAGCGCAGCGCGATCAGGATCGCGTTGTCGAGCGCATGCGTCTCACCTTCGACAACATCTTCCGCGACCTCGATGAAGATCCACAGCGCGGACGTCACGGCAGCGACTATGCCGAGTATCCGCGGCTCCAGCCAATTTCGAAGAAAACGCAAAATGCTGCCTCCGACGAACCACCTGCCGTTCCTGCCGGTTCGGTTCCCTCTGGATTTGCGCTGCCGTGGCGTTCAGACGCTGCTGCGGCGCAACGCGTTGAGCAGGATCGCGATCGTGCTGCCGTTGTGCAGCATCGCAGTGGTGATCGGTGAAAGCAGCCCGGCGGCAGCGGCGGCGAGAATGCCCGTGTTGAGTCCCACCGTCAGTCGATAGTTGGACCCGATGAGCGCCATCGTGCCGTTCGCCAGGGCCTTCGCGTCGGCCACGCAGGCGATGTCGTCCTCGAGCAGTGCGACGTCGGCGGTCAGGCGCGCAATATCCGCGCCCTTTTGCATTGCAATGCCGACATGGGCACCGGCGAGTGCCGGAGCGTCGTTGATGCCGTCGCCGATAAAGGCGATGCGCGCGCCTTGCTGCGAGAGTTCTTCGACGATCCGCGCCTTGTCCTGCGGCAGCAACTCGGCGTGGCAGCCATCGAGCCCCAGGTGCTCCGCAAGTTCTTCCGCCCGCTCGCGGTGGTCACCGGTGAGCATCAGGATCCGCTTGGCGCCCAATTCGCGCAGCCGGAGAACGGTTGCCGCGCTGTTGGCGCGCACTTCGTCCTTCAGCGCCAGCACGCCGAGGAACCTGCCACCGAAGCCGATGTAGAGCAGCGTCTTGCCTTCCTCGTAGAGCCGGTCGACGGTCTCGAGATGTGCCGAAATGTCGATCCCTTCGTCATCGGCGACGAAATGCCGCGAGCCGATGACGACGCGCTGGCCGTCGATGACGCTCGCGACGCCATGGGCGACGATGAACTGCACTTCCTGGTGGTCGAAATGCTGCCCCTGTATCGCGCGCGCCGCGGTGACGACCGCGTGCGCCAGCGGATGGACATAGTGCTCCTCGACCGAAGCCGCGAGGCACAGCAGGTCTTCCGCGGTGTAGGTGCTGTCGAACGCGATCGAGTCGGTCACGGCGAGCGTGCCGGCGGTCAGCGTGCCGGTCTTGTCGAAGATGAAGGTGTCGGCATCGGCGAGACGCTCGAGGGCGCTGCCCCCCTTGACGAGAATTCCGGCACGCCCCGCCCCGTACATTGCCGACTTGAAAGCGACCGGCGTCGCGAGCTTGAGCGCGCAGGAATAGTCGGCCTGCAGCACCGACGCGGCGCGACGCCAATCACCCGAAATAAAATAGGTGGCACCGGCCAGCCCCAGCACGATCGGCACGAGACGGTCGGCAAGGCGCGCAGCGTCGAGTTGTGCCGCGCTTTTCGCCGTCAGCGACTGTTCGACGTAGTCGGCGATGCGCGCAGCGGCCGTGCGGCTGCCAACCTGTTCCGCATACACCCTCAGGCGGCCTTCTTCGACCAGCGTTCCGGAAAGAACTGCGTCGCCCCGCCCCTTGGCCACCGCGGCACTCTCGCCCGTCATCGTCGCTTCATTGACCGTGGCTTCGCCTCCCAGCACTGTGCCGTCAACGGGAACGACAGCGCCGTCGGCGACAATCACCGTATCACCGACCGCAACTTCACCGGCCGGGACCAGCACTTCCTGCCCGCCGCGCTCGATCCAGATCTCGTCGCTTGCCGGACGCAAAAGGTGTTTGAGCAGATCGTCCGAACGCCGGGCGATGGAAATCTCGAGGTACTCCCCCAACGCCAGCATGAAAGTGGTCGTATTGGCGGCCGTATAGTCACCACGCGCGAGCGAGATCGATACCGCCATCGCCTCCAGCACATGCGACGAAATGCCGTTGGCGACGAGGTCCTCCAGCGCATGCCTGAGCAGGGGCGCGGCCGCCCCGAGCGTCACCGGAAGCTGCAGCGGCTGCGGCAGAAAACGCGTGACGGCCAGTGTCGCGAGACTCGCCACCATCGGCGCCGGTCCGCCCTGTTCGACAACGGCCGATCCTCGTGCGGCCGGAATCGGCGCGGACAAGGCTGCGAGCGCCGTGCGCAAGGTCTCGAGTTCGACCTCCTTGTCGTCGAAATGCAGCACCAGCGAACGTGCCGCGCGATTGACTCGCGCTTCGAGCACGCCGGGGATGTTTTCGGCCGCCCGCTCGATCGTCCTGGCATCGGTCGGCGTGCCCTTCCGGCAGCGGTAGCGAAAGCGCGCGCGCCCGCGCGTGCGGTGGGCGAGTTCCAGCGCGCCGAACCACGAACCCGAAGTCATGCCTCGTCGCGGCGCTCCGCTTCTGCTTCGGCCTTGAGGTCGGCCATCTGCTCCTTCATCTCCTCGAAACCTCCGACCACGTTCGAATAGAGCTTGATCCCGGTTTTCACCAGCTTGGCACGCAGTTCCTCGTCACTGAGCACATACGCGGCCGCGGCCCCGATCACCGCCCCCATCACGAACTGTTCGTACTGGCCCGACTTGAACCGACCGGGAAGCCCGCGCAGGAAATCCTCGTCGACCAGTCCGGCCCCGAAACCGCTCGCATGATGGCCCTGCGCGCCGAAACCGCTGTAGTGCGGATGTTCACCCCAGGATCCGCCGGCGTAAGCCGCGGCCTTGTCACGGTGCTTTGCCTTCTTATGCTTTTTCTTGCCCAAGAGCCTTCTCCTCGTTGTCTTTGCGCGCAGGTTTGCGCAACAGGTAATCGACGGCGATTACCGCGGCCGCGCCGCCGCCGACCGCCACTACGGCGGTCCGGTAATCGCGACGCTGCAAGGCGCCCGCTGCCGTCCCGCCTGCCGCGAGGGCAATTCCGCCTTGCAGGGCCTGACGCAGGATCGCCTTGCGGGCATTCGGCGCCGTGGCGCTCGCCGCCCCGCTCGGCAGCGCTGCGAGGAGGCCGGTGGCAACGAATCCGCGCACAAAATTCGCCGAGGCGGGATCTGCGGCGGGGGCCGGATAGGCGCGCAACCGCCGCTTCACGACTTGTCCTCGTCGGGTTTCCCGGCTTGCGCGCGCTGCCCGCCGGATTCGGCCGGACGGGACGCGGGCTTGCGCCGGCGGCGTGGAGCAGCCTTCGATTGCGGCGCCGCCTTGGACTCCGCCTGCGTTGGCGCCGCTTGCGCCTGCGCTGCCGGTTCGAGCGGCAGTTCGGCGTCTGCACCGAGCTTGGCGCGCAAGTGGGCCGACGAATGTTCGATCGCGCTAAGACTCGACACGGTCGCCTCCCGCAGGCGCTCCTGGGCTTTGTCGAGCGTCGCGCGGGTCTTGCCCGCCTTGAGCAGCCGGATGCCCAAGGCACCGGTCACCAGGCCGACGGCGAATGGAAGCAAGGGGTACATGTCATCCCTCCTTTTCTTGTTGGTTGCGTTTGCGCTTGTCCTTGACGAACAGAACGCCTGCCCCGCCCGCCACGAGCCCGGCGATCATCGCAGGGCGAGTGTTGCGCAGGAGCGGGCCGACGACGCCGATGGCGTGGTGCTGGCTCCCGAGCACGGCGAAGGTTTTCTCGAGAAAATCGGCGAATAGACCATGCTGGATATACGCCTGTTCGGGTGCCACGCCCTGCCGCGCATGAAGCGCTTCCTGCTGCAGCGCATCGGCCACCGCGCGTTGCAGCATCGGCAGATGACGTTCCAGCGCGCTCGCCTGCAAACGCAGGAAGGTCCGGCGGACTTGCGGCTCGGCGGTTCCCGTCAGGAGCGATTCGTAAAGGCGCACCCGTCCGATCTCACCCGCCACCGCCCGCTCGCAGTTGGCGCGCCAGTCGGGCGCCAACGCGGTTTCGAGAGGAAATGGATCGAGCGGGAGCGGCACGCCGAAGCGCCGTGCGAGCGTGGAAAGGGTCGCCGTATGCTTCTCTTCCGATTTGGCGAGATCGGCGAACGGAGCACGCGGCCCGAACGCCTCGACCATCTTCGTGTAAAAGGCCCGCGCCGCATAGGCGTCGTAGAGCGCAATGCGCAGCCCCTGCTGCAGCGACGCAAACGGCGCAGCGGGGTCGATTCGCCGGCTGCGCAGGATCGCTTCGTCGTAGTTACGCACCAAGCAGCTCCCGATGCTTGGTCACCAGTATGTCCAGCAGTGTTTCCGCCGCGCTCGAGCGCACGCCGCCCAGCAGATCCGGCCAGGCGGCGGCGGGAATCGTGCTCGTGTCGTATTCGATCGTGCAGGAGCGGGCCAGAATATTGAGCTTGACCGAATGCACGCCGGAGATGCTGTCGAGCGCACGCCCGAAGCGTTTTGCGTCGCCGATTGCCGCGAGCCGAGCCGAGTCCAGATCGCCCTCGAGCTTGAGCCGTATGCGCCCCGGGATGTGGTGCGCGATACGCAGGTAGCCGGTGAAGCGTTGCAGTTGATCGAATTCGTCCATCGTGGATTCCAACGCGGTATCTCGAGCTATTTCAACAAGTGGCGCCGGTGCACGGCCATGTGAATCGCAAGCAGCGCCGTGAACACGCCTCCGGTGGCCGCGTGCAGGTGCTTATTCCCCACCGCGGCCAGCGCAAGCGACGCCCCGAGACTGCCGAGCATGCCGATCTTCGAGTAGGTATTGAGCCGCCGCGCGATTGCGCGCCTCGAACCGAGCTTCCAGCGCCCGGGGGAAGGCGGCTGCACCGCGTTCGGCGCGCCCCGCACGGTCTCCGGGACTCCTCCGAGCACCTTCCCGGTGGCGGTCGTCACCTGCGCTTCCATCGTCGCCCTGTCGATCCGCTCGGCATCGTAGCGCATCAACAGGCTGCCGGCGTTGGTGCTGCCGTCCACTGCCAGAGTCCCGTCGAGATCCTCCAGCAGGGCCTGCAGGCGAGCATGCCGATCGGGGTCACGCAATGCCCGGTTGCGTAGCCGCAGCCTGCCCGGTATCGAGGAAACGATGCAATTCATGCGAGTCAACTGTGTCGATATTTTGAACATTATGCTCGACTTTACCGCTCGATGCTCGGGGCGAAAGCGTTCCGGGGTGAAGGACAAACCGGGTCGGCCCAAGTGACCCGGCGACCACATCGGGCGGTTGGCGCGTCGAGCGCCATCCGGCGCCGATTCGCGACGCTGGAAGCGAAAGACCGGAGCGTCATTCCACGCCCTGGCCCAGCATCCTGCCGTTGACGACCATGCCGTACAGGTTCACGCCGTCGTTCGCGTGGTACTTGTCGCGCGTCTTTTCGACCGACCCGTCGATCAGCCGCGGGTCCTGCGGCCGCTCGTGGCTGTTCATGAAAGCCGCGACGTGCCAGGCGTCCTCGTTCGACAGCGTGCCCCCCTTGCCCAGCGGCATGTTCTCCTTGATGAACGCCGCGGCAGTATTGATCCGGTGCATCCCGGCTCCCCAGTTGAACGAGTCGCCCCCCCACAGCGGCGGGAATACGTAGTCTTCGCCGGTTTTTTGCCCCTCGCCATTGGCGCCGTGACATAGCGCGCACTGGTCGGCGTAGATCTCTCTGCCTTTCGCGAGATCGAAGCCGCCTGCCGGCGGCGGCACTTCCGGATAGGCACGGCCGGGCAGCTCCTGTCCGGTCGGCGCCCCCATCGCGAGCCAGTACGAATATGCAGTAAGCGCAGCGATGACGCGACTTTCGGCTTCGGGCGCCTTGCCGTTCATGCTGAACTGGAAACAGCCTTGTAGGCGCTCGGTGTAGCTGTTGACCTTGTCGTTTTTCTTGCGATAAGCCGGGTACATCGTGTAGGCGGCCCACAGCGGCGCCGAGTTCGCCTTTCGCCCCTGTTCGAGGTGGCAACTGCCGCAGCTGAGCCCGTTGCCAACGTACTCCGGCGCGCGGTTCTTCGTATCGACGAAGATCGCGCGCCCTTCCTGGACCAGTTTGCCAAAAGCGTTGTCCGGGATTTCCCTTTCCGACGGCGGCCTGAAATAGCGCCCGCTCGCGGGCGAGTCCGGGCGAGTGAGAATCTGCGACTGGTCTTCCGCGATTTCGGCCCCCTGCGCCGCGAAGGAGGCAAAGCCGAAGGCGCTGAGCAGCACCGCCATGCACGCTATCTTCATGTCTGCGCTCCTATTTCTTCAGGCCCGCGAAGTATTTCGACACAGCCTCGATCTCCTCTGCTGTCAGGCTGCGCCCGATATGGCCCATGAGATCGTTCGGATCGTTCTTGCGCGTGCCCTGTTGCCAGGCTGTCAGCTGAGCGGCGAGGTACTGCGCGGGCTGGCCGGCGAGCGGCGGAAAGGCTTCGCCGACTCCGCGTCCGCCCGGCGCGTGGCAGGCGACGCATTCCGGAATGTTGCGATCCCACGCGCCGCGCAGCGCCAGCGTTTCTCCCGGCTCCTGCACCTCGGCCGCCTTGCCGACCGGCGCCACCTCCGGATAAGCCTTGGCAGTGAGCATCGCGGCGAGTGCGTCGATCTCTTCGCGTGTCAGCGCCGAAGCAATCGGCTGCATGATCGGATTCGCGCGAGCGCCGGAAGCAAAGTCGGCGAGCTGTTTCCTGATGTAGTCGGCAGGCAGGCCCGCGAGCCGCGGGAAGCCGCCGGCTTCCATACCCTCCCCCTGCGCGCCGTGGCAGCTTGCACATGCAACAGCAGCGGGATTCGCACCGCCGCGGCTGTAGACGTCGGCCGGAGGCTGCGCGTGCACTGCGCAAGCGAGGAAAAGCCCGACGATGGGCCCGTATCTGAGAATCATGAACGCCTCCGCGCAGTTCCGATCGAGCCATGACGGCCGTCACTTCACCGACAACCGCTGTGACCAAAAAGTGCCCTCGCGCCACTGCATCGCCCCTGCATGCGGATCCTCCCAGCGGGGAAAAGCTAGTCGGGACGAATATGTACGCCACAGCCCACAGCCTTATTCCCGGTCGCTGCGGCCGATGCTGATGGTTGCGCTGCATCGAGCAGCATCCGCCCGACCATGATGACGAGTTCCTTGCGCCGCGCGGCCACGCCGAGCATGGGCTTGCCCTTGCGAGCGCAGTGGCTTCAATCCCGTTGCCCGTCGCCGCGCGGCCCGCCGAGCCGGTCGACTACAATCTGCGCCTCGCGGCGGGGGCTCCTGCCGCAAGCTCAGATCCTTCCGACGCCGATGACACAGATTCTTCCAGAATGGGCCCTTCCCTGGCTCGCCACGATCACCCTCGGCCTGCAGATCATTCTGATCTTCGTCGGCGCCGGCGCGCTGCGCATGCTGGTGAAACGCCTGATCCGGCGGATCGGCGAGCGCTACAGCCTGCCGGCGGAAATGGTCATCGGCGCACGCAGGGGGAGCACGTTCCTCATCTACTCCGGCGCGTTGCTGCTGATCCTCGACCGCCTCGGGGTATCGGCCACCGTCCTGTGGACCGCCCTGACCGGATTCGCCGCCGTCGCAGCAGTGGCCTTCTTCGCCGCGTGGAGCGTGCTGTCGAACATCTTCTGCACGCTGCTGATCCTCACCGTCCGGCCGTTTCGCCTCTTCGATCAGATCGAGCTGTTGGAAAACGGCGAAAAACCCGGACTCAAAGGCCGCGTGATCGATATCAACCTGATCTACACGACATTGCAGGAGACCTCCGCCGAGCAGGCCGAAACGGTGCTGCGAGTGCCGAACAGCCTTTTCTTCCAGCGCACGATTCGCTGCTGGGGGCGGGAATCGGGAGCGGGATGATCCGAGCGCGACGAGGGCCTTGAGGATGTCGAGCATGATCGTCATGTCGTAGCCTTGCCATCGACCTGACCGGCGAGATGTCCGAGGACGAGCTCATCCTCCGCCCACCCTCGCATCAGCGTCTGTTACCTCCAGTTGCATTCCTTGTGAGTATGGAAATACGATAAGTAAGTTTGACCGGCCAACGAGGGAGCCATGGAATTTATTGATAAGCTGAAGGGACTTGCCGCGAAGATCCGCCAGCAAGCCAGCGCGATTCAAACAGAGGAGGCGACCAAGAACGCCTTCGTGATGCCCTTCATCAGTTCGGTACTCGGATACGACGTCTTCGACCCGACCGAAGTGATTCCCGAGTACGTGTGCGACGTGGGCACGAAGAAGGGCGAGAAGATCGACTATGCGATCCTGAAGAACGGCGAGATCCAGATACTTGTCGAGTGCAAGAAGATCGGCGAGCCGCTGAACATCAGTCATGCGGGACAGTTGTTCCGGTACTTCCATGTCACGAGCGCGAGAATCTCAATCCTCACGAACGGACAGGTTTACAAGTTCTTCACGGATCTTGACGCGCCCAACAAGATGGACGAGAAGCCGTTCCTTGAGCTGGACCTTCTCGACATTGATGAACACTCGGTCCCTGAACTTCTCAAGCTGACCAAGTCTGCCTTCGACGTCGAGTCGATCCTCAGTGCTGCGGGAGAGCTGAAGTACGTCAGCCAGATCAAGAAGCTCATCGGCTCCCAATTCACTACGCCGGAGGACGACTTCATTCGATTCGTCGCCGCCCGCGTGTACGAAGGTGCGATTACCCAGAAGGTACGCGAACAGTTCGCCATCCTCACCCGGAAGGCCACCATTCAGTTCCTGAGCGATCAAGTGAACGAGCGGCTCAAGTTTGCCATCAGCACCGGTGCGGTAGCGGGTACATCGACTCAGACCTCGGCGCCGGAAGAAACCAACAAGGAGTCCGCGCCCAACGATGCCGACAAGGTAACTACCACGCTGGAAGAACTCGAAGGGTTCCACATCGTCAAGGCGATTGTTCGCTCTGTGCTGGACGCGAAGCGAATCGTGATGCGCGACACGCAGAGTTACTGCGGGGTCTTGGTGGACGACAACAACCGGAAGCCGATCTGTCGGCTGCACTTCAACCGCAGCCAGAAGTACCTAGGGCTGTTCGATGAGGCGAAGAACGAGACCCGGCATCCGGTAAGCTGCCTCGACGACATCTATCAGTTTTCGGAGCAGTTGAAGACGGCCGCCGCCTATTACGCATAGGCGAGGGTGGGCGGGTTATAAATCATGGTCCCCGCCCTACCCCCCGAAACCTCGACGGCGGCTCGCGGCAGCCCCTTGATGCGGAGCGACAAGCAAGAAGCCTATTACGGGACAGCGGCACCCGGAAAAACGAACTTCCCTGCGGGATGTGGTAAGAGGATGTGGTACATAAGGGAAGAGCCACATTCCCTATGTCTTTGTTTTGACTAGAAAATGTGGCTCTAATGTGGTACTGGCGGAGAGTGAGGGATTCGAACCCTCGATGCGAGTTTTAGCCCGCATGCTCCCTTAGCAGGGGAGTGCCTTCGACCTCTCGGCCAACTCTCCAACCCTTAGAGGCCGCGATCATAACGATTCTGCGGCCTTCGGTCAAACTTCGGCAGCAATTCAGGCGGATTCGAGACCGAAAGCCTTGTGCAGCACGCGCACGGCGAGTTCGAGATATTTCTCCTCGATGACCACCGAGATCTTGATCTCGGACGTCGAGATCATCTGGATGTTGATGCCCTCTTCGGCGAGCGTGCGGAACATTTTCGACGCGACGCCCGGATGCGAGCGCATGCCGACGCCGACAACCGACACCTTGGCCATCGTCTTGTCGGCCTCGATCGCGCGGGCGCCGATATGGGATCTGACGGCTTCAAGGACCTTGACCGTCTTGTCGAGCTCGCCGCGCGGGATCGTGAACGAGAAGTCCGTCGTGCCGTCATGGCCGATGTTCTGGATGATCATGTCGACGTCGATGTTGGCGTCGGCGACCGGCCCGAGAATCTGATAGGCGATGCCGGGCTTGTCGGGCACGCCGAGCACCGTGAGCTTGGCCTCGTCGCGCGTGAAGGCGATGCCGGAGATGACGGGTTGTTCCATGTTCTGATCTTCCTCAACTGTGATGAGCGTGCCCTCGCCTTCCTCCTGGAAGCTCGACAGGACGCGCAACTTGACCTTGTACTTGCCGGCGAATTCGACCGAACGGATCTGCAGGACTTTCGAGCCGAGGCTCGCGAGTTCGAGCATTTCCTCGAAGGTGATCGTGTCGAGCTTGCGGGCTTCCGGGACGACGCGCGGGTCGGTCGTATAGACGCCGTCGACGTCGGTGTAGATCTGGCACTCGTCGGCCTTGAGCGCGGCAGCGAGCGCGACGCCGGTGGTATCCGAACCGCCCCGGCCGAGCGTCGTGATGTTGCCGTGCTCGTCCACGCCCTGGAAGCCGGCGACGACGACGATATTGCCTTCGTCGAGGTCCTTCTTGATCGGGGCTTCGTCGATATTGAGGATCCGCGCCTTGGTATGGGCGCTGTCGGTGAGGATGCGGACCTGGCCACCGGTATAGCTCTTCGCCTTGACGCCGATGTCGTGCAGGGCCATGCACAGCAGGCCGATCGTGACCTGCTCGCCGGTCGATACGACGACGTCGAGTTCGCGGGCCTCGGGGTGGCTCGCGACCTCCTTGGTGAGCGCGATCAGACGGTTCGTCTCGCCGCTCATCGCCGACACCACCACCACGACCTTGTGCCCCTGCGCCTGGAACTTCGCCACTTTGCGGGCGACGTTCTTGATGCGCTCCGGGTTACCCACCGAAGTGCCGCCGTATTTCTGAACTATCAGTGCCATCGTCGTATCCAAGTGCCTGTGGATAAAGGGAGGAATTCTATCGAATGCGGCGAAAATTTGCAGGCCGGCGTCGTGCCCCCTCCCGATCGCACGATTTATTTATTTTGACTAGGTTAGGATGCGCCGGCTTTTTTCATTGTATGTGGAAAGAATAGTGATCTATACTTCGGCCATCCTACAACTTAAGTCGTAGGAACTCGGCTACGTACCGCGTTGTCTTATAAGCGGGCTGGATACCCTACAGAGGATGTGAGCATGAAAAACACCGACACCATCGACGTTCGCGAGATCCGGCGCAAGCTGGGTCTGAACCAATCGCAGTTCTGGTCGAAAATCGGGGTCACGCAGAGCGGCGGCTCGCGCTACGAGAGCGGACGCAACATTCCGCGCCCCGTGCAGGCCCTGCTGCGCCTCGTGCATATCGAGCAGATCGACATCAACAAGGTCAAGAAGGAAGACGTGGAAGTCGCGGAATTCCTGAAGACGTCGAACCCGGAGCTGTACAAGTCGCTAAAGAAGGAAGCGCGTGCCAAGCGCAAGGAACGCACGACGCGCTGAGCCGGTCGTCACTTCCCGCCGGATCAGGGGCTGATGCGAACCATCAGCCCTTTTTTTCGCACCTTCGCCGCGATCGCCTCGAGCTCGGCCTCATCGAGCGGCGCCAGATGCACGGCCTCGGGTTGCATCGACGGCCGCGCGATTCCATACAGCAGGACGCCGCCAAGTCGTTCCGGCCCTGCGCGCATAAGCAACTCGACATAAGCGTCGATATCGTCACCCGACGGTGGGGCGCCATCCCAGCGGAACATGCAGGTCTGCACCCACGTCGTGCACAAGCCGGCGCTGGCGGCCAGGTTGCGCGCCACGACGTCGGGATCGAGCGACACGCCGTTGATGCGCTCGATCGACGCCTGCGTTCCCGCATCGACCTTGAACCAGACTTCTCCGCCCGCCTCGCCGAGAAGCCTTAGCCCTTCTCGCACCCTCGCCTGCCCGATCAGGCTGCCGTTCGTGATCAGGCGCAGCGGCACCTCGCGACCGAGGCCAACGGCGTCGCGCAACCGCACGACGAGCGACACCGCTTCCGGGAATGCGGCCGCGCTGGTTGGCTCGCCATTGCCGGAGAACGCGATGTCGCGCACGACGCGCAAGCCTTCCGGGACATGGCGCTCGAGGTAATCGCCTTCGACCAGCGCATGGAGGAAGCCCGACAGTTCGGCTTCGAGCAGCGACAGGTCGATCTCGGGCGCCCGCCCCCGCACGAGACCGGGCACTTGGCAATACGCGCAATGCCAGTTGCAGGCGTTGTTCGGATTGAGGTTGATGCCGACCGAAACCCCGCCAGCGCGCCGCGACAGCACCGGGTAAACATAGGTCATCCCGGCCAGGTCGCGGTCGTGGTTGCGTACGGAAAGGGTCTGGTCGGGTGCAGTCATGGGTCGAAGCCGGTGAATGAAAAGGTGCCGGGAGGGCGCGCCGGGAAGAGCGTCGGGAAGCAGCTATAATTCGGGCCTGTTTTCCCCGGGATCAATCATGCGCATCACCCGCCGACTGGAATTCGACGCCGGCCACCGGATTCCCGATCATGCCAGCCAGTGCCGCCACCTGCACGGCCATCGCTACGCGATCGAAATCACGCTGTCCGGCGATATCATTGACGCCGCCGGCGAGGCCGTCAACGGCATGGTGATGGATTTTGGCGACGTCAAGCGGATTGCCAAGACGCACGTCGTCGACCGCTGGGATCACGCGTTCCTCGTGTACCGCGGCGACAGCGCCGTCGTCGATTTCCTTGCGACGATGCCGGCCCACAAAACGGTCGTGCTCGACACCGTGCCGACCGCTGAAAACCTCGCCAGCGAAGCGTTCCGCATTCTCGACTCGTGCTATCGCGACCTCTACGGCAATCACCTGCGACTCGAATGCGTCCGCCTTTATGAAACCCCCAACTGCTGGGCCGACGCGCTGCGCGCGGGCGAGTGAGCCCTTTCCGGCTCCCGCGACGTCCGGCCGGCGGGCGTGCTGGCCATCGAAAATCAGGCGGTGTACTGGCGCAAGCGGAACGAAAACTCCTGCAGTTGCGTGATGCCGCTCTGCTCGGCGCGCGCGATCCAGTCGTGCAACTGCTGGAGCAACTGCTCGCGGGAAGCCGTCGAACGCGCCCAGATCGCGACGAGGTCGCGCCGCATCGACGCGATCGTCGATAACGCTGCGCTGTCGACGAGCACGAGCTCGAGCGCGCGCCGGTCGTCCGGCGCGAGATTCCTGTCCTCCCCCGACAGCACCCAGCGGCGCAGCGCGCGCGGGTTGAAGTTCCGGCCGTGGGTCGCGGCGAGCCGCTCGATCTCGTCGCCGCAGAGGCGCTTGAGCGACGCGACATAGCGGGTCATCACGTCGTAGCGGTGGGTGATGATCGCCTGCAGCGTGTCGAGGTCGGGAACATTCTTGGCCTCGCCGAACTTCGGCGACGGAATGACTTTCCGCACTTTCGCGAGGCCGAGCAGCGCGAGCACGCGGATATACATCCAGCCGATGTCGAACTCGTACCACTTCGCCGAAAGCTTGGCCGAGGTCGCGAAGCTGTGATGATTGTTGTGCAGCTCCTCCCCGCCGATGAGGATGCCCCACGGCACGAGATTCGTCGCCGCATCGCTGCAATCGAAGTTGCGATAGCCGACGTAATGCCCGAGTCCGTTAACGACGCCGGCTGCCCAGATCGGGATCCACATCATCTGCACCGCCCAGATCGTCAGCCCGAGCGGGCCGAACAGCACGAGGTCAGTGATCAGCATGATCGAGACGCCGACGATCGAATGCCGGTAGACATGGCGTTCGAGCCAGTCGTCCGGCGTGCCGTGGCCGTAGCGTGCGAGAGTTTCCTTGTTGCCCGCTTCGGCCCGGTAGAGTTCCGCGCCCTCGAACAGGACCTTGCGAATTCCGAGCACTTGCGGGCTGTGCGGGTCGTCGGCGGTCTCGCACTTGGCGTGGTGCTTGCGGTGCACGGCGGCCCATTCCTTCGTCACCATGCCCGTCGTGAGCCACAGCCAGGCGCGAAAGAAATGACTGGCGATCGGGTGCAGTTCGAGCGCGCGGTGCGCCTGATGCCGGTGCAGGAAGATCGTCACCGAGGCAATGGTCACGTGAGTGAGTCCCAACGCGACGAGAATGTAACCCCACCACGGAAGATCGATAAGTCCGGCAAGCATGGGCAACCCGTTCCTTCTTAAATGTCGATGTCCTCCGAATCATCGCGGAGGAGTGCTGCGCGAGCTCTTGCCGCCCCGCCTGCGCGGGTCCGGTCGTCGATCGCATGGTCTGCACCCGAAACCTTGGCCGTTTCCGAAAAAACGACTGGAGGCATCGGCGACAGCAGCCGCACTTCGCGTTGCGGGAACGGAAACTCGATTCCTTCCGCGCGGAAGCGATGCCATACCGTGAGGTTGATGTCCGAACTCACGCCGAGCGTGCCTTCCTGGGGGTCAGCAATCCACAGTCCCAGGCGCAAATTGATTCCGCTGTCGGCAAATCCCACCAGAAAGGCGTTCGGAGCCGGTTGGTCAAGCACTCGGGGCTGAGCCTGGGCAACCTCCACGAGGATTGCCATTGCACGCTCGACATCAGAGCCGTAACTCACCTGAAAGTTCAGCGGCACCGCCACCCGGGTGTCGGTGTACGTTTCGTTCTGCACCACCGAACCGACCAGCACCTCGTTCGGCACCAGCGATTCGACGCCACTGGGCGCGCGGATGACGGTGTATCGGGTGTTGATCTGCGTGACGATGCCGCGCTCGGCGCCGACGCTGATCATGTTGCCGATGCGCAGCGAGCGGTCGAGCAGGATGATGAAGCCGGAAACATAGTTCGCGGCGATCTTCTGCAGGCCGAAGCCGAGGCCGACCCCGAGCGCGCCGCCGAACACCGACAGCGTGGTCAGGTCGATGCCGACCATCGGCAGCGCGACGAGGACCGCGACCAGCACCAGCGCCGCCTTCGCGACGCGCAGCATCACGAGGCGCACGTTCTCGTCGAGGCCCGCCGTGGTCGCCAGCCGGCGCTCCAGCAGCCCGGCTGCCCACAGCGCGATGAGCAGCGTCAACAGCACCATCGCGATGCCCTGCAGCAGGGTCCACAGCGAAAGCCGCTGGCTGCCGAGCGTGAATGAAACGGAGTCCAGCCCGCCGATGACCTGCGGCAGCCAGCCGACGATGTGCAGCGCGACGACCGACCACGCGACCGCGGCGAAGATCCGCTCGAAACTCGCGATCCAGCTCGACCGGCCGACCGTCTGGCGAACCGCGAACATGACAAGACGGATCAGCGCGAGCGAGATCAGCAGCGGCACCGCGACATTGAGCAGGCTCACGTTGTGAAACTCGCCCAGCACGGCTCGCGTGCCGATGACCAGCACCAGCGCCGCAAGCGGAAACAGCACCCGGCGCAATCCGCTGCGCCCGAATCGGTAAGCCGGGGTGTCGGCATGATTGCCGGCCGCGACCCGCAACAGCGTGGAGCGCGTGAACAGCCATGCCAGCAGCAGGCAGCCGGCGAGCGCCGCCAGCTGCCACAGCACGGCAGGGCTTTGCAGGTCACGCCAGGTTTCGGTCAGCAGCAGTGCAAACTGCGAGTCGTCACGCACGTTCAGGGCTTCCAGGGCAGACGGGTGACGGGCGTCGCGTCCTCGCGGTGGCGACGCCAGTTGTCGAGATAGGCTGCGGCGAGCGGACAGTTGTCGCGCAGCACGAGCAGGTTCTCGGCATTGCGCTTGTTCGCCGACCACGTGAAATTGTACGAACCGGTCGCGACCACGCACGACGGCCCACCGCCGTCGGCGATCAGCACCTTGTTATGGGCCGCGGCGTAACGCGTCTCCAGCGCCACCGGCACGCCGGCCTCGAGGAGCCTGGGCAGCGCGTTGCCTTTGCCGCGCCGGTTCATCTGGGCATCGGCAAGCACCTGGACATGCACGCCACGCCGATGAGCCCTGACGAGCGCATCGGCGATCGGACGGCTGGTGAATACGTACGCCTGCACATGCAGCGTTTGGCGCGCCGCGCCGATGACACGCAGCAGCGCATCTTCGCCGCCGTCCTCGGGCGAGAACACGACTTCGATCGAACCGCGCGCCGGCAGCGTGCGCCCGCCAGAGGCGAACGCGAGCGCCGGTGCCGCAAGCGCCACGAGCACCAGCAACGCACGGCACAGATGTTCACGCATCGGCGGGCGCCCGCTCCAGCACCGCGGCGAAGAAGCCGTCGGTATCGTGCTTGCGCGGCGACAGCCGCAGGCGTGTGCCGGTATCGATCGCGATGCCCTGTTTCTTCAGCACCTCGGTCGCGTCGATCTCGCGGAACTCGGGGTGCGCCGCCAGGAAAGCGTCGACGACGGCGTCGTTTTCCTCGACGAGCAGGCTGCAGGTCGCATAGACGAGCCGTCCTGCCGGCTTCACGAGGCGCGCCGCCGATTCGAGGATCGCGCCCTGCTTGGTGACCATTTCGGCGACCGATTCCGGTGTCTGGCGCCATTTCAGGTCCGGGTTGCGGCGCAAGGTGCCGAGGCCGCTGCACGGCGCGTCGACGAACACCCGGTCGGCCTTGCCGGCGAGGCGCTTGACCTTCGCGTCGCGCTCGTGCGCGATCAGCACCGGATGCACGTTCGACAGGCCGGCGCGCGCGACCCGCGGCTTGAGCTTCGCGAGCCGCTTCTCGGAGACGTCGAACGCGTACAGCCGGCCGGTCGAGCGCATCAGCGCGCCCAACTGCAGCGTCTTGCCGCCGGCGCCGGCGCAGAAATCGACGACCAGCTCGCCACGCTTGGGCTGCACGAGGAAGCCGAGCAGCTGGCTGCCTTCGTCCTGGACTTCGAAGGCGCCTTCGAGAAATAGCGGATGCTTCTGCAGCGCGGGCTTGGCGCCGAGGCGGATGCCGTGCGGCGACAACGGGCACGGCTTCGCCTCGATGCCGGCAAACTTCAGCTTTTCGAGCACTTCGCCGCGATCGGCCTTCAGCACGTTGACGCGCAGGTCGAGCGGCGCCGGCCGGTTCAGGCTGTGCGCGAGCTCGAGCACCTCCGCTTCGCCGTGCGTCGCGAGCAGCCGCTCGGCGAGCCAGTCGGGCAGATCGGCGCGCTCGGCGAACGAGCCTTCGTCGAGTTCGCGAGCCTTGATACCGGAGATCCAGTCGCGCTCGGTCGCCGACGCGAGCCCTTCGAAATGGCGCATCGGCCAGCCTTCGCCGCGCGCGAGCCACGCGAGCAGCAACGTGCGCGGTCGCACATCCTCGCCGACCAGGCGGCGCAGCCAGCGCAGGCGACGCACGATGCCATACACCGCCTCGGCGATGAAGCCGCGGTCGCGGTGCCCGATTTCGCGGTTCTCGCGGAAGTAGCGCGACAGCACCACGTCCGCCGGGTGTTCGAAAGTGAGCACCATCCCGAGAACGCGGGCGGCATGGATCAGCAGGCTGCGCGAGGCAGCCTCGTCGTGTTTGGACATCGTCAATCGGTTCTCACTCGTGGTTGGATACGGCGGCTTGATCGTCCGCCCGCAATTCGATCTTTTCCTGCGCTGCGGCGAGTGCGCCGACCGGCGTGGGCGAAGCGCCTTTGCCATCGCCGGTATCAACACGCTTCGCGGCAGCGGCCTTGCCCGGAGGCGCCAGGCGCACTTCCACCGCCTGCTGATCGAGCACGTCACCCTTGTCGTCGGTGATGCGGATGCGCACCGGCAACGTGCCGTATTCCCGCGCCAACCACACGTCGATCGAGAGTTTCCCGCTCAGCGCACGGGCGCGCAGGCGTTGCGTATCGAGCCTGCCGATCGGCAGCACCAGCTGTTCGGCGCCGACCCGCTCGAGCACCGAAGGCGTCGCCGACTTGCCGTTGACGACCTTGAGTTCATCCGGCAGGGCGGCGGCGTCGGTGAGGCCGATCTGGTGCCACAGGCTCAGCAGGTCCTGGTCGCCACGTTCGACGGGCGCGGTACGAGTGCGGCTGCCGCGTCGCATCGTCACCTGTCCGGTGTTCCAGTCGAACTCCGCCGTCTCGGGTTTCTTGCCCGACTGCTCGACGCGGAAATGCTCGGGGACGAGCCCCTTCGGGCCGATTCGCCCCTCGCTGCGCTGCTCGTACTGCAGCGAGCGCAGCAGATCCATGACGCCGGTGGTCTTGAGGCTGACCGTCATCCGGTAGCGCTTGTCGTCGTGTGTCCAGTCGTGCAGCGCCTCGCCGACCTCGAAGCCGCCTTCGCCGTACATCACCCGATAGCGGATGCTGCCCTGCGCGGGCCACGTCGCGACACCCGGCTTGCGCGGATCGGCCTGCGGCGCGGCGGCGAGCTGCCGCGGCGCTGTCGAAGGCCCGGCCACCGGCTGCAGCCGGACGGCGGGTTGCACCGGAGCGAGGCGCTCACCCGCCCCCGCCAGCGCGGCATGAGCCAGCAGGGATGCGCCGATCGCGGCGATCAGGAGCCGGTGCCGCATGCTCCGCTCGCGCTTGTCGGTGCCGCTTCGAGCGCCGGGACGGTCCACGCGGCGTCGGACCCTGTTTCGCCCTGCACCGACACCCTGCCCTCGGGGGAAAGCGCCAGGCGGCCTTCGACGAACCAGCGCACGGCCTGCGGATAGATGCGGTGTTCCTGTGCCAGCACCCGCGCGGCGAGGGTTTCCTCGTCGTCGTCGCCCAACACCGGCACGGCCGCCTGGATGACCACCGGGCCGCAATCGAGCGCCGCGGTGACGAAATGCACCGTCGCGCCATGGATGCGGATGCCCGCCTCGAGCGCGCGGCGATGGGTGTGCAGGCCCGGGAATGCGGGCAGCAGCGACGGATGGATGTTGAGCAGGCGGCCTTCGTAATGCCGCACGAAATCGTCGCTCAGCACCCGCATGAAGCCGGCGAGAACGACCAAGTCCGGCCGGTGCACGTCGATCGCTTCGGCCAGCGCCGCGTCGAACGCTTCGCGCGTCGCGAACGCCTTGTGATCGACGACGGCTGTCGCGATGCCATGGGAAGCGGCGAACTCCAGCCCCTTCGCGTCCGGCCGGTTGCTGATCACCGCGCTGATGGCCGCTCCGGGGATGGCGGCGCGCACGATGGCTTCCATGTTGCTGCCGCGGCCAGAAACGAGAATGACGATCGACTTCATAGGTGGGTTCTTGAGGTTTGAATCGGGCGCGCCTTGAACGCGCCGGCGGGAAAAACGGCGGCCCATGCGCTGCAACGCCGCGGAGCCGGTCGGGATGATGCGCGCGACGCTCCGCCGGCATGATACCGGAAGGCCGGCGAAGCTTCAGGCCGGCAGGGCAAATGGGCATCCCTGGCGCCAGCGGCCGATGCAGGCGCCCAGGCTCGTATAATCGTCGCTCTCCGAGCTTCCCGCCGCCCGCATGCCCGCTTCTCGCCCTGCCGCCATCCGACCGCTCGCCGATGTCCTCGTCAACCAGATCGCGGCCGGCGAAGTCGTCGAGCGACCCGCGTCGGTCCTGAAGGAAGTGCTCGAGAACGCGCTCGACGCCGGCGCACGCGCGCTCGACGTGCAGCTCGAACAGGGCGGCGTGCGCCGCATCCGCGTCGCCGACGACGGCTGCGGCGTCGAACGCGGCGATCTCGCGCTGGCGCTCGAACGCCACGCGACGAGCAAGATCGCGACGCTCGACGATCTCGAGCAGGTCGGCACGATGGGTTTTCGCGGCGAAGCGCTCGCAGCAATCGCGGCCGTCGCGCGCCTGACACTGACAAGCCGCGCCGAAGGGAGCGCACACGCGTGGCGCATCGACGGCACCGACCGCAGCCTCCGGCCGGCCGCGCTGAACCAGGGCACGGTCGTCGACGTCGCCGATCTCTTCTACAGCACGCCGGCGCGGCGCAAGTTCCTGAAATCCGAGGCAACCGAATATGCGCACTGCGACGAAGTGTTCCGCCGCATCGCGCTCGCGCGCCCCGACATCGGCCTGCAGCTCGCGCACAACGGCCGCGTCATCCATCGCCTGCCCGCCGGGGACCCGCTGCGGCGCGTTGCGGCACTGATGGGCGACGACTTCCTGCAGCACGCACGCAGCCTCGATGCCGATGCCGGGGCGCTGCGCCTTGCCGGCTTCGCCGCGCTGCCAGCGTATTCGCGCACGAGCCGCGACGCGCAGTACCTGTTCGTCAACGGCCGCTTCGTGCGCGACAAGCTGCTGACGCACGCGGTGCGCCAGGCTTACGCGGACATCCTGCACGGCAGCCGCCATCCGGCCTACGTGCTATTCCTCGAGCTCGACCCGGCCGGCGTCGACGTCAACGTGCATCCGGCGAAAATCGAGGTGCGCTTCCGCGAGGCGCGGGCGGTCCATCAGTTCGTGTTCCACGCACTGACGCGCAGCCTCGCCGCGTCCGGAGGCGGCGTTGGCGCCACGGGCGGTATTGCCGATGCCGCTACGGTGGCTGCGGAAGCCGGCCCGGGCAGTTCCACCGCGCCGGCACGCGCTCCGAATCCGCTCCGGTACGCAAGCGCCGCCGGCCACGCCGCAGCGCCGGTGCAGGGCCGTCTCGCGATGGAGTCGGCGAGCCGCAGCTATTACGACTTCGCGGCGAGCGCCCGCCCGACTGCCGAAAGCCCCTCGTCCCCGCCCGACGCCAGCGGATTCCGCGCAACGGCTTTCGCCCCGTCCGCGGGTCGGGGGGCGGCTACGGCCGCTGAAGCACCAATGCCGCCCATTGAGGCTGCGGGCGCTCCGCTCGGCTACGCAATCGCGCAGCTCCATGGCATCTATGTCCTCGCGCAGAACGCCGCCGGCCTCGTCCTCGTCGACATGCATGCGGCGCACGAGCGCATTCTCTACGAGAAGCTCAAGATGGTGCTCGACGGCCAGCCCGCGGTGCAGCGCCTGCTGATCCCGGCGGTGCTGTCGGTCAGCGCGAAGGACATGGCGGCGGCCGAAGAATGCGCCGAAGTCCTCGCCCGCATGGGCTTCGAAGTCGCACCCGTCGGGCCGGCCGAACTCGCGGTGCGCAGCGTGCCGGCGCTGCTCGCGTCCGCACCGATCGGCGAACTGCTGAGGAAGCTCCTCGAGGAGCTGCGGGAATTCCCGTCCTCCGAAGTCGTCACCGCACGGCGCAACGAGCTGCTCGCGACGATGGCGTGCCACGGCGCGGTGCGGGCGCACCGCAGTCTGACGATCCCGGAGATGAATGCGCTGTTGCGCGACATGGAAGCCACCGAGCGCGCCGACCAGTGCAACCACGGCCGGCCGACCTGGACGCAGCTGACGATGGGCGAGCTCGACCGCTTTTTCATGCGCGGGCAATGAACCGGGCAGCCCGCTGCCGCGTGTCCGATCCCCGTTCAACGAGTATCCTTGCACCCCCCGGCCTTTCGCCGAGCGGCCACGAAGCGCAGATCACACACTCATGACAGGCAAGCAGCACTACGACGAATCCTCCTTTCGCGTCCTCAAGGGGCTCGAACCGGTGCGCGAGCGCCCCGGGATGTACACCCGCACCGACTCGCCGGCCCACATCATCCAGGAAGTCATCGACAACGCTGCCGACGAGGCGCTCGGCGGCTTCGCGAAAAAAATCCACGTGACGCTGCACCTCGACGGCTCGATCAGCGTCGCCGACGATGGCCGCGGCATCCCGGTCGGCCTGCATCCGGACGAACGCGTGCCGGTCGTCGTGCTCGCCTTCACGCGGCTGCACGCCGGGGGCAAGTTCGACAAGCGCGACGGCAACGGCGCGTACGCGTTTTCCGGCGGCCTGCACGGCGTCGGCGTCGCGGTGACGAACGCGCTGTCGACGCGCGTTGAAGTCGAAGTCAGGCGCGAGGGCAAGATCCATCGCATCGAGTTCAGTGACGGCGGCGAGAAAGTCGGCGCGATCGCTGTTGCGGGCGATTGCGGCCGGCAGAGCGGCACGCGCGTTCGCGTGTGGCCGGACACGAAATATTTCGAGGCGCCGCGCGTGCCGCAGGGCGAGCTCGAGCGGCTGCTGCGCTCGAAAGCGGTGCTGCTGCCGGGCGTGTCGGTACGGCTCGACATCGAGCAGGCGGGCGGCGCAGCGCTGACGAAGACCTGGACCTACCCCGAAGGCCTGGCCGGCTACCTGCGCGAGCAGGCCGGCGACATCGAGGCGGTCGCGCCGCTCTATACCGGCGAAAAATACGCCGGCAAGGACGACCCCGCCTATGCTCCCGGCGAAGGCGCGGCGTGGGCGCTGGCGTGGTTCGAGCACGCGGTGCCGAGCGAGTCCTTCGTCAACCTGATCCCGACCGTCGCCGGCGGCACCCACGAAAGCGGCCTGCGCGCCGGCGTGTTCGACGCGGTAAAAAGCTTCATCGAACACCACGCGCTTTTGCCGCGCGGCGTCAAGCTGCAGCAGGAGGACGTCTGCGGCCGCATGAGCTTCGTGCTGTCGGCGCGGCTCCTGGACCCGCAGTTCCAGGGGCAGGTGAAGGAAAAGCTCAACTCGCGCGAGGCAGTGAAGCTCGTGTCGTCGATGATCCGCGACCCGTTCGAGATCTGGCTCAACAACCACGTCGAAGCCGGCCGGGCGATCGCGGAACTGTCGATCCGGCAGGCGCTCGCGCGGCAGAAGAGCGCACAGAAAGTCGAGAAGAGAAAGACTTCCGGCGTCGCGGTGCTGCCGGGCAAGCTCTCCGACTGCGAATCCGAGGACCTTGCCGACAACGAGCTTTTTCTCGTCGAGGGCGACTCGGCCGGGGGCTCGGCGAAGATGGCGCGCAACAAGGAAACCCAGGCGATCCTGCCGCTGCGCGGCAAGGTGCAGAACTCGTGGGAGATCGACCCCGACCGCCTGCTCGCGAACGCCGAGATCCACGACATCGCAGTCGCGCTCGGCGTCGATGCGCATGCGGCTGGAAGCACCCCGGATCTGTCCGGCCTGCGCTACGGCAAGGTCGTCATCATGTCCGACGCCGACGTCGACGGCGCGCACATCCAGACACTGCTCCTGACGCTGTTCTTCCGCCATTTCCCGGAACTGATCGCGCGCGGCCACATCCACGTCGCGCAGCCGCCGCTGTACCGCGTCGACGTGCCCGCGCAGGGCAAGAAACGCCCCGCGCGCAGGCTCTACGCGCTCGACGACGGCGAGCTCGCCGCGATCCGCGACCGGCTCGAGAAGGAAGGCTTCAAGCCGGACGCGATCGAAGTCGGCCGCTTCAAGGGCCTGGGCGAGATGAACCCCGACCAGCTGCGCGAGACGACGATGGACCCTGCGACGCGCCGCGTGCTGCCGGTGCAGGTGCGCGCCGACGCGCTCGAGGACACGAAGCGCATGTTCACGCTGCTGATGGGCAAGGGCGAAGCCTCCGGGCGGCGCGCGTGGATGGAGGAGAAAGGCGACAGCGTCGAAGCGGACGTCTGACGCAATCCGCGCAATGCCGGCGACCTCACGAGGTCGTCGGCGCGGTCGATCCGCCCCCCGCGCCCGGCTGACTGCGCCTGCCGCAGCGACGTTGCCGCGTGAGAGCTGCGCGATGCAGGTCATGATATATACTGATGATAGATTCCACGAGTCCGGAGCCGCCATGGATACCGCCAAGCTTTTCACGAACGGCCGCAGCCAGGCGGTACGCCTGCCCAAGGAGTTCCGCTTCGAGGGCGACGAAGTGTTCATCAAGCGCGTCGGCGACGCCGTCGTGCTGCTGCCGCGCCACGGCTGGGGGACGCTTTTCGGGGCGCTGGATGCCTTCGAGCCCGGGTTCACAATCGAGCGCGACGAGCCGGAACAAGCGGAACGCGAGGGGCTGTTGCCGTGAGGTACATGCTCGATACCAACATCTGCATCTACCTCATCAATCATCGCCCGGCCCACGTGCGAGCCCGCTTCGATGCGCACCCGGTCGGCGACATCGGCATATCTGTCATCACCGCTGCGGAACTCGCGTACGGCGTGACGAAAAGCGCTTCGCCCCGCAACCGCGCGGCACTGGAAACCTTTCTGCTGCCGCTGGAGGTGGCACCCTTTGACGACAGGGCAATCTGGCGCTATGCCGAACTGCGCACGCAACTGATGCGACGCGGGACGCCAATCGGCGCGCTCGACACCCAGATCGCCGCGCATGCGCTTGCGCTCGACTGCACGCTGGTCACCAACAACACGCGCGAATTCGAACGGGTTGATGGCCTGCGCCTGGAAAACTGGGTCGACCAGCGCCTGATGGAATCCCCTGCCTCTTACTTCACCGCTCCATGACTAGCGAATCCCTGGACCTTTTCAGCAGCCCCCCGCCGGCGCCGCCCTCTCCGCCCGCTTCCGCCGGCAACGACGCTTTGCCCCCCGACGACGGCACGCTCGCCCTCGATCGCTATGCCGAGCGCGCCTACCTCGCGTACGCGATGAGCGTCGTCAAGTCGCGCGCGCTGCCGCAGGTCGAGGACGGCATGAAGCCGGTGCAGCGGCGCATCCTGTACGCGATGAACGAGATGCGCCTGTCGGCGGCATCGAAGCACGTCAAGTCGGCGCGCGTCGTCGGCGACGTCATCGGCAAGTACCACCCGCACGGCGACACCAGCGTCTATGACGCAATGGTGCGCGTGGCGCAGGACTTCTCGCTGCGCTACCCGCTCGTCGACGGCCAGGGCAACTTCGGCTCGCGCGATGGCGACTCGGCCGCGGCGATGCGCTACACCGAATGCCGGCTGACGCCGATCGCGGAGCTGCTGCTCGCCGAGATCGATCGCGGCACCGTCGACTTCGTGCCGAACTACGACGGCGCGTTCGAAGAGCCGCAGCTCTTGCCCGCGCGCCTGCCGTTCGTGCTGCTGAACGGCGCCTCGGGGATTGCCGTCGGCATGGCGACCGAGATCCCGCCGCACAACCTGCGCGAAGTCGCCGACGCCGTCTGCCACCTGATCCGCAATCCGGATGCCGGGCTCGACGACGTCCTGCCGCTGCTGCCCGCTCCGGATTTCCCCGGCGGCGGCCAGCTGATCTCGTCGCCCGACGCGATCCGCGACGCCTACGCGTCCGGGCGCGGGGGCCTGAGGATGCGCGCGCGCTGGCGCATCGAGGAACTCGCGCGTGGCCAGTGGCGCGTCATCGTCGAACAATTGCCGCACGGTGTATCGGCTGCCGGTGTGCTCGCGGAGATCGAGGCGTTGACGAACCCCCAGCCGCGCGGCGGCAAGAAGGACGTCAGCCAGGAGCAGAAGAACCTGAAGCAGCTCGTGCTCGGCGTGCTCGAGACGGTGCGCGACGAGTCGAGCGACAAGTCGCCGGTGCGTATCGTGCTGGAGCCGCGTTCTTCGCGCCAGAGCCGCGACGAGTTCATGGCGGTGCTGCTCGCGCACACCAGCCTCGAAAGCTCGGTGTCGGTGAACATGACGATGATCGGCCATGGTCCCGTGCATGGCGGCCGGCCGCAGCAGAAGAACCTCGTGCAGATCCTGCGCGAGTGGATCGACTTCCGCTATGTCACCGTCGAGCGGCGCACGCGTCACCGCCTCGATGAGGTCGACCGGCGCCTTCACATCCTCGAAGGCCGCATGATCGCGTTCCTGCACATCGAGGACGTGATCCGCGTGATCCGCGAATCCGACGAGCCGAAGCCGGCGCTGATCAAGGCGTTCGGCCTGTCCGAGATCCAGGCCGAGGACATCCTCGAGATCCGCCTGCGCCAGCTCGCGCGCCTCGAAGGCTTCAGGATCGAGAAGGAGCTCGCCGAGCTCAAGGAAGAACGCGGGAAGCTGCAGCACCTGCTCGATAGCCGCGCGGCGATGACGAAGCTGATCCTCAGGGAGATCACCGACGACGCGAAGAAATACGGCGACGAGCGCCGTACGCTGATCGAGAGCGTCGCCCCTGTTGCGCCTGCCGAAATCAGCGTGCCCGACGAGCCGGTGACCGTGCTCGTGTCGAAGCACGGCTGGGTCCGTTCGCGCCAAGGCCACGGCATCGATGCCGCCGCCATCACCTACAAGGCGGGCGACTTCGCGTTCGCGGTCATCGAGACGCGCAGCACGTGGCCGCTCGTCGTCCTCGACACCCACGGCCGCGCCTACACGGTGCGCGTCGCCGAGTTGCCGGGCGGACGCGGCGACGGCGTGCCGATCGCAACGCTGGTCGACTTCCAGAACGGTGCCAAGCTCGCGCAGCTCGTCTCCGCCGAGCCGGAATCGGCGTGGCTGTTCGCCAACTCCAGCGGCTACGGTTTCATCTGCACCCTCCTCGAGGCGACGAGCCGCCAGCGCGCCGGCAAAGCGTTCATGAATGTCGAGAAAGGCGAAAAAGTCCTGGCGCCGGCGCGCATGCTCGGCGAGCGCATCGCTGCGGTTTCGGAGAACGGCCGCCTGCTGGTGTTCCCGCGCAGCGAGATGAAAGTGCAGGCTGGCGGGCGCGGCGTCATCGTCATGGCGCTCGACGAGGGCGAATCGATGGTCGCGGTCGCGGCGCCGGCCGATGAAGCGGCGCTGAAAGTCACAGGCATCGGCCGCGGCAACAAGGCGACGAGCGTCGACCTGAAGCCCGCGCAGCTCGCGACGCTGGTCCACCGCCGCGCGCGCAAAGGCTCGCCGCTGGCGATCCGGATCAAGCCGACCGGGCTGCTCTGAACCCAGCCGGCGCAAGCGCGCGCGTTGGGGTCCGCGACACCGGCCCGCCCGCGCGTTCGGCGAGCCCCGCGTTTACTGCACCCGCTCGGCGCCTGCCTCCGTCGCGTCCGGCATGATCGACCGTATCGGATCGCCGGCGCGGATTCGCCCGGGGCTGCGCGGCGCGGGATCGCCGAGCATCGACTCGATCAGGATCGTGACCCGCCGGTTGCGCGCCCGGCCTTCTTCGTGCGCGTTGTCGGTAAGGGGCCGCTGGTCGGCATAGCCGGCAGCGGTAAGGCGATCGCCGCGCACCCCGGTGTCGATGAACAGCCGCACGACCGACGACGCGCGCACCGTCGACAGCTCCCAGTTCGACGGGAAGCGTTCGGTGCGGATCGGCACGCTGTCGGTATGGCCTTCGACGGTGATCGGGAAATCCGCGCCGGCGAGCACCTGCGCAACGGCTTGCAGCACCGCGACCGCCGGCGCGGCGAGCGTCGCGTCACCGGGCGCGAACAGCACGCTGGCGTTGATCTCGACCGTGATTCCGTGGGCGCCTTCGGCAACGCTGACCTGTCCGCCCGCGGTGAGCGGCTGCAGCACGCGGCGTATTTCGTCCGCGATACTGTTGAGGCGCTTCACTTCGGCTTCGCGCCGCGCGGCGGCTGCCGGCTCGCGGACGGGGCGCACCGTGGGCGCCGGCGGCGGCGCGGCGGGGATCGAGACAGCGATGATCTGCGCCCCTGTCGGGCTGATCGCACCGCTGCGAAAAGCGCTGACGAGGGAATCGGACAGGACGCGATACTTGCCCTCGTTGACCGACGACAGCGAATACATGACGACGAAGAACGCGAACAGCAGCGTGATGAAGTCCGCGTAGGAGACGAGCCAGCGCTCGTGATTCTCGTAGTCTTCGGCAGGGGGGCGGCGACGCGACATGAACGGCGTTGCGGCTAAGGACAGGCGGCGCGCGGCAGGAGGAATCGCTTCACCGGCTTCGACTCACATAGCCCTGCATGCGGCTCTCGATGAGGCGCGGGTTGTCGCCGCTGGCGATGCCGACGAGTCCGTCCACCAGCATCTCGCGCTGCGAGACGCCACTCGCGACATGCGCCAGGAGCTTCTTCGAGATCGGCAGGAAAATCAGGTTCGCGAAGGCGACGCCATAGACCGTCGCGACGAACGCGACCGCGATGCCCGAGCCGAGCCGGGACGGATCGGAAAGGTTTTCCATCACGTGGATCAGGCCCATGACGGCACCGAGAATGCCGATCGTCGGCGCGTAGCCTCCGGCCGCTTCCCAGATCTTCGCGCCGAGCCGCCTCTGCGCGCTCCATGCGTCGATCTCGACTTCGAGCACGTCGCGCAGATGCTGCGGCTCGACGCCGTCGACGAGCAGCTGCAACCCCTTGCGCAGGAACGGATCGGGCAGCGTGTCGATGCGCTCTTCGAGCGCGAGCAGGCCTTCCTTGCGCGCGATGTGGCTCCAGTCGGTGGTCTGCGCGATGAGGTCGGCATGGTTCGAGGGCGGGGGTACGAACACCCATTTTGCCATCCGCATGCCGTCGCGGAACACCGGCAGCGGACTCTGCAGCATCACCGCGCCGAGCGTGCCGCCGATGACGATCAGGAACGCGGTCGGCTGCACCAGCGAGGAAATATGGCCGCCCTCGAGCACCTGTCCCGACAGGATCGCGGCGACCCCGAGCGTGATGCCGATGACACTGGTCTTGTCCATGTCGGGAGTCCGGGGCGCGCCGTTCAGACGGCGGTGGCGCGCGTCTTGCGCGGCCTGCCGCGTCGCTCGCCCGCCGCCTCGCCCGCCCCGAGCACGCGTGCCCGCAGCCGGGCGACGGCCTGGCTGTGCAGCTGGCACACGCGCGACTCGGAGACGCCGAACACTTCGCCGATTTCGCGCAGGTTGAGCTCCTCGTCGTAATACAGCGCCATCATCAGCTTTTCGCGCTCGGGCAGGTCCTCGATCGCCCGCACCAGGGTGCTGCGCATGTCCGACGCTTCGAGCAGATCGAGCGGGTTCGATTCGTGCTCGCCGAGGTGGCGCTCGAAGTAGTCCTCGCCTTCGTCGCCGGCGAAATCCTCGAAGTGCACCAGCTGATAGCCGCGCGCGTCCTGCAGCATGCGCTGGTACTCGGCGAGCGGCATTTCGAGCGACTCGGCGAGCTCGACTTCGGTCGGCTGGCGGCCGTGGCGCTGCTCGAGGCTGTGGATCGCGCCTTCGATGCGCCGCATGTCGCGGCGGATGCTGCGCGGCAGCCAGTCGTTGTCGCGCAGCCCATCGAGCATCGCTCCGCGCACGCGCTGCACCGCGTAGGTCTCGAACTGCGCGCCGAGGCCATCCTCGTAGCGGTTGATCGCGTCGAGCAGCCCGAGCATGCCGTTCTGGATGACGTCGTCGATGTGCACGCTCGCCGGCAGCTTCGCCATCAGGTGGTAAGCGAGGCGCTTGACCAGCGGAGCATAAGTCTCCACCAGCTGGCTCTTGTCGAGGTTTCCTTCGGGGTCGTACATCCACTTCGCCTGTATTTTCCGGGCTCCCGGCCGCGGCGCCCGGGTTTCCTGCTTTTCGTCGGCCTGCCACGATCCGGCAGCGGGTTGCGCCTTGCCTCGCGGATAAGTCAGGTCGATCATGGTCAGCGGCCCGCCTGCGCCGTCGTGGCCGGTCGGCGTGCGGACAGCGCGAGGCGGCGCAGGAACGCGGCCTCGCCTGCGCACGCGCCCGGGGGCTGCGCGTCGGCCGCCAGCGCTGCGGCGAGATCGTCGCGCTCGACCTCGCCGAGCCACGCCAGCGGCACGCCGGCGTGGCGCCGCACCAAGGCGTTGAGACTCGCAAAGAACGCGCGCGCGTCGTCGCGATGACGCGCACCGGAGACGGCCACATGCAGCGCCCCGGCTCCGGCGCCAGCGAGATGCTTGATCGTGCGGTATGCCTCGGTGGCGCCGCTGCGGCTCGCTTCGGCAACGACGAGCCGACGTGGCGCGGCGAAGACGAACGGCGACGGATCGCCTGCCGAGGCGCAACTCGCGTGAATCAGCACGAAGCCGGCGTGGCGATGCAGGCTGTGCAGCGCGCCGACGAGGCACTGGCGGCGCTCCTCGTCGAGCAACGGCAGCGCGAGCGCCGCGGCCGCCACCGGGACCCGGCCCAACAGCCCCGGCACCGGCTGCAGCAGCTCGCGCGCGCCAAGGCGCCCGCCCAGCACGCCCAGCAGGTCGGGGCCGTCGGCGAGCCCGAGCGGGACAGCGAGCGATTCCTGCCCGGCAGCCTCGTCGAGCAGCAGCACCCGGCTGCTCCGACCCGCGACGCGATGGGCAACGTGGATCGCCGCCGCGGCGCGATGCGCCCCGGTCGCATACAGCGCGACCACGATCGGCGGCGCCCGCCGGAAAAGCCGGCGCAGCCCGGCCGCCTGGTCCTCGCGCGTGTCGATCATGTCACGCGCCCCGGCCCGATGCCGCGAGCATCAGCGCCGCCTCGTCGCCGTCCAGCTTCCATGGCGAACCGGCCGCCTGCTCGCGCAACGCGCGGTGCAGCAGGTAGGCGCGATTCGGCAGGTGAAGGTCCTCCGGCACGCGCTGCCCGTTGGCGACGTAGAAAACGTCCAGCTCGTTGCTGACCGCGACATCGACCGCCGGAGCGAGCGATGCCGCCTCATCGACTTTGGTCAGCACGCAGCCGGCGAGATCCGGGCCGCGATAGGCGCGCACGACGTCGGCGAGCGTGTCGCCGCGACATGTTGCATTCAGCAGCAGCAGCCGACGCACGTTGCCGGCGCCCATCAGCATCGCCGCCTGTTCGGCGACCATGCGGTCGCGCTGGCTCATGCCCATTGTGTCGATCAGCACCATGTGCTTGCCGCGCAGCTCCGCAAGCGTCTGGCGCAGGTCGGCGGCGTCGCGCACCGAGAACACCGGCACACCGAGAATTCGCCCGTAGATGCGCAGCTGCTCCTGTGCGCCGATGCGGTAACCGTCGGTCGTGATCAGCGCGAGCTTTTCGGCGCCATGGCGGACGACGCAGCGCGCGGCGAGCTTGGCAGTCGTCGTCGTCTTGCCGACACCGGTCGGCCCGACCAGCGCGTAGACCCCGCCCCGGTCGATGATGTCGGTATCCGACGACTTGACGCGCAGTTCGCGGCCCAACGCATTCCTGACCGCAACGCGTGCGTTCTCGATGGTGGCGTCGTCGGCGACGGCGCCGGCCAGCCGGCGCGCCAGAGGGCCGGAAAAACCGGCTTCGAGCAGTTCGCCGACGATCTCGGCACGCGCCGGCGCGTTGCGCCGCGCTTCACCCCAGGCGAAGCCGGAGAGCTGGCGCTCGATCAGTTCGCGGATGCCGGTCAGCTCGTCCATCAGCCGCGCATTCGCCTGCTGCAGGTCGCGGATGCGCATGTCCTCCGCGGGCGGCGGGGCGCAATGCGCGGCGCCCGGAATCGCCGCGGGACGTGCTTCCACTGCAGCGCGAGCCGGCGGCAGTTCGGCAGGCACAGCGTGCGCCGGGGGCTCGGGCGCGTACCAGTCGTCGCCGAGCGGATCCATACCCCGCGGCATTGCCGGCGTGCGCATCATGTAGTCCGCCGTTTCGACTCGCGGCGGCTGGAACGGCCTGACGACCGGTGCGGCGGCTTGGCGCACCGCGGGCCTGCTCACCGGGGCTGGACGCTGGCCGGACAGGCTGACGTGAAAATCGTCGTCGATATCCGGCAGCGCAGCCGGGAACGGGGCGCGGGCGGGAGCGGCGGAGGCCGGGGCAGCGGGGGCCTGAGCCGGGGGCGCCGGACGTGTCGCGCTCTGCAAGGCCCCGACTGCGTCGGCCGGCAGCGCGAGGATTTCGACGCCGCCTTCGACGGGACGGTTCGCCAGCACGATCGCATCGGCGCCGAGTTCGGCCTTGAGTGCACGCAGTGCCTCGCGGGCGGTCTGGGCGAAATAGCGCTTCACGTTCATTTGAGTGTCCCCCGGCTACGCACTCGGCGCACGATGGGTCCGATTATCGTCGGCGCCGCGGACCCCGATAGGGTGGAATAAAAGCGGTTTCCCCCGCCTATTCGGGTGGGCGTCAGCGCGCCGCGCCGCCGACCATCGCGGTGACGCGGATCGTGCGCGTCTCGGGCACTTCGGAATTCGCGATGACCTTGAGCGAAGGCACCGCACGTCGCAGGAAGCGCGACAGCAGCCAGCGCAGTTGCGGCGGCACCAGCAGCACCGGCGGCAGCCCGATGTCCTCCTGGCGTTGCGCCATTTCCGCGGCGTGGCGCAACAGGCCGTCGGCGAGGCTCGGCTCGATGACACCGCCCTCCCCGCCGCCGGCGCCGACCGCCTGGCCGAGGATGCGCTCGAGCGAAGGATCGAGCGCCATCACCTGGATCTCGGCGTTGCCGGGGAACAGGCTCTGCAGGATCGAGCGGCCCAGTCCCTGGCGCACGCGCGAGGTGAGCTCCAGCGGGTCCTGCGTGCGCGGCGCGTTCTCGGCGAGGATCTCGATGATCGTGCGCATGTCGCGGATGTTGACCCCCTCTTCGAGGAGATTCTGCAGCACCCGCTGCACTGTCGATACGGACAGCAGCGCCGGCACGAGGTCCTCGACGAGCTTCGGCGTATTCTTGCCGATATGGTCGAGCAGCGCCTGGGTTTCCTGGCGTCCGAGCAGTTCGGCGGCGTGACTGAGGATCAGGTGGTTCAGGTGGGTCGCGACGACCGTGCTCGCGTCGACGACCGTGTAGCCGAGCGCGTGCGCCTGTTCGCGCTGGCCGGCGTCGATCCAGAACGCGGGCAGATCGAACGCCGGGTCGCGCGTCTCGCGCCCGGCAAGCGGCCCGGTGACGCGGCCCGGGTTGATCGCAAGGAACTGGCCGGGATAGGCTTCGCCGTTGCCGATCTCGACGCCCTTCAACGCAATGCGGTAAGCGTTCGGCTTGAGTTCGAGGTTGTCGCGGATATGCACCGGCGCGGACAGGAAGCCGACGTCCTGCGCGAACTTCTTGCGCAGGCCGCGGATGCGCTTCAGCAGTTCGCCGTCCTGCCCCTTGTCAACCATCGGGATCAGGCGGTAGCCGACTTCGAGCCCGAGCACATCGACCGGCGCGACGTCGTTCCAGCTCGCCTCGAGGTTCTCGGCCGCTGGTTCGATGGCGGCGGCTTCGGGCGCGGCGCGCGCACCCTCCATCGCATCGCGCCGGGCGTCGCCCATGCGGCGCCACGCGAGCCAGCCGAGCAGGCCGGCGATCAGGATGAACACGAGGTTCGGCATCCCCGGAATCAGCCCGAGCACGCCGATGATGCCGGCAGTCAGCATCAGCACCTGCGGGTTCGAGAACACCTGCGCGATGACGAGGTTGCCGATGTCGGACTCGTCGCCGACCCGCGACACGACCATGCCGGCGGCAACCGAGATGATCAGCGCCGGGATCTGCGCGACCAGGCCGTCACCGATCGTCAGCAGCGTGTAGGTCTCGATCGCCACGCCGGCGTCCATGCCGTGCTGCACCATGCCGACCATCAGCCCGCCAAGGATGTTGATCAGCAGGATCAGGATGCCGGCAACAGCATCGCCGCGCACGAACTTCGACGCGCCGTCCATCGCGCCGTAGAACTCGGATTCCTGCGCGACCTCCTTGCGGCGGCGTTTCGCCTCGGCCTCATCGACGAGGCCGGCGTTGAGGTCGGCGTCGATCGCCATCTGCTTGCCCGGCATCGCATCGAGCGTGAAGCGCGCGCTGACTTCCGCGATCCGCCCGGCGCCTTTCGTGACGACGACGAAGTTGATCAGCACGAGGATCACGAACACGACGAGCCCGATGGCGGTGTTGCCGCCGACGAGGAAATGGCCGAACGCCTCGATGACCTTGCCCGCCGCATCCGGACCGGTGTGGCCTTCGAGCAGCACGATGCGCGTCGAGGCGACGTTCAGCGCGAGGCGCAACAGGGTGGTCACCAGCAGCACGGTCGGGAACACCGAGAACTCCAGCGGCTTCTTCGTGTACATCGCCACCAGCATCACCATCACCGAGATCGCGATGTTGAACGTGAAGAACACGTCGAGCGCGAACGCCGGCAGCGGCAGCACCATCATCGACAGCACCATGATGATGAAGACCGGCGCGCCGAGCATCCGCAGGTTCGCCGGCGCCATCAGCGCGCGCAGGTTCAGGGCTTCGAACATTGCCTACCTCAAGAAAGTCGGGGAGTGGCGCATCAGGCCGGCGCGCCCGGGTCCATGTCTTCGGGCACCGGCAGCTTGCCCGGCACGGCAGGCGGAAGGCCCCCGCCGGCCATCCAGCGGTTGAGCTGGTACACGTAGGCCATGACTTCGGCCACCGCGGTGTAGAGCGCACCCGGCACCGCCTGCTCCAGGTCGCAGTGCTTGTACAGCGCGCGCGCGAGCGGCGGTGCCTCGAGCAACGGCACTTTGTGTTCCTTCGCCAGCTCGCGGATTTTCAGCGCGATCTCGCCGCGCCCTTTCGCGACGACGACCGGCGCGCCCATTTTCTGCGCGTCGTACTTCAGCGCGACCGAGAAATGCGTCGGGTTCGTCACGACGACGTCGGCCTTTGGGACTTCGGCCATCATCCGCCGGCGCGCCATCTCGCGCTGCATGCTGCGAATGCGACCCTTGACGTGAGGGTCGCCTTCCTGCTCCTTGCCTTCGCGCTTGACCTCTTCCTTCGTCATGCGCAGGCGCTTGTGGTATTGCCACAGCTGGAACGGCACGTCGATCAGCGCCAGCAGCGCGAGCCCCATGATGATCAGCAGCGCGGAAAACAGCACCGCCTGCAGAAAATCCGGCACCGCGCTCTCCACCGCCTCGGACGTCAGCGCGAAGATGTGCTCGCGCTCGCGCCACACTGCGAAAACGCCGATGCCGCCGACGACCGCCGCCTTAAGCAGCGACTTCAGCATTTCGACCAGCCCGTGCAGCGAGAACATCCGCCCGAAGCCCTTGAGCGGATCCATGCGGTCGAGCTTGAGCCCGAGGGCTTTCGGCGAGAACACGAAGCCGCCGAGCAGGATCGGCGCGCCGACTGCGGCAACCATCAACACGCCGAACAGCGGCAGCATCGTCAGCAAGGCTTGCGTGAACAGGTCGCCGAAGTCCTTCAGCATCAGCTGCGGGTCGAACGCGACCGCGCGCTCGAAGCGGAAGCCGTGGCGCAGGATACCGAGCACGCGCTCGCCGATCCACTCGCCCATCAGCCACAGGCCGCTCGCGCCGGTGATCAGGACGAGGAAAGTCGACAGCTCGCGCGACTGCGGAACCTGCCCTTCCTCGCGGGCCTGCTCCAGCCGCCGTGGCGATGCCTGTTCCGTTTTCTCGAGATCGCTGTCTTCGGCCATCGCCGGCTCCTTGCCCGCACCGCGCCGCAAGCCGCCCGCGCGATGCGGACGAACGACGAGCAGCGGCAATTATCGCGGCGCGGCGACACGCGACGGTGGCCGATAAGCGGCGGGAAAGACCCTTAATTCAGGAGCCGGAAGGCGAAACCGGGACGACCCAGTGTGCTCAGCGCGCCGCTGGGAGCCGGTCGATGCCGCGGATCCGGGCGCCGGGAGCGATATTGCGTCCCGCAAACCAGTCCCGGTTCATTTCCAGCGCGAAACGTGCCGGGCCGGCGGCACAATGGCTGTCCTCGCTTCGCGGCTGCATCTGCTCGATGTTGAGGATGCGCCCTTCGTGGTCGAGAAACGCGACCGACAGCGGGATCAGCGTGTTCTTCATCCACATGCAGTGGCGGGCGTCGTGGGCGAAGACGAAGATCATGCCGCGGTGCGCCGGCATCGCGGGCCTGTTCATCAGGCCGGTCTGGCGCGCTTCGTCGGTGTGCGCGAGCTCCGCCTCGATGCGGTACATCCCCGCTCCCAGTTCGACGAGCGGCAAGTCGGCCTGCGCGGCCGGAACCTGGAGCAGACAGCTCGCGAGAAACAGTACGGCATGACGGACGGAACGACGTGGCAGGAACATGGCAGCAGCCCGGGTGCGGTTTTCGACGCGGAATTCTACCTTCGCCCGCCTCTGCGCCGTCCGTCGTCGCCCGCAGCTGGCTTCGGAGCGGACGGTGCCGGGCTTTGTACCTGCTCGCTGCGCGACTGTCCGGGAGCGAGCCCGGCCAGCGACCAGTCGCCGATCGCCACCCGAATCAATCGCAGCGTCGGGAATCCGGCTTTCGCCGTCATCCGTCGTACCTGACGGTTCTTCCCCTCGTGCAGCACGATCTCGAGCCACGACGTTGGCACGTTCTTGCGGAACCGCACCGGCGGATCGCGCGGCCACAGCCACTGCGGCTCGGCGACGCGGCGTGCGCCGCATGGACGGGTGACGAAATCGCCCAGATCGAGCCCGCCACGCAGCGCGGCCAGCGCCGCGTCGTCGGGCTCGCCCTCGACCTGCACGACGTAGGTTTTCGGCAGCTTGTGGCGCGGATCGGCGATGCGATGCTGCAGGGCGCCGTCGTCCGTGAGCAGCAACAGGCCTTCGCTGTCGGTGTCGAGCCGCCCGGCGGGATAGACGCCGGGCACGGGGACGAAAGCCTTGAGCGTGACGTGCGCGCCGTCGCCGGAAAACTGGCAGATCACGCCGTATGGCTTGTTGAGGAGGATCAGGCGGGACATCGGATCGCTGCTTCGGCCGGCCGGCCGCGGCGGCGCGGTGCGCGTCGCTCCGCGTCGCGCGGCCCGGCTCTCGAGAACCGCCACCCCGTTCAGTCGTTGGACGATTTGGCGCCGGCCGGGGCGGCGACCGCAGTTGCCGCAGCCGCGGCAGGATGTTCGCCCCCCGCCTCCGCTGCGCTCTGCCGGATTCGCGCCAGCACCGTCTTGCCCTTGGTCGTGAGGAAAGGTTCGACCATCAGCTGGATGCCTTCATCGACGTACTCGGCGAGCGTGTAGCGATCGCGGAACGCCCAGTACTTCAGCGCCCACGCATGCGCGAACGTGACGCACTGATAAGACAGGAGATGCTCGTTGATCGGGCGCATGAAACCCCCCGTGGTGCACGCGCGAATCGCCTTCTCGATCAGGCGGTTGGTACGGGTTTCACCGTCCATGATCAGACCGCGCCGATCGGCACGCAACGATTTCGTCGAACGGTAGGCGAGCACCGTGGCGTCGCGCTGCGCGTCGACGATCGCGCAATACGCCCAGATCGCCCGGCACAGGCGCTCGACCGGGTGCGTCAGGCCTTCGATCTGGCGCGGAATCTCGTTCTCGTAGGTGTCGAGCACCTGCTTGAGCGTCAGGAACAGGATGTCGTCCTTGTCGCCGAAGTACTGGTAGATCAGCCCGGTGCTCACCTTGGCCTCGCGGGCGATCTGCAGAATGGTCGTCGTGTAGTAGCCTTCTTCGGAAAAAAGCTTCGTCGCCGCACGGATGATCTGGTGACGGCGCTCCTCGACCAGTTTCGGGTCGGAAACCACGCTCTTGACGCTTTCTGCTGAACTCATGATCGTTCCTCGGGGATGTTCTGTTGCTGCCGCTCACCGGCGCCGGAATCGCGTCGGACGTCGTATTGTGCCACCAGTGCGGGCGGGTTTCCGCGCCCGCCGTCCTGCCGCCCTGCCCCGGCAGCGCTGCCGGAGCCCGATCCGCAGCGCCCGCCATCGGCGGCACCGTCACGCCTAGGGCATTTACTGCCGCTGCTTGTCGAGGAATTGCTGCACGCGCCGCTGCGTCTCGGCGTCGGCGAGCAGCGCCGCGCTGCCGGCGAGTTCCACTTCGAATCCATTTTCCTCGGCAGCGACCGCAACGCCGATGCAGCGCTTGCATTCGGCAAGCGCCGTACCCGGCAGTGCCGCAATGCGTTCGACCACCGCCCGCGTGACCGATTCCAGATCGGCAGCCGGCGCGACCCAGTGCGCACAGCCGAGCGCGACCGCTTCCGCGCCGCCGATCACTTCGGCGCCGAGGATCAGCCGCCGGGCGACCGCTTCGCCGCAGATGCGCGTCATGCGCTGTGTGCCGCCCGCCGCCGGTAGGAGCCCCAGCCGCGCTTCCGGCAGCCCGATCCTGGCCGAGTCGGCGACGACGCGCAGATCGCATGCGAGCGCGAGTTCGAAGCCGCCGCCCATTGCCGCCCCGCCGATCTCGACGACCGACACCTGCGGGAGACGTTCGAGGCGCGCATACACTTCCTGCATCCGACGCGTCATCGCGATCATCTGCATGCGCCCGGTCTCGCTGTCGAACAGCGAGCGGATCAGCTCCAGATCCGCGCCGGCGCAAAACACGCGCTCGCCGCTGCGGATCCACAGCACGTTGACGCGCGGCGTGCGTTCGATCTCGGCGAGGATGCGGTCGAGCTGCTCGATCCATTCCTCGTTGATCGCATTGACCGGGGAGCGGCACAGCGTCACCGTCGCGACCGAAGCTTCAATAGTTAGCGAAATCATAAATCCCTCCCGATGGAACCCAATTCCCGGCCAGAGACGCTGCTACGGCGTCCGCTGCAAGGGGAATCGGCACGACGCGGTCAAGAATAAAAAGGGGCATCGCCGGCGTTTGCGGACGTCGGAGGAGATGAGCAGCGTGGTATCACGCAAGCCGTTCGATGCGATGCCCCGAAAGCGGATCGCCAGAGCCACGTTCCGGCGAAAGCCGCAGCGGCGCAAGGGTCGGCGCCCTCTGGCGCCGCCTCCCCATGGCCGCGCGGCCATGTCTTCCCCTCCCCGCCCCGACGCCGTACCGACACCGGGGCGCTGCCGTTTGCGGCTCAGTTGCCTTCGAACTTCGGCACCTGCTTGTTCACGAACGCGTTGTAGGCGCGCGTGAAGTCCTTCGTCTGCATGCAGATCGCCTGGGCTTCGGCCTCGGTCTCGAGCGCCTGCTCGATCGTCTGGTTCCATTCCTGGTGCAGGCACTTCTTCGTCATCGAGTGCGCGAACGCCGGGCCGTTGGCGAGCGACAGCGCCATCTCCTGCGCCTTCGCCAACACTTTTTCGGCGGGCACGATGTCGTTGAAGTAGCCCCAGGCGAGGCCTTCCTCGGCGCTCATCGAGCGGCCGGTGTAGAGGAGTTCCGAAGCGCGCCCGTGGCCGATGATGCGCGGCAGGATGCTGCACGCGCCCATGTCGCAGCCGGCCAGCCCGACGCGCACGAACAGGAACGCGGTCTTCGCTTCCGGCGTCGCGTAGCGCAGGTCGGACGCCATCGACACGATCGCGCCGGCGCCGGCGCAGATGCCGTCGACCGCCGAGATGATCGGCTGCGGGCAGTTGCGCATTTCCTTGACGAGGTTGCCGGTCATGCGCGTGAACGTCAGCAGGCCGTTCATGTCCATCTTGGTCAGCGGCCCGATGATGTCGTGCACGTCGCCGCCCGAGCAGAAGTTGCCGCCGGCGCCGGTGATCACCACGGAGCGCACGTCATCGACATACTGCAGCTTGTGGAAGGTGTCGCGCAGTTCGGCGTAGCTCTCGAACGTCAGCGGATTCTTGCGCTCGGGACGGTTCAGCGTGATCGTCGCAACGCGGTCGGCGACTTCCAGCTTGAAATGCTCGGGGCGCCATTCGGCAGCTTTCAGCTTGTACATGAAATTCTCCTGATGATTGACTGTTGGGAAAGGATTGGGGTTGGGGCCGGGAGGGAACGCTCAGCCCGCGAGGGTCAGGCCGCCGCTCACGCTGATGACCTGGCCGGTGATGAAACTCGCCCGGTCGCTGGCGAAGAACAGCACTGCGTCGGCAAGTTCGGACGGCTTGGCAAGGCGCCGCATCGGCGTCGCCTTGACGAAGGCCTCGCGGTGCTTCTCCGGCACCGCCTGCAACAGCGGCGTGTCGGTCGGTCCCGGGCAGACACAATTGACATTGATGTTGTAACGCGCGACTTCGCGGGCGAGCGACTTGGTGAACGCGATCGCACCGCCCTTCGCTCCGGAATACACGGTTTCCCCGAGGCTGCCGACGCGCCCCGCGTCGCTCGCGACGGTGACGATCTTGCCTGCGCCGCGCTCGATCATCTGCGGCAGGAACGCGTGCGAAACCGCGACCGGGCCGAGGAGGTTGAGGTCGATGACCTTGCGCCAGAAGTCCGGCGTGTTCTCCATGAACGGCTGGATCTTCCCCCACCCCGCGACGTTCGCGACGATGTCGATCTGGGGGCGGCGGCGATAGGCCTCGTCCTTGAACGCAGCGATCGAATCGAGATCGGTGACGTCGAGGCGGATGAAATCCACGCCCAGCTGCTGTTCGCACAGCGCGCCGGCGACGGCGGCGCCCTTCTGCTCGTCGATGTCGCCGATCAGCACATAGGCCCCGGCGCGTGCCAGCGTTTCCGCGGTCGCCAGGCCGATCCCCGATGCTCCGCCCGTGACTACTGCCGTTTTTCCGTCAAGCCGCATTTTGTTCTCGCCTCCTGATTCACAAAGTTTTTGCCTGGTCGGGTGTCCGGATGCCAGCCTTGCCGCTCACGAACCCCTTTTGTCACACGCCGCGCTGGTTTCGTAGCAAAGCGCAGCTGGTGTATGAATGATTGTTCAGTCAGTCGATCAAGTCAACCCCCTGACGCACGATTCCTCTCGTCCTCGGGATAAGGCTCTCCGGGCAAGCGCTGTCACCGCCCCCGATCAGGCGAGCGTCATCATCGCGGGAACAGGAAATATCCCGTTGCATGATGTAACACGACAGAGATCGGCCCTTTCTCCGCAGCCCCTGCAAGCGGCGGCTCTCGAGCGACGTCCGCCGCCCCGGGAAGCCGCGTGATCGAGAGCCTCGGCAACGGTTTTCGCATGTCGCGCAGTTGACTGTCGTGACTGAGCGCTCAATCATTCATCGATACTTCAGGGGAAAGCAATGCAGAAGACGTCATGGGCCGCGGTAGGCATCGCGATTTTTTCAGGCATGGTGGCGGCAGCCGCCATCGGCAAGGTCCCGCCCGCGCTGCCGGCGGTGCGCGACCAGCTGGGACTGACGATGGTCGAGGCGGGCTGGGTGATGTCGACGTTCGCGACGCTCGGCGGCTGTTGCGCGCTGTTTTTCGGCGGCGCAAGCGCACGTGTCGGCGAGCTTCGCCTGGCGCTGCTCGGGCTCGCGATGATGGTGTTCGGTGCGGTCCTGGGTGCCTTCGCGCAAACTTACGCGCTGCTGCTGGTGTCGCGCGTGCTCGAGGGCAGCGGCTTCATCGCCGTCGTCGTCACCCTCCCCTCGCTGATGACGCGCAGCACGGCGCCACGCGACTACCGCCTCGTGCTCGGCCTGTGGAGCATCTACCTGCCGTTTGGCAGCAGCGTCGCGATGCTGACGGCGCCGTTCCTGCTCCCGTCGCTCGGTTGGCGGGGACTGTGGCTCGTTCTCGCCGGCGCGACGCTCGCGTGCGCGACGCTGCTCTACCGCATGCGCCAGCGTTTCGTCGCACCGGCGAATGCCGCCAGGGGCCCCGCTTCGGGCGTGATCCTCGACACCCTGCGCAGTCCGGGCGCGTGGTGCCTGACCGCCGCGTTTTTCACGTATACGCTGCAGTGGTTCACGCTGATGGTGTGGCTGCCGAGCTTCCTCGTCGAGCACCGCGGCCTTTCGGTGTCGCTCGCCGGCGCGCTGACCGCAGGGGTGGTTGCGGCAAACGTCCCGGGCAACATATTCGGCGGCTGGCTCGTCCACCGCAATATCCGCCGCGGCACGCTCATCTGCGCGACCTCGCTGTTCATGCTGGCGTGCGCGTTCGGCATTTTCGACGAGCGCCTGCCGGACGCGCTGCGCTACGGCCTGTGCCTGCTGTTTACGTCTGTCGGCGGCATTCTCCCGGCTGCCGCGTTCTCGGGCCTGACCGCCCATGCCCCGTCGCCCCGGCACATCGGGGCAGTCAATGGACTGCTCGTGCAGGGCTCGAACCTCGGCCAGTTCATCGGGCCGCCGGCGATCGCAGCAGCCGTTACCGCGGGAGGCGGGGACTGGCGCGCCGCGACCGGCCTCATGGCGGGGGCTGCCGTGGCAGGCGTCGCGGCCGGCCTGTTGCTGCTGGTGATCGAGCGCCCGAGGCCGGACACGCGCAGCGCTCCCGCGGAACATGCGGTCGCAGAACGGGGCAGCTCGGGCTGCTGAAGAACGCCGGAACGAAACAACGGCGGTCTTTTGACCGCCGTTTGTGTCCTTGCTACTGCAAAGTCGCGTCGGGTTGGCCGGGTCGGAGCTATGCCCGGCCGCCCCCGACGTCGTTCACGTCATGCGGCCGTTTTCAGCATTTCCCGCAAACGGTACTTCTGGATCTTGCCGGTGGCGGTGCGCGGCAGCTCGTCGACGAAGCGTATCGTGCGCGGGCACTTGTAGATCGACAGGTTCGCTTTCAGCGTGTCGAGCACTTCCTCGCACAATCGCGCCTCGTTGGCCGTCGGATCCTTCGCCACGGCGATCAGCGCGAGACGCATCAGCCCGTCGTCCTGCTGTATGCCGACGACCGCGGCCTCGGATATCCCCGGCGCGGTCATCGCACAGGATTCGATCTCCGACGGGCTCACCCATTGCCCGGAGATTTTCAGCATGTCGTCGGCGCGCCCGTTGTGGTACCAGTACCCGTCGCGGTCGAAACTGAACATGTCGCCCGGGTAGTACCAGCCGTCCCGCAGCGCCTTCGCGGTCAGCTCGGGCTGCTTCCAGTAACCGGCGAACTGTGACGGCGTCCTGATCGCGATCAGCCCGGGCACGTCAGGGGTGACGATCTCTTCGCCGGCTTCATCGACGAGGCGGACTTCGGCCCACGGCACCTTCTTGCCGCAGGAACCCGGCCGCTGCTCAAGCGAGTCGTTGACGAGAAACAGGAAGATCGTCTCGGACGCGCCGATGCCGTCGATGATCGGCTTGCCACAGACTTCGAGCCAGCGCTGGTAAAGCGTTTCGGGCAGCTTCTCGCCGGCCGACAGGAAATGGCGGATCTCGCGGCAGGCGGGCGTTTCGGCGACGCCTTCGCGCAGCAGGTTGCGATACATCACCGGTGTGCTGAAAAAAAGCGTCGGCTTGTGGCGCTCGATGATGCCGGCCATCAGCGCCGGGTCTGGCCAGCCCGGCGCGATGATCACGGTCGCCCCGCAACGCAGCCCGCCCATCAGCGAATGGCCGAGCGCCCAGCCGAAGAACATCTTGGATGTGGTGAAGATGCGGTCTCCCGGCACGACGCCGAAATACTCGCGCTCCATCCGGTCGGCGATCAGCACGCATTCGTGCGTATGCATCACGGCCTTCGGCCGGCCGGTCGTGCCCGATGAGTAGACCCAGAATGCGACGTCGTGCGGTGCCGCCGGCTCCGATTCGAGCGCATCGGAGCAGCCCGCGACGAAGCTCTCGAGCGACACGCAACCCGCAGGAGGTGCGGCGCCGCGGACGACGACCAGCGGCCGGGATGCGAGCTCACCGGCGATTTCCTCGTACAGGTGCACGAACTCGGCGTCGATCATCAGCACCCGGCACTCGCTGTCCTCGATGACGTAGCGTACGTCGCGCGGCGCGAGGCGGACGTTGAGCGCGACCGCGACGGCGCCGATGCGCAGCGTGCCGAGGTAGGCCGCGACCATTTCGGGCGAGTCGTCCATGAGGAAAAGCACTCGCTCTCCCCGAGCAAGCCCGTGCTCCTTCAGCGCGTTACCGGTGCGATTGACCATCGCATTCAGTTCGCGATAGCTCACCGAGCGTTCGCCGCTGACGATCGCAGCCTGCTCGCCAAGCCCCAGGGAAAGGGGGCGACCGATGATTTCGTCGGCCGCGTTCATCGTTCCGTATCGCGCGGTATTGTCAAAACTCATGTCTGCTCCACAACGACAGAAAAAATCCCCGGTGCGAGGACCGGGGAGCGAGACGACTTTGCGCTCAGTTACTCAGCAGCGCCTGGGCTTCGGCGAGCAATCTCTGCCCGTCATGCCCTTTCGCGGTCACCTCCTTGACCCACTCGGCAGTCACCGACTCGGAGGCTTTCTGCCATTTCTTCACTTCGTCCGCAGGCACCATGTAGAACGTGTTCTTGCGCTCGACTCCGGCTTCCCGCCCCGAGAGCGTCGCATCGTCCCAAACCTTGCCGGCCCACGCCGACACTTCGGCCCCGCTGTTCGCGTCGATGACTTTCTTCAGCTCCGGCGGCAGGCTGTCGTATTTGGCCGGGTTCATCGCCAGCACGAAGGCCGATGTCGACAGCAACGGCATGCTCGGATCGGTCTCGGTGTGATACTTGACGACTTCCTGCACCTTCATCGCCGGCACCACTTCCCACGGGATCATCGCCCCGTCGATGACGCCCTTGGCGAGGCTCTCGGTGACCAGCGGCACCGGCATCGGCACCGGCGTCGCGCCCAGCGAAGTGAGCATCCGCGTTGCCAGCCGGGTCGGCGCGCGCACTTTCAGGCCGCGCAGGTCGTCCATTGTTTTGACCTGCTTCTTCGACGTATGCAGCGCCATGCCCGAGATCACGTGGAAAACAAGCGGCCGCACGCCCTTGTATTCGTCGGTCGCGTTTTTCGTCGCGTAGGTCCACAACGCCCGGCTCGATTTCTCACCGGAGATGCCCATGAACGGCAGCTCGAACGCTTCGGTCACGAGGAAACGTCCTGCCTGATAGCCGGGCAATGCCCAGACGATGTCGGCGATGCCGTCCTTGGCCTGGTCGAAGAGCTGCGGCGGCGTGCCGCCCATCTGCATCGCCGGGTAGATCTGGCATTTCAGCCGGCCCGCGGATTCCGCGCTGATCTTCGCGCACCACGGTTCGAGGAACTTCAGCTGCGTGTTCGACGACGGGGGCAGGAAGTGATGCACGCGCAGCGTAACGACATCGTCTGCCGCCTGGACCTGGGCTGCGCCGAACGTCATCAGCATCGAAGCGCAAAGCGGGGTGAGCAGGTTGCGGGTTTTCATCGGTTTTTTCCTTTGAACAGATCGAATGAACCGGGCCCGGCTAGCCGCCGAAGGTCCGTACCAGGTACAGCGTGATGACCGGGAAGAACATCAGCAACACGATGCGCATCAGGTCCGAGGCGAGGAACGGCATCACCCCCTTGAAGGTGTCGCTGAGCGGGACGTCCTTGGCGAGACGGTTGATGATGTAGATGTTCATCCCGACCGGCGGATGCACCAGACCGATCTCGACGACCATCAGCACGAGGATGCCGAACCAGATCGATTTGTCCGCCTGGCTGAGGTCCCAGAACTCCAGGCCCATCACCACCGGATAGAAAATCGGGATCGTCAGCAGGATCATCGCCAGCGCGTCCATGACGCAGCCGAGGAAGACGTAGATCAGCAGGATCGCGGTCAGCACCAGCAACGGTGACAGCCCGCTGTCCTTCACCCAGTTCGCGAGCTCGGCCGGCATCTGCGTGAGCGCGAGGCCGGTGTTGAGCATGTCCGCGCCGAGCAGCACGAGAAAGATCATCGCTGTCGCTTCGGCTGCACCGAGGATGCTGTCCTTGACGCCTTCGAGGCGCATGCCGCCCGAGACGACCGCGAGGATGCCGCACGCGGCCGCGCCGAGCGACGCCGCTTCGGTCGGGTTCGCCCAGCCGCCGTAGATGCCGACGATCACGACCAGGAAGATCAGCGCGACCGGCAGCACGCTCACGACCGAACGCAGCTTCTCGGCGAGCGGCACGTGCGGTCCGGCAGGGCCGGCGTCCGGCTTGAGCGTGACGATGATGCGGATCACGAGCATGTAGCCGAGCATCGCGATGAGCCCCGGCAGCACCGCCGCCATGAACAGCTTGCCGATCGATTCCTGGGTCAGCACGGCGTAGATCACGAGCGGCACCGACGGCGGGATCAGGATGCCGAGCGTGCCGCCGGCAGCCAGGGCGCCCGTCGACAGCGAGCCGGAATACTTGTAGCGCTTGAGTTCCGGCAGCGCGACCTGGCCCATCGTCGCGGCCGTCGCCAGCGACGAGCCGCAGATCGCGCCGAAGCCCGCACAGGCCCCCGTCGAAGCCATCGCGACACCGCCGCGCCAGTGACCGACCAGCGAACTCACGCAGCGGAACAGCGCGCGCGACAACCCTCCATGCGTCGCGAACTGCCCCATCAGCAAGAACATCGGGATGACGGCGAGGTCGTAGTTCGAGAGCCGCGCATACGCGAGATTCTTCAGCATGTTGAGGAAAGGCGACCAGTCGCCGCCGGTCATCGTCAGGAAGCCGCCGGCCCCCACCGTGAACATCGTGATGCCGATATGCACGCGCAGCACGAGCATCACGAGCAGGAGGCCGAACATCGTGACGCCGATTTCGATGCCGCTCATTTCGCTTCTCCGAATGCATGACGGAAGCGCCGTCCGGCAATGTACAGGCCGGTGAGTGCGAACAGGATGAAGCTGGGCACGATCAGCGCGATCGCGATCCAACCCGGCCATCCGAGCATCAGCGACGCCTCGCCCGACTCGAACGACGACACGGCGCCGATCGCGGTGCGCCACGAAATCAGCAGCGCGACGGCACCCATCAAGAGCGCAGCGAGGCCGTCGAGGAAGGCGCGCAGGCGCGCCGGCATCCAGGTCGTGAAGAAATCGACTTTCACGTGTCCGTCGCTCATCTGGCAGTACGCGAAGAACGTCGCCGCGGCGACGGCCGCGCCCATCTGCAGGAGCTCGAAATCACCGGGAACTGGCGCCGAAAACAGCTTGCGGCCGACGATCGAAACCAGCGACATCGCGATCAGCACGATGAACAGGACGCCGCCCGCGAGCGCGAAGGCGCGCGTAGTCGCGTGCAGCCGCATCCCCCAGGGCCCGTGCGGCAGCGCTTCAGGATGGGCGACGTGTTCGACGGAACCGGGCTCGAGCTGGATTCCCTCTTCGTCGGCGGGCACTTTGGGCCGAACAGGAAACCCTTCGACACCACGCGGCGTAGCCGTCGCATCGTAGCTCGCAATGCTTGCATGCATGTTCTGTCTCCTCTTATCTGGACTGCATCAACAGCCAGTCACACAGGAACGGGTATCTTCCCGGTTGATCCCGGTCCACGCCGCAAAGTCGTGGCCGGGGCGGACGCCGGACGCGAGGGCGAAACGATTCCCGATCGTTTCGCACCCGACGGCCAGCGTCAGTGCTCCTGCTCCCGGGCGTACGCCGAAAGCGTCTGCCGGGCGATGATGAGTTGCTGGACTTCGGTCGCGCCTTCGTAGATGCGCAGCGAGCGGATCTCGCGGTACAGGCGCTCGACGGGGTGATCGCTGACGACTCCGCAGCCGCCCCACATCTGCACCGCGGCATCGATGACCTGTTGCGCGGTCTCGGTGGAAGTCATCTTCGCCATCGCGGCGGCGCCCGTGATGGTCTGCCCCTGGTCGCGCAGCCACGCGGCGCGGTAGGTCAGCAGCGCCGAGGTGTCGACGCCGGTAGCCATCTGCGCAAGCTTCGCCTGCGTGATCTGGAAATCGGCGAGCTTCTGGCCGAACATGTCGCGCGTCGTCGCGCGCTTGAGCGCTTCGTCGAGCGCGCGACGCGCAAAACCCAGCGCCGCGGCAGCCACCGACGTGCGGAAGATGTCGAGCGTCTGCATCGCGACCTTGAAGCCCTGGCCGGGCAGCCCGAGGAGGCAGGATTTCGGCACGCGGCACTCGCGAAAGCGCAGGCGGGCGAGCGGATGCGGCGCAATGACGTCGATGCGTTCGGCGATCTCGAGCCCGGGCCGGTCGGCATCGACGATGAAAGCGGAAAGCCCGCGGGAACCGGGCGCTTCGCCGGTGCGGGCGAAGACGACGTAAAAATCGGCAATGCCGCCGTTCGAGATCCACGTCTTCTCGCCGTCGATCACGTACTCGTCGCCGTCCTGGCGCGCGCTGCATGCCATCGCGGCGACGTCCGAGCCGGAGCCGGGTTCCGACAGCGCGAAAGCGGCGATCGCCTGGCCGGACGCGACGCGCGGCAGGTAGTCGCGTTTCTGCGCGTCCGTTCCATGCAGCGTGATCGCGCCGGAGCCGAGCCCCTGCATGCCGAACGCGAAGTCGGCGAGTCCGGAGTGACGCCCCAGCGTCTCGCGCAGCAGACACACGGCGCGGGTGTCGATGACGTCGTGGCAACCTCCGTACGCCGTGCCACCGACGACGTAGCGCAGCCAGCCGGCAGCGCCCAGCTTTGCCACCAGCTCGCGGCACGCGGTGTCGAGATCGCTGCCGTGATGTTCGGTCACGTTGGCCGACGCCCAGGCCTCGAGTTCGGTCTGCAGTTGCCGGTGACGCTCGTCGAAGAACGGCCACTCGAGATAGGTCTGATCACTCATCTACTTCTCCTCCTGCGAACGGGAAGGTGAGCCGATGTCACCTCCTCCTCTGGTTCATTGCCCTGGTCGGCGCTGCCCGCGGCCGGGGTCTTCAGCCGGATCCCCGCGGCGATTCCTGCGCCGCCCGCGGTCCGCGCAACTTCACATGACTTCTCCCCCGGACACCGAAATCGCCTGGCCGGTGATCGCTTCCGCTCCCGGCAGGCAAAGCCACAGCACGGCGTTCGCGACTTCGTCGGGACGGACCAGACGGCCCTGGGGGTTGTGCTTCGCCAGCTCGCCTTGCGCTTCGGCTTCGCTGCGACCCGTCTTGGCGCGGATATTCGTGATCGCCTCGCGCACGATGTCGGTGTCGGTGTAACCGGGACAAACCGCATTCACCGTGATGTTCTTCTGCGCCAGTTCGAGCGCCAGCGCACGCGTCATGCCGATGACGCCGTGCTTGGCGGCGCAATAGGCCGAAACGTAGGGATAGCCTTTCTGCCCGGCGGTGCTCGCGACATTGACGATGCGGCCCCAGCCGGCGGCGAGCATCCCGGACAGCACCGCCTTCGTCCCGAGATAGGTGCCCGTGAGGTTGACGTCGAGCATCTGCTGCCACAGCGCGACATCGGTCTTGACGAACGGCGCGCTCGACGCCTGGCCGGCGTTGTTGACCAGAATCGAAACCGGCCCGAATCGGCGTGCGGCAGCGTCGAAAGCGGCTGCGACGGAGGCCGGATCGGCGACGTCGACAGCTTCGCAATGCATGTCGGTGAAAGCGCGCAACGCATCCGCCCGCTCTTCGAGCGGTTTGCGTGTGCGTCCCATCAGCGTGACGCAGGCGCCCTGTTCGGCCAGGCGCTGGGCGATCGCGGCACCGATGCCGCGGCCGCCTCCGGTGACCACTGCGTGCTTGCCGGAAAGTTCGCGCACCGTACTCATTTCATCATCTCCTTCCTTGAGTGAAACCCGCCGCCATCTGCACGGGGCTCCGCTTCCTGTTGCGCGGGCCGCGTACCCCGTCAAGGCGTCGCTGCCCCTAAATCGATGAATGAATGGTCACTCATTCATGTCGGCGCGTCAAGCCATATTCGACATCGAAAGGACAATTCTTCCGGTCGCCGGCTGGTGGAGAGGAGGCGTGTTTCTTGCGGAGCAAACGAGGGCGAAGGCAGGGGCGATATGGACCTGGGGATGTCCACGCCTCGGTTCATCGACACGGCGAGTGTGGAGCGCTTCTGCGCGCTCCGGGTGACTGCAGGCGGTCCCGCGACAAGATGTCGCTGCCGGCGCGGCAGACCTTGTCAGTCGCCGCGCCGGCTCTCCCGTCAGGGCAGCTGATATTCCAGATTCACCCGCTTGGACGGCGTGAATTTCTGCCGCGAGAAGAATTTCTCGAGCGCGAAATCATCCCAGTTCACCAGCGTGTAGACCTTCTTCACGCCAGCCGCCTTCATGTTCATCATGAACTGGTCGAGCATTTCACTCGCGATGCCGTGGTTCTGGAACTCCGGATGGACGCCGATGGTGTCGATCGTGGCCGATGTTTCGGGGATTCCGAACTCGCCGAAATAGACGTCCCCCATGACGAAGCCCACGATCCTGCCATCGACTTCACAGACGATCGACGAGTTGATGTTGTGAGCGGAATTGAGGATCGTCTCGAACTTGCGTTGGTAGTAATCGTGACGAGAGCGCTTCGCACCGATTTCGTCGATTGCGACGATCGCGCCGAGATCATCCTTCTTCAGTACGCGCATTACACGGTTCTTTTCAGGCATTTCCCCTTCTCCTCGATAAATGCAGCGCCGGCAGGGATGCCGGCGCTGCTTCAGCCCCGACTTCAGGCCGCTTTCGCCTGCTTCTGCATCAGCGTGTAGCCGAAGAGCGCCGCGCCCAGCGCGCCGGCGATCTGGCTGTCGATCTTGGTCTCGACCTGCTTGATGCCGAGGATGCGCTCGATGCGCTTGACGACACCCGGGTTCTTCGCGATGCCGCCGGTGATGAAGAAGCCTTCCT
>Ga0209347_1000207_pt1 | contig 162305 bp, 158 predicted proteins | sample AutmiccommuBRH23_FD_187382 | JGI IMG/M metagenome (GOLD analysis project Ga0209347, IMG submission 187382) | Deep subsurface microbial communities from Mt. Terri, Switzerland - Autotrophic microbial communities BRH/23 (SPAdes) (version 2) | ecosystem: Environmental > Aquatic > Deep subsurface... | reverse complement strand
GACTTGATGGAGAAAAGACTGATTAAAATACTGACGGAAATATACGATATGCAGATGCGCCATTTTTTTGCCGACGACCTCATGCCGGACCTGCTGGATAAAATAGGCGTGGATGAGACAGAGGCCATACTATTAATTAATGAACTGCTGGACAGAGGCTGGGTAAAATGTATCGGCGGGAAACGGAAATTCTTTTTACGTCCCGGGTATATCGCAGGACTGCCCGTGGTGCTGACATCATCCGGATTGTCTGTAGTAAAGAACTAAATTTATGGCCGGACATGTACTTTTTGTCACCAGGTAACTAACTTAATCCCAATATCAGGAGGTGTAGTTATGGAACTGTTTCATAAGCTGGGTGACAAGGCCAGGGAAATTGGCGGCAAGGCAAGGGACATCGGGGAAAATATAGGTGAGAAGGCCAAGGGTGTGGGAGGTAAAGCCCTGGAGATTACCAAGCGTTCCGGCGAATTGATTGAGATTACAAAGTTGAAGTATGAAATATCCAGGCTGGAAAAAGAGATGGAGAATAATTTGAGCGGGCTGGGTTTGCTGGTTTATCAGAAATACCGGGGGACCGAGGGCCAGGACGAGGAAATCGAAAGGCTGTGCAAGAGTACGGTGAAGCTGGAAGAAGATATCAAGGCCGCAGAAGCTGAAATAGCCAAGCTTTCACCTAAACCGCCCTTTTGCCCCGACTGCAAGGTGGAATTGCCCCAGGGAGGCAAATTCTGCAGCTATTGCGGGAAGGAGATTTTAAAAGACGAAGAGGTGTAGAATATAAGTGAGCCTTGGGTTCGGAAGGGGTTATTCCCTGCCGAATCCTTAGAGCGAACATAAATGTATGGGGACACACCTCTCTTTGGAGTCTGGATCTAGGGTCAGAGGAATGTCCCCAACTAAACGAGCTTTACAGCCTGTTGATCCCCGACCTTCGCGGACGGGGTCTTACAGGCTGTTAGCGAGATAAAGAGGAACCGCGGCTTAGCCGCGGTTCCTCTGGTTTTGACGCCTGCTGAAAGAATTTTTGTATAAGGTATTATTTGGCCGCCTTCACCATGTTTCTGATAACCTCCGGGTCTGTGCCGGTGTACAGGGCTTTGGCGGAACCGTATCCCTTGGAACGGGCTTCGTTTTTGTTTATAGCCCGCAAGCCGCTGGTATTCAAATCCCTGGCCAAATGGTTAGCTCCAGAAAAAAGAAAGATGGTTCTGGTGGGCTCACCTGTTTTGCTAATATTGATGATTTTCTTGTCACCAAGATAATAAAAAACGTTCATACCCTGTTCTTTTTTCCTGATGTTCAATACTTCTCCACTGTTAATCATGCGGTCAATTTCATCCACTATTTTCATGTAATCGTTATCCTTACGGGGCGCAGGACGGCGGGGGGCGGTGGTAGTATCCGCCGTGGCCGCAACCTCCCTTTGGCCCGTGAACCTGCCAATTATAGAACTAATAATATTTTTCACCATATATAACACTCCTTGTAAATAATTATACAGGTTTTGCAAAACCTGTCCCTATATCCTGTATATTCAACGGGGGTGATTTGTAAACCTGCCGCCGGGGTCTTAAAATGAGGATTAACTATCGGCACTTTTTACCATTTAAGGAGAGTCATATTATCGTCATAGGCAAAACTACCAACATAAAATCAGGGTAGTTCCAGTTCGGCCAGGACCGGCAGGTGGTCGGAGGCGTCGCTGTCCAAAATGCGGCATGATTTGACCCGCCAGTGTGGGGAGGCGAAAATGTAGTCCAGCCCGTACCCCGGCCGGTAGGAAGGGAAGGTTACATATCGGTCCGTAATTAAATCGCCTGTATTCTGCATTTCTCCCTGCAGGGGTAAAAATTCCGCCGAATCCTTGCCGGCATTAAAATCTCCCGCCAGTATATATGGTTTTGTTAAAGTGTTGGCTATGCGCAGTATTTCTTTAACCTGCTCCATGCGATCGGCGGAAGACAGTCCCAGGTGGGTGCAGAGAAAATAGAATTTGCTATGTCTGCCGGGAGGGCATAGCAGTGTTTTTAGTAAACCTCTTTTTTCACCCTGCCCGGATAGGGGGATGTTTTGACCAGTAACGGGGTAGCGGCTCAATATAGCGTTGCCGTAACGGCATCCGCCCGGCCATTTAACGTTGGCTCCAAATAAATAATGCATGCCCAGCATCTTGCCCAGGCGCCGCGCCTGGGGAGAAAAAAAGCTGCGCGGCATAAGGAAATCCACTTCCTGCAAAGCCACCAGAAGCGCACCGGAATATTTAATTACTTCCCCGGTGCGTTTAATATCCGGTATGTCCTGGGAATTGGCGCCGTGGTGTATGTTGTAAGTAAGTATGCTGGTGGTAAAAGACATACTTAATATCCTCCCCCTGGGAGGCCGTTCCCAGAATTCAGATCTTTTATATAACATATTATGAGCGGGCTGTATATTTTGTCCGGCGGGCGCCGTGCCGCCAGAGACATCGCCGGAGACTGGGTACTGTTACACCGGAAGCCTTTCCTGTGATATAATAACTTCCATGTAGCAGCTAATATAGTGTGCGGGTGGGTTGTTATGGCACGTTTAATACTGGCCCTGGAAACGTCATGCGACGAAACATCGGCGGCGATACTACAAGACGGCACGGAAATACTCTCCAATATAATATCGTCCCAAATTGATGTACATAAAAAATTCGGTGGGGTAGTGCCTGAGGTAGCGTCCCGCAAACACCTGGAGCTCATTAACGGTGTTATAAAAGAAGCTCTGGAGCAGGCTGGCACTGATTTCTCACGACTTTCCGCAGTGGCGGTAACCTATGGCCCCGGTCTGGTAGGGGCGCTGCTGGTGGGGGTAGCCGCGGCGAAGGCCATTGCCTATGCCAAGGATATACCCCTGCTGGGGGTAAACCACCTGGAAGGACATCTCTACGCCAATTTTTTGGTGGAGCCTGGCCTGGAGTTCCCACTGTTGTGCCTGGTGGTGAGCGGAGGGCACACCGATTTGGTGGTGATGTCCGGGCATGGAAGCTACCAAGTGGTGGGAAGGACCAGGGATGACGCTGCCGGCGAAGCCTTTGACAAGGTAGCCCGTACCCTGGAGCTGGGCTATCCCGGCGGTCCCCTGATTGACAGGCTGGCTACACAGGGGGATGAGGATGCCGTGGTGCTGCCCCGGGCTTATCTGGAGAAAGGTAGCCTTGATTTCAGCTTTAGTGGGTTAAAATCCGCCGTGATTAATTACCGTCACCGGTCATTGCAGCGGGGGGAAGAAATTGACCGGGCCGACCTGGCAGCAAGTTTTCAGCGGGCGGTGGTGGATGTGCTGGTGGATAAAACCCTGGAGGCCGCCGTTCGTTTCGACGTCCAGACGGTGCTGCTGGCCGGTGGGGTGGCGGCAAACCGCCGCCTGCGGGACGCCCTGGCTCTGGGGTGTAGTAATCGGGGGCTGCGTCTGGTTATTCCACCTCCTGTATTGTGTACTGACAATGCGGCAATGATTGCCTGTGCCTCTTACTATAAATTTTTACGGGGAGATTTTGCCCCCCTTACCCTGAATGCTGTGCCCGGATTGAAGCTGGGTGAGGAAAAATATTGACGTATGCTGGTGAAATGTTGTCAGTACTGGTTTGGGGGTTTTATCCACAACATTAAATTACCAAAATTTTACAGTATATAACCTGTACTTAATAGATTTTATCAGTATTTGCAAGGGTTAGCGGGAATTTTGCACTGAACCTACCTTGCCCGGAAAGACTGTTCTGTGGAATTTAACCTGTGGATAATGTTGATAAGTCTGTTAATAACTTATTTATGGGGATCTATCCTGTGGGTGAAATTGTGAAGCATAAAATGTCGAAAAAACGGCAAAACGATTTATTAATGTATAGTGCGGCACAGAGCAACATATTGCCCCTGACTTCGACCTGCAACGTGCGCTGTATTTTCTGCAGCCATCGCCAAAATCCGCCGGATGTTGATTCCCGCAGTATTTCCCCGGTTGCCGTGCAAGATGTTGAGAACATGCTTTCATTTGTTGATCCCGGCTTACCGCTGGTGATTGGCGAGTCCGTAACCCGGATTATGGAGGGGGAGCCGTTCACACACCCCCGTATCAGGGAAATCCTTAGCCTAATTAGGAAATGCTTCCCCCGGACCCGGATCAAGATTACCACCAACGGCACCTTGCTTGAGCCAGGGCTGGTGGAATTTTTATCCTCCCTGGGTGAGTTGGAAATAACCCTTTCCCTTAACAGTGCTGCTCCCGAAAACCGGGCTATATTGATGCATGATTCTCTGGCCGGGGTAGCGGTGGGGGCGCCTGAGCTGTTAAGCAGGTGCGGGGTGGAGTATCACGGCAGTATGGTGGCCATGCCCCATGTTACCGGCTGGGAAGACATGGCGCGGACGGTCCGGGCACTGGACCGGTACGGTGCCCGGTCGGTGAGGATTTTTTTGCCGGGACACACCCGTTACGCCCCGCCCGGTTGCCAAATACCCGGCAACCTTTATGATGAGCTGGCTAGATTTGTAGAACGAATTAAAAAAGATGTTGCGGTTCCTGTCACAGTTGAACCGCCCGGGCTGTCGGACCTGATGGCCAGGGTGGCCGGTGTGGTGCCTGGCTCACCAGCGGCCCTGGTAGGGATAAAGCCCGGTGACATTATTGAGTCCGTAAACGGTAAATCCCCAGCGTGCCGGGTGGACGCCTTCAAAAAGGTATTGAAAGCGGAGAGTCCTGAAATAACCATATCCCGAAAAGGCCAGACGATGCGTCTGGTGCTGGGCAAGAACCCCGGAGCTTTTTCGGGGCTGGTGATGGATTACGATCTGGAGCCGGGGATTGCGCGGCGTATCGTCAGGATGGTCGGAAGGCATCGCAACCGGAGGCCCCTGCTGCTGACATCGGAACTGGGATTCAGTATTATGGCTGCGGGGCTGCATAAATTTCTCCCTGGGGAAGACATTCCAATGCTGGCGATCAAAAACCATTTTTTCGGGGGTTCCATAGGCTGCGCCGGTCTTTTAACGGTGAGCGACATGATCAAAGCCGTGGAGTTATACGCCGGGGCAACGGGTTTGTTAATCCTTCCCGCCATTGCCTTTGACCCTGAGGGGCGTGACATTACCGGATGCAGTTATATGGAACTGGCCGAAAAATTTTCAGTTGTCGTGGAAATTATTAATTAATCGAATATGCCTTCCTGCAAAAAGCCACCAATGCGGCGCAGGTGGTGTTCAGGTATATTAATATAAAAAGAGCCGGTTCCGGGTTATGCGCCCGGAGCCGGCTCTTTTAAGTTTTTTGTTCCTCCACTATGCCTCGGCTTTCTTGGGTGATTTGCTGGTGCTAATACCCAGCCCGTCAAAGAGGAAGAAGAGGCCGAATCCATACCACAGGGTGTAGATGAGATAGAAAGTCAGCATAAAGGTGAGCGAAGCCTTGTTGTCCTTAACATGTTTAATTTCTATGCCGTAATAATTGTAGGCGGGCTCAATACCCTTCTTCATGACATTGTTTAGTACGCTGGATTCTTTAAACATTTCTTGCTTTTTGAATTCGTTATCCATTTTCTTGAATGAGTTGTACCAGTTATAAGTGGCTTCTCTGGCGTCATAGCCGTATTTAGCTGTTATGCTGTCGCCTTTGTTGTTATACATGGCGTCGCTGTCATTCAGGGCGGAAGCCAGTATTTTTCCATAGTCTCCCTTGACACTAACGCTGGCGCTATCCACCTTTACATCGGCCCCGGCTGATTGATATAGTTTGGCCCAATTTACTGCTTCGTCATTGCCTTTTGCCTTTAAAGTTACATTTATGGTTTTGCCGTTTTCTTTGGTGGCCTTTTTCATTTGATCACCGATGAAATAAGCCGAGCCTTTGGACAGTGAGTTAAACATGTCGTCCGCGAATTCCAGTCCATTTCTGCCATTTCCGAAATTGGGTGACATCATCCCTGCATAAACCAGGCAGAAGCTTATTAATAAAGCCAGCCCTATGAAAAAGGTTTTTTTGTTTCTAATCATTGGGTGACACCCCCTTTAGAATATAGCTGCTGTTCCGCAGATTCGGCCCTGAGCCTTGGTACGTTGCGGATGAAGGTAATGATAATCCACAGTGCGAAGAAGGATACCAGCGCGAAGAATATTACCACACCGATATTGGCTATGATCTTTCCTGTGGCAGGTGCTAACTGGATGTATCCCATTTGGCCCATTTTTTCCGGCAGGGCAAACAGCCTGTTGGTGAAGCCCGCAAGAATCGCTAGGGCGTAGAAGGCTCTAATTTGGATACCGGGAACCACTTTGGTGGTTATGGCGCCCAACTGGATTCCTGCCAGCGAGCCAATCAACATGCCCATGGCCAGGGTGTAGAACACGTAGCCGTAAACAGCGTACTGGGAAATGGAGCCGTAGCCGGCTGTGAAGATAATCTGGAGAATATCTGTTCCCACTGTGGTAAAGGAGGATACTCCCAGGCCATATACAAACATGGGGAAGGTCAGGAATCCACCGCCAACTCCCAGAATCGCCGCGGTAAATCCTACCACTGTGCCGCACACAGCTACGAATACACCGGATATTTTCCTTCCATCGGGTGTAATTTCCTCGTCAAAGGTAATCATCGGGGGAAGGTTGACTGATTGCAGTTTTACCGCCAGTGCTGTAAGATCCGAAGGGCCGCCATGGGCGTCCCCAGACGCATGGGCATCCTTTCTGCTTTTGAGATAATCAGCCATGGCGTAGATCCCAAGGAACCCAAGCATTACCACATAAATTGCGCTGATTACAAAATCGCTTAACACCGGGTTATAGTTGAACAGTGCCCTGTTTATCACGCCGCCCCCGGTAACCCCCAGTCCGGAGCCCACCAGGAAGGCGATGGCCAAACCTACGTGCACGTTACCCAATTTTTTGTGAATTGTGGTGCCCATAATTGCTTTGGCAAAAATGTGAAACATGTCTGTACCTACGGCCAGTATGCCCTTAACGCCAAGGCTCATGAGGGCAGGTGTGATGACAAAGCCGCCGCCAGCTCCAATACATCCTGTAATCAGCCCTGCAATAACGCCAACAGCTATGGAGCCGTAGAACGTGACTGGCGAGAAGAAGGAAGGCCCGTAGGCTGATTTCCCGCCGATAAATCCGGGCAGGGCGGATGCCGCGTGGGCCATGGCCGGAATCAGTATAGGTAGTGCCAATAACAGTAGAATAAGCATCTTCTTACGGTTTTTTATGATGGACAGGGAAGTCTCTATTTCCCATCTGGCGTGCGCCCTTGATGCATACATCAGGGCTTCGTAGTATTTTCTCATTTTTTCCTACCCCCTGTTTTTCTATATGCGATAACCCTTTATAGAATAAGTCCCTTGGCAAACCAAAGCATTCGGTTTAAATTAATTGCCCTTGGCACTGTTTAAAACCCAGCCATCATTTTTACCAGCTTCGATGAATTTGTTCAATGCATAAACCTGGGTCTCATCGGTAGCCACAAGATTTGATATTTCATGGAATATTTCCTGGCTCCGGATCATTCCGACGGTACGCCCATCTTCTTCCACCGGCAGGATGTTCACAGTGTGTCTTGTAATACCATAAACTGCTTTGATTAGCGGGTCATCCGCTTCAACCGTATATTGCACCGGGTGTAATATATCTTGCGCAGTTTTGTTGTCTAATGCTTCCCGGGTTCGCTCGGTGAAAAGTCCCTCCCAGAATACGGGAATTTGCCATTCGCTGCCCACGGTCCATCCCCGATATCCATTCCCCTTTAAAAACTGAGGCTCGATAGCTTCCAATAAATCGCTGATTCTAATTAAACCAGTAAGTGAATTATTATCATAAACCAGTAAGGTGGTCTGGTCCGTGCCCGTCGCTCCTGCGGAACCAATAGCTTTATTGAAGATGGTTACGATTTTTTCAAAGCTGTCGGAGGGTGTTACTGTAAGAAAGTTTTCAAGGGAAATCATAATGTCTTTAATTTTTTTCTCGCTCATAAATTTTAGCCTCCTTTAAATTTTTTTAAATTGTCTGTGATATAATTGAATTTGTTTGGCGTTTCGATTTTATATCACCCCCTGAAGTCATTAATGTGAAATAGGTAACTAACTTATTGTTTGGATTGTTTAAATTCTAGAAACCCTCTAGTTAAGCCGCCTTTTCCCTGTTGTCACTACATTTTGACACGTCTGTTGCCGCTTTATTCCCACCCCCCGGAGCCCCGTTTTTAGAAGGGTTGATACCATTTTGGCAGGTTCGTTTGACCGGTTTTCTGTCACTACGGATTGTGAATAAAGGTACAAGTCTTGGCAAAAAATAAAAAACTCTTTTTTTATCTGGCTTTGCAAGCCTGGTCGGAGTTTTTTTGTACTTAATTTCTGTCCAATAATTTCCCCCTGTTTTTGTATCTTGTTTGTACATTTTTTTTGTCTTTGATAGCCAGCCCTTGAGGCAACTATTATGTGTAATAATTCACTATCTTTATGATCATTTTTTTGCTATTTTTATTATAACTGATCCATATTGAATGTGCAATATTTCACTATGAATATTTTTATATTAAAAATATTCTGACATATCGGAGATCGGAAAAAATTCAAGGGCTTCCTATTTTCCACACAACGTAAAAACCTTTTGGCAATAAAAGCCTTTGCGGCATGAAGTTGACATCATTTTGGCAAAGCGATATATTTCTTCTAGGCATTATATAACATACTGCGCGATAGTAAACCAACCGTGCTTTGTTAAATGCGGTCAACTGGTAAATGTTCGTTATAGTCTGATTTTTGGAGGAATTGTAATGGCCAAGGGCGAATTAAGAAAGGATGTTTTAAAACAAAGAGCAGCCATGTTACTTGCTCAGGTTGAGGAAAAAAGCGCCACAATTATAAAAAGGATCGTCTGTCTTGAAGAATATATTGAGGCCAGGACAATAATGGCTTATGTGGATTTCCGCAACGAGGTGCGGACCGGTGCCCTGATTGAGCACTGCCTTGGCAGTAGCAAGCGGGTGGCCGTTCCCATCACCGATATTACCAATAAACTTTTGACTCCCTCGGAAATATTGCACTACCCGGAGGACTTGGCTCCCGGAGCCTGGGGCATATTAGAGCCTGCTCCCGGCTGTATCAGGCCTGTGGATCCCCGGGAACTGGATATGGTGATCATTCCGGGGGTGGCCTTTGACCTTAACGGGGACCGGCTGGGTTATGGAGGAGGTTTTTATGACCGGTTTTTGCCCCGGACCAGGCCGGGTACGGTTTTTGTTGCCTTAGCTTTTGAAATGCAAATAAAGGAAAACGTTTTTCCGGGGCCTCATGACTGCCCGATGCACATATTGGTTACCGAGGAAAGGGTAATAAAGTTTAGTTGATTAATTTTTGATGGTTCGGGTGGGGAACGCTCTCAATATTTTCCGGCTGTTCGGGGGTGGACTGCCGGGAGAAACTCGCCGGGGCCTTCAATGGGTATTTATAATAAAGGGGAGAGAACTGAGAGGAGGGTTTAATTTGTCTTGCCAATGCGGACACAATGATGATGCTGCCAAGCAGGAGGCGCTGCAAAAAGCGCTGGACAAGTACAAAATAGTGAAAGGCGGTCTGATACCTCTCTTGCAGGAAGCCCAGGAGATATACGGGTACCTGCCCAAAGAGGTCATGCAGCAGATTTCCAGGGGGATGGGCATTCCGTTCAGCAAAACTTTCGGCGTGGTAACTTTTTATGCCCAGTTTCACTTAAAGCCACGGGGGCGCAATATTATTCGCGTCTGCCAGGGCACGGCCTGCCACGTAAGGGGGGCGTCCAAAGTGTTTGACGGGGTGTCTAAAAAACTGGGCGTTGGTAAAAACGGAACCACTGGTGACCTGCGTTATACACTGGAGACTGTAGCCTGCCTGGGTGCCTGCGGACTGGCCCCGGTAATGATGGTTAATGATGATACACACGGCCGCCTTACCCCGGACAAGGCCGTAAGCACGCTGGAAAAGTACGAATAGGAAGGAGGCCGTGAGAAATGGAAAACCTTATAGATAAATGTTGCGACAAATGTACACACGCACCGGCTACTCCCTGTAAAGATTATATCAAGTGCCGTAAAGAGGGTCCCATTTGCCACCAGGATGAAACCTGCAAACAGAAAAGACAGGATTTCCTGGCTGCTATTAATCTTTCCGAGGGTAGCGCAAATCTACAGGTGCTGATTTGCGCCGGTACCGGCTGCGCCTCTTCAGGGTCCGGCAAACTGGTTAAAAAACTGGAAGACGAACTGGCAGCCAATGGGCTGGCTGATCAAGTGCAAATAAAAATCACCGGTTGTCACGGTTTTTGCGAGCAGGGCCCGCTGATGATCGTGGAGCCCAGGAAAACATTTTATACCAGGGTGGAAGAGGAAGACGTGGCCGAAATTGTGTCCAGCGATCTGGTCAAGGGCGAAGTGGTGGAGCGGCTGCTGTTCAAAGATCCCAACACCGGGGAAGCTGCCAAAACCTACGAAACGGTACCCTTTTATGCCCGCCAGAAGCGTCTGGTGCTGCATAACTGCGGCCATATCAACCCGGAGGCTTTATCCGACTATATCGTCAAAGACGGCTATGCAGGATTTTCCAGAGCCTTGTTTGAGCTGACGCCTGACCAGGTGGTTGATGAGGTAAAAACATCAGGCCTGCGGGGCAGGGGCGGCGGTGGTTTTCCCACCGGTATGAAATGGGGTTTTGTACGCCAGGCCCAGGGTGACAAAAAATACGTGGTATGCAACGCTGACGAAGGTGATCCCGGCGCGTTTATGGACCGCAGCGTGCTGGAGGGAGATCCCCACGCGGTGCTGGAGGGTATGATGACCTGCGGTTACGCCGTGGGTGCGGACGAGGGTTATATTTACGTGCGGGCCGAGTATCCTCTGGCCATTCAGCGTTTGAAGATAGCCATCGCTCAGGCCGAGGAATGCGGCATAATAGGCGATAATATAATGAATTCCGGTTTCAATTTCCACCTTAAGATTAAAGCTGGCGCCGGCGCCTTTGTGTGTGGCGAGGAAACTGCTCTGCTCACCTCCATTGAGGGCAACCGGGGCATGCCCAGGGTAAGGCCTCCCTTCCCGGCGAACAGCGGTCTGTGGGCCAAACCAACCTGTCTGAACAACGTTGAAACCTTTGCCAATGTGCCGCAAATTTTGCGCAACGGCGGCTCCTGGTATGCCTCCATGGGCACCGAAAAGAGCAAGGGTACCAAAATTTTCGCCCTCACCGGCAAAGTAAACAATACCGGTTTGGTGGAAGTTCCCATGGGAATAAGTATGAGGGAAATCATATTTGACATCGGCGGCGGTATCCAGGGCGGCAAAAAGTTCAAGGCCGTGCAAATAGGCGGACCCTCCGGCGGTTGTCTGCCAGATGAGCTTTTGGACCGGCCAGTGGATTACGATTCCCTTATCTCGGTGGGGGCCATGATGGGTTCCGGTGGCCTGGTGGTTATGGACGAAACCACCTGCATGGTGGATGTGGCCAGATTCTTCCTGACCTTTACCCAGTCCGAATCCTGCGGCAAGTGTACCCCCTGCCGGGAGGGCACCACCAGGATGCTGGAAATACTCACCCGTATTTGCAACGGGGAAGGCAAAATGGAAGATATTGATACCCTGGAAAGGCTGGGCCGGGTAGTTAAAAACACTGCCCTGTGCGGTCTGGGACAGACCTGCCCCAACCCCATACTGTCAACCCTGCGTTACTTTAAAGATGAATATATTGCCCATATTCAGGATAAACATTGCCCTGCGGGTAACTGTGCGGCATTGCTTACCTTCCGGATTGACCCGGAAAAATGCAAAGGCTGCGGCAAATGCCTCAAGAGCTGCCCGGCCGGGGCTATCACCGGTGAGAAAAAGATGCCCCACGTGATCGATGTGGCCAAGTGTATCAAATGCGGAAGCTGCCTGATGGGTTGCAAATTTGAAGCCATTCAAAAGGTTTAAGACTGGAGGTGTGTGTAAGTGGCGAATGTCACGCTAACCATAAACGGGGTTAAGGTAACCGTTCCCAAGGGAACTACCGTACTGGAGGCGGCTACCGGAGCAGGATTTTTCATTCCTATTTTCTGCCACACTCCGGAACTAACCGGCTTCGGGGCATGCCGGATTTGTGTGGTGGAGATACAGGGCATGCGCAACCTGCCTGCTTCCTGTGTTACCGAGGCCACCGAGGGAATGGTGGTGCAGACCGAATCCCCGGCGGTGGTGGAAGCCCGCAAAACAATACTGGAACTTATCCTGGCCAACCATCCCCAGGACTGCCTTACCTGCGAGAAGAACGGCAACTGTCTATTACAAGACTATGCTTTCCGCTATGGTGTAAAGGGACCCGGTTTCGAGGGGCAAAGGCACTCTTTCAGTATTGATGACAGTAACCCGTATATTATAAGGGATTTGAATAAATGTATTTTATGCGGCAGATGTGTGCGCACCTGTGCCCAGGTAAAAGACCGGGCGGTGATTGATTACGCCTTTCGGGGATTCGACACTAAGATTGCAGCCCCCATGGATACTCCCCTGGGTGAGTCGGACTGCGTTTACTGCGGTCGCTGCGTGGCGGTATGCCCGGTGGGAGCCCTTTCCTACAAGCGCCTGTCCGGTCAGGGCAGGGTCTGGGAGATGGAGAAAAAGCCCGTTACCTGCACTTTCTGTGACAGCGGCTGCGAGTTTGACCTTGTTTCCAAAAACGGCAAGGTTATCGGCGTAGCGGCGAAGGCCCCCGGCCCGGGCCGTCCCCTCTGCCTGAAAGGACGCCTGGGGCTGGAACTGCTGTACTGTGATCAGCCCCAGGCTCCGCAGTTGAAAAAGGACGGGGAGTTCACGGAGGTTCCCTGGGCGGAGGCCCTGGGTCTGGAAGGCGTGCTGGATAAAATTAAGAAGATGGAGAACAAACAGTAATCATCGGGCTAATAATGCCTGAGGTCACCCGGGATATTTTTCCGGCTTTGTTTTACCGGTTCTGGTGACACCAGGCGTCGTACACCCTTTTGAATACGGAAAGGAGGTTCTAGGTGGCTGAAGTAACTTTAACCATTAACGGCGGGCAGATTACAGTGCCTCAGGGCAGCACCATACTTAACGCGGCCCAAAAAATGGGCGTTTTTATACCCACCCTGTGCTACGACCCGGAGCTTACCATAGATGGCTCCTGCCGCATGTGCGTGGTGGAGGTAAAGGGCGCCAGGACTTTGATGATATCCTGCGCCACCGCCGCCACCGAGGGCATGGTGGTAGAGACTGAGTCGCCGGCGGTAATTGAAGCCAGGAAAACCATTCTGGAGCTGCTGCTGGCCAATCACCCCCTGGACTGCCTTACCTGCGGCAGGAACGGGGACTGCCGCCTGCAAGATTATGCCTACAGGTACGGAGTTAAAGAGGGCGGCTTCGCAGGGGCCATGCACCAGTATCCCATTGAAGACGACAATCCTTTTATTGTCAGGGATATGAATAAATGCATACTCTGCGGCAAATGCGTCCGGGCCTGCGCCCAAATTCAGGGCAAAAACGTGGTGGACTATACCTACCGGGGGTTCGACACCAAAATAGCTCCCGCCATGGATACTACCCTGGCCGGTTCCGACTGCGTTTTCTGCGGCAACTGCGTGGCGGTCTGCCCGGTGGGAGCGCTGCAGGAAAAGGTTTTGCGGTCCAAGGCACGTACCTGGGAAATCAACAAGGTGCGTACCACCTGCCCGTATTGCGGCACCGGTTGCAATTTTGATTTAAATGTTAAGGACGGCAAGGTGGTGGGGGTAACCTCCTGCGACGGGGATGTTAACGGTCGTGCCCTGTGCGTAAAGGGCCGCTTCGGCTATGGCTTTATCCACCATCCGGACCGGCTTAGCAAACCGCTGATTAAAAAGGACGGCCAGTTTGTGGAAGCCTCCTGGGAGGAAGCCCTTGCCCTGGTGGCGGAGAAACTTGGCGGTATAAGGGATAATAACGGTCCGGATGCGCTGGCGGTACTGAGTTCCGCCCGCTGTACCAACGAAGAAAACTATCTGCTTAGCAAATTAACCCGCGCGGTGTTCGGTACCAATAATATCGACCACTGCGCCCGTCTCTGACACGCTCCAACTGTCGCCGGTCTGGCGACTGCATTTGGAAGCGGGGCTATGACAAATCCCATACAGGACGTGGCCGGGGCCGACTTTATATTTGCTATTGGCACTAACACTACGGAATCACACCCCATTATCGGGCTGCAGGTGAAAAAGGCCGTCAGGGGAGGTTCCACCCTGGTGGTGGCGGACCCCCGGAAGACTGAAGTAGCCGAATTGGCGAAAGTTCATCTACAGATTAAATCTGGCTCCGACATTGCCCTGCTAAACGGCATGGCCAATGTGATTATAGCCGAGGATTTATACAACAAGGAGTTTGTGGCGGAAAGAACCGAGGATTTTGAGGCCTTTAAGGCAGCCGTAGAGAAATACACCCCTGAATATGTAGAGGGAATTACCGGCATTGCTGCTGCTAGCCTGAGGGAAGTTGCCCGGGGCTACGCCAGGGTGAAAAATGCTACCATTCTCTACACCATGGGTATCACCCAGCACATCTGCGGCACCCATAATGTGTTTGCGGTGGCCAACTTGTCCATGCTTTGCGGGCATATCGGCAAGCCCAACAGCGGGGTCAACCCCCTGCGGGGCCAGAACAATGTGCAGGGAGCCTGCGATATGGGCGCACTGCCGGCGGTGCTTACCGGTTATCAGGGTGTGGGGCTGGATGATGTCAGGGCCAGATTCGCCTCAGCCTGGGGATTGGAAAGCCTGCCGGCCAAACCCGGTATAACCGTGGGCGAAATGCTTGAGGGCGCCTCCCACGGCACCATTAAGGGCATGTATATTATGGGCGAAAATCCGGTGTTATCCGACCCGGATGCGAATCATGTCGTACATGCTCTGGATAAGCTCGACTTTTTAGTGGTGCAGGACATTTTCCTCACCGAAACTGCCCAGCTGGCAGACGTGGTGCTGCCGGCGGCCAGCTTTGCCGAAAAGGACGGCACCTTCTCCAATACCGAGCGGCGGGTGCAGAGGGTGCGCAAGGCCGTGGAGCCGGTGGGCGAGGCCAGGCCGGACTGGCAGATTTTATGCCAGGTTGCCACCGCCATGGGCTATCCCATGAATTATGCTTCTCCGGCTGACATAATGAAAGAAATAGCGTCCCTTACCCCGTCCTACGGCGGCATTTCCTACGAGCGGCTGGAGCAGGGGGGCATACAGTGGCCCTGCCCCAATCCGGAACATCCCGGCACGCCGGTATTGCATGTGGGTAAATTCTCCCGGGGTATGGGCAAATTCAACCCCGTTGAATACGTGGCGCCGGCGGAAATGCCGGACGAGCAGTACCCGCTGGTACTCAGCACCGGGCGGAGGCACTTCCATTACCATACCGGCACCATGACCATGCGCACCGGGGCACTGGAAGTGTATTACGGCACCGAATACCTGGAGATAAACTCCGCCGACGCCGCGAAGCTGGTAATTTGCGACGGGGATAAGGTGAAGGTTTCCTCCCGCCGGGGTAGTGTGGAGCTAAGCGCCCGGATTACCGATGTGGTACCCGAGGGGCTGGTGTTTACCTCCTTCCATTTCCCGGAGGTAGCCATCAACAGGCTTACCAACCCGGCCCGGGACAGCATTGCCAAAATACCGGAGTTTAAAGTCTGCGCCGTTAAGGTCGAGAAAACAGCATAAGATTACTTTTAAAACTGCCCCGGTAAATACCGGGGCAGTTTTTTAATAAAAATCAATGCGTATAATATTTAGAATGCTCACAAAAACAATCCCCCAACTTGCCATAAAATACTACGTCACAACTGCAACAATATCAAAAATATTGATAAGCATATTTTCTTATACAATACGACAAAAAATCACTCGAAAGGGTGATTTTTTTCATGCGGGACTACTATATTATGGTTTGTAAAACTAGGAGTGATATTTGTGAAATCATGTAAGACAAAAAAAAGCAGCCCCGCAAAGTTCCTTGCCTTTTTTTAATACTGCTGTTCACACTGCTTGCGGTAGCAGTCCTGGCGGCGCCAGCTCTGGCTGATGCGCCGCCTGCGGTAAATCTCAACCAGGAGTACAGTGGTGTTTTCAGCAAAGGTGGGGAGTTGGCGGATTACACCCTGGACATCCCGCAGGACGGCTTGGTCCAGTTGGACGCCTGGTTCGGCGGCTCAAACATGGATGTGCTTGTGGCTGTGACAGGCGCCGACAGCGGCCCGGCCTATGGAGAACACAAGTTTTTGTCGGGGACCGGCTTTTCTTCTGACAGCCGGCCATTCGACAACGGGTTTGGCGGCCCGCTGTCGGTGAAAGCCGGCCAGTATTATTACGGTAAAGTTTCCAACAGCGTGGTGTTTACCCTTGCTGCGGGGAGGTACCGGCTGACCGTGACTAACTGGGGCTGGGACGAGGGATATGACTACAAATTCAAGGTAAATTTCTGGCCGTCCCGCTGGCCCGCAGACAGCGAGTCCAACGATACGCCAGCCCTGGCACTGCCTGCTGCCTTCGGCGGATGGCAAAGCGGCCGCCTGGCCTATAACACTGAAAATGAAAGCGCCCGGGACAAAGTGGATTATTACACCTTTTCCCTGCAGTCGGACGTGGACCTGCAGGTGGAATACGGCGACGACGACTATCTGGGAGCCCGCTTTGCCGTCTGCGATCAGAGTGGCAATGCCATGAGAGGCGACGTTTACGACAGCGGGGGCAACATCCTTTCGCAGGGAGCGGAGTCCTTCGCCACACTCATAGCCGGCCAGCCGCCGTATATGTACGTACCGCCGGAAGGTTGCACTGATAACGTCAGGACGGCAAAGCTTACCTTAAAAACTGGCCGGTATTACGTGAAGGTTGAAGAAACGAGAAACCTGGGGGGCGCGTACCGTTTCCGCCTGGGTATGGCGCAACAACAGCCTGCGGCACCGCCTCCGGTGCAACAGCAACCCGTTACGCAGTACCCGGCGCAGCAACAGCCCGCGCAGCAGGTACGTACTGAAACACCAGCCTACACCGGCAGTGGCGGTATAAGCATAATGGTCAACAAATCTCTCATTCGCCCGGACGTGCCGCCGCAAATCATCAACGGACGCACCATGGTGCCGGTGCGTTTCGTGGCCCAGGCCCTGGACTGCCGGGTAGACTGGGACGAAGCTACCCAAACGGTGGTGATAACCTCGCCGGGGCATTACAAAGCTGTCCCGCCGCCCAACGGCACCGGGCAAATCCTCATCTTGGTCGACGGTAATTTGATTAACCCGGACGTGCCGCCGCAGCTTATCAACAACCGCACCATGGTGCCGGTGCGCTTCATCGCCGAGGCCATGGGAACCAGGGTGGACTGGGACGAGGCGACGCAAACCGTGAGTATCGATAGTGGCGCGGGAACGGCGCCGGAGTCCGGCACAGTAGTCCACCCGCCGCTGGTGGGACCCTACATCGACCAGAGCACCCAGGTTCTGTTGGAAAGGCGGACGGACGCCGGCGGGAGGGAAATCTTCGTACCCACGGACAGGTCGCAGGTGCCGGTAAAAGCCGGTGTCCCGGTAATTAACGCTTCCGTGCTTCTGGAGAACGCCTTGCACGGTCAAAATATCAAGGCCGTGCTGGAATACAACCACGGTGAGGCCAGTCTAACCACTGAAGATTTGATCATGCCGAAAAGCGGCTCCGGTTACATCGGTTTCAGCTTTACCCAATCTACCGCAGAGTGGCCTACGGGAGACTATGAAATAAAAATCTTCCTGGACGGCGTTTACAAGGCTTCCACGCCCTTTGACGTTGTGGAAGAGGACGGGACAAACGTCTACGGGGGCTAGCTTAAACAGGTGAAGGTTCAGGTAAAAAACCGCACCACGGGTGTATGCGCACGTTGGCCGCGCATTTGCCAGGCGTGGCAAGTAGATGAAAGGAGGTTTTGCATTTGAGGAGACTACTTTCTTTTTTCTGGGCGGAATGGTATACATGCCCAAGGCTTTAGAATCAGTTGATGTTGCTTTTGATGATATGGTTATAGAATGGTACAAGGTAGAGCCAGGGTTTAAAGCAACCGGAAAAACAATCGGTGAACTGAGCATACGCAAAAAAACAGGTGCGGCTATAATAGCAATAGTTAAACGCAGCCAGGCTAAAATAATAAATCCGGGACCTGAGCAGGAAATCAAAGAAGGAGCGACTCTTGTTGTTCTTGGCGGGAGAGAGCAAGTTAAAGCATGTAAAAAGCTGATCCAAAATGGGAGTATATAGTGTTTATGGGTGAACATCTTCTTTTTGAAGTTGGACTTGCTCTTGGAATTATTGCTGCGGCTGGATTATTGGCTTCCCGTTTACGTTTTTCTATCGTGCCGATATTAATTATAGCTGGTATGGCTGTCGGACCTCACGCGCCACACATTGGAATGTTTGATTTCCGTTTCATAGAAAGTGCCCCATTAATTAATTTCATGGGGCGTTTAGGTGTGCTCTTTTTACTATTTTATCTGGGGTTGGAGTTTTCTGTTGGCAGATTAATAAAAGCAGGGCGTTCTATATTCATTGGTGGAACTATATACATGGTAATCAATTTTACACTGGGAATAGCTTTTCCGTTATTGTGGGGATGGCCTCTGCGTGAAGTTCTGGTGGTACCCTTTAGGGATTTTTTTGGAGCACTATTTTTCTTTAGCTTTGGATTGAGTATTGATCCTCTTGCCCTCACCGGGGCTTTCTGGCCTGCTCTTGGTGCTGTTGGAATAACAATAGCAGGTAACTTTATTTCAGGTTTGTTGGCAGGCCGAAAATCCGGATATTCCCATAGGGCTTCCACCAATGTTGGACTAACAATCATATCCAGGGGCGAGTTTTCGATTATTTTGGCAAACCTGGCTAAAGCCGGAGGATTATTGCCGATACTGCAACCCTTTGCCGCTCTTTATGTTCTGATATTGGCAATCATAGGACCGTTGCTTACCAAGGAATCAAAATGGATTTACTCAAAAATGGCCCGTATATTTAAGTGGCCGCCGTTGAAAGATACGGATAAATTGAGGCAGCGTTCTTTGGCCCAATAATTGGGCTAGGTCATCCCCGCCAGGCGGTTCAGCAAAGAGTCCATCATACTGTTTAGCTCTTCGATATGTTTTAATCCTGCCGTGATTTCTTCCCGGGCCTGAATATAGCTGCCTTCGACTATTTCGTCGCCACAGTTCCGGATCAGTGCAGCAATGCTGCCGGCTGAACTTTCCAGGTGAAACTGCAGCCCGATGACCCTCTTTTCATATTCAAAGGCCTGGTTGGGGCAGGCCTTACTTGCCGCGGTTCGCACCGCCCCGGAAGGGATGTCGAAGGTGTCGCCGTGCCAGTGGAATGCAGTAAATTTTTCGGGCAGGTCATTAAAAACAGCGGTGTTTTTTGCCTCCGGGGTCAGGTAGACGGGATGCCAGCCTATTTCCCGGTGGGAATTGTTATAGACCCTGGCCCCCAGCACATCGGCAATGAGCTGCGCCCCCAGGCAGATGCCCAATACAGATTTTTTGGCCGCTATAGCTTTTTCGATATATCTTTTCTCTTTAGCCAGCCAGGGGTATTTATCCTCTTCATAAATATTCATGGGGCCGCCCATGACGACCAGCATGTCAAACTCCATATCCGCCACCGGGATTTCACCGGCAAAGAGTTTCGTTCCCGCCACTTCGTTCTCGTTTACCTTTATCCAGTTTTCTATATACGCAATACCCTCGAAGGGAACGTGCTGTAAATAATGAATTTTCAAATGCGGCACTCCTTTCGACTCTGCTGCCCTGCAGTAATATTTTATTATAAATCAACAGAAGCAGTAAACCGAAGTTGTTTTAAGGTTAAGATGCATTTGAACCTCCGGAGGTCAGCAGCGTTCCGGCCTGAAAAACCGTCTCCAGGGCTTCCGTATTACTGTTAATAACTCCTGTCTTATCCGTCAGGGGAAAGCAATAGCTGCTATCCCATTGAATATCAAGCATTTTAAAAAAATAACGGGCTGTCCTCAGTGCGCCGTCAAAAACCCCGGGTAAATTGGTGCCGGCTGCGGAGATGTAGATGCCCCGGCGGGGTGGACGCAGATGGCTGTCCTGAATAACCGGTTCCTTTAAAACATAGCGGGTGGCCCAGAACTGCTGGCTGCGGTCAACCAGGGCTTTGGCCTGGGCGTTCATGCCCATGGAGAAGATAGGGGCGGCCATGATGATGCGGTCGGCCTCCAGTATTTTGGTAAAAATATCAGCTGCGCCGTCCTTTACCACGCATTTGCCGTTTGTAAAGCACCCATCGCAGGCCCGGCATGGTGCAACACTGAAATCTACTAGCCTCACTACTTCCGTGGCGGCTCCGGCTGCTGCCGCACCTTCCATGACCTTTTCCAGCAATATGGAGGTGTTGCCGTTAAGCCTGGGGCTGCAGGCCAGCCCCAGGCACTTTATTCTACCATTATCCATAATTTATTTCCTATCCTGATAAAATGCCATACGTTTGCCCTGGCTCATGAGCTAAATATATTCTCTACCGGGTTTTAAATTCCTCCGTAAATAAAAACCAGGGGCATTAGTTGCCCCCGGGGTTTTATGCGAACGGATTAAGTTTGACAGGTTGGTGGGTGTTTTCACAACATTTCGCCGATATAATCCAGGATGTCCAGCGCCCGAATAATGCCTATAGCCTTCTTATCCTCAAATACAGGTATGATATTAACATTTTGTGTCATCATTAATTCTATAGCCCTGGTTACATCATCATCTCCCTGCAAAAAGGCTTTTACCAGGGGCCGTGCAGATTGCCCAACCTTGGTCACTGTATACTGCTCCAGCGGTGTCTTGTGGTAAAAGAAAGCCCAGGATAGGGTAAACAGTTCCGTGTTATCGTAAAGCATTCGGTTTCTTTTAATGGTGTTGAGGATATCCCGCACAGTTAATATGGCAACCAGTTGCTCTTCGTTACAGACTTTTTTGGTCCTGCTGAAAACCATCATTGAACGGTGTTCTTTTCCCTCTGCCAGAATGGACTTCATTTTTTTAATGGCGTCTTTTAGAGTGTCATCTTCATATACTACGGGGTATTCGGAGATGGGTAGCATTAGCTCACGGACTTTTTTTGTGTCTGGCATGACTTTGACACCTCCCGCTTTCTTTTTATTTTGCATAAATATATTCGTCCCCAGTTTGTATTTTCCTTCACAAATATAAAATATAATAAATATTTTTACCAGAATTACTTTTTTATAACCCTGCAGGATAATATACGGGGTACTCTGGTAAGTGATATTAACAAAACGGTTGTATTTTAAAACCCGTGCTGCTATAATATTTTCAATAGTGGGCGATTGGAGTCGCCCAGTAACATTGTCATTATTTTTCGCGACAAATACCACGAAGGTATTTTTCCGTATGAAGCGGATATATCTTTGTGGTTTTTATTTTTGTATCAATACTGTTTTTAATTGTGAAAAATTTTAGGGGGCTTGGTAACTTGCACATTCCTGACGGTTTTTTGGATGCTAAAATCTGGGTAACAGCTGCGGCCTTAAGTACGGGTGCCATAGGTTACAGTGTGTCCAAATCCAGGGAGGAACTGGATGAAAGGCAGGTTCCCAAACTGGGGATCATGGCTGCATTTATTTTCGCTGCCCAGATGGTGAATTTTCCGGTGGGCGTGGGTACTTGGGTACTTCCGGCCATCTTCTGGGAGCCGCCCTGGCTGCCATACTGCTGGGTTCCTGGAGCGCCTGCCTGATATTGTCCACGGTTTTGTTTATCCAGTGCCTGGCCTTTCAGGACGGCGGGCTGACAGCCCTGGGCGCCAATGTATTCAATATGGCGGTGGTGGGAGTATTGACGGCCTTTATTGTATATAAGATTTTTTCCGGCATTGCAAAGAGTAAGGCCGGAAGGAATATTTCTGTCTTCCTGGCATCCTGGGCCTCGGTTTTTGCCGCTTCAATGATGGCCACTCTTGAACTGAGTGTTTCCAACCAGATACATTTATCATTTGCTCAAATTTTTGTACCCATGGCCGGCTGGCATGCTGTCATTGGTATAGGGGAAGGGCTGATTACTGTAGTGGTGGTTAATTTTGTGGAAAGACTCGGCTTCGTAGATACAAGGAACAATATGCGAGCGGAGGTGAAGGAATGAAGGGTAAATATAAGGTATTGCTTTTGGCCCTTATCGTGGCAGCTTTGCTGTCTCCCTTTGCTTCATCCCACCCGGACGGACTGGAAAGGGTGGCGGAGGATAAAGGCTTTTTAGAGAAAAGTGAGGGTAAGCCTAACGTTACCTCGCCGATACCGGACTATATTTTCCCGGGTATCAAAAATGAATCCGTGGCCACTGCCGTTGCCGGTATTGCCGGTACTCTATTCACCTTCGGAGTGATGTACGGTGTGGCCAGGCTGGCGGGGAAAAAGAAGGCCGGAAATTCATAATCCTGCTGTTATTTGCACCGGTTGACAATGGTAAACTGTGCCAAACCAGCTCGTTCAGTACAAGACTCCCTGCGAGTAGGCAGGGAGTCTTGTTGGCGGTGTTATTTAGGGAAGCGCCAAACGATAATATTTTTCACGGCGGTATCCTCTTCTTTAGCGGTTTCCCAGGCGTTTTCATCTTCTGCTGTGATCTCGTCAGCCGGATCATCCGGCGGAGTTTCTTCCCGGGGCGCATCTGTTCCCGATGCCTGCTCTTCCATAAGCTCTTCGTTTTCTACCTGTGTTTCCTCAGGGAAGTCTTCTTCCGGGGGTTCCTCTTCCTGCACCGCTACCTCCTGTGTAACTTCTTTATCGGTTGCCTCTTCCTGGGCCGCTTCTTCCAGTGTTACTTCTACTTGTGTAATTACTTCTTGTGGCAGGCTCGCCATTAAGGCGTTGATTAACTCTTCCGGAACTGGGAAACCCTCTTCAGAAGCCGCTAAGATATCATCATTTCCGGTGGCAGCGCCCTCTTCTACAGGTGCCTGGGTATTTGCGGTTCCGTTAATTTCAGGGCTTGCTTCGGTCATATATTCGGGAGGGATTGTAGTTTCTGTTTCCCCTTGATAATTATCTTCGGGGCTGGTGGCGGTATCCAGCACGGCAGTCTCTTGAGCTTCTGCAGCGCTGTCACTGGCCTTCTCTTCTTCCGGTGCAGGTAAATTCTCGCTTATCTCTGTCGTGCTTAAATATTCTTCTGCGTCTGTTTCTTCCTTTTTTATTTCGTGAGCCAGGATACGGTACACCTTTCCTCTGGTCATAGTTGCCAGTTCATCAAGAATTGCATCTGTAATTGCGTCCGGGTGACCCCATACAAATAGATTCACTCTTTTTCTTCTGGCTATTTCCCGCCTGGTTGCCCCCGGTACGTCTCCGTTATCCGGCACCAGCAGCACCGGAAGTTGCAGGCCTTTCCAGCGGTCATCATCACTGTTCAGCGCGGAGAAAGATATGATCAGCAGGTCTGAAAAAGGATTTCTATAGAAGGCCCTCTCGGCTGCTCTCAAGTACATATCTTTTTCGCTGAGTATGCCCAAATTCTTCAACCCCTTCCCCGGGTATATATTTTTAATATTACTGTATGTTTAAATATGTCAGGCAGTTAATAAATGTATATTCTGCAAGTCAGCGGAATATTAAAGCCCGGCGGTGAGAAGCAGCTATTTCTGTAAAATAAATGGGCAGGTGGGATAAAATTGCTGAAAAGATTTAGTTGTAAAACTCTAAATATATACACTGGTGCTGCGGGTGCTGGAGTTTATGCGGGTTATAAATAAACAAAAGAGGTCCCGTATGTACTCCCGGGACCTCTTTTGTTTATTTGTTTCTCGCGTTTTTGAAAGTCTGGCAGCAGGTGTCGTCCATGTTGCCGGCAGGAGTGGCTTTGAGGTTGCTGAGCTGGGCGTTGGGCGGGAAGCCCCCCTCCTGGTCATTTTGAATCACTATGTTGTCAGCATTGCAGAGATTTCCGTTCTGCCAATAAGAACAGCTGTTTACTGTGCAATGTACATAGGGCATAAAAAATACCTCCTTAAATTATTATAATATTTTCAGAGGTATTTTTTCAAAAAAAATAAGTTTTATGTATTGAAAAATGTTTTTCCCGGGACTATGCTAAACAATCACAGCGTATTAGGGAATAACTATTATTCTCGTGGATAAGTCTGTTGCTACGGCCTGAGAAGGTCGGCCATACCTTCTCTGCAGCGATCAGTCTATTCATAATTATTCCAAATAGTAAAACCAACATGAAATATGGTTGGTTTTTTTGTGTCCTTTACCAAATAAACTATGCTTTATATGGAATAATATAATTGACATATGTTCATATAATAGTTATAATTTTAATGAAAATATGCATATAACATTGTTTTTAAATAGGGGACATTCCTTCCCGATTTTATTAAAAGGTAAGGAATTTATCCAGCCCAAGAAGGTGTGTCCCCTTACCTTAGAAAGGAGTGAGACCATGAAGGTTGCAATAAGTTCCCGGGGGCAGACTCTTGACTCAATGATGGAGCCGAGGTTTGGCCGATGCAGTTGGTTTGTGGTGGTGGACACAGGGAATGGGGAACACAACGCTTACAGCAATGAAATTAATTTATCCGCAGCACAGGGCGCGGGCATTCAGGCAGCACAAAATGTGACTCATTACGGTGTGGAAGCAGTAATTACCGGCCAATGCGGGCCAAAAGCATATAAAACACTAAAAGTCGCCGGAATAAAAATATTTAGCGGGGCGGATGGTACAGTGTCGGAGGCTCTGGAAAAATTAAATGGCGGATTACTGGAAGAGGCCGGGGAGGCAGATGTGGAAGGTCATTGGATGTAAATACACTAAACATAGCCATTGCCAGTGGTAAGGGAGGAACGGGCAAAACCATCGTTTCTACCAACCTGGCCATGGCTGCTGCCGAGGTAAATTATAATGTTTTTAATACAATAGAAAGGAAGATCAAAAATGAAAATTGCCATGCCGGTTGTAGGAGGACAACTTTGTACACATTTCGGGCACTGTGAAAGCTTTCAGTTTTTTGATGTAGACCCCGGCACCAAAGAGGTTAAAAAAATGGAAACAATGACCGCTCCGCCTCATGAACCGGGCTTACTTCCCAAAATTTTAGGCGAACAGGGAGTCAGCGTAGTAATAGCCGGAGGTATGGGCGCGCGTGCGCAGGACCTTTTCAACCAGAGGGGAATAAAGGTCATTGTGGGCGCAAGCCCTTCTGCCGGCAGTCCTGAAGAGATCGTCGAGACTTATATTTCCGGGTCTTTGAGTACCGGGGCAAATCCATGCGATCATTAAAAAAGTACTGAAAAAATTTAAAAAAGATAAGGCATGTCTTTTAGGATGCCTTATCTTTTTTTGTTTATTGTTGACATAGGCTCATAACATGTGGTAAGGTAGTTATGGGTATATATTCATAATGATTCATTATATTATTGGATAATAAATGACAGCTTAAGAATATGAGGAGTGATTAAATCAGTTGCCCAGACCGCCAAAAACTCGCCGAGTTGGTTTAATACCGTCAATAACATATTTTAACCCTACCGGAGCTAGCGCGTTGGAGGCAGATGTAATCAGGCTTGGGCTAGATGAGTGGGAAGCCTTAAGGCTAAAGGATTATATGGGGCTGGATCAGAATGATTGCGCCCGCTATATGAATCTGACCCAAAGCACTTTTCAGAGGATTTTAACCTCGGCAAGGCTTAAACTTACCAGTGTTGTGGTGGAAGGAAAGCCCCTTCGTATTGAGGGCGGCAACTATGAGGTTATCAATCGCTGGTCATGCAGGCTGTGCGGTTATGAATGGGAAGATTTTGGCGAGCCCGACGAAAAAATAACTCATTGTCCGTCATGTGGATTGGAAGGGGTAGAAAAGGAGGTTTACGGCTCTGGCTGGGGCCAGCCGGGATGTCAGGGACATGGCAGGGGAAGGAGAAGGCGCAGGGGCAGGTAACTTGACTTGTACACGAGTTTGGGGAAGTTCCTTCGTGAAAATGTTGAAAAGGGAAGGGGGGTGTTGTGATGCCACGTTTTGACGGAACAGGTCCAGCCGGTTCAGGTAAAATGACCGGCCGCGGAATGGGTAAATGTATGGGGGTAAATGGTATGCCGGGTGACAGGGAGAATACTGGCCAGGGGTTTGTGCGCAGGATAGGGCAATCTCTAAGGCTTGGCTTGGGCGCATGTACGGGTAGAGGGCCGGGCAGACGCCAGGGAGGCGCTGGAGCAAACGGTAAATAAAGGGTGAAGTTATTGAGCTATTCAGGTTTAGTATTAATTGGGGACATTCCTTCTCGAAATTGTCAAGAAGTAAACTATTAAGGCAAAATCAGAAGGTGTGTCCCCTTACCTTTTATTTAATTTGGAGGTGTTTTATATGCCAAGAGGAGACAGAACGGGTCCCTTTGGTTACGGCCCGCGTACGGGCAGAGCGGCAGGTTTTTGTGCAGGATATGGAGCTCCGGGCTATATGGCGGCGGGACCAGGGGCCGGTTGGCAAAGGGGACAGGGATTCGGACGCAGAAGGTGTTACAGTGGCTTTGGCTGGAACCAGGCATATAATCTTCCGCAAACACCGGCGCCTGGCTACCAAAAGGGCAATTACCAGCCCGATATTGATAATGAGAAATTGTCTCTGATTAATGAAGCCAGGGCCTTGAAAGAGCAGTTGTTAATGCTGGAAAAGAGGATTAAAGACCTGGAGGGTGAGGAAAAAAACAAGGATGAATTGAAATTCAAAAACGAAGGTAATGACTGATAGCCGATACATTTCAGGGCCGTTTAGTATACGGCCCCCAGATTAATGACAAACCCCCTGAAATTTAGTGGTTTCAGGGGGTTTTACTCCGTAAAATGGAATGGTATAATATGAAATGAACATATGTCAAATATGACCATGGTAGTCAGGATCTAGGGAGGCGTACTACATATGAATGATGAACAAATTAACAATGCTAGTATTGCATACAGTGAAAAAGCTCTTGAGCATTTCGCTAACCCAAGAAATGTAGGCATTGTAAAAAACTTTAATGGACGGGGTAAAATTTGTGAGGTTGAATGTGGTGACGTTTGTGAGATTACTATTTTAGTAGAGGATGAGTTAATAAAAGATATTAAATTTAGAGTTTATGGTTGTGCAGGAGCTGTGGCAACTTCCAGTGCTGTTACTGAGCTGGTCAGGGGAAAATTATGCGCTGAAGCCCTTAAGTTAACAGATGATGAGGTAGTGGAATTTTTATGTGGCCTGCCAGAACAAAAAAAACACTGTTCTTTACTTGGAATCCGAGCTTTAAAACAGGCAATATATGATTACCGGCTATATAAGCAGTTGCTAGAGGCTGGCCAGGTTGCAAATCGTGATGAATACGAAAAAATACGGAAAGAATTATCTCAGCAGTTTGTAAATGAGTTCTAGTTTTATAAGACTGGATGAAGAGGTTAAGGAGCGAATGTTTTCTTTTGACGAAGACCCGGAACTGTTGGACATGATTTCCGGAGTAGGCTTCGGGTTAGGATTGATCTTCCAACTATGTGATTATAAGTACCTCTATTCAATTATACTACATTAAACGGCAAGAATATTTATTATAGATATTACAGCAGGATAATAATTCTTCCCGGCGAAACATCTGTAATTACTGGAAATCAACAGTTGTTTTGCAGCTGAGGACATTTACAGCTGCTGCAGCCTGGTCATTAATAACGGGGGTGAAACGTTGTGAAAACGGAAAAAATGATTATAGAGGCGGTCCAGGCGGCTGCCAGGGAAGGCAGGCTGACGTGTACCCAGGCCAGGAAGCTGGCCGATGAACTGGGTGTTTCTCCCGCCAGGGTGGGGGCAGCCTGTGATCAGTTGAAGATAAAAATAAAAGCCTGCGAGTTGGGCTGTTTCTAAGGAATTGTGGGGGAAATGAATGGCTGAATTGTTTAAAGCCGTGACTGTGGATGATGCCCGGGAAATGCTGGCCCGGCATTTGAACGTGTGTGGCGTGAAAAAGCAAGTCTCCATTACGGAAACCCTGGGCAGGAGGATTGCCGCGGATGTATCGGCACCGGAGGATGTGCCGGGGTTTGATCGATCCACCATGGACGGTTTCGCGGTGCTGGCCCGGGATACCTTCGGTGCCTCGGAGGGTCTGCCCGCCTATCTGGACGTGGAGGGAGAAATTTTTATGGGCCGGGAAGTAGCCGGGCCCATCGCCCTTGGACGGATCTGGCGCATACCCACGGGGGGGATGCTGCCTTCGGGGGCGGATGCGGTGGTTATGGTGGAGCATACCGAAGAACTGGATGATAGGACCATCGGCGTGACCAGGCCGGTGGCGCCCGGAGAAAACATTGTGCGCCGGGGAGAGGATGTAGCGGCTGGAGGTATGGTACTGAGCAACGGTCAAATCATCCGGCCCCAGGACATGGGACTGTTGGCGGCGGTGGGGGTGCATACCCTGGAGGTTGAGGAGCCTTTCAGGGTGACCATAATTTCCACCGGTGACGAGGTGGTGGCGCCGGATCAGACGCCCGGCCCGGGCCAGGTGAGGGATATAAACTCTTACGCCCTGTATGGGCTGACCAGGCAGTGCGGGGCTTCTCCGGTGCTGGCAGGTGTGGTCAGGGATGATTTTACTGCCTTGAAAGAGGCCATGGAAAAGGCTATAGCATCTTCCGAGATGGTTTTGCTTTCCGGTGGCAGTTCGGTGGGCACCAGGGATGTGTCCCTACAGGTAATTGAGTCCATGGGCGAGCCGGGGGTGCTGTTTCATGGCATATCCATAAAACCAGGCAAGCCTACCATTGGTGCGGTGTTGGGTGGTAAGCCTGTTTTCGGCCTGCCCGGCCACCCGGTTTCCGCCATGGTGGTCTTTGCGCTGTTGGTGGAGCCGTTACTCAGGGTGGGGAGGTACCCGTCCAGCGATGTGGAGAGACGCCTGGAGTTTCCGCTGCGGGCCAGAATAAACAGAAATATTCGCTCTGCAGCCGGGAGGGATGATTATATACGGATAACTCTGAAAGAGTTGGCAGGTGAGCTAATCGCCGAACCGGTGCTGGGGAAATCAGGGCTTATTTCCACCATGGTCAAGGCCGGTGGGCTGGCACATATTCCCACCGGAATGGAAGGCGTCGAAGCCGGGGAATATGTATGGGTTAAACCCTTCTAATTCAACACGCAAGGAGTGACCCCTCAATGAAAAGGGATGTATATTTATCTGACCGGCCCCTGGAGGAGGCCCAAACCGGTTATATGGAATTGCTGCAGCGGGCCGGGGCAATGAATCCGGGCAGGCCGGAGCTGGTGGAGGTGGAGAAGGCCTCCGGCAGGATAACTGCTGCGCCTGTGTACGCCAGGGTTTCCTCTCCCCATTATAACGCTTCAGCCATGGACGGAGTGGCCGTCAGATCTATGGACACATTTGGCGCTTCAGAAACCTCCCCTAAAAAATTAACCTTGGGTGAGTTTGTACACATGGTGGATACCGGCGACCCCCTGCCTCCGGGCTGTGATGCAGTGATTATGATCGAGGATATACATTTTGTGGCCGAAGAAGAATTTGAAATAATTGCCGCCGCCTCTCCCTGGCAGCATATCAGGGTTATCGGTGAGGATGTGGTGGCCACGGAAATGATCCTGCCCGGCAATCACAGGCTGCGCCCGGTGGACCTGGGAGGCATACTGGCGGGCGGAGTAACGGAAATATATGTTTATCCCCGGCCCAGGGTGGCCCTGTTGCCCACCGGCAGCGAGCTGGTGCAGCCAGGCGCCGGGCTTAAGGAAGGCGATATCATTGAGTATAACACCAGGGTATTCGGGGCGCTGGTGGAGGAATGGGGAGGTATGCCCATTCGCTATGAAATAACCGTGGACGACTACAATCTGCTCAGGGAACGGCTGAAAAGCGCCCTGGCCGGGGCGGATGTTGTGTTGATCAACGCCGGTTCCTCCGCCGGCCGGGAGGACTATACCGCTGCACTGATCGCCGAAATGGGCGAGGTATATACCCACGGTGTGGCCATAAAGCCCGGCAAGCCGGTAATTCTCGGATTGGTGGACGGAAAACCGGTGGTGGGTGTGCCGGGTTACCCGGTTTCAGCTGTGTTGGGAATGGATCTGTTCGTACGGCCAGTAGTATACAGAAAGCTTGGCTCGGTTCCGCCGGTCCGGCCCAGGGTGGACTGTTTCATGTCCCGCAAAATTGTATCGCCCATGGGGGTTGAGGAATTTGTCCGGGTGAAGTTGGGGCGGGTGGGGGAAAAGATCATAGCCACGCCCATATCCCGGGGAGCGGGAGTGATCATGTCCATGATCCGGGCGGATGGGATGCTGAGGGTTCCCAGGCTGTCCGAAGGGTATAACGCCGGTGCTACGGCACCGGTGGAATTAATGAGATCCATTGAAGAGATACGTGAAACCACTGTCGTTATCGGCAGTCATGACATTGCCCTGGACGTGCTGGCCAATTATTTGCGTAAAATACATCCAGAGGCCAGCCTCTCTTCCGCCCATGTGGGTAGCCTGGGCGGTTTGTCTGCCCTTAAGCGGGGAGAGGCCCACTGTGCCGGCACCCACCTGCTGGACGAGGAGACGGGGGATTACAACGTTTCCTACATAAAAAGATTGTTACCTGACCGGGGGATAGTGCTTTTGAACCTGGTTTACCGGGAGCAGGGCTTAATCGTGGCTGAAGGAAATCCCAAAGGTATAACTGGCGTGGGGGATTTGGCCAGGCCGGATATGAGCTATATCAACCGCCAGCGGGGGGCCGGCACCAGAATACTGCTGGACTTCAAATTAAAAGAAGCGGGTATCGTACCCTCAATCATTAATGGCTATCAGCGGGAGGAGTATACCCACATGGCGGTGGCTGCGGCTGTGGCCAGCGGTTCAGCGGACGCAGGCATGGGCATCCGGGCCGCGGCGAAGGCCCTGGGGCTGGATTTCGTTAGTGTGGTGGAGGAGCGCTACGACCTTTGTATTCCCCGGGAGTACTGGGATACGCCATATGTCACCAGGCTGTTGGAGGTGTTGAAAATGCCGGAATTCCGGGAAGAGGTGCTCTCCCTGGGCGGTTACGATCTCCGGGACTGCAGCAAAATAATGTGGGAAAGCTGAACAGATGAAAGGGGACACACCTCAGAAGGAGGAGCCTTATGTACAGGGTTGCGGTGGTTACTGCCAGCGACAAAGGCGCCAGGGGCGAGAGAATTGACCAAAGCGCAGGTGTGATTAAAGATATGCTGGCTGGAATTAATTTTGATGTGGTGGCATATAAAATTATTCCGGATGACCTGGATACCATCAGCCAAACATTGATTGATCTGGCCGACCACGGTGTGGTGGAACTGGTGCTGACCACCGGTGGAACGGGTTTCTCCCCCCGGGATAACACCCCGGAGGCCACCCTGGCCGTGGTGGAGAGGACGGTGCCGGGCATACCTGAGGCCATGAGGCTGGAAAGTTTGAAAAAGACTTCCAGGGCCATGCTCAGCCGGGCTGTAGCCGGCATCAGGCACAAAACATTGATTATTAACATGCCAGGCAGCCCTAAGGCGGTACGTGAATGCCTGGAGGTAATCATGCCCGTCCTGCCCCATGCCCTGGAAATATTGACGGGCAGGGGAGGGGAATGTGGAAACATATAACAATTCCGGTAATTTTACGGCAGCTGCAGAAAAAAATAGTATAAAAATTTTCCCCCTGGAGAAAATATTGTTAGAAGATGAATATTGTAGAATGATGCCAGCATGATATAGAAGGAGAAATTAAAAGATAAACATCCCTCATTTATAAAAACGGTCCAAAACGGGTTATTTTTTCATGTGTAGATGTTTGCTTTTGATTTTACCGTTCTATATTATATTATTTGAGTGTTAGCACTCGCCATGAATGAGTGCTAACAAGAAAGTTAATAATAATAATAAATACTAAAAGGAGGGTCCCTTGTGATTAGACCATTAGGCGAGCGGGTAGTTGTTAAGCCTCTGCCCAGTGAAGAAGTTACCAAAAGCGGTATCGTATTACCGGACACCGCCAAAGAAAAGCCCCAGGAGGGCGAAGTTGTGGCCGTAGGATCCGGTCGTTTGCTGGACAACGGCTCCAAGGTTGCCATTGATTTGAAAGTTGGCGACAAAGTGCTTTTTTCCAAGTATGCCGGCAATGAAGTTAAAATTAACGAAGTGGAATATCTTATTCTGCGTGAAGCCGACGTCCTGGGCGTAATTGAGTAAAGAATATTCTGGTTAAACCCTACATATAAGGAGGTAAATAAAATTGGCTGGTAAAGAGATTATTTTTCGCGAAGATGCCCGGCGCGCCCTGGAAAGAGGCGTAAACGCCCTGGCCGAAGCCGTTAAAGTAACCCTTGGCCCCAAGGGTCGCAATGTTGTGCTGGAGAAAAAATTCGGTTCACCGATGATTACTAATGACGGTGTGACCATCGCCAGGGAAATTGAACTGACCGACCCATTTGAAAACATGGGCGCCCAACTGGTCAAAGAAGTGGCAACTAAAACCAACGACGTGGCCGGAGATGGTACCACCACTGCCACCGTGCTGGCCCAGGCCATTGTGCGGGAAGGCCTGAAAAACGTTGCTGCCGGCGCCAACCCCATGATTATCAAAAAGGGTATTGAAAAAGCCGTGGAGAAGGCAGTGGACGCCATCAAGGGCGCGGCCAAGAATGTGGAGAGCAAAGCCGCCATATCCCAGGTAGCTTCCATTTCCGCCAACGATGCTTCCATTGGCGACCTTATCGCGGATGCCATGGAAAAAGTGGGTAAAGACGGCGTAATCACCGTAGAGGAATCCAAGGGTATCGGAACTACCCTGGAAGTAGTGGAAGGCATGAACTTTGACCGGGGTTACGTTTCAGCGTACATGGTCACCGACACTGACAAAATGGAGGCTACTCTCAGCGATCCATTCATACTTATCACTGATAAAAAAGTGTCTTCCGTGGCCGATCTGCTGCCTGTGCTGGAGAAGGTTGTGCAGTCCGGCAAACCTTTGCTGATTATTGCCGAGGATGTTGAAGGGGAAGCTCTGGCCACCCTGGTATTGAACAAACTGCGCGGTACCTTCCAGTGCGTGGCGGTTAAAGCCCCCGGCTTCGGTGACCGCCGCAAGGCCATGCTGGAGGATATCTCCATTCTTACCGGTGGTACTGTGATTACTGAAGAACTGGGACTAAAACTGGACAAAGCTACTCTGGATATGCTGGGAACAGCTTCCAAAGTGCGGGTAAGGAAAGAAGAAACCATCATCGTGGGTGGCGCTGGCACCCAGGACAAAATTACCGCCCGGGTTGGGCAAATTAAAAAGCAGATTGAAGATACCACTTCCGATTTTGACCGCGAAAAGCTGCAGGAGCGCCTGGCCAAACTGGCCGGCGGTGTAGCGGTGATTCAGGTGGGCGCGGCCACCGAGACCGAGCTGAAAGAGAAGAAGCTTCGCATTGAGGACGCCCTGAACGCCACCAGGGCCGCCGTGGAAGAAGGCATCGTATCAGGCGGCGGTGTGGCTTACGTGCAGGCCGTCAACTCCCTGGACGATGTCAAAGCTGACAACCCGGACGAAAAAACAGGGGTGGATATCATCCGCCGGGCATTGGAAGAGCCCCTGCGTCAGATTGCCAACAACGCTGGCATGGAAGGCTCCGTGGTGGTGGAAAAAGTTCGCAACGCCGAGTCCGGAGTGGGCTTTAATGCCCTGACAGGGGAATATTCCAACATGATTAACGCCGGTATCGTTGACCCGGCCAAAGTGACCCGCTCTGCATTGCAGAACGCAGCCAGTATTTCGGCCATGATTCTTACCACCGAAACCCTGGTCGCCGAGAAGCCTGAGAGGGATAAAGATCCCATGGGCGGCATGGGCGGCATGGGCGGCATGGGTGGCATGGGTGGTATGGGCGGCATGATGTAATAACAAAATAAAATCCTCCTATAGAAAGGCCCCTGCCACCGGCAGGGGCCTTTTACCATCAATCGTACTTTTATCGCAGAATGTTTAAGTGAGGAACATGTAAAGCCAAATAGTTCAGGTCACTAGAGTCAGCGGGCCAGGAAAAATAAGCCGAAAAGCATGGAGGATACGATCAGAATAATGGGATGTATAAATTCTTTTCGGTTCAGCATCAAGTAAAATGTATATTATGATTGCTCTCTTGACTCTCTTTTAAGGTCAGGGGACACACCTTCTTGATTGTCTAAATTCCTTACATATAATCAAATTCACGAAGGAATGTCCCCAACTTAAGTGGAATACTGAGATCGGGTTGCAGCTGGACAGGATATCTTAGCATTTGCATAATTTATAAAAAAAGAGGTTGAAGCATTGAAAATATCAGATACCATAACCGATTTGATAGGTATGACCCCCTTGCTCAGGCTGAATAGTTTTATCGGCAAGAGTCCTGCTACTGTGGTCGCCAAACTGGAATACTTCAATCCGGGCGGCAGCATTAAAGACAGGATTGCTATCAACCTGATACTCAGGGCTGAAGAGCAGGGAATGGTAAACAAAAACACGGTTGTGATTGAGTCTACCAGCGGCAACACCGGTATTGGCCTGGCCATGGTATGTGCTGCCAGGGGCTACCGGATAATACTTACCATGCCCGAAACTATGAGCGTGGAGAGAAGGACCTTGCTGAAGGCTTACGGAGCCGAGGTGGTACTGACCCCGGGGTCTGGCGGGATGAAAGGGGCTATTCAAAAAGCCGAAGAACTGGCCGGGAAATACCCCGGGGCTTTCATACCCGGGCAGTTTGTCAATCCTGCCAATCCGGAGATGCACTACCTTACCACGGGTCCGGAAATATGGAGGGATACCGGCGGAAAAGTCGATATTTTTGTAGCCGGGGTGGGAACTGGAGGGACAGTAACCGGTGTGGGGAAATTTTTGAAGGAGAAGAAGCCGGAAGTGAAAATAGTGGCTGTGGAGCCGGCCGCCTCACCGGTGCTGTCCGGCGGGGAACCCCACCCGCATCCCATCCAGGGTATAGGAGCCGGTTTTGTACCCACTATTTTAAAACGGGAGCTACTGGATGAAGTGGTAACAGTGGACGGCGCCGATGCCATGGATGCCGCCCGCAGACTGGCCCGGGAGGAGGGGCTGCTGGTGGGCATTTCTTCTGGAGCGGCGGCCTTTGCCGCCCTGCAGTTAGCTCGCAAGGATGAAAACAGGGGAAAAATGATTGTCGTGCTTTTGCCCGACAGCGGGGAAAGATACCTTTCCACGGAATTATTCAGCGTGTAACAATAAGAAGGTGGTAGTTATTTTAATACTGGAAAAGGGATGTGTTCAGACCAGTGCCGGGTATGCCGGCGCGGCATGGTCGGACAACGGCCTGGTGGTGTTGACCCTGCCCGAAGAAACACTGTCCCTTGCCTGCGAAAAGCTGGATTTAGAATTGCTGGAGGTTTCCTCCAGGTGGTCAGTCAACATTAGGGAGGCGGGGTCGAAAAGTGATTTTGCAGAAAAAATAAAAACCGAACTGGAGAGGTATTTTTCTGGAGAGCCCACCGTATTTACCTTGCCAGTGGATTTAAGTTTATACTCGCCCTTCAGAAAAAAAGCTCTTTCCGTGGTTAAAGATATACCCTGGGGTGAGGTGAGAAGCTACGGAGAGGTTGCCGCACTGGCGGGAAATCCCAGGGCAGCCAGGGCTGTGGGCGGGGCCATGGGCTCCAATAGAATATTACTGGTCATACCCTGTCACAGGGTAGTCAGTCATGACGGTTCGTTGGGAGGGTTCGGCGGCGGGCTGTCCGTGAAACGGAGATTGCTCAATATGGAAGGATTGAAGCTTGAAAAGCAATAATTGCTTTTTTGTTATGATAATGCTATTTATAAGGGGCTAAGATTCCTATTTGCCCAAGTCCTTCTGCAAAAACCGGGATGCATGGCTAAAAGCGAAGGATCTAACCTTTACAGGGAAATTGCCAAAAAGTTTAATAGAATTAGGACCGGGGCAAGTAGCGGGTAATCACAAAGAAAGTGGGATTGGCGCCGGCGGCCAGGGCAGCTATATCCGCAGGGGTGGTGCTGAATGGCTCCTGGCCCGGGAACAGATCGATACCGGCCTTTTCATAAACCGAATCTATTAGCGCCGAGCAGATCAGCCTTCTTCCCGCCTCCATTAGTTCACTCAGGCTGTAATAGTCTTCACCATCCCTGAATAAATGTTGGCCTTTTTTCTTAAGCAATTTAACCGCTTGCCTGACTATCTCAAAATAGTCGTATTTTGGCGGGTTTTGCTGCAGGATAGCAACGTACTTCTTCATTCTAATAAGTACATTCTGAACTGCAGGCTGTGGAGACAAATAGAGGCATTTATGTCTGATTACCATGAAAGCCCTGTTGCCGCCTATGAAGCTGTTGTCCTTGTAATGAAAACCGTCATAGAGCATCTCGATAATTTTTCCTTCCTCTACGCACATAGCCGCATGGGTAAAGAAACTCCCGGTGAAGCCTTGAATGGCATCGGAGTAAAGGTTATCTCCATGAGCTAATATTACGTCACCATACTGAAAAACCATGGTATCAACCCCCGTAATTGCGTACAAACTCCCTTTTTGGTTGTAGAAATCAGTAATTCGTGTATTTTTATTGTATTGATGTGGAAAACTATTCTTATAAAGGAGGTATTATAATAGTGTCTTTTGAGGTATATAAGCCCCGTGGTGAAAGAATGGAAAAGGTGCCGGTAGTTTCTCTTTCCAAAACTTCCATAGTGTTAAATAACGTGGCAAGGCAAAAAATTGACAGCGGCAGGATTGAACTGGCCTTTGATCGGGATACCCATACTATCAGAATTAAAGCTGTGGATGAAGGCGGTATTGAAATGAAAAAAACAAAGGTGTTCGGCAAAGGGTTTTTCAATCATTTCGGCATCACCAGGAGAGGTAAATTCGAAGCAAAGTACGAGCCTGAGGAAAAAGCCATATATGCTAATTTGCTTCATTAAGTAAAAGCCCTGTAAGGGCTTTTACTTTTTTAATATTTTATGATGAGCCAATTTCAAAAGTGACAGCGTCCAGGTGAAGCACACCTTTTTTTCCATCCCTGTTTTCCTGTTGCAGGCCCGCTCCGTCTTGACAATGATAATAAAATACCTTAACATAAATATGCGCCAAAAGCGGCTGGCTCGTCAGTTTAAAATAAATATCTTGCTGGAGTGGCTCAGGGGTAGAGCAGCGCACTCGTAATGCGCAGGTCGTGGGTTCAAATCCCATCTCCAGCTCCAAGAAAAGTCAGTATTTCCAAGGGTTTGGGGTGCTGACTTTACTATTTGTTTTACTCTTTTCCTGCAGCCTGGTGTATACCTCTTCAAGGCCCCGGTATGACGCAGCCCATGAAAATTTAGGGGCGGTACTTCGATTACAAACTCAGTCAGCAGCTTTTCTGCTTCCCCCCTGGCCCGGCAGCGCTTTGCTTTAAAGCAGCCTCTTACGGCTGCTTTATTCTTGCCTCAAGGTCTTTATGGCCAAGGCGCTCCTTTAGGGCGTCTTGCAATGTTTGGGAAAAATTAATGCCGACTTTTTCAGCCTTGGCGTTTAGCCAGCTTGGAATAGTTAGTGTTTTCTTTACTGCGCGATTATCATTCTCGCGGCGGTATTCTGTGGTGTCGGCAACGACGAGATTAATAAACTGAGGGTGATTTACATTCAGTTTTTCGGATGGAGCAGGAATATTTTCTTGATTATTTTCCGCATCACATAGCCACATAGCCATAGCGTCTTCGGCCATTTCTATGGCATTGGCTATATCTTTTCCGCAGGTAATGCATCCAGGTAAATCAGGAATACGAACATCATATTCGCCAGAGGGTAGAGGGGTAAATATAGCAGGGTAAACATATTTCATATTGATAACCACCTTTCTTTTTATAGCGGGACTATTTAAGCCCCGCCTGTTCCAGTATCCCTTGTGCTGTTTATTCGTTTATTTCCTTATGTCAAGAGGGATTTTTACTCCGGGCTTTTTAGGGTGCTTAGCCATATCGTGTCTTTTGCCAGTAGTGCCTTGGTATCCATGGACTACGGCATTTCCGATCTAATAGGCTCCGAGCTTTTGAGCTCTCATTAGAATTGCAAAAAGGTAAATTCCAATTTTCTGTAGAATTTTGCAAGTATTCGGTAATAAATAAAGAGTTGATTAACATGACTGGAATAAATGAAAACTTTGACATTTTTTTTGAGCGGGACCAGGTCAGGGTCAGGGATGCTTTAAAAGATTTAATCATGCTGTCCGGTGTCTTAAAAGACCTGTCCGGAGAGATATTTTGGGATGATCCCCGCCGGGTTCTGGATGCTTTAAGAGTGTTTGACCTGATATTAAAAGGCACCTTTTATGAAGAAGAGGCTATCCAGGGGGAACAGGAGCTGGTTTACCGGTTTGAACGTATCTATGAATTACAGCCTACCATAGACATACCCCGGCTGGTTCGTTTGGGTAGAAGATATAATTGGATTACCGACTCTCATAATCCTCCTCTGAAGTTCACCGGCACGGGCAAAAGGATGGTAATGCAACTTCTTCGCCTGGTTAATGACGCTTTGGTTTACCACAGTCAGCCAGCGGAGTTGAAGGAGATTCATCAGGCGGAAAGGGACCTGCAACTGGCAAAGTCATATGAAGATATTGGTGTTGGTAGTCAGGATACCATCGCCAGCGTATTAAACAATTTGGATAACGCAGTCAATGATCTTAAGTTTCAGCGTGAGAAATATATACAGGACCGTCGGGCGTTGGAGAAATACCAGTCTGTGCTGGCACTTCTGGAGATGTTGGAACGGGAATTGGGTGAGCGTTTTGCCCGGCTGAAGGGCGCTATAGATCAGAAATATGAAAGACAGCACCGCCGGAGCGCAACTTTGTTTTACCGGGTGATTCAAGAATTAAGCTCACTTCTGGGTGAAAACGCTTACGTGTCCCAATTGGAAGTGGGAAGAAAGGTCCTGCGAGTTAACCGCGACAGGTTTTTGCAGTACCTTGTGGATGCTTATAGCGACTCCCTGCCGGGTACCACCTTGAAACCTGTTCAGACCATGCAATACATGGAAGAAGGGATATATGACGATGGCGGGGACTCCTTTGCCGGCCTCTGGATGCCATTTACTTTACCTCCACGGTTGCATGAGGATGATGTGGAACGCGGGGTTCGGCAGTTAGAAGACTGGATTTACCGGTGGGAACCTCCCCGGGAAAATAGCATGTCAGAAAACATAGAATATCATCCTGCCCGTGCGGTCACCGCCAGGGAACTGGCATCTTTGCTGGGCGCTGCCACCTCTGTTGCGGCCGAGTTGGAAACAGACACCAGGCCTATTATTGATGCGATTGCCGGGAACCCGGGCATTTCGGTAGCCAAGCTTTTGGCTCAACTGGGCGGAGGATGGGCCGGTGCGCTGCGCCACCTACTGGTGCTGAGCTACCTGGTTAGCGAAGAAGAAGTGAAACTATTTACCTATAAAAACGGTAAAGACAAGGCAACAGCAGATGTGAAAACCGACGGATGGCGGCTTAATTATCCGGATGGTGAGGTTCGCTTTGTCAAAGGTACGGCGGTCTTGGGTAAACAGAAAAAATATGATTTGAAGGTACGATGATTATGGAAAAGTATACAGCTATTGATGAAAAGGATATCCTGATGTTAGATAAAAGGCAGCAGCAGGCCCTTTCCGAGATATTGATATCCAGCAAAAGTATGGATGGTGTTCCCAGGCAGCGGGTAATGAGAGTGCTGCGTACCAGGGATGAAGAGGTATTTAATCTTTTTCTGCGGAAGGCAAACAGTATCCTGGGTGACGCCTTGAAGTTAGTATATGATGAGCAAAGCAACCGGTGCGTAGCCCTTACCCGTGCCAATGCTGCCTGGACCCAGGAAGTGCTGGACGATCATCAACTGGCGCTTTTTATCTTCTGTTTTTACCTTGGCATGACTTCACGTACCGGCAGGATGACCTTTGACGAGCTGCATGGTTATTTCCAGCGATCCTCTCTTTATGCTGAGCGCAAGCTGATGCATGCCCTGGACCATCTGGCGAAATGCGGCTTACTAAGGATGGAGGAGTATGAGGGAGAAGGGGATGAGAAGAAAAGGTCCTATTATATTACCCAGGTGGGCCGCCAGGCCCTGCCCCTCCCTTTTTTAATGCGAATCGTCAGCGAGTCTCAGGGGGGCGAGGTAACGATGGAGCAGGTCAGGGATTTCTTCAGCCTTGACAGGCGGCAGGAAGACACCGGGAATACGGATGAAGATAAAAAGCAGCTAAAGCTGTTTGCTGACTAGAAGAGGTGTGTTATGTATCCAATTAGGTTGCAAATTGCCGGGATACGTGATTTTTCTCCTCAAGCAATGGATCTGGATAAGGTCGTTGCCCACGTTTTAGTTGGGGGGAAAAATGGCTCGGGTAAATCCACTCTAGTCTATGCCATTGCCTTTGCCCTTGGCAGCCCCAGGATATCGGTGGATGGCCTTCGCTCTAAGACTAGCCGCCGGGGGGAGGACGGGTGGTATGCCCGGGTCTCAGTGCTTTTTCACAACCCGCCAGGAGAAAATCGCAAAGATGCCCCGGAGTACGTTGAGCTGCATGCAGAGGTGCGGGTTGCACCCGGTACCGAGCGCCGCCAGCTGAATTATTCCCTTTACGGGGGTGAGGTGCCGGACAAGCTTTCCTTACTGCGCAAGTTTCAATCCAGAAATGATGCCAGGGAATACTACCGGCGGGTATTTGGCATTGATGCTGAGGGATATTTCATGTTCTGGTACCAGGGCTCCATCGCCGAGTTCGCCAATATAAGCGACGCTGCCAGGTTTCAGCGGGTAGCGGAGATGTTTGGCCTGGACGAATTGCAGAGGGAGTGGGAGCTTGCCAGGATAAAGATGAATGATGCCAGGGATGATTTTGAAAGAGCCAGAACCCTGGCGCTAAACCGCCGTCGCCGCTTGCAGGAGCTCGAAAAGTTTAAAAACGCGCTGGAGCAGAGAGATTTCCTGCGGCGGGATGCCCTGCTGCTTTATGATGCCTGCCACAGGGGACTGCTGGAGCTATTGCGCGGCGAGCAAGGTGAATTATTAAGCCGGCTGGATAAATACCAGAAGGAGCATCAGCAGAACCTGCGGGCCAGAGACGATGCCCATAAAGCATTGCGTGACGTTACTATAAAACTTTCTGAGAACAGTGATAAAAGAAACATAAAACAGAGTGAATTTGCATCAGAAAACCAGCACATTATCCAATTAAATGAGAAAATACGAGTTTGTAGTACGGAGAAAGAAGAGCTTTCTAAAAAGGTGCGGGACCTGGAATCTAAAATGTACCATATCAGGCGCAGCAAGGAAGATCTCTTGGCGGAGCAGGGAGCTCTTCGGCGTGAGCTCGAAATCTTAGAGGAGAGAATCCGGCAACTAAGCGGGGAGATTGATGACTTGACCGGCCGCAGGGATGCTATCAACGTGGAAATCGGTAAAGCCGGGAGCGAGCTGGAACGTGTAAAAGAAAATATCCAGCAGCTGGAGGCCGACCAGTCTGCTTTGCCTTCCCTGGAAATATTACGAGAACAGTATGATAAGTTGAAAAATACAAGGGATAGTGACGCCGGGCAAAAAGCTTTGCTGGAGGAACGCTGCCGAAGCCTGGAAGCTGATTATGTTCGATTGGCTGGCCAAAAGACCCTGCTTTTGGCGGAACAAGAAAAGTTGCTTAAGCTGTACCGGCAGGCTGGCATTAAAGCCTATGCTTTTGGGGAGATCTTCGAGGTTCGCGGGGAAATTTCGCGGGAGGAAATAGAGCACCTATTGGCACCGCTAAAACACACCCTTTTTGTAGAGCAATCACTGGGACGGGTGCCGGTGGAAAAAGCATTTTACGTGGTAGACCTGTCAAGACCGCATACCGGGGAACCTCCCAGGGAAAACATATTACAGGAATACCTTATCCCTACGGAAGGGGTTTGTCCGGAAGAATTTTTAGAAAAGGTGAATTGCTGGCTTGCCTTTATCCAGCTGAATCCAGAAAATAACCCTCCCGGCCATTGCGGCAGCGGGCTGGTATTGTGGCAGGGAAACTTGTGGGACTGCTATGGCCTGCGGGGAGCAGTGGAACGGGGCGCTGCTATCGGCGTTAAGGCGATAGAAATAGCCCGGCGGGAGTTGGAGGAAAAAATAAGCCAGGCCGGACTGGATATAGAAAATTTAGACGGTCATATAAAGGAAATGGATGAGAAAATCAAAGATTTATCTAAAAAAATAAACCGTAGGCAAAATGCTGATGAAAGCTTACCTGGCTTAAGTATACAAAAGCAATTGCTTGGTACCAAACTGGAACAAATGGGAAAAGAACTGGCTGCTGCAACAGAAACATTGGCTAAAACTGTGGAGGAAAGGAATGCCAACAATAATAACAAGGTTAATAAAGAGCAACTGTTGAAGCAGGTCGAGGGTGAGTTAACTGTTTACGCCGAATATGAGCGGGAAGAAAAAAATATAATCCGCATCCGGGAGTTGTCCGAAGCCCTGGAGAAGGCCGAAGGAGAACTGATAGCCTGTCGTCAGCGGAGTGATGCCCTGGAAGGCGAAGTTGATTCTTTAGAGCGTGTGGTAAGAGAGTTGTCCCGGGAAGAGGATGCCAGGCAAGGTGAATACGATAAGCTGCATTCCCTGGTGGAGCGGCAGGAACAGGATCTGGCCGGACTGAATGAGCAAGCTAGCACCCTTTCTATAGAAATCGAGGAAGTAGAGGTAGAACAGGCTCGTTTGATCAAGGAATTTGCAGAAGTAATTACAAACCTCGAAAATACAAGCCAGTGGTTGCCCTTTGAATTTAAGCCCCAGGAAAAAAACCGCTATAACTTTCAGCGCAAAAAGGAAGAAGCCCGCGGGATGCTGGATGATGCGCGTTCCCGGGTGGTTAATGAGAATGCCCTGGAGGAATACAACGATTTTTCCTACGAGTATAATCTGGCGGTGAAGGAATTGGAAGAATGCGAACTCCGGTACAACAACCTGTGCAGCTTGGAAGAGGAGCGCCGGCAAAATTTTGACAAGTCGGTATATAACCGTTGGCTTGGGACTAACAGGCGGTTTTCTGATTACATGAGACGTCTGGGAATGGTGGGAGAGGTGCGCTCCATCTCACCTGACCCTGAAAGCCGCCATGCCAGCTATCAGTGGGAGCTGCACGTGGCTACCAGGGCGGGGCACCGGCCGGAAAGGATCGTGCCGGAAAGCGGCCGTACTGTAGGAGAGGGTATTTCAGGAGGGGAAAGGGCGGCCACCTCCCTGGTCTTCGCTCTGGCCCTGTTGAGTGATATTGAGAGAAAGCCGCCTTTTTATGTGCTGGATGAATTTGACAGCGCTCTGGATGAGGAGCGAAAGCATGATATTTTCGACTTGTACCGTTCAGTGTTGGATCGGAAAATGATAATAGTCTCTCCTAAAATTCACGGAGATCAGTACCTGAACAGATTTAATAAGTTTCTCTGTGTGGTGGCCAACCCTGGTGCCGGATCCAACCAAACAGTCAGTGAGGTCTACGATGTTACCAGGGAGGAATACGTAGAGATTAGGGGCGAAGATGAATAATGTTGAAAATCTGGTCCCATTTTTCGGGGCCGCCCAGTAATTCCTCCTGTTCACGGTCACGCAAATCCTGCTCTTCCTGTATACGGCACAGCCATTCATGATATGGTAACACCATTGCTGTCTCAAGTTGGGTTGACACAAAAAGGCAATGAGGCAAAATTTCATGGACTTGCCGGGCAATATCAATCCCGGACGGGTCAGTATCCACCCAGGAAAAAAACGCTTTCCCCGGCCCGGTGGCTGCCAGCATTTTAAGCAGGCGTCTGTGGGCCAGTCGAACGCGCCCGTCAATGCCGATAATGAGCGATTCCGACTGCCGCCGCTGCCAGCCGGTAGCTTCCATTTTTAAAAGCAGGGCCCTGTTTTCGGTGAGAATAATTCTCCCGGCTCTGGTGATTGCTTCCTCTGTCCTGTTTACCTGGATATTGCTGAGGGCGCAGATGGTATCATCAGGATAAACTTCTTTTATATCGCCCCTGGCCAGCCGAAGGTCTCCCAGTATATACAGGGGATATAGGCTGCCGAGGGAGGTTAAGCCCAGGCTGTCCAAGGGGACTCCGCAAACGGTCTCTGCCATTTGTATAAGCTCGCCCCTGGCCTGATCGAAGTATTTTGAGCCGCCGATAGAAGGGTTAAAACGCGCACCAATTTCCTTCCATTCATAGCCTTCCGGCATTTCAAGCAGACATTCGGCCAGGGCCAGCAGAAAATCCACTCCCAGGTGGTATTTGGAGGATGTTCTGGTAGGAGATAAGGGCCAGGGATAATCCGTATGGAAGATAGTCTTTTTATCTTGTCCAATCACACTTAACTCCTCTAATTTTGCCTGAATGTGTTCCGCTATTCTCCTTAGAGCAGCATTTACAACACTCTTTTGAAAAAGTTCGCCGGTGTTAAGTGTATCTCCGGCGGGTTGGTTGTTCTCTATTAGTAATAATATCCGTTGTAGTCTCTGCTCTCTTTCCGTAATCCACTGGAAATGATTTTTCAAAAGTAGTTGTTGTTGTTCTCCAAGGTGTTGAATTAGAGGGGGCATAGGGCCATATGCGACGGAATGGATTGTTTTTTCATCTGAATTTAATCTAATCCAGCGCCCCAGGTAGCCTGAATTTATCAACTCAGACACTATGTTATCCGTGGCCATGCCCAGGATGATGGCTTCTTTGGATAAAAGAGACAATAGGCGCTCTTCTGATAGACGCTCTGCTTTTCTACACTCCTTGCTGATTATACCAAGGATATTTTCAGGAATGTTTTCCTCAGCAGGGCTTTCTGACCAGTTGTATTCAAGATAGCCAACCAGGCGCCTGGTCCTGGTGGTATCCCGGTAGACATTCCACCTTGTCCGTCTACCATTGATAGATTTGCTTGGGCTGGGCGACCAGTTTGATAAAACTTTTACCCAGGATGGAAATTTGTCCACTGTAGTCACCTATTTCAAATATATATATCCGATGGATACGGGATTTCAAATGATGCTCCGGAAAGGGATATAGGCTTCTTTTGATACGCTCAATTTCTCCTTGGATGTCGGCCCGGGTGATGTTCTGATTGCGGGCATAGCCGTTATTCTTCTTAAAAATATAACCACTTTTGGTTATAAATGAAAGATAATTTTTAAAACTTGTTGCCCTTAGAACGCATGTTTGATAAGATTAAAAAAACAAATGTTTTGAGGGGGAAGGTTAAATGTCCATAATTGAGCAAATCCAGTCGACCGCTGATAGCGCCATCCAGGAGCTTGAAGCAGAGATAACTGATTTAGAGGAAGAAATTGAAATACATAAGCTTCGTATCCAGGGCGCCCGGGTTCAGATCCAGGCACTGAAAAGGTTCCTGAACCCGGAAGAGGGTATCCACGAGATGGTAAAGCCGGCTAAAGGGGCTAAGAAAAACGGCAAAGCGCATGGTGAGGGGCTTGAGCTTCAGGAGCGTCATTATGCATCGATTTCTTGATTCTGCCGGTATAAAGTCTGTCAGGGTGATTGAGCCCAAGAAAGGCGAATTCAGCCCCTTTTCTCCGGGGATATCCCCATTAATAATAAATGGCTTAAAGAAAGCAGGTATAGCCAGTCTTTATAAACATCAGGCCGAAGCCATCAAAAGCGTACTGGCAGGCAACCATATAGTAATTACCACAAATACCGCCAGTGGTAAGTCAATGACATATACGATACCTGTACTTAACGCTTATTTGGATAACCCCGAAGTAAAGGCTCTTTATTTAACTCCCGCAAAAGCACTGGGACAAAACCAGAAGAAAACTATAAAAGATACTTGCGACATAGTATCGTGGCCAGGTGCACGGCCTGGCATAGAAGTATGCGATGGTGACACTGATTTCAATGTGCGCAAGGAAATTTTAAGTAACAATAATTTTGTGGTGACAACACCTGATATGCTTCATGCCAGCCTTTTGCCAAAGCACTTTCAGTACAAAATTTTTTTTCAGCATTTAAGCTTTGTAATAATCGATGAAGCCCATACGTACCGTGGTATTTTTGGCAACAATGTCTGCCATGTTATCCGGCGCCTGCTTCGTATTTGCAGGTACTACGGATCTTCACCTGTTTTCATTCTTTGCACCGCCACCATCGCCAACCCCGAAGAATTTGCTAAAAACCTGGTGGGATTGCAGTTTATAGTTGTCGATAAAGATACCTCGCCCTCGGGGCCGAAGAAGGTAGTATTCTATGAGCCGCCCCAGTATCACAAAGATGGTGAATTATTAAGAAGATTAACCCACTATGAGGCGGCCAGGGCTTTGGGCAATTATATTGAAAAGGGCCACAGGGTCATCGTTTTTGGCAGATCCCGCAAAGTGGTGGAAAGCGCTTATAAAAAACTCATCAAGGATTTTCCAGACCTTAAAAGAAAAGTCACCCCCTACAAAGGCTCATTAGTTCCCGAGGTGAGAAGGAGTCTGGAAAATGATCTTTTCAGGGGAGTTTTAAAAGGGTAATTACTACCAATGCACTGGAGTTAGGAATTGACATAGGTGATTTGGATGTCTGCATACTTTCTGGTTTTCCGGGGTCTATATCTTCTACCTGGCAGCAGGCGGGGCGCGCCGGCCGAAATGGTCAGGAGGCCCTTATAGTATTAATGGCCAGCGAAGACCCCCTTGATCTTTTCCTTGTCCGAAATAGTGCGTATTTCTTCGGACAGTCCTGCGAGAAGGCCATTGTAGCTCCTGATAAAGTCCAATTTCTAGTGGACCATATCCTCTGTGCGTCACGGGAGCTGCCGCTGACCAGGGAGGACAGCCAATACTGGCCTGAAACACAATATTATAACGTTGTCAAATATCTGCACGGCCAGGGTAGCCTGGAACTGGTATCTGATAACCCCAAAAAGTATAGCAACAAGGGTGTGATAGAAAAATTCGGTCTGCGCGGAGACAGTGACCAATACAGTGTTGTTACGCCCAGGCAAAAAATAGTTGAGCGATATGAATTTAAAGACCTGTTAACTGATGCCTACCCTGGGTCAATCTTAAACATAATGGGCTCTTCATATATTGTGAAGGAAATAAAATTTGACAGTAAGGAGATTTTACTGTCTGACCTGCCGCCTAACCTGAATGGCAGCTATACATTGCCGGTTGTGAAATCGGGTATATCTAACCTTCGCGAGGAAAGTCAGCATAAAGCTGCAAAAATCCCCACTTTTTCTGGTGAGCTAACCGTAAACAACTCCCTTGAGGAATACATAATGGTAAAGCCAGGTGGTAAAAAAACGCAATTTACTCTGACCCAGAAAATTGACCCATACAGGCTTACCACAATTGGAATGTGGCTGGATTTCCCTGAAGACATTTATGGAGTCCTGCATGCCATAGAGCACCTTATACGTGTTGTTTTGCCATGGATGGTAATGTGCGAAAGAGGTGACCTGGGGAGTCTTATAGAGGGTAATAGAATTTATGTTTATGATAATCACACGGGTGGTATAGGACTGGTGGAATCGGCGCTGCCTATGGTTAATGAGTTGCTGCAAAGGTGCTACGAGGTGGTGATAAGCTGTAGGTGTGAAAATGGGTGCCCGTCATGTATTCACATACCCCAGTGCTCCACAAGAAACGAGAAGTTGGATAAAAGAGGGGCCTTAACGCTATTGGCCGGTATCCTTGGACACAAAGCCGAAGCGGTTAATGCCGGTCCGCCAGTTGCTTTCAAGACCAGGACGGAGCTTAAACTGGCAGCGCGTCATATTGAAAAACAGTGGAATGACAAGTGACAGGGCACAGAAGATAACCAAGTGGTAAATTCATCAATGGATGGCAGGGTGCCGGATGATGATTTGCCGGGGCAAACTGGTGATTACCGTTGTATGGTTTCCTTACCGGCCCGGGCAGGGTCCTCCATGGCTTTTGGACTGGATCAAGAATTCACTCAAGTTTAACAGAATTCTTGGGCAAAGTGTTTTTTATGCTTAACCATTGTATTATATTTCATGATATCGATATAATGAGTGTAAAAGTTGATCAAACATGTTTGTGAGGGGAGGCGAATTCGTGAATGCTGTTCTTTTGAAACGATTATTCAGGTCTATTTCTGATGGACGTTCAGATGACCTGTACAAAATAGCCCGAAATATTATCGAAGATGAAATGAAAAAAGGGCACACTCAGCTGGCAAAAGAATTAAGCAATGTTCTAAAAACGTCTCCAATTAACAAAACGATAGCCACGTTTGAGATAAAACCTACGGAATTAAATGTTTTGCCAAGAAGTAAGAGACACGAAACAACTCTTGTTACGCATGTACCGACGGACCGATTGGAACATCATATGGTTTTACCCAAGGCCGTGGAAGATCGTTTCCTTCGTATTGAAAGAGAATATGCGGCAAGGGAGCGTCTGGCACAATACGGGCTTTTGCCCCGCAGGAAAATACTGTTATACGGATCACCTGGCTGTGGAAAGACTATGGGAGCTGAACGCCTGGCCTTGAATACAGGGCTTACTTTTTTAAAGGTTCGTTTTGATGCGATAATTTCTTCTTATTTAGGTGAAACTGCAGTCAATCTCCGCTCCATATTTGATACTGCAGCAAAATCGCCTTGTCTATTGTTTTTTGACGAATGTGACTCTATTGCGAAATCTCGTTCGGCGATGCAAGAAGTTGGTGAAATTAAGAGGGTCGTGAATAGCTTTCTACAATTACTTGATGAATACGATGCTCCTGGTTTACTTGTGTGTGCGACAAATCTTAATAATCAACTCGATTATGCAATATGGAGAAGATTTGATGATGTAATAAAAATTCCAAAGCCTGGTCCTGATGAGCTTAGACAATTGATTGAAATGACCCTTTCAATTGCTAAGGTTTCCAAGCTGGACTGGGAAGTTTTACTGGATACGTCAAAAGGATACTCTGCTGCACAGATAGTCAGATCGGCTAGGGACGCCTTAAAAAAAGTTGTTTTAGAAGATAGTGGGAGAGTAACTCTGGAAGTTTTATTGGAAGCCATCAAGGAAAACCGAGGTGTTGAGTAGTTGGCGCAATCAAATCCATTTCCCCATATTCAATTAAAGCTGGTTACAGATGCACCTCAAAAAAAACGCAAGACCCCGCGAGAGCTAAACCCAAGGACCGCATATAATAAGGCGCAACGCGTTGATCATGCAGAAATATTAGGTGCGTCAATGACAACCCTGCGGGAAGAATGGCAGGAGGAAATAACTAGACGACAGCAGGAGGGACTACCGGATATACCGGAAGCCATATCGATTTTTTTAAAAATTGATCCTTCTAGCTTACCGGTTGATGATTTGCGAAAATTCGGGATAGAGGTTATAGGTGAACTGGAAGACGGTTATATCATAGGGGCTTCTTCTGACGTTACTTTAAGTAGTTTAGCAGCTAAGATTAATGCTTTTGCAGCTGCAGGTCAGAATAATGTAGCAGCCCTTTGGGAAATTGCTACCGGTACAGCTTGGCGTTATGAGCGTATTCTATCCCCAGCTTTGCTAGCAGAATGGCCCCAAATACGTGATCAGGATCAATTTGTGATTGATGTTGGTGTAGCATGCCTTGGCATGACACATGTACCAGAACATCCGAACAAACGTCGGGATAAATATAAATCTGAAGAGAATTATTTGAAAGCACTGGAAAAGTGGAATGATAAAAGGGATCAGGCTTACGATATATGGAGTGAACTGGCACTAGAAAGATACGATAAGTTGGCTGATTTTGTTAATAAGTACCAAGGGGAAATTCTGACTGGTATGATTGATGGTGACCATGATCCGTACAGCCAGTTACCGGATTGTTTTACCTGTAGAATTAACATTTCTGGTAAAGGGCTACGCGATCTTCGGTACCTCTTTTTCAGCTCCGAAAGTTGCCCACATAGTTGCGCTCATTCAGAATACCTTTCCGAATGAAACTGCACTGCTGTATAGAGCCCTGTTAATTCAATCTGCAAGATGGCCATCATGGACAAATGCCATAGCAAATAAATCAGATATAATCCGTCATTTGGGCTATGGACTACCTGATGCAGAGCGTGCCACCCAAAATACGGAATATCGTATCACATTGATAACAAATGGTGAGGTCAGAATACGTGGCAGACAAGTACACATTTATGAGGTGAAAATACCGGAAGAGCTGCGGCGCCCGGGAGATGCATACGACATAAGGATTGATATTACATTATCTTACAATGCACAGCCCCGTCGAACCCGAAGATATAGGCAGCGGTATCTTTCAACCTGGCTGGAATGGCAGACAAGTAAGTTAAATGAGCCGACTGAATTATTTGTTCAGCGAATGATTGATTTAGCAGGTACCAATAACAAAAAAGAGGGTGTTACTTTATGGACGACGTAAATTTCAGGGATTTATCCCGTTACCGTATAGAAATGGCGGAAAGCGAATATGTACTAAAAATAGTCCTGAACAAACAATAAATATCTGTTTTTATAAAAAGGGGGACTAAAAATGAGCACATCCAAAGAAATGTTGCATGAAATGGTAGATGCTTTGCCGCAAGAAAAGATTATGTTAGTTAAACGGTACCTGGAAGATTTATTAAAAGAGAATAATGAAGATGAATTCTGGTTAGAAGCGGACCTGGGGGATCTTCCTCCGTATGATTGGGGATTAAATGGGCTACCCAAAGGTAAAAATGTCAAATATCAACCTGGCGTTGGCTTGATAGTTCAAGAGGATTAAAAAATGAAGGATAATACTATTAAACCAGGTGATATTCTTTTAATTGCCCTTCCGTCCCATAATCCGAAAGGGCATGAGCAAGAGGGAAGCAGACCGGCTATTGTGGTAGGTATACCAAAAGGCGCAATTCGCTATCCTGTGGTTATTGTTGTTCCCTTGACAACTCAAAGTGGCTCCTGGGCGATAAAAAACCCAAATTTATATCATTATATACCGCAAGGTACGGCCGGGATTCCTCGGGATTCTATAGCTTTGATTGACCAGTTGCGGGCGGTTGATATCCAGCGTGTTCGGGCTTATTTAGGCAGCTTGGAAGAGGAATTGTTTAATCCCATAAGAAATAGTTTGCTTCGAATTTTCAGGAAATAAATTGATGAGTGGAAAGCCACCTAAAGGGGACTATTATATTCGTAAGCAATGAAAATAAGCTTGTAAATACAAGCCATCTTGTATTTACAAGCTGACCGGGTCAAGGCTTAGGTTTTTGCATGTCGGCTTTTAACTTTTAGAGGTTTCACGAATAGTTGATGTGTCTCTTGATACGGAATCGGTGCAAAACAATGATTACCTCATGCATATCCAGGACCTGCAGGGCATCGGGCTGACCTCGGAGCTGGCGCTGACTGCCTTTATCGCCCTTTGTTCCGGCGCCCTGAAAAGGGCGGTGCAGAGCCAACTGGCGGTACAGGGGTCCATGAGCATAGGTGGGACCATAAATAAAGTGGAAGAACTGGCCAATACACTGCAGGTATGCTTTGACGCAGGAGCCAAAAAGATCCTGCTGCCCATGGCCTCGGCTGTTGATATTCCCATTGTTCCTCCAGAGCTGTTTGCCAGATTCCAGATTGCCTTTTACCAGAGCCCCGAGGATGCTGTGTTTAAGGCGCTGGGGGTGGAGTGAAGAGTGTTATTTCAAGTAGATTTCCTTTCTGATTTGCCAGCCGGGGCAGGATCTCCCAGACTGAAGAATGAATACCCCGGAAAAGGAATGGGAGGAGCGAATATTTTGAGTGATAAATTTACATCGCTAGAGGAGCTGCGAAATCTTGTAGCCTCTTTTGTTGAGGCGCGCCAGTGGCAGAAATTCCACACTCCCAAAGACCTGGCTATGTCTGTTGCCATCGAGGCCGCGGAGCTGATGGAATTGTTCCAGTGGTCTGATGGAATGGATCTGGATGAAGAACATCTGGTCCGGGTACGGGAAGAGTTGGCCGATGTGGTAATATATTGCCTTACGATGGCCAATACCCTAGATATAGATCTATCCCGGGCGGTGCGGGATAAAGTGGCCGTTAATGAACGTAAGTATCCGTTGGAAAGGTACAAAGGGAGATATAAATAGAGATCAATTTAATTAGCCATTCAAAAAATGTCAATATGAGAATTGAACCGGGGGTATGGCAATGCCCATAAAAGCAAAGAAAGACGCCAGCAGAGGCCTGCGGCTGAACATGATAGTTAATTACATAAATACAAGGACGCCTTATGGTGGTGTAACTTTAAAAGAGCTGGCGGATAAATACGAGGTTACCGATAGGCAGATACGCAGGGATTTAGATGCCATCCAGGATTACTTGATGGTGCCCTTGGTTAGGCATGAAAAGGTTAAGGAAGGCCAGAAATGTACTGTTTATTCAGCTGAAGCAGGTTATCTGCCTAGTTTAAGCCCCGAGAAAGCCACGGCCATTTTTTTAAGTTTGCTGCAGCAGCAGGGGTCAGCACTGGCCGGTCATATAAACGAGCTAAAGGACGCCCTGGTATCAACCCTGTTTAAATACCATTACAGCCCGGAAGATCTGGCGGTGGAGAAACTTCAAAACCGCATCCACATGGTGGAGGAGTCACTGGTTGAGCCGGAAAGGGTAGGGGAATTGTTTTCAATGCTGGTGCAGGGGCTTAAAGAATGCCACCGTGTTAAGATATGGTATTTTACCGCCTACAGCGGTCGAGTCAGCGAAAGAGTGGTGGAACCCTATGGGCTTATCTGCAAGCGGCAGAACTGGTATCTGGTGGCCCGCTGCCTGGAGCGTCAGGATATCCGGGTATTCAGGGTTGACCAGATACAAGATGCTTTTCCCTATAGAACAGATAAATTTGATTACCCCACGGATTTCAATCTTAAAGAACATATGGCACAAAGCTGGGGTGTGATAAATGATGGCGAGGTGTGCAGGGTAAGGCTTAAATTTAGCCCAGCCCTGGCTTTCAGGGCGAAAAGCGTAGTCTATCACTCTTCCCAGGTACTGGAGGAAGAAATGGACGACGGGTCGGTGATTATTTCATATAATGTTTGTGGCATTGCGGAGATGAAAACCTGGCTAGTCCAGTGGGGCAACAATGTAGAAGTTCTAGAGCCGGGCTGGCTAAGGGAGGATATGTGCAAGGTGGCGGAAGATATTTTGAAGGTTTACCGGAATAGTTAATTGACATCAGGGAGTTAAGGATAATAAAATTGTTGCTAGCAGAACTTGCGTTTGATAAAATCAAAAAAAACAAATGTTCGAGGAGGAAAGTCAAGTGTCTACAATTGAGCAAATCCAGTCGACCGCTGAAAGCGCCATTCAGGAGCTTGAAACAGAGATAACTGATTTGGAGGAAAAAATTGAAATGCATAAGCTACGCATCCAAAGCGCCCGGGTCCAGATCCAGGCACTGAAAAGGTTCCTTAACCCGGAAGAGGGTATTCATGAGATGGCAAAGTCGGCTAAAGGAGCAAAGAAAAACGGCAAAGCGCATGGTGAGATGCCTGAGCTTCAGTGAAGGGGGATCTAATGATGGGCGAAAAATGACTTAGCGTGCTACCAGGGTGTTCACCAACTCCACCGGCACCTCGTAGCGGGCCGCGAACTCGTACACCGATTCCCCCGGCTGCGGCTTTTTCTCCGCGAGCAAAAGCTCCGCCACAAATCTGTCCGCCTGCCGCTCAAACTTCCCGGGATAAAAATAAGTGTTTTCCAGCAAGGTAAAATAATTTAGCTCCGGGTGCAGCAGCCGGTGCGCTATTTCGTGGTATACCACCAGTTCTCGCTGCCTTCGGGGTAGCAGCGTACTATAGCCTATGCAGGCAATCCCCTCCAGCACCAGCAGCATGCCCCTTATTTTCCGGAAGGGGCAGGGTACAACTATATAACCCAGGCAGTCCGCCAGCTCATAAGGGTCCGTGGTGCTGTATTTAATCTGTAATTCCTTAACCTCTCTACTTATCCAGTGCATCTAATCACCCGGTTTTCGGAAAAAGTGTTAAACAAATTATAACCCTTCCTCCTGTCAGCAGACTGTCACAATCCTGCTATTCCTTTCTTTTTTTTATGGCCCTCATGGCTACCTTCACGAATTGTATAATATCCTCTTTGTCCTCGTCATCCAGTACAGCGCCGTCAAACATGACGTTGGCCTCACGGAGTACTTTTTCAAACTCAGCCGGGGCCAGTTCCCCGTTCGTTTCTATGTCCGACCTGCCTCTATCCAGGTAGCCGGCGGTCTCCAATAATTTTTCATAGGGGTAGCTGTAAGCTCTGGCCAGTTTTTGCAAGGTTTCCGCTGACGGTTTAACGGCGCTGCCGCTTCTGGGGTCAACGCCTTTTTCCAGTATGTTCAGGTAAGTGTGGCTGATTCCGATCCTCGCCGCGGCATCCCGCAGAGGCTCGTCTGACCTTAATTTTCTGAGTAAAGTGCCTAACGGGTATTGCACCAGTAACGCCTCCTGCGTAATACATGTTTACCCTATTGTAAAGCATGGAGTCGAAAAATGGAAGAATAATTTACAATTTGTATGGTAAAACATGATAGACAGCATAGTAAACATGTATTACAATTAGTGCAGGAGGTGATGACCGGGATGGATAACCGGCTGAGAAAAATAAGGAGAGCCCGCGATGTGACCCAGGAAGAACTGGCCGGGGCGGTATACGCCACCAGGCAGACCATCATAGCCATAGAGAAGGGTAGGGTGAAAAGGCCATCAGACGAACTGATGGTGGCCATTGCCAAATATTTCGGGATGAAGGTAGAGGAAATTTTTTTACCCCTCTTGTACAACATGTATTACAAGAAGCTGCCGGGCGGGGAGGTGAACCGGTATGAGCAAAAAGGCTGATTTTCAGGCCAGGATTAAGAGGATAGAAATAACCAATAAAGTATTGAAGGGCGGCTGGCGACAGGCTATCAGGGTGGTGCTGGACGACATCGCCCTGACCAATGAAAACCTGCTTGAATTGAGGCAGTTTAAACCGAATGAGAATGTGGACGTGATCATCAGGCCGGTGCCGGAGATTGAAGCGGTAAACATCTCCGGGGAGGATATTCCTCTGGTGGAAATTTGTGAGGGTGGTGTAGCATCCAGCCTGGGAAAAGTCGAAAAGGCCTGGGAGTTTTAGGAGAAAATAATTATGCGTATACAAGTATAGGCATAATGTAAATATAGACAGGCTAGAATGTAGAATAAAATGGTGTTATATTTTAAACAACAAATAAACGGGAGGTGATAACAAATGGCCGTTAACAAAGTGGCTGCCAGCTCCGCCCTGAGGTTGGAACTGCAGTACGGTGTGGACGGGGAGGGCAACCCGGTATTCCGGGACCGCTCCATGGGCAACGTCAAGTCTGCCGCCCCGGCCCAGGACGTTTACGATGTGGCTGTAGCCCTGGCGGGATTGCAGGAACATACGCTGAACGGCGTGTACCAGGTGGACGTAGGACGTCTGGAGGAAGTCTAGTCCTGCGCATTTGATGATGCTGCATCTGCGGCATGAAAGCTTCGAGGTTGAATATAAGGAAAGGAGGTAAAGAAATTGGCCCAAAAACTAACGATGTCTTTCCGCAACACGGCGGGAAAAACCGTTACCATGTCCCTGGCCGATCCCAGGCCGGACATAACCGCCGCCGACGTGACCACCGTAATGGATGCCATTATTGCAAAGAATGTGTTCAGTTCCAGCGGTGGTGACCTGGTGGTCAAAGAGCGGGCGGTAGTAATCGACACCACGGAAAACGAACTTTACAACGCAGGCTAGGCACTGCGGATACAGACGGCAGGGGGAGGCGAACGCCTCCCCCTGCCTGAAAATAACATAAGTGAGCCTTGGGTTCGGAAGGGGTTATTCCCCTACCGAACCCTTAGAGCGAACTTAAAGGTGTGGGGACACACCTCCATTTGGAGCCTGGCTTTGGGGTCGGAGGAATGTCCCCAACTAAAGAGCTTTACAGCCTGTTTCACCGACCTTCGAGGACGGGGTCTTACAGGCTGTTAGCGAGATAATAGGAGGGATTATCATGGAGGAAATAATCAAACTCTCAGCCAACTACGGATTTCCTATGATCGTCGCCGGTTATCTGCTGGTTAGAATTGAGCCGCTATTGCGGGAACTGAAGGAGTCCATAGTCATGCTGACAGCGGTGGTAGCCAGGCAGAATGGCACCGATGTCGAGGAAATACGCAAAATTGCGGGGTGCGGGAATTGATTATCTATAAACTGGCGAATATATGTGGGTGGAAATTTAGGGATTAATCCTACTGGCCAATACTCATTTAGAGCGGGATTTTTTTTCCAGAAAGGCATATAAAAACATGGAGCCCACCATGACAGGCAAAGCCCAGTAGCCCAGCACCAAAACAGTTCTGTTGACATATTCAGGGTGATAGAAGACCATGAACCCATATGAGATATTGAAGGCTCCGGACAGTATTACGATAACAAAAATTATTTTACGCAGCAGGGCGCTGTTTTGCACAGATTCATCTCCTTGCCTTTGTTCCGGCACTTACACCAGTATATCCAGGAAAAGACCGGGCTTTATGCTTTCTGTTGTTATTCCCAGGGAATTTAGACGGCTCATAAATTCATCGTAATTGCCGGATTCACCATAGAGTTCGTATTCCGGGGAGCTTTGAAAATTTACCTTTTCCGCAAACCTGTTATATGGCGTGGGGGCGGTTGAATGCTGGGTGTTTTTGTAGGCCGCAGCTATTAGTGGGTTAAATTTAATGGCTGCTGTCTTACGTACTTTGGTCTGTTCGCGCTGTTCCCTCTGCCTGATTAGTTCCACAGCCCGGTCCAAAGGGTTAATATTCACTGCTTCCACCTCAATATATATTCCATTGTTTTACTTTAATTATAGACGGTTTTTATTATCTTCGGCAAGAAAATATCAAAATGGAGACCAAACCAGACTTGTCAGGAGATTTTTTGCTTTACAGCCTGTTGATCCCTGACCTTCGAGGACGGGGTCATACAGGCTGTTAGCGAGATAAAAAGATCCCGTATGCAGGGTCTAAAAAGAGAGTAGGGCTTCAAATTTTCTTGCGGACTTCATGTTTGTTCAGTTCGGGGATTTTACCAAGCTTTACGGGTTCCATGGTTATGGCGAACATCTTTGATACTATTTCTAATGCCTTGACCAGTATTTCTTCCGCAACGTCAACAACACTCATTTATATACACCCCCGGAAGAAAAGTATAATCCACCGCAGGCGCGTTATCATTGCAAAATTGTTGGATTTTTTACCTTTTTAGCGGGCAGGATTAATAAATTTTCCAGAGGGCATGATTAAAAATAATTGCAAGTTAAAAGGCGGGTTGTGGGGCAGTACTTTTCTGCTGCTCTTTTTTCATTATATATAAGGCGGTTGCAATGGATCTGGCCAGGGTGTTTGCCCCCTTCCAGACCATATATAAACTGGAATTTTGCAGTAGTAAGTAGTTGGCTATGCCGCCTATATTTACGTTTAATATAACTGAAATGTCACCAACAGAGGGTAATTCTCTACCCATCGCCTTGCCCGGGTGGATTGGGCTCTTTTTCACAACCATGTGGCCCAATTCTTTTGTGCCACCCAGGGAGGCGTCAATGGCCACGATAAACCTGTCATTTTCCAGAGTGTTGTATACGTCCAGCAAATTTTTGGCATGTATGGGGTTATCCAGGCTGCCGATTACATTTGGCACCATCATCTGTTTCATTAGTGTGCCGGTGAGCGGCCCGAAGCAGTCCCCTGCCGAACGTTCCACACCGATGCATAGGAAAGTTATGTTCCTGTCCAGAGGAAACTCGCTTAGAAATATTTTTATTAGTTTACTGAACAGAAATTTTTCTTCAAAATGGTACGAAAACTTATTATCACTGATCACATGCAAAACCATCTTTCCCGGTGGAATCTTTAAACAATTATCTCAGAACCACAGGGAAAAATATGGGGAACGGTGGATGGCAGATAAAAAGAATTGCCTGTCTATCTGACAGGAAAACCGAAATAGAATAAGGAAATTCACTAAATAGCAAAGGAACAAGGCTAATAAACAAGAATTCAGAATAAGAATGATGTAAATTTAATATACGGAAATGAGTTTTTGATTGACACAGGTATTGTATGGGAATATTATAAAAATGAAACAATGACCATAATATTGCATTAGGGAGTGGATTGATTAGATGAAAATAGCTGCACCAAACGACAATGGAAAAATTAATCAACATTTCGGTCAAAGTAGAGAATTTATGGTTTGCGAAATGGAAGGCCAGAAGGTGGCGGGCCAGAAGATCATTTCAGCCGAATCGCTTCAGCACAATCATGGAGGATTGGCCAAATTGTTGCAAGACGAGGGTGTGGAAGTGGTCATTCTGGGGGGTATCGGTCCTTATGCCCTGGAAGCCCTGGAGCAGACTGGTTTTAAGACGATAACCGGTGCTGCCGGTGTTATCAGGGAAGCCATGGAAGCCTACGCCAGAGGAGAGCTTGTATCCCGCAAAGTTGTGTGTAACCATCACGGTCATGGTCACGAGCACGGCCATTCCCACCATCATCACGATAGTTAAAAGGTCAGGGGACACACCTCTCTTTTTTAAGTCTGGCTCTGGGGGTCAGAGGAATGTCCCCAACTATAAGGGGAGATTGGGAAAAATGAAAAAGCCTACGGGTAAGCGCTTGTTTGCCCGGAGGCTTTTTATGTACCCAGCAGCGCCCATAGCATCCCTATGATTATGGTAAGCAAACCAAGGGCGATGATTTTTGACCAGATAATGACGTTTTTTGGCCAGGTGCGGGGCTGCAGATAATTTATTTTTTCCCCGCCGGTTAGTATGAAGTAGGTTATTAACAATGTTGCCACAAGTACCACCGATGTACCCAGCAGTATAAATATCAGACTTAGATAAAGCATACATATGCCCCACTTATAAGATTAATTTACCCACGCTATGGCGCCTGGTGGACCGATTGCCTAAAACATGCGGCATTATATTTATATTAATTATCTTATCGTATTAATAAATTTTGGACAACCTGAATAAAAGCTACCATTGTTATGGATATTCCGCTTTGTTATAATTCATTATGTAATAATGTACATCGGGGTGGTAGGTTTTGGACTCATGGGAACGCCTGGTATTAAAATTTACTGATACTCTCGAAACAGTATTTCCCGATGAAACGGTGGCCGGGGAGCCTTTCTGGTCCCTGATGGAAATAAAGGATGGTAAAAATACAGGTAATTTCCATAGTATTGGTCAAAGATATGGAAAAACAATGGTTATGTTGTTTCCGCAAAAAAGGATGGCGGATTGGGCTGCTACCAGGCTCAGGGAGCATAGCTCTGATTTTGGGGTGAGGGGTATAAGCCGGACGCATTTGGATGTTTTATGCGGACTTTGTGAATCAGGCTACCCTATTGAATTGGTTGTTGCCGCTGCGGATTTAAACCTAAAAGGGGAACTTCAGGGCGCATCTATGACCCCCGCCCAAATAAGGGATGCCATAACGCCGGAGCATTGCCAAACGTGACCAAAAAGAAATTTATTGAGGAGTGGTAACTTGTTAAGCCTTGACAAAATATATACCCAGTTAAGTTATGCTGAAAAAAACGGTTTGCTGGGCGAACTTAAAAATGTATATGAACGCCTGCCGCAGACCACGTGTGAAAAGTGTGCCACCTGCTGCAGTGTGCCGTCTCCCGCCTATGTTGTTGAGTTTTTAAATATGTTTCGCTATATGAAAAACAATTTGCAAGATCAAATTCCTGGTATATTGGAAAGATGCATAAGGTTTTATTTCCTTGAGCTGGTTGATATAAACAGCAGATGTCCCTTTGTTGATCCTGTGGACAACACCTGCCTGGTATATCCCGCACGCCCTTTTACCTGCAGGGGATATGGCCTTTTTGACAAGGGAGAGGTGCCGGGCGCAGGGGAAGAGATGCTTAAACTGGCCGAGAAATATAAAAATGAATTCGATATCACTCTGCCGGATGAGGTTGTTAACTACAAGCTGCCCCGCTGCGGTAAGGTCATGGTTGCCGGCGGGAAAAAGATTGTACCCGAACTTCTTCAAACATCCATTGCCGATGTAGCCAGACTGGAATCAGGGCTGTTTCCCGTGGAAATAGTCGACAGCGAGTATACCTTCGTGCCTTTCCCCACACACCTGGCCTTGACCGTGCTGGGAGAGGGCGCCAGGGCCAGGCGGCACAAAGTCATGAAAGAATATTTGGAGCAAGGCAGTAGCCCTTTGCTGGAAGGGTATATGGAAAAATACGGTAAATACAGCTTGTAGATTTATACTGCTTTTGATAAAGAGATCGCTCTGATCTCTTTATCCTTTTTAAGTAATAAAATATTTGATCTTCCGTTTTAAAGGAGGATTAAGATTTTATGTAGAAGAAAATAAATAAATATTTCAGAAACTAATGCGGTGTGATTATAGTTATAAACTTTTTTCAGTAAGCAAAGGAAAATATAAACAGGGAGGGTGACAACGTGGCTGAAAGGGTATATATTGACGCCGATGTGCTCATTCTCGGTGGCGGCACGGCGGGATGCATGGCAGCCTGGGAAGCCCGGCGAACAGGTGGCGAGGACCTGAAGATAGTTATTGTTGAAAAAGCTTTTATACGCCACAGCGGGTGTCTGTCTGCCGGCATGAACGCCTTGAACATGTATATCAACCAGGGTAAGCCGGAAGATTATGTTTCTTATGCCCGTTACGACATGTGTGGCGCACCCATCCGTGAAGATATTATGCTTTCCGTAGCCAATGAAGTGAACGATACTGTTAAAATTATGGAAGAATCCGGGTTGCCCATGAAAAAAAAGGAAGACGGGCGTTATCTGAACCGGGGAAAATGGAATATAGAAATAAACGGTTCCCTGCTAAAACCCATCACTGCCGCCAAGGCTATAGAAGCCAGGGCTGAAATTTACAACCGTGTTTACATTACGGATTTGATCGTGAAGGATGATGCCTGCATAGGTGCCGTGGGATTCGGTGTCAGGGACGGTAAATTCTATATTTGCCGCGGCAAGGTTACCATGCTGTGCGCGGGAGGCGCCGCCGGTTTATGGAGGCCCAACAATCACGGTGACGCACATCACCGGATATGGTATTTTCCCTTTAATGCCGGTAGTTCCTACGCCATGTGCAAACGGGCCGGCGCGGAAATGACCACTTTTGAGGTGCGCTTTGTCCCCGTGCGCACCAAAGACACATACTCCCCCACCGGCACTCTTTCCATTGGTATGGGGGCGCCCATGGTGAATTCTCTGGGGCAGGCCTTTATGAAAGAGGATCCCCATTATGTTCAGTGGGGAGGCCACACCGCGCCGACTCCCATCAGGGCATACGGCTTCCAAAGAGAAACCATAGCCCACAGAGGACCTGTTTTTATGGATACCACTAAGGGAGACCCTGCCAAAGTAACTGGTATTAAAGGCCAGTATCTAGACATGAGCCCATCCCTGGTACTTTATTGGGGCTGCAACGATATAGATCCCTCCAAGGAACCCGTGGAAATCGATGGTGGGGATCCCAACATCGTGGGTGCCCATGCCGGTATGGCTGGGGCATGGACCAGGGGAACCTCCCGGGAAACCACCGTTGGCCGTCTGTACGTTTCCGGTGACGCCCTGGGCGGCGCACCCAGTCGTTTCATTTCAGGCAGCTGGACCTGCGGCAGAATTACAGGCCGGAGTATGGCACAGGCATTGAAGGCCAACAGCTATGATTATGCGGACCTGGAGCCGGCTCTGGTGGATGCCCTGGAGGAACGTACCTTCGGTCCATTGAACAATTACCTGGGCAGGGCCAAGGAAGGTTTATGGACTGACGGTACTCTGATGAGCGGCATCTCGCCCAAACAGATGGAAGACCGTATGCAAAAGATTATGGAGGAATATTGTGGCGGCCGTACCCGCTGGTATTTTATCAGTGAGCCATATTTGAACATTGCTCGCAGACATATTAAGAGGATGCGCAACGACCAGTTGCAGTACCTCTGTGCCAGGGACTTGCACGACTTGCAACTGGCCTGGGATGTAATCAACCGCCTGGATGTGTGCCAACTGGTTGTCGAGCATATTAGTTTTCGCAAGGAAACGAGATTTCCGGGCTATGTGCTTAGAACAGATTATCCTGAAGCTGATCCTGACTATGATTGCTTCATTAATTCTAAATGGGATCCTGAAACAGACGAGGTTGTATGCTTCAAAGTTCCTTACGAACAAATAGTTCCCGGAGACCGCCGGAAGGAAACTATCTGAGACTTTGCCCTTTTTTTCCGATGAGGAAGGAGGAGAATGCTAAATGCCACCTAAAGCCGACCCTACCAAATGCGATGGCTGCCAGGGAGAAAGCGAGCCGCTTTGTGAACAGGTGTGTCCGGGCAATTTAATGACTCTGGATAAGGAAACTAGAAAAGCTTATTGTCGTGAGCCTGGAGACTGCTGGGATTGTATGACCTGTACCAAAGCCTGCCCACGTCAGGCTATTCAGACTACGTTGCAGTATCAAATTGCTTATTTTCCCGGCAAATTAATACCCCTGGTAGGTACCAACAGTGTTACCTGGACTTCCATTGACTGCCACGGCAGGGTGGAGCGCTTTGTTATGAAAACCCTGGTTAGTCCTGATGATGAGGATGAGGATTAAACTTGGCCATTAATATTGGGATATTTATATGCGGTTGCAAGGGCGCCGTTTCAGGCGCCATAGACATGGCCGGAGTTGAGGCCGGATTAACCAGGGTCAAAAAAAAGATCGGAGCCAAAATTTTTCACCCCTGGCTTTGCGGTCCCGAAGGTGTTTCTCTGCTTGGGGACTCCATAGCCCGGCATAAACTGGACTGTGTCATCATAGCCGGCTGCCCCGAAACCGTACACAGAGATTTATTCAAACGGGTTGCGGCGGATTCCGGTTTACCCCCGGAGATGGTGATACGGCTGGATATAAGGGAAGGGTGTGCCCTGCCGCATGGCAGCGATCCCCGAGGCGCAACGCAGAAGGCCGTGAATCTGATCAAGATGTGGAACGGCCAGGCCAGGCTGGCGGAACCATATAAGCCTTTTTATGAAGACGGCAACAAAGATGTGCTGATTGTCGGCGGTGGCCTGGCTGGCCTGAGCGCGTCCCTGGAACTCGCCGGGGCTGGCCTAAACGTAGTTTTAATTGAAAAAGAGCCCTTCCTGGGAGGCCGTACGGCCCAGCTCAACAAAGTTTACCCCCGCATGTGCGATGCCAGGTGCGGGGTAACTTTTCTAATTAACCGGTTGCGGGAAAACACCCGGGTTAAAATATTTAATCTTACTGAGATAGCCGGGCTTAAGGGTAGTGCCGGGAGATTTGAGGCTGATTTAATCAGCAGGTCGAATTTTATAGATGCCGAAAGTTGCACCGGGTGCGGCAAATGTGCTGAAGCATGCCCCGTACTGGTGGCAGATGATTTCAATTTCGGTCTGGCCGACCGCAAAGCAGTCTATTCCCCATGGTCCCCGGATCCGGCGGGCCCATATATAATTGACCGGGCCGCCTGTCTGTCTGGCTGTGACAGGTGCGTGGCGGTGTGCCCTGCCGGGGCTGTGAATCTCCGGGCTGAACCAATTCATAATGTGGCCAGGATTGGCAGCATTATCATCGCTACAGGATGGAAGCCATTTGCGGCGGAGAAAATTGAACGGCTGGGTTTTGGGCGGTACGGCAACGTTATCACAAATTTACAACTGGAAAGAATGATGTCCCCGGACGGGCCTGCCGGGGGGAAATTGTATTGCCCTGACGGCGGGGAGCCCGGGAGCGTGTTATTTGTTCAGTGCGTGGGCAGCCGGGACGTGAATTACCAGAGTTGGTGTTCTGCGGTTTGCTGCGCCGCCTCTCTTAAACAGGCTATTGATATTAAAACCCTGTACCCCAATGTCAGGGTTTATGTATTATATATTGATATAAGGGTCACCGGGGAGTATGAGGATCTTTACAGCCGCGCACAGGAGGCCGGGGTGGTTTTTGTGCGCACCAGTCCGGCTGAAATTATGCCCGAGCCCGGTGGGAGGGGACTGCTGGTAACCGGTGAGGACACCCTCATGGGCAGAACTTTTAAGGTAAGAGCTGATCTGGTAGTGCTTGCCACAGGCATGCAGCCGGCCGGGGTTCCCGGGGTGATTAAAGAATATATTGAGGGAACGGACAGAGGTAAAGGGGAAGGTCAGTTATATAGTTGCGGGCTGATGAGCCAATGGGGTTTTTTTACCGGCCACAAACAATGTTTTCCCTTTGAAGCCATGGCCCAGGGCATTTACCCGGCCGGCGCCTGCCAGGAACCGATGGACATGGGCAATACTGTGCGCAGTGCCCTGGGCGCTGCCTGTAAGGTTTTAAGTACGGCCGGGGAGCGGCTGGAATTATCTCCTTTTGTACCTGTAGTTGATAAGGCCGGGTGTGACAAATGTAAGCGCTGCATGGAAGAATGCCCTTACGGTGTCTGGTATTTTGACGAGGGCGGCTATCCCGTCCCCGATCCCCTGTATTGCAAAACATGTCTATTATGTGTGGGCGCCTGCCCCCGGCAATGCATATCTACCCAGGGGTTTTCCGTCCACAAACTGGCTGGCGCGGTAACCGCCAAGGTTAAGGAGACAGGGCCGGGGGAGCCGCATGTGGTTGCCTTTGTTTGCGAGAACGACGCATACCAGGCAGTGCTGCTGGCAGCCCGCATGGGCCTGGAATATCCCGCCGGATTACATGTTGTGCCGGTAAGGTGCACGGGTTCGTGCAATATGGTACTGCTCCGGGAAGGGCTGCCCGGGGGCATTGACGGTTTTATGGTGGCGGGCTGCCGCAGTGGAGAATGCCATTATATTTTGGGTGCCGATCGTACTGAAGAGAGATTGGACAACATAAAAATAACCTTGAGGGATATAATGATCGAGCCCGAAAGGGTAATATTTACCAGGTTGGGTGTGCGGGACGCAGAGAAATTTGTGCGTGAGGCGCGGGAATTTGTCCATAAATTAAAGGAAATCGGTCCGAGTCCATTTAAAAAACACGTCTGACTTGCCTGATTACTAGGGTTCCAGGGGTTGTTATTTTTTTTACAAACATCTTGTGCAGTATACGGTATACCGGCTATAATAATATAAGGTCAGGGGACACACCTTCTTGGGTTATCTAAAATCCTAACGTCAATCTATACCTATAATAAATCCGGGGTTACCAGTAGGGCGATTTTTGTTGTATTTTTTATTGAATATTTCTGAATTTTGGAAGACTTAAAAAAGAGGATGTTCACATATTTGTGTCGAAGTGTACTTACGGTATAAAAAGGCAGTTGAAAAGAAGGTTACGTTTAAATAGAATATATACATGAATTAAGCGAACCTCCTTTAGTGATATCAAAGCATGCCAGGTTTTGGCGGACAGGCCCATGAGGTCTTTACGCCTTTTTGTGCCCTTCTATATTTATTTTGGGAGATTGGGTATATTAAAAAAAACAAAAACAAAATGAGGAGGCCTGTTACATGTCCAAATTGGTACCGCCCCATGGTGGGAAACTAACCCCTGTTCTCGCTGCTGAAGCTCAGCGCCCGGAATTAGAAGCCAAGGCAAAAACACTGCCTGTTATCCGGATGAGCTCCCGTGAATCTTCTGACTTACTAATGCTCGGTCTGGGTGCATTTAGCCCCCTGACAGGATTCATGGGTAAGGCCGACTACCAAAGCGTAGTAAGCACCAAACACCTGGCCAATGGTTTGGCCTGGCCTATTCCTATCACCCTTTCCGTGACCAAAGAACAGGCTGCCAGCCTGAAAGAAGGCTCAGAAGTAGCCCTGGTGGACGACGAGACAAATACATACGTCGGTATCCTCACCGTGGGCGATAAGTATGAATACGACAAAGCTAAAGAATGTACAGAAGTATTCTTCACTACAGATATGGAACACCCCGGTGTGCAAAAGGTCATGGCTCAGCCCGACGTCAACGTGGGCGGCTCAGTGGTTACCTTCAGCCAGATGGGTTATGCGACTAAATATGGCACATATTATGCTACTCCGGCTCAAACCCGTGCTCTGTTTGATGAAAAGGGTTGGGCAACAGTAGCTGCCTTCCAGACAAGAAACCCATTGCACCGCTCCCACGAGTTCCTCTGCAAGATTGGTAATGAAGTGTGTGACGGCCTGCTTATCCACCCCATCGTTGGTAAACTTAAGCCTGGCGACATTCCTGCTGAAGTACGTCTTAAGTGCTATGAAATACTGCTGGACAACTATTTTAACGCCAAAACATCAGTGATGCGGGTGTATCCGATGGAAATGCGCTATGCCGGTCCCAGCGAAGGTATTCTGCACTCCATCTTCCGTCAGAACTTTGGCTGCAGCCATCTTCTCGTTGGCCGCGACCATGCCGGCGTAGGAAGTTACTACACCTCTTATCAGGCCCAGGAACTGTTTGACCAATTCAAGCCCGGTGAACTTCGTTGCCAGCCCATTAAGGTTACCTCAGCATTCCATTGCAACAAGTGCGATGGCATGACCACTGAGAAGACCTGCCCCCATACAGCAGAAGATCATCTGAATATCAGCGGCACCAAGCTGCGTGCCATGCTGGATGCCGGCGAGCTGCCGCCCGGTCAGTTCAGCCGTCCGGAAGTTCTCAAGGTGCTCATGGAGTATTATCAAGGCCTTAAGAAATAATTTAAGTTTACTGCAAATCCTCCTGGCATGGGACTGATAAAGTCACCATGTCAGGAGAGAAATAAAATAAATAACGTGTAAACTGATATTTGGCTGATATGCCAATTATTTAGTGTTGCTTGCTTTACATGGCTATGATTGGCTGCGTGACAGACATAATAGATATGTGGACAGACATAGCCAAAACCGAGGACCTGTTCAAGGAGGTGGTATGTTTCCGGGGAGAGGATGTTGGAAATCACATTGTCGCAAGTCAGGTATTCAGTTGGATTGCGTTAGGAAAAGGTTGTTAGCAGCACATTACGAATGAGTGTCAAAAGAATCTGAGACAGTTGTGCCTTGACTTCGTGTAATCGCTCAAGCGGAATAAAATCCGCACCAAGATCTTTATAATAGAAACAGGAGGTTGAATTATGCCAGCTTTTATAATTGCTGAAAAATGTGATGGTTGCAAGGGGCAAGATAAAACTGCATGCATGTATGCCTGCCCGAACGACCTGATGGTATTGGACAAAGAAATAATGAAAGCTTACAACCGCGATACCTGGGCTTGCTGGGAGTGCCTCTGCTGTGGTAAGGCTTGCCCGCAACAGGCTATTGACCTGCGGGGTTATGCTGACTTTGTGCCCCTGGGCGCCACCTGCACACCTCTGCGTGGTTCCGATAACATCATGTGGACCATTAAGTTCCGTAACGGTTCGGTCAAGCGCTTCAAATTCCCCATCCGGACAACTGAAGAAGGTTCCGCAGTGCCCGACGGCGGATTTGCCAACGAAGCCACACTGGAAAGCATCGAACTGTATACCGAGCCTGCTTCCCTGGGAGCTGCTATTTGGACCTACAAGAAGTAATATCCTTAAGCTTTTTAGCAATTGACCAATAGAACAATTAACGGAGGAGGTTAATTTTAAATGCCGATGAACTTTGAAACCGTAGAAGTAACCACAGATTTTTTGATCGTAGGTGGCGGTATGGCAGCTTGCGGCGCGGCCGTTGAAGCAGCTTACTGGGGCAAGCAACATGGTGTTAAGGTAACTCTGGTTGACAAAGCTTCCATGGTCCGTTCCGGTGCCGTTGGTATGGGTCTTTCCGCTATTAACCAGTACATTGGTGTAGATAAGAACAAAAACACCATTGAAGATTATATCAAATATGTTAAATATGACCTGATGGGTGTAGCCCGTGACGACTTGGTGGCCAACATTGCCCGTCACGTTGACGGCTCAGTGCACCTGTTTGATAAATGGGGTCTTCCTTTCTGGAAAGACGATGAAGGCGGCTATATAAACGAAGGTCGCTGGCAGTTAATGATTAACGGTGAATCCTACAAAGTAGTTGTAGCCGAAGCTGCTAAGAATGCTCTGGGCATGGACAACATTTACGAGCGCGTATTTATTATCGAGCCCCTGCTGGATGGCGATAGAATTGCCGGTTGCGTTGGTTTCAGTGTTCGTGAAAACAAATTCTATGTCTTCAAAGCCAAAGCTGTTCTGGCTGCCATGGGCGGCGCGGTAGGCGTGTTCAAGCCCCGCTCCACTGGTGAAGGTATGGGTCGTTCCTGGTATCCTCCTTTCTCCACCGGTTCTTCCGCTTACTTTACCATCAAAGCCGGTGCAGAAATGACCTGTCAGGAAGTTCGCTTCGTGCCGATTCGTTTCAAAGATGCTTACGGCCCGGTTGGTGCCTGGTTCCTGCTCTTCAAATCCAGAGCGACCAATGCATTTGACGAAGAATATATGGTAACCCGTAGATCCGAACTTGGCAACTGGGGCAAATATGGCGCTGTGAAGCCCATCCCGGCCAACCTGCGTAACTATCTGGGCATGCTGGATCTCTTTGAAGGCAAAGGCCCCATCTATATGAGAACTGATGAAGCTATTGCCAACCTGGCCAAGAAGTACGAAGACGATCCAAAAGCCTTCAAGAAGAAAATGAAAGAACTGGAATCCGAAGCTTGGGAAGACTTCCTGGATATGACCATTGCTCAGGCTCTGTTGTGGGCTGCCACCAACGTTGAGCCGGAAAATAGTTCTTCCGAAATCGCTGCAACCGAGCCGTACTTCATCGGATCACACTCCGGCGCTACCGGTGCGTGGGTATCCGGTCCTGAGGATCTGGCCGGCGGCACTGAATATTTCTGGGGCTATGCCAACATGACCACCGTTAAGGGTCTGTTTGCAGCCGGTGACGCTTCCGGCGCATCCAGCCACAAGTTCTCCTCTGGCTCTCACGCTGAAGGCCGTATTGCTGCCAAGGCTGCTATCAAGTTCATCCTTGACAACAACACCCAGCCCAATGTTGATGCAGCTGCCGTTGAAGCTATGAAGGTTGAAACCTATAAGCCTTTGGAACTTTTCGAAGCTAACAAGAACTATTCAACTAACGTTGAAGTTAACCCGAACTACATTTTGCCGAAAATGTTCATGTTCCGTTTGCAGAAGCTGATGGATGAGTATGTGGGCGGCGTTTCGTCCAACTTCTCCACCAACGCTAAAGCTCTGAACCGTGCCATGGAACTGCTGACCTTCCTGCAGGAAGACTCTGCCAGTCTGGCCGCCAGGGATCTGCACGAATTGATGAGAGTATGGGAAAACAAACACAGAATCTGGCAGGCCGAATCTCACGTTCGGACAGTTATGTTCCGTGAAGAAACCCGTTGGCCTGGCTACTACTTCAGGGCTGACTTCCCGAAAATTGATGAAGAAAACTGGCTGTGCTTCGTAAACACCAAGTATGATCCCAAGACCAACGAATGGTCAGTATTCAAGAAGCCCGTTCTGAATCTGTTCAACGTTGACTAATTAATCTTACCCGTAATACGGGCAAGATCGGCAAGTATTAACAATGTGCAATGCGCGGAGCTAAGGGGGCCCGTGGCCGTCCATGGCCACGGGTTCTATTTTGCCGGCATTGGTTAGTTGTAGCAGATAGTCAGTTGTTTATGAGTGGTCAGGGCTGATTTTACAAGTGGTATTAATAGATATACAGGCGCCCTGTATAAGGTCGCCTGTAGCTTTTTAATGTAAAAATTAACATTATCAGGATTAACTGGTATTGTAAAACAAATCTCTAAACACCTTAATGAATGGAGATAATTGCATGGTAAACAATAGTATTTTGGTAGTAGGTGGGGGTATAAGCGGGTTGACCACAGCCGTGGAGGCCGCCGAGGTAGGCTATGAAGTTTTTTTAGTTGAAAAAAACTCCTACCTGGGTGGTAAGGTGACCCAGATTAATCAGTATTTCCCCAAGCTATGTCCTCCCAATTGTGGCCTTGAGATAAATTTTAAGAGAATTAAAAGCAACCCAAAAATAAGATTTTACACTCTGGCGGAAGTAGAAAACATCTCGGGCCGGGAAGGGGACTTTGATGTAACAATCAAATTAAATCCCCGTTATGTCAATGAAAATTGCACTGCCTGCGGTAAATGCGCTGAGGCCTGCCCGGTGGAAAGAAGCAATGATTTCAATTACGGCATGGACAAGACCAAGGCCATATACCTGCCCCACGAGTTTGCCTTCCCAATGAAATATATCATTGATCCCAAGGCATGCGCCGGTAACGGCTGCACCAAATGCGCAGACGTTTGTCAGTATAATGCCATTGAGCCCGGCATGGAGGCAAAAACCGTGACCATCAAGGTGGGCAGCGTAGTCTGGGCCACCGGTTGGAATCCGTACGATGCTGCTAAAATCAGTTGTTATGGCTTTGGCACCTATCCCAACGTTATAACAAATGTGATGCTGGAGCGGATGGCAGCTGTCAACGGCCCTACCAAGGGTAAAATTGTTCGCCCTTCAGACGGCAAGGAAATTAAGAGTATTGCTTTTGTCCAGTGTGCAGGATCACGGGACGAGAATCATCTGCACACTTGTTCTACCGTCTGCTGCATGGCTTCCCTGAAGCAGGTAACCTATGTCCGTAAACAGTACCCGGACGCAAAAATAGTTGTTTATTATATTGACATCCGCTCCAGGGGCAAGCACGAAGATTTTTATGTCAAGGTACAAAACGAAGCAAACGCTGTTTTCATCAAGGGTAAGGCCGGCGAGATTAAAGAAGATCCCTCCAACAACAACCTTATAGTTATTGCGGAGGATCAAACTAGTCAGGTGCTTACCGAGGAGCAATACGACATGGTGGTACTGGCCACAGGTATGCAGCCGGCCACCGCGGCAGCGCAAGTGCCTGCTGAAATGACTTATGATGAGGACGGTTTCCTGGCCTCTGATCCCGTGACACCTGGAATTTACGGCGCCGGGTGTGTTAACAAGCCGCTGGACGTTGCCGCAGCAGTTCAAGATGCTACCGCCGCAGCGCTCAAGGCTATTCAATCGGTGAGGAGGCAGAATAATGGCTAAGAAAACTGGAGTATTCATCTGTAGTGGCTGTGGTATCGGAGAATCTCTGGATGTTGATGCTCTGGTCAAAGTTGCCGCCAAAGAGTGCAAGGCACCGGTTTGCAAGACCAACCCCTTTTTCTGCGGTGCGGAAGGCGTTGAACTGATCAAACAGGATATCGCCGCCGGCGAACTTGACTGTATTTTGGTGGTGGGCTGCTCCAACCGCGTAAATTATAACGCCTTTGATTTCGGCCCGTCTGTAACAGTTGAAAGGGTTAACATAAGAGAACAGGTAGCCTGGTCCCACGAGCCCAACGACGAGGATACCCAGGCCATGGCAGAGGATATCATTCGCATGTTCATGGCCAAGGCAAAGACCGTTGAGGCTCCGGTGCCATATATTGTTGAAGACCTTTCCAAAACAATCATGGTGGTGGGCGGCGGCATGGCCGGTATGACTGCGGCCATTGAATCCGCTAAGGCTAATTATCAGGTTGTATTGGTGGAAAAAGAGGCATCCCTGGGTGGTTGGCTGAACAAGCTGTACAAGCTTGCCCCTTTAAAGACCCCTTTTACCAGCCTGGAAGATACTAACCTGGAAGCCAGGATTAACGAAATAAACAGTAACCCCAACATTAAAGTATATACCTCCGCAAATATTGAGAAGACAGCCGGAGGTCCTGGATTGTTTGATGTTACTATTAAACAAAACGGCAGCGAAATTTCCGAAAGGGTAGGGGCTATAGTACTGGCCACCGGCGCAGTACCTTATGATCCCGAAAAACTGGGCCACCTGGGCTTTGGCACTTCCCCCAATGTAATAACCCAGTCCATGTTTGAGGAAATTGCCAAAAAGGGTACCATTGCACGGCCCTCGGACGGCAAGGAAGTAAAGAAAATTGCCTTTATCCAGTGCGCCGGCTCCAGGGATGCAGAGCGTCTTCCGTATTGTTCCGCAGCCTGCTGCGTAGAGTCCATGAAGCAGGCACTGTATCTGAAAGAACAGGATTCCGAGGCCCAGGCCTATGTATTCTATAAAGATATCCGTTCCTCCGGGCAGTATGAGCATTTCTACAAAGCTGCCCAGACGGCAGGCGTAATATTCGTCAAGGGTGATGTTACCGGTGTATCCGCAGGGAACGGAGGCACCCTGGTAATCGAGGCAGATGATATTTTGATGGGCGAAAAAACCATGGCTGATGAACTTGACCTTATTGTTCTGGCCAATGGTATGGTACCCACCACAGCCTTTACTGAAGGCGCCTATGTCGGCTGCGGGGTTCAGGTGCCCGAGCCTGAGGCCGGGGCTGAGGCTGCTGCTGCCGCTGATGCGCCTGTGCCGGCTGCCCCGATTATTAAATCAAATATATTAAATCTGGTCTACAGGCAGGGCCCTGAGCTGCCCGATCTTAAATACGGTTTCCCGGATTCGCATTATATTTGCTTCCCTTATGAAACAAGGCGTACAGGCATCTATGCCGCCGGCAGCGTGAGAAGGCCCATGGATATGGTCCAGGCCATAGAAGACGCCACCGGCGCAGCCCTGAAGGCTATCCAGTGCGTTGAGATGACAGCCCAGGGCGCTGCGGTACACCCGCGGGCCGGTGACACCTCCTTGCCGGACTTCCAGCTTAACCGCTGCACCCAGTGCAAGCGCTGCACCGATGAGTGTCCCTTCGGCGCCATTAATGAAGATGAAAAGGGTAATCCTCTGATTAACCCGACCCGCTGCAGAAGGTGCAGCACCTGTATGGGTGCCTGCCCGGAAAGGATTATATCCTTCAAGAATTACTCGGTGCCCATGATCGGCAATATGCTCAAGGCTTTCGAGGTTCCGGAAGAGGACGAGGAAAAACCGAGAATTCTTATTTTTGCATGCGAAAATGACGCTATTCCGGCCATTGATATGGCTGGTATCAACCGGCTGCAATACAATCCGTGGGTGCGCATCATACCGGTCAGATGCCTCGGGTCGTTGAGCCTGGTATGGATTAACGACGCTATGTCCAGGGGTGTTGACGGAGTGCTGCTGCTGGGCTGCAAGCACGGTGACGATTACCAGTGCCACTTTATGAAGGGCAGTGAGCTGGCAGAAATCAGGCTGTCCAAGGTTTCCGAAACCCTTGACAGACTGGGGCTGGAATCCGAGCGCGTGCAGGCCAAAACCATAAGCATTATGGATTATGAAGAAATTCCTAAAATGCTGGCTGAATTCATGGAGAAAATAGAAGATCTTGGTCCTAACCCGATGAAGGGCTTCTAACCCTAATGTGACAGTATTATTTCAGGTGCCGGGGAAAGGCTAGCCCAACCCCGGCACTTATAGAATTATAGAAAGGGCGGCCTGCAAGAGCCGCTCAAACTCCTTTGATAACTTTATGAAATAATGTAATTTGAGGAGAGAACGCTGACTAAAAATTCAGGCCAAAGGAGATAAATGGATGGTAGATAATAAAATTTCCTCTGCGCCAGTCAAATACGACAACAGCTTTGCAAAGGAAATATATGCCCTGGAAAACGGCCATTACGCTCAAATCTGCATGCAGTGCGGAATGTGTGCCGTTTCCTGCGCCACCCACGACATTATGGACTACTCACCGCGCAGGCTGTTTAACCTGGTAAGAGTCGGTAAAAAAGAGGAAGTAATGCGCTCCAACACCATGTGGATGTGCACTGCCTGCTGCATGTGCAAGGTGCGCTGCCCCAGGGGTATTCCCCTGGTGGATGTAATGCATGATTTAAAAGCCATGGCCATCAAACAGGGCTATGTTGATTACCCGCATGCTGCTTTTCATCAGGCCTTCTGGCAGGAAGCCTTTAGCAGGGGCCGCGTATTTGAAGGCGGCATCATGGCACGTTTTATCCTCAAGCGGGGCCTGGGCGAAATTAAAAAATTGCTAGCCCTGGGTATGAAGGATATGGGCATGGGTATGCTCAAGCATGGCCGTGTACCTTTAGTTCCGCCGCGCAAGATCAAGGGCCTGAAAGAGTTGCAGCAGATCATACAGCGGGCGCAGGCTCTGCAGGAAAAGGAGGCCAAGTAATGCGCTATAGTATATATCCTGGTTGTACCATGGAGGGCCCGGCGCTTTTTTTCCTGAAAGCTACGGAGGCGGTTGCCGAGGCTCTTGGCATGCACCTGGATGAGATTCCGGACTGGAATTGCTGCGGGGCCAGCGAGGTTTCGGGCGTGGTGGGCGAATTTACCCAGCAGGTGATGACCGCCAGGAATCTTGCCATAGCCGAGGCCAAGGGACAGGATGTGCTGGTGGCATGCAGTTCCTGCTATATGAATATGGGACTTACCAACAAGCATTTTAAAGATGATCCCCATTTTGCCCAAATGGCCAATGAAGCGCTGGCGGCGGGCGGTCTGAAATACAATGGCACTCTCAAAGTGCGCCAAATTGTGGATATATTGGTGAATGACATCGGGCTGGATAAAATAAAGGCCAGGGTGAAAAAACCGCTTACCGGGTTGAAGGTGGCCGGGTACGTGGGCTGTCAGACAGTCCGGGCGCTGCCCTGGGAGTATGACGACCCGGAGCGTCCGGTACTCCTGGACCAACTGATTGAGGCGCTGGGCGCCACTGCGGTTCCCTTCCCCATGAAGGCCAGGTGCTGCGGCAGTTCTCACGCGATTGCCCAGACCGAGATTGTGCTGGAGCACAGCAAAGAAATTCTTGAGTCGGCGGCATCAAATGGCGCCAGTATGCTGGTGACAAACTGCCCCATGTGCCAGATGAACCTTGATGCTTTTCGGGGCATGATTAATCAAGTCCATAAAACCAATTTAACTTTGCCTATACTGTTTTTTACCCAGTTAATGGCCATTGCCTTTGATTTGCCCCCGGCGGTTGCTGGCTTGAAACACTGCGTAGTGTCGCCGTACGAGGTTCTGGCTCCGCTGGGGGTCGGTAAATAATCGAGAATTTATTTTCCTCAAAGCCACAATTATAAATATTGTATTGTTTATTGAACCTCTTGTGAGGTTCTTTTTTTCGCAAAAAAATAAACCGGCTTAAGGCCGGTTTATTTTTCGCAGGAGGTAATACCTTCTTTAATCTTTGAGCTGATGGTCTTCATCAGTTCATGGAATTTGGTGTTGGAGTAATGTGATACCTTGACAAGGGGATTTTGCAGGGCAAGCTTTTCCATATCTTTCAGCTTGTCCTCTTCCTCCTTGGTTGGTTCCAGGCCTGCCAGTTTCTTTTTTTGATTTTCCATTTGAAGAACCTGAAGATTCTCAATCAGAGAACGTGCTTCCTCGTCGTGAAGCAATTTATATTCTGATTCTTTAAATCTCTTATATTCTTCTGTTTGAGCAACGATTTTGCCCAATTCAATGCACATTTCAAATGCTTTATCAAGTGCTGACATATTTTCACCTCCCGCCAATATTTTCTCCAAAAAAGATATAAATCCTGCATAAGAAAAGGATAATCACATACATTTATTTTCTAATGAAAATAAAAAAAGGCACCCGATTTATCCGGATGCCTTTTTTGTCATAAACACATTTTTTATACACCCAGAATGGTGCTAACTTCGGCAATGATGTCACAGTTTCGCAGCAGGCCGATGACCAGTCCGTTGCTGACCACCGGTAAGGCGTCGCGTCCATTCTTTGAAAACTGATAAACTGCCTCTATCAGTGTGCCGCTTTCATTTATGGTTGCGGCTATGGGCTGAATTATGTCCCGCACGGGTTTCTCAGACAATTCATGGCTTCTGCTGGTAAAAAGCCCTTGCCAAAAAACTGGCTGGGACCAGGAAGATACGTTCCAGCCCCGGTACCACTGGTTTCTGATGCCAGGTGGCTCCATTGCAGATAAAAGTTCCTGTATTCCCACAATTCCTATTAAGGATTTGCTTTCAAAAACCAGCAGGTGTGTCGCAGGGTGCTCGGAGTTTAATGAATTCATCAATAGAAAAATCGCGTTTTTCACAGTGGTATCAGCGGACACGGATGAAAAATATTCCAGAGGTTTCATAAGCTCCCCGGCTTTTTTTTCGTAATTTTCGGCCTGATACTGACTATGACTTTGTTCTTGAGGCAACGCCATCTATTATACCCCCTCTGCATATGTTTCCATGAAAAACTGTATAGCATTGTCTAATGCATAATGCATGCCAGTTCCATATTTTAACCAGCTTTTTATTATGTTAAACTGGTCGGAAAGAAAATAGTGCAAGGAGGGGATTTATATATTAGTTAAATATTTAACAATCCATGGGCATCTTACATAGCGGAATGTGAAATAATTTGTTAGTCTGAAAGCGCACACTCTGCTGTTTGCGTTTGTGCATCATGAATAAACGTGCTGAAATTCCCATAGATCCTTAATATCAACTCTGTTTAAGCAGTGTTGCTGCGGGCTGCTTGCTGTTGATAATATTGTTCAATGATAATACCGATGCTTCCTCTCCTAAAACCAGTTCACAAATCTCCCTGAATATTTCGATACTGCGAACCATACCAACAACGCGTCCTTCTTCCATTACCGGCAGTATAAGAATTTTCTGTTTGCCCATACCATAGACAGCCTTGATTAAAGCATCATCAGCATCTACCCGGAACTCCACATCGCTCATTATATCGCTTACCTTTTTGTCTATAGCCTCGTAGGTACGGTCTGTAAACAACCCTTCCCAAAAAACAGGTATTGACCAGGCAGTGTCAACGGTCCAGCCCCGATAAGTTTTGCCTTTAAGGTACTGGGGTTCGATGGCCTTTAATAAATCATCCAGAGTCAGCAGACCCACCAGCATATTGTTATCAAATACCAGCAGGGTGGAGTGTCCCGTGCAGGGCTCGCCTTCTTTGGGGCAGAACGACTTCTTCATTAGTCCAACGGCGTCCTTGAAACTTGCGTCGGCCGCGATTGCAGTGTATTCTCCGGCTGGAACCATTATGTCTCTGATTTTCTTTTCCATGATACTAGCCTCCTTATATTTTATTTTAATGTACTTAAATCTCCAGTATTGTTGGTAAATGTTTGATGCCCAGCGCCTTTAATATTTCTTGCTGATCCCCAAAAGCCGGTGTTATGGTTTTGATTTCCATGTTGTTCAACTGGTTGACGGTTACTTTTATGTCTTCCAACATGGCCAGTGCCTTGGAAGCACTTATGGTCATACCCTGGCTGTTTAAAATGTGCTCAAGAGTTTTTTCCACCAGATATGCAAGAATGAAAACAAATACATGGGCCCTTATTCTTGTTTCCCAGCTCTCTTCAGGAAATGGTTCATAATTTTTGATCAATTTTATTTCGTCTCTGGCTTTTCTGTAGTTTAAATATGATTCTATTATTTCATTGGCAGGGAGTTCCAGATTGTTTGTTTTTAAAATAAATTTTCCTGCATAAGCTTTGTCACGCTCGATGATATCCTGTTTTTTCTCATAGTCGAACTGGCGAATTTTTTCATCATACCAGCAGTCAAAATAACGCTTGCAATATGTGTCTTTTAGAATACCGCTGGCTTTATAGAAATTGGCCCTGGCATTGGCACCGAATTCTTCAGTTACCCACTTTTTGATGATCTTGAGTTCATGTTCTATGGCGTTCAATCTGTTTTCAATTAATTTTTGCCTGGCGGAAGCTTTAAAAGTGTCAATACATATAAGATATCGATTGCTTCTGATTTTAATCTCTTTAAAGGACAAACCGTTATCCAGTTTGTAAAATGTATCATGGGGTGCTTTTAATTCCCCCTGAATACGTTCTACTTCACGGTTAAATCTCAATTCAAGTCCGACAATATACTGATGCCCGTAGGAGTTTAATAACTGAAGTTTTTCTTCGGTTATAATGTTCTGTTTGCCAACAAAAATAAAATTATTAATTTGGTACGATTTTTTCAACATGGAGACCTGTTGGTTTATCCGGTCTTCTTCATGAAAACCGACAGGGTAGAAGTGATGGCCCATGGGTATGCCGTCCCGGGTCAATAGAATTCCCATTTCCACCGACTTCCTTTCCGGTGATAGACCGGATATATATCTGGTGTCATAATTAGCATCCGTATCATGATCTGTTTTTTCAAAAAAAGTTCTGGTCAGATGACAGTAGATTGTTTCGGTATTTAAGGGCAATACTTTGTTGATAGCTTTATATAAGTGGTCTTCTAGTTTTTCTTTAGCTTCCACCAGAAAGTCAAGTGCGGCATTGAATTGTTCCACAGAGAGTTTTTTGTCCTCCAGGTGGGGCAGGTAAAGGCAGCGGTACCAGTCTGATACCGCTTTTGAATGACGTGGCTTAATGATCTGGTTCATTACCATCAATTCTATTAACAGCGGGTTATCCTGGTTTTCATCGTGCTGAATGGTCTGGGAAATAGCCTTGCTCACCCCAAGGAATTCCCAGACCTTATTTATGGCAATAACTTCTCCGAATTGAAGCACCTTTTTTGATTCTATTTCCTGTGGTGCGTTTTGTGTTATGCCGCAAATCCTGTTTAAGCCGGCGATTAGGCTTTGAACCTTTTCCGGGGTGAGATCATCAATATTGCCCAGGTTGGCGAGCACTCTTTGTTTTACTTTATTGCCCTCACGGTAATTTTCTATTAATTTCACGTAAGTATATTCTTTTCCATTGCTTTTACTGGTCACTTTTCTAAAAAACACTTAGTTCACCGCCTTTCCGTCGCTATGCATGCAATATATATAATAGCCGCAGTCCAATGTGACATAAGGCACATTCTTTGCCAGGAAAAGTAATTGAAAAATTATCAGCCTCCCCAGTCTGTTCATATATAGATTAAACCGGAGACAAGGAAACGGTCAATGTTTTGGGCACTAAAATTTTTTGTACTTACTGTTATTCAGGTATTGTAACGCAGGCATTTTTACTAAACAGTAAGCACTGTTTTTGTTTCATTATAATTATATTTGAAATATGCGATATGTGCAATATTTCACACGGAAAAAGAATAAATTAAATTTATTCATATATTTCAAATAATTTTTTTCATCATGTTTTGGGATTTAATAAAAAAACATAAGCATTGTTCATATAAAAACCCCGCTTATTTGCGGGGTTCTTCAATCATTTTGCGTAGGGCGCTTTTTAACAATTTGCCGGAGGTGGTCTTGGGCAGGTTTTCTACAAACCTGATATAACGAGGTATTTTATATCGCGCCAATTTATCCCGGCAAAACTCTTTCAGTTCCTCGGGGTCAACCGCGTCGCCGTTGCGCAAGAGAATGAAGGCCAGCACTTCCTCGCCCATAACCGCGTCCGGCACTCCAACCACTGCAACCTCAAACACCTTGGGATGGGTATATAGCACTTCCTCCACTTCTCTGGGATATATATTAAGACCACCGCGGATAATGAGGTCTTTTATACGGTCTACTATAAACAAATAACCGTCGCTGTCTTTGTAGGCCAGATCTCCGGTATGGAACCAGCCATTGCGCATAATCCAGCGTGTTTCTTCCTCTCTGTTGAAATAGCCTTTCATAACGTTGGGACCTCTGACAATAATTTCACCGATCTCTCCCGGAGGCATTTCAATGTCCTCGTAATCAACTATTTTAATTTCTACGTCGGGTATGGGGAGACCTATTGACCCCGGCTTTTTTGTGCCCTCCACCGGGTTGGATGTAACCATCGGCGAAGTTTCGGTGAGCCCGTAACCCTCGGTAATCTGAAATCCAAATTTCTTTTCAAAGTTATTAAAAATATCAGCGGACAATGCTGACGCCCCTGTGTAAGCTGTTCTCCAACTGCCGGTATTGTATTTCCCGGTATCCGGGTGGTTAACCAGTAGCGCGTACATGGTCGGTGGCCCGAAATAAAATGTTATTTTTTCGTCCTGTATGGCTTTTAACAAAGTGGCCGGGTCAACCCAGCCATCGTGAACCACCAGAGTGGCCCCGGAAACCACGGATGCATTCATAACACAGGTTTGAGCTGCAGCATGGAAGGCCGGTGCTACCAGCAATGATTTGTCGGCAGGGGTCAGGTTGTTCAATTGGGCGAAGGTAATAGCGTTAGAGTACAGGTTGTTGTTGGTAAGCATAGCCCCTTTAGTGCTTCCGGTACTGCCTGATGTATATAGCAGTTCTACCACTTCGTCCCTTTGGTATTTAGTGACGGACTTAAAGGTAACAGCGCCTTTCTCCAGAATCTTTTTGTATGAGAAAATGTTTTCCCCCGACGGTGAGGAACGTGTTACAATAATGCTAAGTCTTATATCAATTTCTGCGGCGAGTTTCGTAACAACAGGTACCAGATTGGCATCTGTTATAACCGCAACCGGCAGGGAGTCACGCATAATTAGCCCAACCTCATTTTGAGTGTACAGATTATTAATGGGCACCACCACGGCTCTTATGCGCATAATTGCAAAATAGGAAACTATAAACTCCGGACAGTTGCTAAGGGCGATAAGCACCCTGTCACCCGGTTTAATACCCAGTTTAAGGAGTCCGTTTGCCAGTTGATTTACCATCGCATTCAGTTGAGCGTATGTAAGGCGCTGGTCATAATATACCAGGGCTTCCTTTCCCGGAGATACCCGGCCGATTTCGTCAAGTCTAAGAGGCAGATTCATTTAAAAAACCTCCTTGTCGCACCTCGAACTGAACTGGCTTCAACAGGCAGAAATATAGAACATTTCAACAAATTACTATTGCATAAAAAATTCTCCCCGGCATTTAAAAATCCTTCTTTATAAAAAATATGTAAAATTATAATTTGACGTAACTACTTAAAAATATTTATCCTATCGTCCATTTACATGTTTTCTCCAATAAACCAGCTTTGCTTATGACAATAATTTTAGGCACCAGGCGTCCTTCCCGCCCGACGATCCTTTTTCTTCCCGCCGGATGATATACCCACAGCACAATGGACTGATACATTAATATTACCCGCCGCAGGGCGCTGGAGGGAATATCCGCCGCTACAAAGCCCATTTTTTCGGTTGCCCGGTGCAGCATGGTGATTCCCGCCAGCACCTGTATATCTTTAAACCTCGGGTCGCCGGCAATGTAATTGGCCAGCGCCGGCAGGGAGCGGCGCAGTTCCCTTACCAGGCGCACGGCGATTTTCTCCGGTTTTGTTTCCCCCGCCAGTATATCCACCAGCATGTCGTTATTAATATGAAGTTCGCAAATCCTATTACCCTGCTGCAGTTGAGTGCCGCAGGGCATTTCTATCTCAGGGCCTGTGTATTTCCTTAGGGCTACCCTGAAAAGAGTAGGCCTTCCGTTTGCTGTTACCTGTTCAACCCGGGCCAGGCGCAATACCAAGGCGTCCCACCAACCCCAGAGTTTGATTAGGCATCTTTTTAACAGTGGTTGTAAATGCAGCATCTCATGCAAAGGGGTTATCTGCAGGCCTTTTTGCCGTATTTCGCTGATAATATGGGGCAGGGATGCCAGCATTTTTTCCGGTGCGCCCCGTGAGGCCCCCGGTACAGTGTCGCTGTCGTGGAAAACCAGTATGGCCCCGTCCCTTAGCCGGGACAAAACCTTATGTGCAATTTTCTCCGGAGAGGCTCCTTTTCCCCAGTCCCAGCTCATATATGACCAGAGTACCAGTCTTTGCCTGTTCATACGGAAGGGGTTTAAAACAAAAAAAACAAGGGCAAAGATGTTCAGCAGACCCCAGGGAGGACGGAATACGGCAGGCGGGCGGCCAATTATGCTCTTTATAATTGCGGCAGATTTTTTTATTTCCCTGATTGTTCCCAGCGGTCCCAGCAACCAGGGGAAGAAGTGTTTCTGGCCGTGGTTTCCTATGTCGTGTCCCTCGGCAATGATTCTGGCCAGCAGGTCGGGATGCCTTGCAGCTTTGTCCCCCAGCACAAAAAAGCAGGCTTTGACGTCATATGCTCTCAATATATCCAGCACCCGGGGGGTATATTGAGGGTCAGGCCCATCGTCAAAGGTTACAGCCACCCTTCCTTTGCGGTCCGGGCGCCAGATTACACCCAAATGACAGAAGCGGACCAGTATGGTGGGAATTGCCGCGTAGATAATAAAGAACCATATGACATATTTGGCATAACTATCGTCCATTGATGTTCACATCCATACTAATTAACAGCTGTTTTTAAAAAACAGTTTTTCAACAGGGTAAATGATGTAAAACAATGACATACACAATAAAAGTGTAGTGGTGATTAATATGGTTGATTCAATCCCCAGCCAGCGGCCTGCCAGCCCGCCTATAGCCGGGCCAATTGCAACGCCCATGCCCTCTATGGTGGCAAATACTCCCCAGCCCGTAGCCTGCCGCTCCGGCGGGATCGCCCTGGCCAGTAATGAATTCCAGGCGGGCAGTACCGCCGCGTAGGATATTCCCAACAAAATCACCAGATAAAGGGCGTTACTCCTGTTTCCCGCCAGGGAGAGCAATCCCATGGCCGTTGCGGTTAATAAAAACCCTGCGCTGAGTACTAATTTTAACTTTATTCTATCAGCTATTTTACCCATAGGTATAAGAAAAATTATAGTGGCGGCCCCCCCTGCCAGGAGCAGAAGTCCATACTGATCATGGTTCAGGCCCAGTTTTGTTCTGGCGAAAATCGGCAGGATGGGCAACAACAGCCCAGCGGCAAGAGTTTGTAAAAACATCCCCGGCAGCAGAAGATTGGTAACGGCGGGGTTTTGAGAAAAATGACGCAACGTTTCCGTGATTCCCGCAAAGAAATGTGTTTCCTGCGGCAGGGTGGAGCGGTCAGATTTATAACAGAAAATGGCTGAAACCAGAAGGGCCATAATCAGAATGCTTATTATTATATTAAAGGAAACCCCGTAACCTAAATTTATCAAAAAGTTTATGCCCACCAGTCCGCCGCCGGTACCGGCCAGCCAAATGGAAAATACCAGGCCGATTTTTGAGGATCGGCCCGGAATATTTACCGGCGCTACTTCGCTGATTACTCCCGGCCAGAGGGGAGATACGCCCAGGCCAAACATGCCCGCTGCGGCAACCATTACAAAGGGCGATGGGTGAATTCTGATGGCCAGCAGGGAAAGTACGCTAATCAGCATGCCAACCGGCAATACAGTTCTTCCCCGCCGGTCATACTGCGAGCCGGCAAATGGTTTGCACAGGGTTTCGCACAGGTAATGAGCCGATACAGCGAATCCTGCTGCAGTTACCCCGAGGCCGAGGTTTTCCACGCTAAAAAGAGGCAAGAAGGTAAAAAAGAAGGCGCCCCTGGCAAACTCAGTAAAAAAAAGTATTAAAAGTAAAATATATTTTTTATCTTCTTGGGGTGAGATATTTTTGCGCACCTTACTCTCCATATCTATATATTGCCGTTACGCGCCGGATTTCAGGTTGAGCGGCGGGAACAAAGTTATTATACAGTATAGTCGCGATAATGGAAAGTTAGGCCATGGCAGATGATGGCTGTACAGGCAATATTAAAGGTTTGTTAGTGTATCTTTATTACTGTTATTATAAATAATGTCGAATGTTGTCTAATGATAAATATTTATGGAGGAAGAGAATGAACAGGAAGAAGTGGCTTATATTTATCTTGCTACCTGTTTTGCTAATTATTTTCATGTCCCAGCCGGCGCTTGCAGTGGCGGTGAATAACGGGCTTCTGGGTTACGGAAGCAGGGGTCCGACAGTGTCTGAACTGCAGAAAGAGCTGCACCAGGCGGGGTATTACCCGGAAGGAATTATATCCGGCTATTTTGGCTCCCTGACGCTAAGCGCAGTAACCAGACTGGAAATGAAAAATAAGCTCCCGGTGGACGGCAGGGTGGGCTGGGCCGAGTGGTCCGTACTGAATAATAGTAATTCAACTAAACGGACAAGCACTAAGCTGTCCCGGATGGTGCTGAGCTTTTACTGTGTCGACTATACAGGGGACAGGCGCTCCTATGATTCTTTGCAGGCAAATAGTCAGTTGATTGACCATGTAGCTACATTCGACTATCAGATTAGCGGTAACGGAAATATAAATGGCAATATTTCCCCGGAGGCTTTAAAGCTAGCGAAGAGCAGGGGAGTAAAGACCATAATGCTGGTACATAACATCAACGGGAGCATCGATGGATTTTCAGCATATAGTGCCATATCCAACCGGGCAAACAGAAACAGGCTAATCGGGGACATTGTAACGAAGCTGAAAAAGTATGGCTTCGACGGTGTAAATATAGACTTGGAAGGAATACCGGCCCAGGGCAGGCAGAGTTATACTACTTTATTGCACGAATTAGGCGAAATCCTCCAGCAAGAAAAAAAGTTGCTAACAGTAGCCATACCGGCTAAAACCTACGACAATCCGTCCGACCACTGGTCCGGGGCTTACGACTACAAAGCCATCGGGAGTATAGCCGATCATGTTGTGATCATGAGTTATGATGAACACTGGTTTGGTGGCGCCCCGGGTCCCGTGGCTTCACTGCCGTGGGTTGTAAAGGTGATGGATTATGCCGTAATAACCATTCCCAGAAGCAAAATTCTCATGGGTATTGGCTGTTTTGGTTACGACTGGTCAGCACCCGGTCAGGGCAAGGCGGTTACCTGGCAGGCTATGAACGGCCTGATTAGTAGGTATGGCAACGTGCAGTGGGATAATTATAGTAGTGCTCCTCATCTGGTATACTGGAAGGATGGTAGGAAACACGACGTATGGTATGAAAACAGCAGCAGTCTCGCCATAAAACTAAACCTGGTTAATAATTATAATCTTGGGGGGATTGCTTTCTGGAGGCTTGGCCTTGAGGATCAGTCCTTCTGGAAGACAGTATACAGCAAATTAAAATAATGAGTTAAGGAAATTTAGGGACGGTTCTTGTAAGGAAATTTAGGGACGGTTCTTGTAAGGAAATTTAGGGACGGTTCTTGTAAGGAAATTTAGGGACGGTTCTTGTAAGGAAATTTAGGGACGGTTCTTGTAAGGAAATTTAGGGACGGTTCTTGTAAGGAAATTTAGGGACGGTTCTTGTAAGGAAATTTAGGGACGGTTCTTGTAAGGAAATTTAGGGACGGTTCTTGTAAGGAATCTTGATTCAATTCAAGAACCGTCCCTAAATTTCCCTACAATTCAAGAACCGTCCCTAAATTTCCCTAAATTTCCAAGCAGAAGATGCCCGCCTGCAAAATAGAATCAGGCGGGCATCTCCCGGTCAGGCCCTCCTGGTTACCGCCAGCAGGTATATTTCACCGGATTTATTGGCATCATTGTTCATTTTCTTTTCCGTCTCCATAAGATTTTGCAATTGATGTTCATCCAGCGGGGCCACGTCAATTCCTTCGGTATTAATAGTAACCATTGATAACCTCCTTTCTTTTTTATTATTTTACCCGGTTGCCGGTGTTATAAACCTTTGGTCCGGTTGCAATCCGCTGATTGAAAAAGTGCGCAGAAGATACTTTTGATTGATTTATAGTTAGTAAATAAATATAATAATATTTGATAACGGTTATCTTTTTCATTTGCAGTTGGTAATGTTTAAATTTTAGGAGGATGGCCTGTGACTCTCGACAGTGTAAAAAGAGGGCAAACCGTGAAAATATTGTCCATTCCCAATGATATGGTTAGAACCCAGGCCATCCGCTTCGGCATATCCGAAGGCGCGGTAGTAACCTGCCGGGAGATAGTGCCGGCCGGTCCGGTGGTAATATCCATGCATAATCAGGAAATAGCCATCGGCCGCAGTCTGGCCAGAAGTATAACCGTTGAACCAATGGCACTGCTTACGGGAAAATCGTGCCCTGGCAAACTAGAAAAAGTTGGTCCTAGTGCCCTGTTGAACTGGCTGGTCAGAACCGTCCAGACAGGCTGAAACAATTTTATTGTCTAAGACCTTTAATGGCCCGCAACGGGCTAATTTTATCTCGCTAACAGCCTGTAAGATCCCGTCCTCGAAGGTCGGGGATCAACAGGCTGTAAAGCTCGAACTAAGTTCGCTCTAAGGGTTCGGAAGGGGAATAACCCCTTCCGAACCCAAGGCTCACTTATATTGCGGTCGATTTAACTGGCCCCGTCCGGCGGGGGAAAGGGGTATTTTTATTGAATTGCCGTGATTTAGGGGAAAAAGCTGGGATTGGCGAAGATTCCCGCTGTATAGTGCTGGCAGGAAATCCCAATGTGGGAAAGTCCGCTCTGTTTAATGCGCTTACCGGACTTTACGTGGATGTGAGCAATTTCCCCGGTACCACCGTCAACATGTGTTACGGGCATTTGGGCAAGGATATAGTCATAGATACGCCCGGAATTTACGGTATTTCTTCCTTTACCGCAGAGGAAAAACTGGCAGCGGGACTCATTCTTTCTGCTGATTTGGTTATTAACGTGGTTGATGCGGCACACCTGGAGCGTGACTTGTTTTTAACCCTGCATCTCATTGACTGCGGTGTGCCACTGGTTATTGCTCTGAATATGGTGGATGAGGCTGAAAATTGTGGCGTTTCGGTTGATTATGTAAAACTGGAGAATTTACTGGGTGTTCCCGTTGTGCCTACCGTGGCGGTGGAAAAAAAAGGATTGCACCAGTTGGTTGGTCGTATTGCAGAGGCGCGACCGGGGAGGGCAGATGGAAGCTTGCGCAGCCGCCTGGAAAAAATGGGCCGCATGTATGGCATATCCACCAAGGAGGCTTTGTTGCTGTTGGAGGGTGACCGGGAGGTGGCCGGTAAACTGGACATCGTACCCGGCATGGAGCGGAATGTGCTATACGGCCAGAGGCGGGAAAGGGCCAATATGGTTGCCGCCGGAGTAATCTTTGAGGTAACCGGAACAGGCGGATTTTCCGCCAGGCTGGGTCGCCTTACCATACAGCCTGCCACCGGCCTGCCCATCCTTGTGCTGGTGTTAGCAGCTATATACCTGCTGGTGGGAGTCTTTTTCGCCCAGACTGTGGTAGAATTCACCGAAGGTATTATCATGCAGGGCTATTATGAGCCGGCGGTAAAGTCGCTATTGTATGGATTAATCAAACCCGATTCCCCGGTGGGGATAATACTGGCGGGCCAGTTTGGGCTGGTCACCATGGCCGTAACTTATCTGTTCGGACTGCTTACTCCCCTGGTGCTGGGCTTTTTCCTGGTTATATCACTACTGGAGGATACCGGCTACCTGCCGCGGATTGCCATTTTAGTGGACAGGTCCCTTGCCCCCCTGGGCCTTAACGGGCTGGCTATCATACCAATAATCCTGGGCTTCGGCTGTGTGACCATGGCGTGTATCACTACGCGCTTGCTGCAGAGTGACCGGGAGCGTTTCATCGCCATTTTTCTACTGGCTCTGGCTGTTCCCTGTTCGGCGCAACTGGCCTTTGTAACCGCGGTACTGGCTGGACTGGGCATTTATTATTTAATTTTGTACATAATGATTATTTTATCCGTGATGGTTGGGGCCGGTACCCTGCTAGGCAGGATTTTGCCCGGGCAGTCTACGCCCCTGCTGGTGGATTTACCGCCTCTGCGCCTGCCGAGAATGAATAACGTTTTCACCAAGGCCTGGATACGTTCCTGGGATTTTGTAAAAGAAGCCCTGCCGCTGTTCTTGGGCGGAGCTTTGTTTTTAAGCCTGCTAAAAATTACAGGCCTTTTGTATGTTTTACAGTCGTTAATGGAACCGCTCACCGTAGGCTGGCTGTACCTACCCCGGGAGTCCGCCAATGCCTTTATCATGGGTTTTATAAGAAGGGATTTCGGTACAGCGGGCATACTTAACATGCCGCTACAGCCCGAACAGCAGTTTATCGCCCTGGTTACACTGACCCTTTTTGTTCCCTGTATCGCTACGGTAATGATAATATTTAAGGAGCGGGGCTGGCGACAAGCGGTAATCATATGGCCGGCTATACTGATCATCGCTTTTCTGGTGGGAGGCGCGGTGGCGAGAATGCTTAACGCGCTGGGGTCTGTACCCGGAGCAAACGAACCGGTTGCGCTGACCGGAATTCTACTGGTATTGCTGGCGGCTTTAATCTATTTTAAGGGTAAGGAAAGAAACGTCTAATCTCTATAAATTAGGGGACATTCCTCCGACCTTAGAGTCAATCTCCAAAGAGAGGTGTGTCTCCTTTCATAAGTTGGGGACATTCCTCACCTCAAAATCAGGTTTTCAATAGAGGTGTGTCCCCTTTCCTTAGCTCCGGGGTGAAGGACCGATTGTCCTGAGGGGCGGTAGTCCCTTTCTCTTGGAAAGCTCTTATTTTTATGCTAAAATTTTAGAAATTATTACAAACGGGGGAAGCAATGCTTAACAGCAAACTATTGTACGGTATGCTTTTTACCGTAATACTGGTTATTTCACTTCCGGTTATGGCCTGTGCTCAGCCGGAGATAGCAGCCGAAACCGGTTTAGTAATGGATGTAGATAACGGACAGGTATTGTTTGCCAAAGGTGCCGACCAGAAAATGTATCCGGCCAGCACAACCAAAATACTGACTGCACTGGTTGCCTTGAAGAACTGTTCCCTTAATGAAACCGTGACCGTGTCTGAAAAGGCAGTCCTGCCGGGAGGCTCGGCGGTAGGCCTGCAGCCGGGTGAGCGTCTGTCTGTGCGGGATATATTGTACGCCATGATGCTGTCATCCGCCAATGACGGGGCAGATGCCCTGGCCGAGCATGTGGGCGGTTCGGAGGAAGGGTTCGTGGCCATGATGAATCAAGAAGCGCTTAACCTTGGAGCTACAAACAGTCATTTTACCAATCCCCATGGTTTGCCCGATCCAGAACACTATACCACGGCAAGGGATCTGGCTATAATTGCCCGGGCTGCCATGCAGAATCCTACTTTCAGAAAAATAGTGGGCACCTATCACTACCGGATGGAAAGATATCTGCCAAAGCCGGTGGATGGCATTCCCCAGGTAGATTTTGTTAATCACAACAGGATGATATGGCCTTCCTCGATGTTCAGTTACGAAGGTGCAACCGGTATCAAGACCGGTTATACGGTGGAGGCCGGGCAGTGCTTGGTGGTATCGGCCCGGCGCGGGGAGCGGGAATTGCTTTCAGTTGTGATGAAGTGTCAGGGATATGACGTTTACAAGGATTCCAAGACCTTGCTGGATTACGGCTTTTCTGCCTTCACCCCGGCGGAGCTGGTAAAGTCAGGTGTCAGGATGGCTAACGTGCAGGTTGACGGGGGCAAGGATGATCAGGTAGCCGTGGTGACCGGAAAGTCGTTTTATTATAATTTTCCCGCCGCCGGAAAGGTTAACGTAACCAGGAAGGTGGAATTAAAGAAAGATTTACACGCTCCTGTTTACAGGGAAGACAGGGTAGGCGCCCTTGTTTTCTATGAGGACAACAGGGAAATTGGAAGGGTCAGCCTGCTGGCATACAAAACGGTCGGGGCCAGTTTCCTTTGGCGGTGGTGGTACGCACTCCTGACAGCGGCTGTGCTTTTACTGATTTTTGTGGTGTTACGCGTAAAATTTTTGCTTCACCGTCGCAAAATAGTACGGCGTTCCAGGGCTAGTGGGGTCATACGCTGATGTTATGGACATTATTTCAATTGACAGATATTTTTACCCTCAGTTATACTTAGAATTACAAAGGTATCCCAGGGGTGACAAAATGAAAAATGTTATTTCTGACGTTGAGGAAAAGCTAAAGGCCGGTGAATATAAGCTGACTTCCCGCAGGGAGCATATTCTGAAAGTGCTGCTGGAAAACAAGGACAAACATCTGAGCGCAGAGGAAGTATACTATCTGGTAAAACAAAAGGCTCCCGATGTGGGGCTGGCAACGGTGTACAGGACCCTGGAACTTTTTCTGCTCTTTGACATAATTCACAGCATTGATTTCGGTGACGGGCGTAAACGATACGAGTTCTGCAGCTCGGGTTCGGACGGTCACCATCATCATCATTTAATATGTACCCGGTGCGGGAAAATTATTGAAGTTAACGAGGATTTGCTGGAAAATCTGGAAACCAGGGTAAGCAGGAAACATAATTTCACGGTGGAAAACCACCAGTTAAAGATATTTGGAATTTGCGAAAAATGTATGCATAGAGCGTAAGATGATTGACCGGGTAAGCAGCCGGTCTTTTTCATCGTTCCAGGACAGTATGTGTTGCATTAACGTATTAAATAAAGCGTCTAGATAAATCCGTCCATAAGGACGGTTTTATAGTGACTCGGATTTGTTGATGGGAGTAGTATTTTTAATAAAAACGTAAGATATTGGAAAGAAGCCTGTAATTATTGGGTTTTACAATTCAACTTAAGGGGTTGATATAGAGCGAAAAATAGCAAAGGAGATGAAACCGCGCCTGACATTTGGGAAGTGTTAAGTTGTACGTTTTGCAACATTTTTCTGAGAGCTTGTGATTTTCTTAACAATTAATTAACATATATTTTCCATTAAATTTATAAAAAAATGCTATAATATGCTTTAAAATATTACTTTATATTTTAAGTGCTGCCAAAAAATTGATGATTGGTATTTTTAGAGGGTAGCTGTCATAGTTTGGATAATGTCCTTGCTGCATTTGGGCCTGCAAATTTTGTTGACTGGTTTTTTAGTTGATGGCGTTGAATACTGTAATCACTTGTGCTAGTATTTATAATGTTCCATTATTTAGTAATCATGTCAAGGAATGGAGGCGAATGCTGTGGCTGATAATATCAAACTTCCTGCTACTTATAATGAAGATGCCATGACATTATTGGTACAGGGTCCGGATACGGTTTATGTTTACTGGGATCTTTCCGAGCACCACTGGGCCATAATAAGCCGCCATGGCAGGGCGATGTTGAAACTCTATCGCTTTGGCGGTCCGGATGCTGACACCGCACAAATGTCACTGTCCCAGGAGGTTGCTCCACCTCCTTTTGGCTCAAACTGGTACTTTTACAAGGTGCAGCCTGATGAAGGGTATTTCTGCGAGATTGGCTACCTGCAAGAGGATGGCGAGTTTCTGCCCGTGCTGCGCTCAAACTATGTCCATACTCCGGCCTTACCGGTTACTGAATTTACACCTGCCCGCAAACATAATTCCAAAACAAGGCCCAATGTCTTTCAGGTTGAGTTTTCAACGAAAAAAGCCGTTATTAACAAAAAGTCATTTGAATTACCCCTCCAGGATGTGTTGTTAAAAATGCCGTTTTATAAAGGTATATCCGTTTAATCAGTAATAGCTGACAGGACCGGTTCCTCCCGGGCCACCGCCCTGGCGCGGTAAATAATTAATTAAGCCTTTGATTTACCCCCAAATGAATTATATAGCCCTTTATTTTACAAAGTAATTTATCAGTAAGGAGGGGGTTAATGTGTCCCGCGGTTATCTGGCCATGGTGTTGCATGCCCATTTACCCTTTGTGCGCCACCCGGAAAATGCCGATGTGCTTGAGGAGCGCTGGCTGTTCGAAGCCATAACAAACTGTTATGTGCCCTTGCTGCAGTCATTTGCAAAAATGTCGGGGGAGGGCGTCAATTTCCGTTTGACCGTATCCCTATCCCCCCCCCTTATATCCATGCTTGGTGATGCATTGTTGCAGGAGAGGTATTTCATTTACTTGCAAAGGCTGATCAGGCTGGGACAAAATGAGTGTGTAAGGAATAAGAACGACGGGCGTTTATTAGCCCTTGCAGAGGATTATTTGCGGCGGGCAGGGGATGTCAAGAAATTCTTTTTGCAATATAATGGTGATTTGAACGTAGCCTTTAAAAAACTTATGGAAGCCGGGAGGCTGGAGCTTATAAGCACTTGCGCCACCCACGGTTATTTGCCCCTGATCAGGCGGGTGGAGGTGAGGCGTGCCCAAATCCATGCCGGGGTGGAAATTTTCAGGCAATATTTCGGTACCGGGCCGCCTGGCTTCTGGCTACCAGAATGCGGATATATCCAGGGTGTTGACGAATTATTGAAAGAGCAGGGCATCGGCTACTTTTTTGTGGATACCCACGGCATACTCGGTGCCAGTCCCAGTCCCGACTACGGTATATACGGCCCACTACACTGCCGCTCCGGGGTTGCTGCTTTCGGACGGGATCCGGTGAGTTCCCGGCAGGTCTGGGAGAGACGGGTAGGCTACCCGGGCCACCCTGATTACCGTGAGTTTTACCGGGACATTGGCTATGACCTGGATATGGAATACCTTAAGCCCTTTCTACCTGGCGGTATAAGGTTGGATACAGGCTTCAAATACTACAGGATTACCGGTGAGGGTGTTGAAAAACAGCCCTACAGCCCTTCTGTGGCTGCAGCCAGGGCAGCCGGCCATGCCTCCCATTTTCTGCAGGCCCGTGAGAAGCAGTTTGAGCTGGCGTCGGCGTTTATGGGGGATCGTCTGCCCCTGGTGGTTTCTCCGTACGACGCGGAACTTTTCGGACACTGGTGGTATGAGGGGCCGCAATGGCTGGAAGAACTATGCCGCCTTGCCGTTGCAGACGCAGACGTTACCATGGTTACGCCGGGAGATTATCTGGGGATGCATCCGGTTAACCAGGAAGCCGATTTGCCCATGAGCAGCTGGGGAGAGGAAGGCTATAGCTACGTCTGGCTGAACCCGGAGAACGACTGGATTTACCGGCATCAACACCGGGCCGAGGCCAAAATGGGCGAGCTTGCCGATATGTATCCCGGAGCCACAGGGCAAGTGGAGCGCGCGCTCAATCAGGCGGGCCGGGAGTTGTTGCTGGCTCAGAGCAGTGACTGGGCCTTTATTCTAAAAGAAAAGACTACCGTTCAGTATGCTGCGGCCAGGGTAAAACAGCATCTAAACAATTTCCTGGGGCTGGCCGGGCAGATCGAATATTTGGGAATAGATGAAAAATTACTTGCGGAACTGGAGAGCAGGGACAATATTTTTCCAAACCTGGATTTCAGAGTCTTTGGATATAACAGGGCTTGCTCCGAAATATTCAGCGGCAAACTGAGAAGGGTCCTTATGCTGTCCTGGGAGTATCCTCCCCGCACAGTGGGAGGGCTGGCCCGCCATGTATATGATTTGTCCGGGGCGCTGGCGGCCCTTGGGCTGGAAGTTCATGTGCTCACCTGTCCTGCCTCCGGCACGCCGCTGTATCAGTTTGACAGGGGCGTACATATACACCGGGTAAATCCGGAGGAGTTGCCGGCTTCGGAATTTTTGGAATGGCTGAAGCAGTTGAATAACGGTATGGTCAGGATGGCGGAAGAAATAGGGCTGAAGAATAACTATTTCGATTTAATACATGCCCACGACTGGCTGGTCAGGGATGCCGCAGAAAAAATGGCCTCTGCCACGGGAATACCCCTGGCGGTTACTATTCATGCCACGGAAAACGGCCGCAACAATGGGCTTTTTTCCGATTTGCAAAGGAGCATAAACGGCATAGAACAAGCCCTGGTGGGCCGGGCGGACAGGGTGATCTGTTGCAGCGAGTATATGGCCCGGGAGGTTGGCCGTCTTTTTGGCGCAACTAGGGACAAGTTGCGGGTTATTGCCAACGGGGTCAAACTGGAAAGTGTCAGGATTGGCCGGGACCAGGCCATCAGATGCAATCCCGGCGGTAAAGGCAATATTGTATTTTTAGGCCGGCTGGTACCGGAAAAAGGTGTTCAGGTACTGCTGGAGGCGCTGCCCGTGATTATGCGGGAGGTGCCTGGAGCCTGTCTGATGGTGGCAGGGCGCGGACCTTATGAGGATGAATTGAGGCAAAAAGCTATAGCTTTGGGTATAGCAGACAGGGTAAATTTTATCGGCTTTGTGGATGATGTAGGGAGGAACAAAATACTGGCCGGCGCGGATCTGGCTGTTTTCCCAAGCATATATGAACCCTTCGGAATTGTAGCCCTGGAAGCCATGGCGGCGGGTGTGCCCATAGTCATATCGGACACAGGCGGCCTGGGTGAAATAATAGAACACGGCGTGGATGGATACAAGATAACTCCGGGAAGGGCTGATTTACTCGCCAAATACGCCTCTGAGTTGCTGCAGAACGAGGGACTGGCCCGGACTTTTTCCCACAGGGCCATGAAAAAGGTTTTAACCAGGTATGATTGGAAGCAAATTGCTTATGAGACCGGCAAGGTATATTTGGAAGCCATAGGTGAGCACCGTTAATTGATGAGCTCCCTCCTTTTTTCAAGCCATGGTGACTAAAATTGCAATATTGACATAGTATGGTGGTAAAAAGGAAGGTGAGCGAAATGGCTGAAGGCATCCATTTGAACTGGCAGAGTCCCTGGCTGATAGCATGCGTATGCGGCTTCCTGTTTTTACTGTTTATAATTATCATCTGTATATGTTGCTTTAAAATTTTCTAAGATTGTTAATGCCGGGACCTGCAGGCCCGGTGCTTTTTTTTGTACACGACAGTTTTCATTATCTCGCTAACAGCCTGTAAGACCCCTCCTCGAAGGTTGGGGATCAACAGGCTGTAAAGCTCGAAGTTATATTGTTTACGTCTGCTGCAAAGCTGGGATATAATATTAAAATATTTAAAGTGTACCGGAGGGATGGGTTATGAGTTTTGCTCCTGCCGGACTGGTAACGGGTATAGGCAGTCTTCCTTTCACCGAGCCCGAACCGGCCCTGCCTTTGATATTTAATAACATGCCTGAAATTCCGCATTGGCCCCAGCTGCCGCAGCGGGGGCAGAGGGAGGGTTTTGTTTTTCAGTTTCTTAGCCCGCTTGTAAACATGGGTCTTCTTTCCCTGAATCAGGGCAATGCAGTATTTGAAACTGAAAACCCGTCCTGGCCGGAAAGGCTCGCCGATTTTTATACTAGTTATTTGCAGGCGGAAAGTGGTGATGAGCTGTCACTGGATGCTTTTGCCCTGCCCCGTGAGGCGGCGGCAGGATTTTTCGCCTTTACGGATTATGTCCGTCAAAACAAACCTTCTGGTGTTCTTTATTACAAAGGCCACCTGGCGGGGCCTTTGACCATAGGTTTCCAGATTAAAGACGCCCGGGGAAATCTGGCCTACTATCAGGAGCAGCTTAAGGACGTATTAATCAAAACCCTGGCCATGCATGCCCGCTGGCAGGCCAGAGAGCTTGCTGCCCTGGGGCGGCCGGCCATAATTTTTTTGGACGAGCCTGCTATCGGGGCTTGCGGTACTTCAACTCATATAACCATAACCAGGGAAATGGTGATTAACGATATCAATGCCATATTTGATCAGATTCACCAGGCCGGTGCGATGGCGGGGGTACATTCTTGCGACGCCATCGATTGGTCCATACTCTATGAAAGCGACCTGGAGATAGTTAACCTGGACGTATACAGCTTTGCAGATTCATTGCTGCCTTTCGCCCGGGAGATGAAAAAATACTTGCAGCGGGGCGGCACGGTAGCCTGGGGTATTGTGCCCACCAACGACAGTGCTTTTAGTGAAAGTCCCGGCAGCTTGCTGGAGAGGCTGGAAGGCATCTGGGGCGAACTGGGGCAAAGGGGAATTGCAAGAGAGCTGCTGCTAAGCCAATCAATTATTACCCCTGCCTGTGGCACAGGTTTGTTGGAACCGGACCTGGCCGGACGTATATACATACTGGCCGGGCAGGTGGGAGATATGGTGAAGGAGTTGGCCGGAAAATGATGCCTGACTATCACTGGCATACAGCCCGTTGTGGACATGCTAGCGGCAGTATGAGCGAATACATAATGGAAGCGCAGCGGCAGGGCCTGATAGAGGTAGGCTTTGCCGACCACATTCCCATGTATTGGCTGCCGGAAGAGGGAAGGAATCCCGGTCTGGCCATGGCAGACGAGGAATTTCCTTTTTACGTGCAGCGGGTCCTGTCATTGAGGGAAACAACTCCGGTACCGGAAATCCGGCTGGGGGTGGAGGCAGACTTTATCCCCGGCTCCGAGGGGGATCTGAAAAGCATACTTTCAACGTATCCTTTTGATTATGTAATTGGCTCGGTTCACTATATAGACGGCTGGGGATATGACAATCCCGATTTGATGCATGAATACGAACAACGGAACCTGGATGAGCTTTATGCCCTGTATTTTGAGCAATTGTGTGCGGCGGCAAAATCCGGGTTGTTTGATATTATCGCTCACCCCGATTTAATTAAAAAGTTCGGTCACCGGCTTGCGAAGCCGCCTTTGGATTTATACCGGGAGGCGGCCCTGGCCTTTGCCGAGGCGGGGGTATGCGTGGAATTAAATACCGCCGGGCTGAGAATGGCTGCGGCTGAGATGTACCCGGCCAGGGAATTCCTGGTTGAATGCAGAAAAAAAGGAGTTCCGGTAACCACCGGCTCCGATGCCCACCAGCCGGAACAGGTAGGCTGGGGCTTTAGACTGGCCCTGGAATTGTTGAAAGATGCCGGGTATAGTGAAGTTGCCCTTTTCCGGGAGCGGAACAGGACCTTTACCCGGATATAGGCGTTGTTGTGAGGAATATTTCGGCCGGAGAGCAGATTCAGTTGCGAAGGTGGGGTTGATTTATTGCATTAATCGACTATATAATTTATTGCGTAATAGTCACACTGTTAAACTGGAGGACTTGTAAGGATGGCAGAAAAAAAATTGCCCTTCACCAGGGAACAATTGCTGGATATTATAAAAGAATACCCTACTCCGTTTCATATTTACGATGAGGCGGCCATCCGGGCCAATGCCCGTAAACTTCTGGAGGCCTTTTCCTGGGTGCCGGAATTCAAAGAGTTTTTCGCGGTAAAAGCCACACCCAACCCGTATATATTGAAAATATTGCAGGAAGAGGGATGCGGCGCGGATTGCAGTTCACTATCCGAGCTCATGCTGGCGGAAAGGGCTGGGATCTGCGGCGGGGAAATTATGTTTTCCTCCAATGATACCCCGGCCATAGACTACGTCAAGGCAAGGGAACTGAAAGCCATAATCAATCTGGATGATATAACCCACATCGATTATTTGGACCAACACGCCGGCATACCGGAGTTGCTGTGTTTCCGGTATAATCCCGGCCCGCTGCGCGAAGGCGGCAACGCCATTATCGGCAACCCGGAGGAGTCAAAGTACGGGCTCACCCGCAAGCAGCTTTTTGATGCCTTCAAAATAGCACAGGCTAAAGGTGTCAGGCGTTTCGGCCTGCATACCATGGTAATTTCCAATGAACTGGACCCGGACTATTTCATAGAAACGGCTAACATGATGTTTGAACTGGTGGTTGAAATTTACAGCACCCTGGGTATAAAGGTGGAGTTGGTGAATTTTGGCGGCGGAATAGGCATACCCTACCGTCCGGTCGAGGAAGCCGTTGATCTTTTTAATCTCAGTAAAGGTATCAAGAAGGTCTATGAACAAAAAATTGTGGCTAATGGTCTGCACCCGCTGAAGTTGGCCATGGAAAGCGGGCGGATGATTACCGGTCCGTATGGTTATCTGGTGGCCACCGTCCTGCATAAGAAGGAAATTTATAAAAATTACGTAGGACTTGATGCCTGCATGGCTAACCTGATGCGGCCCGGCATATACGGTGCCTACCACCACATAACGGTGCTGGGCAAGGAGGATTGGACGCACGGCTCTATATACGACGTCACCGGCTCCCTATGTGAGAACAATGATAAGTTTGCCATTAACCGCAAACTGCCCGTGGTGGAAATAGGGGATATTCTGGTTATACACGATACCGGGGCGCACGGACATGCCATGGGTTTTAACTATAACGGCAAGCTGAGGTCCGCTGAACTACTGCTGAAAGCGGATGGAAGCGTGGAGTTAATCCGGCGGGCGGAAACCATTGATGATTATTTTGCCACCCTGGATTTTTCCGGGCTATAAATGTTCCCGCGAGGTTTACAACTGACAATGAGATATGTTATACGCCACTGAACACTGCATTTTAACCCAAAAATGCCTCAGTAACATTATGGCAAGACTACCCCTGTGGTATAATCAAAGTTGGGTGAATGTGATGACCAAAGAGTTAGAGGAATGCGTGAACTACCCCTCCCTTCGCTATGCTCAGGAAGGGGCTTCCAGGGGCAAAGCAAAGTTCATCAGGTTCCTGGTTCATCGTAAGCCCCAGCGGGCCTAACTCCCAAGGCATATACCACCGTTCCGGCGGCAAGATTTTTATTGCAAACTATGAGGCTTTCGCCTTATACAAAATGTTTATAGCTGCATTATGATCCCTGTCCAATACTAGACCACAGTGTGGGCATGAATGGGTTCTCACGGACAAGTCTTTCTTAACGATATTCCCGCACCGACTGCATTGCTGACTGGTGCCATGGGGCATTACTCTTGTTACTTCCCTACCGGCACTTTCAGCCTTATAGGTAAGCATTGAGACAAATTCGCCCCACCCGGCGTCAGTTATGCTTTTGGCCAGGTTGTGATTCTTTACCATGTTCTGTATCTGCAAGTCTTCCACTGCTATCTTGCCGTACTTCCAGACTAACTTACTGGATACCCTGTGGTGGAAGTCTTTACGCTGGTTACGCACCTTTTCGTGGTGCCGGGCAAGTTTCTTTTTGGCCTTGATACGGTTTGTGGAGCCTTTCTTTTTGCGGGATACGCTTCTTTGCAGTGTTTTTAGCTTTTTCTCCGACTTTATCAGGTGTTTGGGGTTGGATATGGTTTCACCGTTTGATAGCGTGGCAAATTCCTTTACCCCCACGTCTATCCCGATTGCCTGACAGTTCGGTGAGTACAAAACCGGGTATTCCTCTACTGCCAGTACAGCGTACCATTTACCGGAATACTCTTTTTTGATGGTGCAAGTTTTTATTTTGCCGGCAATCTCCCGGTGTATGATAGTCTTAACCATGCCGATTTTGGAAAGTTTAAGCATACCATCTTGAAACGATGCACCCACTCCGTTGCCGAATTGGGTATAGGTAAGGGATTTATATTGCCCCGGTCCTTTATAGCGGGGATAGCCCGGCTTTTCTCCAGTTTTTACCCTGCGGTAAAAGTTATTGAAGGCCCGTTCTACGCGAAACAACACTTCCTGGGCTACTTGGGAGTGTATGGCTTTTACCTGATCATGTTTCTCTTTATCAGCCTTCAGGATTACCTGCTGCCTGGTTCTGCTCAAGCCCTTGCTGTTTCGATAGTAGTGGTTCTTTCTGTCCGCCAGGGCTGAGTTATATATTACCCTACAGGTTTCCAGCCATTTTGTCAGCTTTTGCTCTTGCTCTTGATCCGGGTATATGCGAAATTTGTAGTTACGCATTTCCTTGAGACTGAACGTATCTTTTGACATCTTCGAGCTTCACCTCCCCTACGGTTGAAAGGAAGTAGCTTGGCGACCAAAAACTGCCGCCCCACAATTGCTTTTTAATCTCCGGATAGTCACGGAATATCAACCTGGCCGAGGTAGACTTCAATGTGTTGATGAATTTGGAAAGCTGAACTGCCGGCTTAGAGGCGAAAATTATGCGAATGTGGTCCATATCGGTTTCCTGTTCTATTATTTGCACGCCAAACCTACCGGCAATGTTTATATTTACCTCTTTTAGGTGCTCTGTTACCTCCGGTTTGAGTACCTTGCGCCGGTATTTGACGCAGCAAACATAGTGGAACCGTAGTGAGTAGGCTGAGTGGCAACCTTTATCTATAGTGTATTTCATAGTTATATTATACCAGACGAACCAAAACAGAACAAGTGTTTTAGCTGCTGATTCTTATACTGCCCCGCCATTCATCCCCCACCTTCGTCCTTGCTATCGCAAGCTATGAAGGCTCAGGAAGGGGACTTCTGGCGGGTTAAGTTAAAAAAGGTGGAAACGCTGCCTGTAGAGCAGCAGACGAAACTTTTGCAAATCTTGCAGAAAAAATTGGCCATACCTCTCCAGAACCCGCGTCAGATGTTGACGATTGGGACAATAAGGAGGTCGATAAGGCCTATGCTGCTGAAACCAGATGAAATTGCAACTGCCCTTTTCTACTTCTCTGATCAAACAGGAGCAAAACGTCGACCGGTGCTGGTGGTGATCAGCGAAGATTACAATGTGACCCCTCATTACAAACTAAAAAATCCCTTACACTTAAAATTTTAAGGTAAGGGATTTTTTGTTTTCCAAAGGTTTCCTACGCGCAGAAGCATGGGGACGGTTCTAAGTAGGCAATCGGAAGTTTTGCGCTGAATAACACTACATGATCTATTAGAGCACTACCTGATTCACTAAAAGTAAAGTCTGTTAATTATACTAAACAGCGCAAAATTTTTGATTGCCTGAGAAGATGGAAGTCGCAGAGTTTTTGTAATGATTATCAGAGTAGATGGAAATAAAGTTTTATTACAATGTTCCATATTCAAGTTGTGATTTCCTTCTTCTTATGCTTCCATTAGAGAGTACGCAAGGCCATCGACTCGGTGGGCGAAGCCAGACCGGACTGGCAGATGGTCACCGCCATGGGCTATCCCATGAGTTATAACTCGGAGGTTTCCTCCCGCCGGGGGAGTTCTTTTGCGTGGAATGAATCTAAAAAGGGAAGTTTTCCTGTGGTCTGCAGACAAGAGGTTCGGATTATTGCTGTACGGAAGCATTTGCTCATTTGAAGTTAATTTAATGTGCAATAAAAATCTTGCAACAATATGTAATCCGGTGTAACCTAATATTGTAAAAAAATCTAACAATAACCTGGTGGTGATTATTATGCTGAATGCGACCCTAATAGTCCAAATTTATAACTTCTTATTATTAATTGTTGTTATAATTGTTATTCCCGTATTGATTTTCAAACTATTGTTTTCTCGATCAACTTCTTTCAAGAATATCGAAAAGATAGCCACTGAATTGACAGAGATTAGAAAACTCTTGGAAGAAAAATTAAAATAACCCCCATGCCGTCTGTGGCGGTGCTAACATTGGATGAAAATGTGTTACGACACTTGGTAAAGGAAGTGAAATATTGGTACTTCCCAATATTATTCTCTTAATTGTCTTAGGTATTGGTCTATTATTTCTAGTGACTTTTCTTTTTCAATGGCTTTGGAATATTACCATACCTCAGGTGTTCAATCTAAAAGAAATTACGTTCTGGCAAGCTTTCAGACTTCTACTGATAGCCGGTATACTTTTTGGTGGAACACACTTTAATTTTCAATAATTTATAGGTGGCTTTTAAATTTAATTGTTTTACTTATGTTGGATAAGTGAAACTAAAATGTCTATAAAGGGAAGTTGGAATTACAGTTTTGATGAGCAGAATGGGGACGTACATATGCTTGAATTGACTAATTTATTAACTACGATTGCAGGATGTTCTGCAACCGTAATTGCAATTGTAGGTGGCTTTATCGCAAGCAAACTCATCGCATTAAGTACTGAGCGTGAGGAAGTCCTTGCGCGCCTCTTCGAGATTGAAGAAGAAATTAGTTTCAAGTCGAAGAAGGCTATTGAAGCAAAGGAAGCACTTGACGAAGATGATGCTTTAGACTTTATAAAGGAAAATATAGAGAGTGCCGTTTTAGGACAATCATTGGATATGGTGTATAAAAAAGAAGCACGCCTAAATATTTCTGAGGAAGAATTAAATCCTTATTGGAGTAGAGCAGTCAAAATTAGTAAAAAGCTTTTTGATGTTCTTATTAATACAGATGAAGAAGTAAACGATGACGGAGTGCCAAATATTTTAGCAGCCGAGATTGAAGCGGATTTTGAATATACTGTGTGTAAATACGCAGTAAAGTATATTGAGCGGATACATCGAGAGCAAGAAAGAGCAGGTTCCCCTTATTCCATAAACTTGCCAATTGCGGATTTTGTTTCGGATAATTTGCCAAGACTAAACGGTCATTGGTATCAGAAAACAAGAGATGAGATGAACGAAGCGAATGCTTCTATTGAGTGGTTGAAAATCCAAAGGCACCAACTATTGGCACGAAAAAATGCTTTAGAAAAGCCAAAAGGCATGAAAAGTGGACTTGTTGTATTTGGTCTATTTTCTTTATTTGGTGTTCTTACACCTCTTATATTTATTCCATTTAGTACTGAAAACTATCGCTATTATTTTATTGTAAAATGTTCTGCAATCGGAATATTTGCAATTGGATTATTTTCAGTTTTTATCTATTTGATAACTTTATTGAAATGGAAAAAAAGGGGTCATTGATAATTGCAGACTTTATGGATTTAACAAATAATGTTAAAAACTAAAGCGTAACACATAAGGTGGTGCACAATATGCAACCGCATGAAATTAACTCGCTAAAAGAGTTTATGGTTGTACTGGAAAAATTAAAACTTCAGTTTTCTCACTCAGCGAAAGAAATGGACTTCTCCTACCGTGGCGTATGTAATAGTTCTTATCCATTACTTCCCGGAATATACCGAGAAATCATTCTGAATGAAAGTGGTATTTCAGGCAATGCAAAATTGTATTGTGCTCATGAATATGAAATACTAAGCCACTTTATAAAAGAAGCTAGCAGTTACATTTCTAATATACAAAGAGATGATTATTTATTGTGGATGGAATATGCTCAGCATTTTGGTGTTCCAACACGACTATTGGATTTTACGTCTAATCCTTTGGTGGCTCTGTACTTTTGTTGTAAGGATAAGTCAGAAACAGATGGTTTAGTTTGGGTTATGAACGAAACAAACTTTTGTCATTGGTACAGGCAGTCCGATTTTGTTATACACAACGAGCCCATCAGCAAACAGCAAATTATCAATTCTATGATTGCTGAAATGAAAGGCTCTTTTGATTATGATCCTCAGAAAATCGAGATGAAACGACCGGTTTCTTATATTCCCTACTATATTGATCAACGCATGATAGCACAGAGTAGCCGTTTTCTGATCTGGGGAACAGATACTCGCCCTTTAGGGGAAATGATCACCGAAAACGAATATATGGTTTTATCCCCAGAAGGCATAAGATATGAAAAATTATACGATACGCGCTTTATATTTCAATTTAAAATATCGTCATGCTATAAATACAGCATATTAAAGCAATTGAATATTTGCGGAATCAATGAAAAAGCTTTATTTCCTGGTCTTGATGGTATTGGGAGATACATAGCCGATATATACCGAACAAATACCGATGATTTGCTTGATATGCTGTTTTAACGGGACGCAGGTGAACTGGATAGGTATTAGGCTAATAATGTGAATCAAAATTATGACAACTAGCAAATTGTCTTCTATTTTTGATAAAATAGGTGAAGCCCAAAAACAAGTTTCCACCTACTGAGAGTAAATGAAACAAAATTGGAACAATTATTTTTTGGAAATATAATAACGAGGTACAGATATGGCTGCAGAACTGTTAGATAAAATAGTTTCAATGATAATCCAAAATTTAAGATTAAGCAAGCATACACAAATAATAGAATTAATCAAAAAGTCAGAATATGTGATGGAATGGCGTTATCATGACAATTGGAATGGTGGAATTGATTTTTATGATTTGGTTTTCCAGCTGAATTTTGATGATTACTTCGGAATTTATGATAACAAAGAAACCTATCAAGAAATCGTCGAGACAGCACTGCATAGCTTTTATCGTGATGAGTCAGATGTTATCCAGCATGTGTTATTTGTTGCAAAGATAGAACACTTTGTTGATTGGGAAGCCCTTGATGCTACTGAAAGCAAACAGACTATTCTTGAAAAGTTGGAGCATGAAAAAGAAGTTTTAACCAAAGTCGGAACAGGCGTGTTAAGAATACAAGATATCAATGAACAGTATAAGACAGAACATCAATATCTTTGCTCCTTATTAAAAAAGATATGTTTAACAAATCCTAACAAATATGAAGATTTATGGGATTTTTATAATGATTACAATGAAAAAAAGCTTACCACCTATCAAAGCCGCAGAACATATATAAAAGATTTATATTCTGAAATTATCAGCATTGTAACCAACTCTAAAGTGCAGGACAATTCTTTATCAGTTTACATACCGATAGGCTGGGAAAAAGTCGATAATGCGATTATAAGAATGAAAGAAGTACTGGTAAGTGCCTCTATAACAGAAGATTACCAATCTGTCGGAATGTATGGTCGAGAGGTTTTAATAACTTTAGCCCAATTAGTATTCGATAAGGATAAGCATCCATCTGCAGACGGAACAGACATTGGAAAGGCTGATTCCAAGAGAATGCTTGAAGCCTATATTAACTATTGTCTTAAACATAGAGATAACCCTCGTGAATTAAAGTTTGCTAAAACAGCAATAGATTTTTCTAACGAGCTAACACATAATCGCACAGCTACATCTTTAGATGCAGAATTGTGTTATAGCGCTGTTACAACAACCGTTAATATCATCAGGATTATAAGTCAAAACAATAAAACGAGGTGCTAATGATAAAGCCTGATAAATTTTGGTTAGCTACTGATAGCGATTTTTATGATATAAAAAGTCCGGCATATACAGCGCACATTACCTGGACTAATAACATCTATGATGATTTTATCTTAATGGCAGAGTCATATTTTGTGTGCGCTCATGCAACACTTTCGGAAATTGTGAATTCCGGCCATGACAACATAAAAAGCGATATGTGGTTCCTCCCAGGCATGTATATGTATAGGCAAGCCATTGAGTTGTTATGTAAAGCACTAATTATACCTAGTATAAACAATAACTATCAAATCACAAATGCTTTTACCCAATATAAACATAATACTGAGGCTTTGTTTACATATTACAAGTCGGCCTTACCGGTTATTCCACTTAATGCCGATGAGATAAATTGGATTAACGAATACTTAACAAATATGGAATATATTGATAGAGGATCGGATTTATTTAGGTATCCATTTAAAGACGAGTTTCTTAGCAATTATTCTGATAACTTCCTTGACGTTGTACGTATGGCAAATGGATTTGAGCAATGTTATTCAATATTATTTAAATGCGTAGCACCAAATCATGATCCCTTGAAATATCAAGCCGATATTGATTGCACCATGAGTACAAATTTTTTACATTTTGCACCACACGGATTTGGGAACTGCCAGTTATATGAATCTCCGTGGAGTGACGGTTTTTATAAACAGATTGAAGGATATTCAAATGTCGCAGCTTATATTTTTTCTCGCCCTAATGGTTTGCCAAAAGCACAATTGTTTTTTCCAGTTGCCTTCTTGCTTCGTAACGCAATTGAACTTAGTTTAAAAAGGCTATTATATGCTAAAAATGTAGTTTGTGTTTCTTACCATATAAAAAGGTCTAAAAAGAATAGTCATTTCTTATACAAGGATTTATGGAAAAATGTTAAGCCTGTTATTGAACATTATGCAGAAACTAGTCAAGAAGATCTATCTCAAATTGAAATAGCGGAAACGTATATCAAAAAATTAGATGAAATAGATAAGAAAGGGGATGCTTTCAGGTATCCTATTAATTATGGATTACAGTATAGATTTTCTAACCAGACGATAGATATTAACAATATACATAGCTGGATGCAAGGAATATTTAATTTTTTAGATGGTTGTGACTCTATGCTTTCTGCTATATACGATTATGAATGTGAAATGCGTTCTTATTATTACTAAAAATATATATTAAAGTACAATATACCATAATCTAGCTTCCCATTATTCTAAGTCAATAGCACGAAACTGCGGTGGTAGAAGCACGATCTATGGAGTTTTAATCGTTCATACCCTCCGCAAAAATAAGATGTTCAAGGTATTGGAACAGTACTTTTGGAATACCACGATGAAGAAAATTCTTTAAAATGTAGTAAAATGGACATAGCTTCCCCCTCCCCAAAATGGGCATGATTTTAGAGTTATGCAGTTTGAGTGGCAATTGGCGGAGCGTTTCCAAAGCCAATATACCGACTGAGTTTGTCCGAACCACAGTTGGGGCATTTCGAAGCATCTTTACCGATGATTTTTTGTATGAGCTGGAGGGTAGAAGCTTTTTCAAACGGTATAACAAGCGTACCCGTCAGCTTTTTGCAAAGATACAGTTTAGTGGTTTTGTTGCGATTGCCGAGTAGCCCATAATGCCTAATCTTCATAAACCTGACGGGTAAGATGTGAAAGAGAAACCTTCGGATGAACTCATCAGCTGAAACGGTCATGGGGAAGCATGGGGACGGAAGCATGGGGACGGTTCTGACGGAAGCATGGACGGAAGCATGGGGACGGTTCTTATGCTTCCGTTAGAGAGTATGCAAGACCATCGACCCGGTGGGCGATGCCAGACCGGAATGGCAGATTTCATGCCAGGTGGACATCGCCATGGGCTATCCCATGAGTTATGACTCGGCTGCGGACATAATGAAAGAAATAGCGTCCCTTGCCCCGTCATACGGCGGTATATCCTATGAACGGCTGGAGCAGGGGGGCATTCAGTGACCCCAGAAAGAACAACCAGGGGTTTTCAGAAGATGGAAAAATTTATATGCAATTAATCCAATAAATTAAAAAGTCAAGCCTGACCCCTATTGCTAAAAACCTCAAGGGAATTAACTAAATAAACTGGAGCTGATTGAAGAAGGTCCCGGCACAAACGCGCCGGGTTTTTTTTATCTCTGGATTATACATTTTTATTTTTTTATAAATATAGAAGGATTTATTTTTTTTACATAGAATAAGTGGGGGAAAGTGGTGCAAAGTGGTGGCAAGATGGTGCGCGGTGGGGTGAGACTGTAAATGTTCATGGGAGAATTTCAACATGCCATTGATATTAAGGGAAGACTTTTCATGCCCGCCCGCTTTCGCGAGGATCTGGGAGACAGATTCGTGCTGACCAAGGGGCTGGACGGGTGCCTTTTTGTTTACCCCATGAAAGAATGGTCCGCTCTTGAACTAAAAATTCGTTCCCTTCCCGTTACCATGAAGGATGCCAGGGCTTTTAGCCGCTTTTTGTTTGCCGGTGCCACCGACTGTGAGGTGGATAAACAGGGGAGAATATTGGTTCCCGCTAATCTCAGGGAATACGCAGGGCTTGATAAGGAAACCATGATTATAGGGGTATCGTCCAGGGTTGAAATCTGGTCAGCGGCCAGGTGGCAGGAGTACAACGAAAGTGCCGCCGGTTCGCTGGAGGAAATAGCGGAAAAAATCGGGGGGTTCGACCTGGGGATTTAAACGGGCGGCCTGGCTCGAGGCGGGAAAAGAATGATGGAATGGTGATTGATGGACAGACAAAAAACATAGGCTTTTCACATATTCCTGTACTGCTGCGGGAGGTGCTGGAGGGCTTAAAGCCTGCTCCGGGGGGGATATATGTAGACTGTACCCTGGGCGGCGGCGGGCACAGCGCCGGAATACTGGAAAAATCAGCACCGGACGGCAGGCTCATAGGGCTGGATCAGGATGGGGATGCCATAGCGGCGGCAACTATAAATCTGGCTGCTTACGGTGACAGGGTCACCCTGGTAAGAAGTAATTTTAGCCAGCTGGCCGGGGTTTTAGATAATTTGGGTGTGCCAGGGGTAAATGGTGTATTGTTCGATTTTGGGGTGAGTTCATTTCAGCTGGACAACCCGGCGCGGGGCTTCAGTTACATGCATGATGCTCCCCTGGATATGCGCATGGACAGGGATGCGGCGGTCAGCGCCAGAGATATTGTCAACAATTTGCCGGAGAAGGAACTGGCCCGGCTAATCAGAAACTACGGCGAGGAAAAATTCGCAGCCAGAATAGCTGCATTTATAGCGGTTGAAAGGGAGAAGTCTCCCATCGAAAACACTACCCGGCTGGTGGATATAATCAAAATGGCCATACCGGCCAGAGCCAGGAGGGAAGGGCCCCACCCGGCCAAAAGAACCTTTCAGGCCATCAGGATTTCGGTGAATAATGAGCTGGGCATTATCAGGGAAGCCCTCACCGCGGCAGTGGAACGCCTTATGCCGGGGGGCCGTCTCTGTGTAATAACCTTTCATTCTCTGGAGGACAGGCTAGTCAAAGAGACTTTTCGGAAAATGGCAAAACCCTGTATTTGCCCAAGGGATTTTCCGGTTTGTGCCTGTGGCAGGGAAGCAGAAATACGGGATATAGCACCCCGGGGCATAATTCCCGGTGCTGAGGAACTGGATCAAAATCCCCGGGCCAGGAGCGCCCGGCTCAGGATAATTGAAAAAGTGGCAAGTTCTAAACAGACTGGAGCGTGAATAAGCTGTGATAGTAGCGCAAGAGCGGTACGAGCATTATAGCCTGCCCGAGGAAGACCGCCGGACAGCACGGCGTCCGCGGCGTGGCCCGCTACCCCGTAAAGGCCAGGTTATGCTTACCGGACTGGTGTGTATAATCTTTTGCACCGGAATTATGATCGCGTTTTACTACAGCCAGGTGCTAATAACAGGTTATAAGATATACCGTCTGGAAAAGGAACTTGCCATACTTCAGCAGGAAACAAATCAGCTAGACGAAGGAATTTTGCGGCTGACATCCCTGGATTACGTGGAAAAGATAGCCACCAAAAAACTGGGAATGGTAAGTCCGGATAATAAAAACGTAGTGCTGGTCAATACTGATCTGGGAGCAAATGCCGGCCGGCCGGCAGCGCCCGGTGACGATGCTGAAGAAAAGAAACCGGACCAGGGGGTTGCTGAGGACAGGCCGCAGGCAAAGCAGAAAAACAGTATGCTCCAGGCTTTTGTAAATCTTATGGGGCATATACGGGGATAGATTGGTCAAGCCTTCGGGTGGGCACATCTGAGGAGGAGCGTTATGCGCACAACGGGCATACTCGTCCGCAAGAGGCTCACCTGGCTTTTTTTATTCTGTGCATTCGCCCTGAGCGGGCTAGTCTTCAGGCTGGCCTGGATCCAGTTCGTGCACGGCGATGATTTGCAAAAAATGGCCATGGATGTACGGATGAGAGAGATACCGGTGGAGGCCATGCGGGGCAATATATATGACCGCAATGGCAAGGAGCTGGTTACCAGCGTCAGTGTGGACTCGGTTTACGCTTTGCCGCATCAGGTCGGGGACCAGGGTAAAACCGCGGACATATTGGCGCCGGTGCTGGATATGGACAGGGAAAAGCTTTTCAAGATACTTTCCCGCAGGTCCTCTTACGAATGGATCAAGAGGAAAGTTCCTGCTGTGGTGGCTGCCAAAATAAAGGAACTAAAACTGCAAGGGATATACATGGTGGAGGAAAGTCAAAGGAATTATATTCATGAAACTCTGGCCCCCCACCTGCTGGGAATCACCGGTGTAGACAACCAGGGGCTGATGGGGGTGGAAAAAAATTTTGACGAAGCCCTCAGCGGGGAGCCGGGTAAAATTCTGGTGGAGCACGATGCTGCGGGGCGCAAATTGCCTGACCCCATTCATAAATATATTCCCCCTCAAAAGGGCAACAGTCTTGTGCTTACCATTGATGAAACTATACAATATTTCGTGGAACGTGAACTGGATAATGTAGTGGACCGTTATCAGCCCAAGCTTGCCGTGGTTATGGTTATGGATCCCAAAACCGGTGAAATGCTGGCCATGGGCAACAGGCCAACTTTTAATTCCAACGACTGGAAAAATGTACCTAAGAGTGTCTGGGACCGTAACCCCGCCATCTGGTATAATTACGAACCCGGTTCAACCTTCAAGATTATTACAGCTTCCGCTGCAGTTAATGAAAAAACCGTAAAAAACGATGACCGCTTTTATGACCCGGGTTATGTTAAGGTGGCCGATCGCAATATACACTGCTGGAAGGCGGGAGGTCACGGCAGCCAGACCTTTGAAGAAGTGGTCATGAATTCGTGCAACGTGGGGTTTGTCGAGGTTGGCCTGGGGCTGGGGAAAGACAGGTTTTACAAATATGTGAGGGGTTTTGGCTTCGGCCAGACAACCGGTATTGATTTGCCAGGTGAGGCCAAGGGCATTGTCATCCCGGAAAAAAACGTCACTAACCTTAATGTGGCCACCATGTCCATCGGCCAGTCGATAGCCGTTACACCCATCCAGTTGCTCAGGGCAACGGCTGCGGTGGCTAACGGGGGGCTATTGATGAAGCCCCTGGTGGCCAGGGAGATACTGGACAATAAGGGTAACGTGGTTAAAAAATTTGAACCTCAGCCGGAAGGCAGGATCATGTCCCCGGAAACATCGGCTCAGGTTAGAGGGTTGTTGGAAAATGTTGTGGCCAAAGGCACCGGTATTAACGCTTTTATAGAGGGCTACCGGGTAGCCGGAAAAACCGGTACGGCCCAGGTGGTGGGTGAGCATGGGGGCTATGTCAGCGGCAGGTACGTGGCGTCCTTTAGCGGTTTTGCCCCTGCGGACAATCCGAGATTTGCCTTGCTGGTGATGATTGCCGAGCCCCAGGGAGGAGTTTATTATGGCGGCGTGGTGGCAGCTCCGGTATTCCAGGCCATTGCCAGGGATATACTTCATTATATGAAAATACCCGAGACGCCGGGACTTGTGAAACCCAAGGATCCGCTCACCTGGTATGAACCTCCCAGGGTGGAGGTGGCGGTACCCAACGTGGTCAATTATCCGGTTAGCGAAGCCATGAGGATACTGAGGCAGGCAGGCCTTTCTATCCAGACAACAGGAGAAGGTAGCATTGTTTACGGACAGGTGCCGGAAGGGGGCGCCAAGGTTATGAACGGCACCACGGTATTACTGGATTTGTCTCCTCCCCGTGCGCCGGACGGTGGGGAAAAGGTGACTGTCCCCAATCTTACCGGTCTGACGGTGGAGGAAGCAGGAGATTTGCTTGAGGAATTGGGACTGCACCTGGAGACGGTGGGAACCGGCCTGGTTGAGAAACAGAGCCCGGCGCCCGGGACCGGAGTAGACCGGCAAAGTACCGTCAGGCTGGAATTCAGACCTCCTGGAATCAATGAACCATCTGGACCGGAAAGTGCTCCTCCGGTTATGAGCTGGGAGTACATCATGGATTAGAATATAATGCCTGCAGGATGCCGTCCGCAGGCATTATTTGAGAATTGTACAGGTGACGGCCAGGGTCGGCGCCGTTGTTGCAGATTAAACAAATGATTACTGGAAATAATATGGTAGAAAATGTATGAGCGGGGGTGCGTCTGCTTGCTCTTAAGTACCCTGATTAAAAGAATAGGAGTAATGAGAATAGAGGGTAACATGGACCCGGATATACGGGGCATAGCCTATGATTCCCGGAAGGTAAGGCCCGGTTTCGTTTTTGTGGCGGTGGAGGGCTTCAAAACGGACGGCCACCACTTTGTGGACCAGGCGGTTAAGGCCGGCGCCGCAGCCGTAGTTCTGAAAAAGAAGGTAACAGTACCGGAGGGGATAGCCGTTATCCGGGCTGACCATACCAGACGGGCACTGGCGCTGTTATCTGCAGCATTCTACGGCCATCCTTCGCAAAAACTCGAAATGATCGGGGTAACCGGAACCAATGGAAAGACAACCACTGCCAGCCTTATTGAGGCGATTTACCGCGGGGCTGCAAAAATGACCGGCCTGATAGGAACCATTGCCAATTATATAGGCGAAAAGGTTTTGCCGGTGAGTCACACTACCCCGGAATCAGCCGATCTTCAGGGGCTTCTGAGTACAATGGTGGCTGAAAACGTTGATACTGCCATTATGGAAGTAAGCTCCCATGCCCTGGCCCTGGACCGGGTGGCCGGCTGCGATTTTGATATTGCCGTGTTCACCAATCTTTCCAGGGATCATCTGGATTTTCACCGGGACATGGATGATTACCTGAATGCCAAGGCGGCCCTGTTTTCCGGGCTGGAGCCGGGAGGCCAAAGAGGCGGCAGGTTTGCCGTGGTTAATGCTGATGATCCCGCAGCAGAAAAAATTATTGCGGTCACCAGAGTTCCGGTTTATACCTATGCAGTGCATAATCGGGCCGATATCAGGGCCGAGAACATAGAGATATCAGCCCGGGGCGTTTCCTTTACCGCCAGTGGCGCCGGTGGGCAAACCAGGCTAAATTTAAAGCTGACAGGTATGTTTAATGTTTATAATGCTCTGGCCGCCTTTACGGTGGGTGTGGCCCGGGGGTTCCCTCCGGACATGGTGAAACAATCTCTTGAGGGTGTAGCCGGCGTGGCCGGGCGTTTTGAGGCGGTGGAGCGGGGTCAGGATTTTGCGGTAATTGTGGATTACGCCCACACCCCGGACGGTTTGGAGAACATATTGAAAACCGCCAGGGAAATAACACGGGGCAGGCTGATCACTGTTTTCGGCTGCGGCGGCGACCGGGACCGGGCCAAACGTCCCATGATGGGGGAACTGGCGGTGCGTTTGAGTGACCGGGTCATTGTCACCTCGGACAATCCGCGCACAGAGGATCCTCTGAAGATAATTGATGATATCAGGGAGGGCATCCGCAATGTTTCTCCGGCCGTTGCCTGCACCATCGAACCGGACCGCCGCAGGGCCATCAGAGAAGCCATTTTTGCTGCGGAGGCGGGGGATGTGGTGATTATAGCCGGCAAGGGGCACGAGGATTACCAGATCATCGGGGAGCAAAAATATCATTTTGATGACCGGGAAGAGGCGGTCCGCTGCCTGGAGGAACTCAAAAGTCTAAAGTCTAAAGTCAAAGGTCTAAAGTCTAAAGTAACTACTCAGTAGTCAGTAGTCAGACCCCCATGCCGCCTGCGGCGGCTTCATCAGAGTATGAAAACCCGGGACACTTTATGTCATTCTGAACGAAGTGAAGAATCCAAGATCCTTCGCTTACGCTCAGGATGACATTTCCCTAAACTTATTTTCAGGGCAGAATGAGAGAACAGTTTATCGTCTTGAAATATTCTGAATTCTGACTCCTGAATTCTGAATACCTGAATGAAAGGGTGTGGCGTTATGTTTCCCCTTTCCCTTGGGGAAATTGCCGGTATTATCGGAGCAGGGTTAAAGGGTAGCGAGGGAAAAACGATTATCCCTTTCGTTTCCACTGATTCGAGAAAGATAAAAGAGGGAGAACTTTTCTTTGCTCTGCGGGGCGACAATTTCGACGGTCATAAATTCGTGGCGGCTGCAGCAGCGGCTGGGGCCGCCGGGGCGGTTGTGGAAGAGGAACCGCCGGTAATCCCGGAGGACTTTCCTCTACTGCTGATGCGGGACAGCCTGGCGGGACTGCAGGATCTGGCCCGGCACAACCGCAAGCTAGCCGGTATTCCGATCATCGGTATTACCGGAAGTACCGGCAAGACCAGCACCAAGGATTTAATTTTTGCAGTGCTTGCCTCCGCATATAAAACATTAAAAACCGAAGGTAATTATAACAATGAAATAGGTCTGCCGCTCACCCTCCTTCAGCTAAACGGGGAATACCGGGCGGCAGTGGTGGAAATGGCCATGCGGGGGTTGGGAGAAATTGATTTTTTATGTCGTATGGCTCTTCCCTCCGCCGGGGTCGTCACCAATATCGGTGAGACGCACCTGGAGCGGCTTGGCAGCGTGGAAAATATAGCCCGGGCCAAGGGTGAGCTGCTGGAGCATATCCCCTCTGATGGGTTTGCGGTGCTACACGGAAACAGCCCACTGATCAGGGAACAGGCTGCAAGGTGCCGGTGTAGGGTGTTGTTTTTCGGCGAAGGAGAGGATATGGACCTGTATCCCCGGGAAATCAGGCCCGAAGATGGCGGCAACCGTTTTGTGGCGGTTACTCCCAAGGGGGAGATAGAGCTGTTTGTACCCCTGCCCGGCAGGCATAATGTTATCAACTCGCTGGCAGCTGTTGCGGTGGGATTGGAAATGGGAGTAAGCCCAGCCGGCATAGCCCGGGGGCTACATTCGGCAGCTCTCTCGTCCATGCGCCTGGAGATACTCGATGCGGGCGGTATTAAAATTATCAACGATACCTACAATGCCAACCCTTATTCCACCAGGGCGGCCCTGCAGGTGCTGGGTGAAGTGGCTGGAGGGGGACGCAAAGTGGCGGTTCTGGCTGACATGCTGGAATTGGGTGCAAGGGCCACGGCGGCGCACCGTGAAGTTGGCGAAGCGGTTGCCGAAGAGGGTATAGATTACCTGGTTACCGTAGGCAACCTGTCCAAATTTATCCACCAGGGGGCCCAGAATGCCGGGCTTTCCAAAGAAAGAGCTGCGCATTTTAGTTCCGGTGATGACGCGCTAAAGATGTTAAAAGATCTGCTGGAGCCCGGGGATGTGGTACTGGTTAAGGGCTCCCGCTCCATGCATATGGAGGAGATAGTAAAGGGTTTATCGGCAGAGTGAGCATTTTTTTTCATTTCACTGGAAACCTTTGCCCGCAGGAGTCATATTCTGTGGGGGCGTATATAATCAGTAATCAGTAGTCGGAATGAGAGAACGGTTTATCGTCTCGGAATATTCTGAATACCTGCCCTGAAAATAGTTTAGGGAAATGTCATCCTGAGCGTAAGCGAAGGATCTTGGATTCTTCACTTTGTTCAGAATGACATAAAGTGTCCTGGATTTTCATACTCTGATGGTGCCGCTCGCGGCATGGATGTCTGAATAATAAAGAAGACGAAACGGGGGGACCGGTAACATACGGGCAGCTATGGCAGATATGAAAATTTATTGGGAATCCGCGGCGCTTTCCTTTGCCGTATCGGCCCTCCTGTGCCCTGTGGTGATTCCCGTGCTGAAAAGATTAAAATTTGGACAAAACGTGCGGGATGACGGTCCGGCCCGGCATCTTGCCAAAACAGGAACTCCAACCATGGGCGGCATTATTTTTTTAGCCGGGATCGCCGTAGCCGGGGCGGTATTTTCTTGTCATCGCCCGGAAGGTCTATTGGTGCTGATCGCTACCCTTGGTTACGGACTTATTGGCTTTCTGGATGATTTTATCAAGATTGCCCTGAAAAGGCCGCTGGGGCTAAGGGCCAGGGAAAAGTTATCCGGGCAGATACTAATTGGCCTGCTGCTGGCCGTTCTGTCTGTGTCAACCCTGGGTAGGGGCACCGATGTGGTGCTGCCCTTCAGCGGGTTGTTCACCTCGGGAGGTGTTACCCTTGAACTGGGCTTCTGGGGTTTCATGTTTTTTGCCGTGCTGGTGATGCTGAGCAGTGCCAATGCGGTTAACCTGACCGATGGGCTGGACGGGCTTGCCTCCGGGGTTACCGTCATAGTTGCCCTGGCCTTTTTACTCATTGCCCTGATTACCGGGCAGACAGGTGTGGCAGTGCTTATGGCGGCCGTTTCCGGCGGCTGTGCAGGCTTTTTGCTGTACAACCACTATCCCGCCCGGGTTTTCATGGGCGATACGGGTTCACTGGCCCTGGGCGGTGCCCTGGGGGCGGCAGCAATTACTACCCGCAGTGAACTGTTTCTATTAATTATAGGGGGTATTTACGTAGCTGAGACGCTGTCCGTAATAATCCAGGTGTTTTCCTTTCAGTTATTTCACCGCAGGGTTTTTCGCATGGCCCCGCTGCACCACCATTTCGAACTGGGCAACTGGAGCGAGAACCGCATCGTACTGACTTTCAGCGCATTGACCATGGTGTTTGCGGTGCTTGGCATCGCTGCAATGTACCGTCTTGGCTGATAAGGTCGCAAGTCAAAGGTCAAAAGTCAAAGGTCCAAAGTTCAAGGTTAAAAGTCACCTAAAAGGACATTAGACATTAGACTTTGGACTTTAGACTGAATTTGCGGAATGTTCATTTCGGGAGGCGTATATAGAACAGTGGAAATACAGAACAAAAGGGTGCTGGTGGTTGGTGCCGGAAAAACCGGCACGGCGGTGGCTGCTTTTCTAAAGCGGAAAGGAGCCCTGGTAACCCTAACCGATAACAAAAGGCGCGAATATTTCCAGGGCGCCCTTGACGTCCTGGAAAACTCCGGGGTGGGACTGGCTCTGGGTGGATACCCGGAATTAGAGCAAGACACCTCCGATTTTCTGGTGGTAAGTCCCGGCGTGCCTCCTACCGTACCACCCGTGGCCTCAGCCATGGAGCGGGGGGTTCCGGTGCTGGGAGAACTGGAAATTGCCTACGTCTATACCTCTGCACCACTAGTGGCCATAACCGGCACAAACGGTAAAACCACCACCACCACCCTGGTTGGCGAAATATTTAAGGGTGCCGGCTATAAAACACTGGTGGCGGGCAATATAGGCCTGCCTCTGGTGGACCGGGTGGAAGAGTACGGCCCGGGGGATATCATCGTGGCCGAGGTTTCCAGTTTTCAACTGGAGACGGTGCGGCATTTCCGCCCCCGGGTTGCTGCTGTGCTTAACATCACCCCGGATCATTTGGACAGGCACGGTGATATGGAAGGCTACACCCGGGCCAAGTCATTAATTTTTGCTAATCAGGGTAGCGGTGATTTTACAGTGCTGAATTTTGACGATCCGGCAACCCGTAATATGGCCGGTTTAACCAAAGGAAAAGTCATATTTTTCAGCCGCAGGCATATTTTAGAAGAGGGAGCGTTCGTCAGGGACGGGCAGATTGTTTTTCGCGGTAATAGCTGCGAAACTGTGGTGTATCCGGCGGACAAGCTGCAAATACCCGGAGGGCACAACCTGGAAAACGCACTGGCGGCCACTGCCTGCGCAGCAGTAATGGGCGTTACCGCTGCCACTGTGGCCGGAACCCTGGGCAATTTTACCGGTGTGGCCCACAGGCTGGAATTCGTGGCAGAAATTAACGGAGTAAAATATGTGAACGATTCCAAGGGGACAAATCCCGATGCCAGTATCAAGGCCGTGGAGGCCTATGAACAGCCGCTGGTGCTTATTGCCGGGGGCAGGAATAAAGGCAATGACTTTTCCGAATTCACCGGTAAGGCTGCCGCCAGGGCCAGGGCTGTGGTGGTCCTTGGGGAATGTGCTGCGGAGATGGCGGATGCAGCCCGCAGGGCCGGTATAAAAAACATTTTACAGGCCGGTGATTTTCGGGAAGCGGTTCTGCTGGCCCACCGGGCCGCCCGCCCGGGGGATGTGGTGCTGTTATCCCCGGCCTGCGCCAGTTGGGATATGTTCAACAGTTATGAGGAGCGGGGAGATTATTTCAAACAAATAGTAAGTGAACTGGCCGGGAAGTCAAAGGTCAGTAGTCAGTAATCAGTAGTCAGACATCCATGCCGCTAAAGCGGCACCATCAGAGTGTGAAAATCCAGGACACTTTATGTCATTCTGAACGTAGTGAAGAATCAAGATCCTTCGCTTATGCTCAGGATGACAACTTCGCTTATGCTCAGGATGACATTTCCCTAAACTTATTTTCAGGGCAGAATTCAGAGTATTCGAGACGATAATCCGTTCTCTTATTCTGACTCCTGACTTCTGAGTAGTTACTTTGACATTTGACTCATGCTTGAGAGGATTGCTAAAACTGGTGCCTTATAGGGGGTGGAGCAACATGGCTACCAAAGGCAAAGCACCTGATTTCATATTGTTTATAACTGTGATGATGCTTCTCAGTATAGGCATTATCATGGTTTTCAGCTCCAGCAGTTATTATGCCATGTTTCCGCCTTTCAACAATCCTTTTCACTTTCTATTGAGGCAGTTGGTGAGTGCCGCCATCGGCGTGTTCGTAATGGGATTTATGGTTAAATATGATTACAGACAACTCAAAAGATGGTCCAGGTACCTTCTTGTCGTTGCTTTCGCAATGCTGTTGGCGGTGCTGACGCCTCTGGGGGAATCAAGGCTGGGCGCCCAGCGCTGGCTTAATCTGGGATTTTATAGTTTTCAGCCCACGGAGCTGGTGAAGTTTTGCCTGATTGTATTTTCGGCCTATGCACTGTCCATTAAAAAGGATAAAATACAGAATTTCATGGAGGGAGTGCTGCCCTTTTTATTACTGGCAGGCGGGGCCGGTGTGCTTATATTGCTGGAGCCGGACCTGGGAACTGCCGTAACCCTGGTGGGCACCATATTCATAATGTTGTTTGCGGCTGGCGCGAAGTTATTTCACCTTGCAGCGGTTGGTATGGCGGGAGTTGGGGCGGTGATGGCGGCTATTTTTAGTGAGGAATACCGCTACCAGAGGTTTATGGCTTTTTTAAACCCCGAAAAAGATCCTTCCGGGGCCGGCTGGCATATACTAAATTCATTGATGTCTATCGGCTCGGGTGGCTTGCTGGGCACCGGGCTGGGGCAGGGGCGCCACTCCAAGTTCTTATACCTTCCGGAAAGGCAGACGGACTTTATTTTTGCCGTAATCGGTGAGGAACTGGGCTTTATTGGCGGCGCTCTGGTAATAGTGCTTTTTATATTATTCATCTGGCGGGGTTTTAAAATTGCCATAACCGCGCCGGATTCCTTCGGCAGCCTGCTGGCGGCGGGGATAGTCTCCGGCATCGGACTGCAGGCTATTATTAATATAGGAGTGGTCACCAGTACCCTGCCTGTAACCGGTATTACCCTGCCCTTTGTAAGTTTTGGCGGGACGTCGCTGGTATTCACCCTGATGGGGGTGGGGGTACTGTTAAATATCTCCCGCTATATAACTCCAAAATGACGAAGCTTCGGGAAGAGGTGTTGCATATTGGATTTTGTGGTTACCGGGGGAGGAACCGGGGGGCATATCTACCCGGCCCTGGCCATTGCCCGGGGACTGCAGGAAAAATACGGCGCCAGGGTTCATTATATTGGCGGTACCAGAGGGATGGAGTCGGACATTGTGCCCAGGGAAGGCTTTCCGTTCCAGGCCATTAACCTGGCCGGTTTCAAACGCAGCCTGTCACCAGCGAATGTTCTGGTGGCCTGGCGTGCGGCCCGTGGAGTGGGCCAGGCCCGTAAAATAATCCGGGCAATACAACCTGCAGCCGTGGTGGGCACCGGCGGCTATGTATGCGGGCCGGTGGTACTGGCGGCCCGGCTTTGTGGTATCCCTACCCTTATTCACGAACAAAATGCCCTGCCGGGAATCACCAATAAAATGCTGTCCCGGTTTACGGATGGGGTCGCCCTTACCTTTGAGGATTCAGTAAAATATTTTTCCCGTCGAGCCCGGACCAAAATCACCGGGCTACCTGTACGTTCGGAAATATTGGAGGCGGACCGCCGTGTCGCCAGGGCTAAGCTGGGTCTGAAGGGAGAAGACCGCCTTGTTCTGTCTTTCGGCGGCAGCCAGGGGGCTGGCAGTATAAATAAAACCATGGCCGGGCTATTGCGAAGGTTCTGCCTGGAGAAGCCGGAATTCGGGGTGCCGGGTGGTGATGTACGCTTTTTGCACGTCACCGGCCCCCGCCAGCACGATTCCTTCATGCAGGGATTGGACAGCAGCGGTATACATCTGGCTAATAATGGGAATATTACCGTTATTCCTTATCTGTACGATATGCCCAATGCATTGGCGGCCAGCGATCTGGTTATCTGCCGGGCGGGGGCGGCGACCCTGGCGGAACTTACCGTTATAGGGTTGCCGGCCATTTTGATTCCCTATCCCCACGCAGCCGGCAACCACCAGGAGTACAATGCCCGGGCGCTGGAAAAGGCGGGGGCCGCAGTAGTAATCCGAGATGAAGAGCTGGAAGAAAAAGTATTGTTCAACCATGCCGGCAGGTTGTTAGCAGACTGCGAGAAGCTGGCCGGTATGGCAGGGGCCAGCAAGTCGCTGGGCAAACCCCGGGCGCTAACCGGTATACTTGACTTTGTGGGAGCAATTCTGAATAGAAAATAGTGATTATTTACCAAAGAAGTTAACATTTATACAACAGTTACCATTTATAAGTGCTGTTACCTTATGGGACATGCCTTTCCTCTGAAATCCTCTTAGAGGATCAGAAAATGCTTTTTAGCCAAAGGTTTCGACAATACAACGGCGAACTTTTATGGGCGGTTGTTTCTTCCGGCTGAGTGGAGGAAGCGGTAAGGCGCCGTCAGTAACACCTTATCCGGGCTGCGCATAATATATCCTATCTTCCGGCCCTTTTTCAGGCAAAGGGGATAGGCAACCGGGTGTACCGGCAAATGGTTGCCGTCATCCCCGTATATTTGCTGCAGACCGTTTCGGGAGGAGATGATCAATAATTGCGAGATATACCTGAGCGGGTGCACTTTGTAGGCATAGGCGGGGCCGGCATGAGCGGGCTGGCAAAAATTCTGCTAGAACTCGGTCATACAGTAAGCGGCTCCGATCTGGTCGGGTCCCAGGTAACCGGACGGCTGGAGCAGCAGGGAGCTGTTTGTCATACCGGCCATCTGGCCAGGAATGTAGGGGATGCCCGGCTGGTGGTGGTGTCCAGCGCCATCAAAAAAGATAACCCGGAGCTGGTTCGGGCAGAGGAAACGGGGATTCCCGTTATTCACCGGGGAGATTTACTGGCCCTGCTGATGAAAAGGCAATTGGGCATAGCGGTGGCCGGGGCTCACGGAAAGACTACCACGACTTCTATGCTGGCCCTGGTATTGGAAAACAACGGCCTCGATCCTACCATAGTGGTTGGAGGTGAATTGAACGATATTGGCGGTAACGCCAAGCTGGGACGGGGCAAATTTCTGGTGGCTGAGGCGGACGAAAGCGACGGCTCTTTTCTCAAGCTGGATCCCGCAGCGGTTATTATAACCAACGTAGAAGATGACCATCTTGATTATTACGGGACTGTGGAAAAGATTCAGGAGGCTTTCAGTACATTCATAGGCAAAGTGCCTTCTAACGGATTGGCCGTATTGTGTCTGGACGATCCCGGTGTAAAGCAAATCGCTGCAGATTATGGCGGACCCCGGGTTTTTTACGGCATCCGGGAGCAGGGCGCTGACTATACCCTGCGTAACCTGCAGTTAAACGGTATGGTTTCCAGAGGGGAAGTATATTTCAAAAATGAATGTCTGGGACTGCTGGAACTTACGGTACCAGGTGTGCACAATATGTCCAACGCTTTGGGCGTAGTGGCCGCAGCCCGCTGGGCGGGACTGGAATTCAGCGCTATTGCCCGGTCTTTAAAAACCTTCACCGGGGCCGGAAGAAGATTTCAGCTTATGGGAGAGGTCCGGGGAATCAGGGTTGTGGATGATTATGCCCACCATCCCAGTGAAATCAAGGCTACGCTGAAAGCGGCCCGGCAAGTGGTTAAAGGCAGGGTAATATCAGTTTTTCAACCCCACCGTTATACACGGACGTCTCTATTGTGGGAGCGGTTTGGCACGGCATTTTCCAATGCCGACGTCATCATACTATGTGATATATACAGCGCCGGGGAACAGCCCATTGAGGGCGTTAGCGCCCGCCTGATTGCCGAGGCCATAGAAAACAATGAAAACAGGCAGGTGACCTTTCTTCCCACCAGGGAGGAAATCGTGGACTATCTGGTACAATTCGCCCGCCCCGGAGATTTAATATTGACCATAGGTGCCGGTAATATCTGGACTGCAGGTGTTGATCTGGTTAACAGGCTGCAGGCTGCGGAGGGTGTCTGACATGGCTGCAACAGACCTGGCCCGGGGACTGGCGGAAGCCATATCCAGCCCCGTCATGGTGGAAGAGCCAATGCGCCTGCATACCAGCTGGCACATCGGCGGCCCTGCACAGTTTCTGGTGGACCTGCGGGGTACTGAGGATTTGCAGCGTATAATTAATTTCAGCCACATTTCAAATTTGCCGCTAACGGTAATCGGGGCCGGAACCAACCTGCTGGTCCGGGATGGGGGGATCCGTGGCATAGTGGTAAAGGTAGGAGCCGGGATGGCCACCCTGCACATTAATAATGATATGATAACCGCAGGTGCGGGGGTAAAACTGGGACAGCTTGCCGCCGAAGCCTGCAACGCCGGCATGGGGGGTTTTGAGTTCCTGGCGGGCATACCGGGCACGGTGGGAGGCGCGGTGGTAATGAACGCCGGCGCCAATGGTTCATCCGTCAGTAAAGTGGTTGAAGAAGTTACCCTGGTGGATTCCCGGGGAGAGCATTTCCGGCGTCCGGCAAGTGAATTGGGTTTCGGTTACCGTAAAAGCAATCTGTTAAATTCCTCATATATTGTAGTAGAAGGAGTATTCCGGGGGGTCTGTAGCACCCGGCAAGAAATCAGGGAAAAGATGGAAGATTTTCTGCGAGCCAGAAAATCTTCCCAGCCTTATGATTTACCCAACGCCGGAAGTGTTTTTAAAAACCCGCCCGGGGATTCCGCAGGCCGCCTGATAGAAATGGCGGGCTGCAAGGGTTTGAGACTGGGGTGCGCCCAGGTGTCCGGGAAACATGCCAATTTCATCGTTAATCTGGGCGGAGCCACTGCCGGGGAGGTTTTTAAATTGATTGAAACCGTCAGGGAAAAGGTATACCAGCATTTTTACATTGAGCTGGTGCCCGAGGTTCAGATATTGGGCGACGACTGAGGCGGAGGTGGCGGAATGGCAAGGTTTATGGTTGTAGGCGGTCAGCGGCTACAGGGCAGGATAAACGTCAGCGGTAGCAAAAACGCCTCTTTGCCCATACTGGCTGCTACCCTGCTGAACCCAGGTGAAAGTCTCATTCACGGGGTTCCCCAGCTGAGGGACGTGGATGTTATGTGTGAGGTGCTGCAGTACCTGGGGGCCAGGGTGACCAGGGAAGGCGGCACTATCCGGGTCGATGCCGGTCAGATAAACTGCTGGGAAGTCAGTGAAGAATTAACCAGAAAAATGAGGGCGTCCAATCTGGTGCTGGGTCCTATGCTGGGACGTTTTAAAAAAATGACTGTAAGCCACCCGGGGGGTTGCGATATCGGTTCCAGGCCCATGAATCTTCACCTGAAGGGCATGACATCCCTGGGAGCCCGGATAACGGAGAAATTCGGCTATATAACGGCTCAGACCGATATTGTCAGGGGAGCTGAAATACACCTGGATATGCCCAGTGTGGGTGCTACGGAGAATATTATGATGGCGGCCGCCCTAAGTAAGGGCATTACCAGAATCAGGAATGCTGCCAGGGAGCCGGAAATAGTAGACCTGCAAAATTTTCTTAATAAAATGGGAGCTGATATCAAGGGGGCGGGTACGGATATAATAAAAATAAAGGGTGTATCCTCCCTGGGGAGCACAGCACATACGGTTATCCCCGACCGCATTGAAGCCGGCACCCATATGATCGCGGCGGCCATTACCTGCGGTGACGTTACGGTGGCCAATGTGATTCCGGAGCACGTCGAATCCCTCATTGCCAAGCTCAGAGAGGCAGGGGTTCAGATAACTGTGGGTGATGACACCATCCGGGTGTCAGCCAGGGGCAGGCCCGGAGCCGTTGATATAAAGACGTTGTTTTACCCGGGATTTCCCACTGACATGCAGCCTCAAATAATGGCCCTGCTGACCATGGCAGATGGTACCAGCATAATAAGTGAGATGGTTTTTGAAAACCGCTACAAACATGTAAGCGAATTCAGGAGAATGGGCGCCGATATAAAGGTGGAGGGTCAAACCGCTATAATAAAAGGGGTGACAAAGCTCAGCGGGGCGGTGGTGGAAGCATCAGACCTACGGGCGGGGGCGGCGCTGGTGCTGGCGGCCATGGCCGCCGACAACGGCAGCGTAATAGAAAATATAGATCATATAGACCGGGGCTATGAAAAGCTGGAAAGAAAATATAGCGCACTGGGCGCAAGAATCATCAGGGTGCACAGTTAATGTGGACTCTTTTTTGGTGCCATTTTGGACAAGGCCTGACCGTCAGGGTGGAAAGAAGTATCAAAGTAATTAAGTATGACCACGGGCGGAGATAGAGCCGCGCCGCACGCCAGTGGCTTTGTTTGTGAGAAAACCGGCCTAAATAGGAAGTATGAGTCTCCTTCGTGGTACTACAAAAAAAATCATACCATTGGAGGATGGTAAAACCTCCTCAAAATATGATAAATCTACAAATGAGGGCATATAGCTACAGCAAGGGTAATTTAATAACAAATATATACAGGTGGTGTAATTATGATTATTAATTTTGAATCAAGACACTGTTACCTGCTCGACCGGACTGTTAGGCTGCATGTCAGAGGTAAGAAGGGAAGGGAGGATATCAAATATAGTTGCCGTACTGCCAGGGAGGGAAATATACTTGCCTGCAGGATGATGCGGTGCAAATTAATTAACGGCGGTAAAGGGAGAGACCCTTTTGAAAAAATAACTGGTTCAAAAATAAAAGGTGGGTCAAAAGGTATCGGCGGTTAGCCCAGATGGGTTTAACCGCTTTTTCATATGCCCGCCGGGGGAGTAGGGACATGAAGACACATTTTTACGAAAAATTGTTATATATAAAAATATCAAGAGATAAAAGGAATTTTATCTGTTATGAATAAGAATTATAATAGAAAAAGAATTATACGAAAGAAGGTGCGCTGATGAACGGAAGGCGGAAATATTACCGCATTCGGCACTTCAGCTGTATTGGACATGATTCCGCAGGTTGGTATAATAGTTTAATATTGCAAAAAGATCATGCAGCAAAGAATTAGTTGCCTATTAAATTTTATTGTACGTTACAGGGAACGATATTTTTGGGTTAAGCCGGGGGGGAAGGCATCTTGCCGGAATTGGCCAGGCATAAAAAAAAGCGCCGCTACAACCTCTTGGAAAGTATTTTTTTTATTCTCGTGGCTTTGCTGGCGTTATACATACTGATACGTTCGCCCCTTTTTGAGGTGCAGGATATAGTAATAGAAGGCAACCATTTTCTAGCTTCTGAAAAAATAATATCTGTAGCAGGCGTCAATAAGGGTGAAAACATATTTAAAATAAATTTACATGAAGTTTCGGAGCGGCTGAAAATAATTCCCATGCTGAAATCAGCTGAATTAAGCAGGAAACTTCCCTCCTTCGTAATTATCAAAATAACCGAGCGTACTCCACTGGCCCTGTTGCCGTCTTCTGCCGGTTTTGCACAGGTAGATAGCGAAGGCGTTTATCTACAGAAGGGTCTTCCCTCGGATCGTAACCTGCCTGTAATAACTGGCTTAAAGTGTGTTATTCCGCCGCCGGGCAAGCCTGTCAAAGGAGAGGGATTGGGTGTAGCCCTGGGGGTTGTGGACCAGTTGCCCGCCGTTTTGCTGCCCGAGCTTTCGGAGATTAATATTGGTACCCAGGGAGATGTTTGTCTGTACACTTTGGACGGGGTACAATGCAGGCTTGGAACGGCATCCGACATTCCCAAAAAGGGACTGGTACTTTCCCGGGTGCTCAGCGAATTGAAGGCAAAAGGCAAAAAAATAGCCTATATCGATCTTTCTTACGTTGGTTCCCCCGTTGTCAAATATTCTGATCAGTAGCAGGAGAGATAATATGATTAAAAAAGTGCAAAATTACTATATAGCGCTGGTCATTGTGGGTCTTGTGCTAGGAGTGCTGCTGGCAGTTCAGTTCCGGGTGACCAGTAACCTGCAGGGTCAGAAAACTCCCGGGGTGCAAAGGGCGCAGACCCTTGTCACCAGGGTTAACGAGGCCCGGGAGAAAAGGGACGATTTGCAGCAACAGGCTAACGGTTTGAGGCAAAAGTTGGATAAGGTGGCAGCTGGCGTTGAACTTGGTTCGATGAAAGATGAGTTAATGCTTTACCGCATTGAGGCCGGCCTTACAGGTGTAACCGGCTCGGGCGTGGAAGTCACTTTGAATGACAGCAATATGGTGGTGCAGCCCGGTGGAAACCCAAACTTGTATGTGCTGCATGACGAGGACGTATTAGAGGTACTGAATGAGTTGAAGGCGGCGGGAGCGGAGGCACTGGCCATAAACAATCAGAGACTATTGAGCACCAGTGAAATCCGCTGCGCTGGGCCCACCATACTGACCAATAAAAATCAGAGGATGACTCCTCCTTTTGTCATTACGGCCATTGGCGATCCGGACAACATGGTCAACTCTCTTAAAATGAGGAGAGGAGTAGTAGACAACCTGCAGGATTGGGGTATTCAGGTTAACATCAAAAAGGTTTCTCAGGTTACTATACCCGCCTACTCCGGCGGACTAAGCTACGAATATGCCAGGCCGGCGGATGAAAAGGAGGCGGGGCAGTGAAAAAATCTTTTTATTATTCCGTCACCCTGGTTGCTCTGGTGGTGGGGCTTATGCTGGCCGTCCAGTTCAGGACTAACCGGTTTATAGAGCAAGGAGTGCCTTCGGACCGGGCTCAGGAATTGACTACAGAACTGCGTCAGTCGGACAAGGATATAGAGAAGCTGGAGAATGAGGTTAATGACTTGGATTACAAGCTGGCACAGGCCCGCAAGGGGCAGGGTCAGGCGGCCGATGCCATCAAGAGCGAATTGGAAAAAGCGCGTTTTTATGCAGGTTTCGTGGCAGTTAAAGGACCGGGTGTTGAGGTTGTGCTTATTACGCCGCCCGGAAACGAAGGTGTCGACTCGCTGTCCAGTATCCAGGATGTGGATATTCTGCGTCTGGTTAACGAATTGAGGGCTGCAGGGGCGGAAGCCATGTCCGTCAACGGACAGAGAATTATAGCCACATCTGAAATAAGACTTGCCGGAAAATTTATAAACGTCAATCTTACCAGGCTGTCACCTCCTTACAGGGTGCTGGCTCTGGGCGACCAGGAAAGACTTCAAAGCGCCCTGGAAATTCCCGACGGCCTGGTAGAAACCCTGCGAAGTCTTGGTATCATAATTGAAATCAAGCCCCGGGAATCCCTGGTGATACCTGCTTATACTGGCAGGCCGAACATTAATTATGCCAGGACGTTATAGTCGGCGGTCACAAACCAGGATAGGATAAACCGGTAGGACAGGAAAAAATAACAATAAAAGAGGTGGTTTCCGGTGTGGGTCGGAATTGGACTGGCTGCAACAGGCCTGTTGCTTGGTGTGTTGATAGGGCTTAATATACCGGTGGCATTACCCCAGGCTTATGCCAAATACATGTCCGTGGCCGCCTTGGCGGCCCTTGACTCCGTTTTTGGGGGTATTAGGGCGGCCATGGAGGATCACTACGACAACAAAATATTCATTACCGGATTTTTCAGCAACGCCCTGTTAGCCGCAGGCCTTGCCTTCATCGGGGAAAGGCTTGGCATCGATTTATACCTGGCGGCGGTGGTGGCCTTCGGTGTCAGGCTTTTTCAGAATTTAGCCATAATCAGACGACATTTGTTAAAAAAATAATTTTTTATTACTTTGAATTAAAGATATAAAAAGGGGAAAATCAAGGCGGCGTTGAACTTTACATTTTAAGTAAAGTATGGTCGGAGGGTGCCTGGCTTGGCCGAAAAAGGAAAATATATCCCTGCTGGCATTGATGTTGGCAACAGCAGTATCGTTGCGGCCATTGCTCATGATTACGGCAGTTGCATACCCGCAGCCATTGCCTCATGTCCTACTATAGGCATGCGCAGGGGTGATATTACTGACCCTGATGGTCTTGCCAACTGCATAGGAGAAGCCCTTGAAAAAGCAGAAAGAGCCGCAGGATTGAAGGTTTCAGCCGTTAGGGTTGGTTTCACGGGCTATACTGCCGAATTAAACCCCGTTTCGGCCCGGTTTACGTCGGGCAGTGCCCGCAGGGTAAATCAATCCGATCTTGACAGGCTGCAGCGCCTTGTGGCCATTGAAGATATTCCTTCCGGACGCCAAATCCTTAAGGTTATACCCTTTGAATACACCGTTGACTCTGCCTGTGTAGTAAAGACACCTCTGGGCATGAAATTTAAGAGCCTGGAGTTAACAGCCGGACTGCTCACTGTCGACAGCAAACTGATAGATTTACTGACCGGCGTTTTACAAAGGTTATCGCTGCAACCCCGGAGTTTTATCCCGTCCACTCTGGCAGCTGCCGGAGAGGTCCTGAAAAGTACCGAAATGCAACTGGGAACAGCACTGGTCGACCTGGGCGCAGTATCCACCGGGGTAGCCGTATACAATTATGGCACCCAGCTGGGGTTTAGACTTCTACCAGTTGGCGGGGAGCATATCACCGGCGATTTGGCGGTGGGGATGAGAACCACCCTGGAGGCAGCCGGGCAAATTAAAATTCAAGCAGGACTGGGTACGACTGACCATGATACTTTTGAGGTGCCGGGGATTAGTAATACCGGCACCCATGAGATAAAATGCCAATTTGCCAGAGAGATCATTGAGGCCAGGGTTTGTGAGGTTCTAGATCTGGTTAGGGCGGCGGTGGAAAGCATGGCTGCTGATTTGGTCCTCCCCGGAGGACTGGTGTTGACGGGCGGCGGAGCCGCTTTAAAGGGGCTCGATGAATATGCTGCGGAATACCTTGGTATGCCCGTGAGGATAGCGAGCAGCAGGACACCCGGCATGACGGATAAGTCTGCGGAGGACTGCAGTTGTACTGCGGCTGTGGGATTGCTGCAAAATTATGGCAAAGATGAATTCCGTACCTATAATAAAGGACGTAGAGGCATGTGGAAAAGTTTAATAAAGTTTTTCGAGGCTACCAGACAAAAATAAGTGCGGATAAGCTGCGAAGGAGGATATTTAATGCTTGAATTTGAACTCGACCAGGAACCGCTTGCTAATATAAAGGTGATTGGTGTGGGGGGCGGCGGTAACAATGCTGTGAACAGAATGATAAGTGCCGGCCTGAAAGGTGTCGAGTTTATTTCAGTAAATACCGATGCCCAGGCCCTGCAACTCTCCCAGACCGGAACTAAAATTCAAATTGGAACCAAGCTCACCAAAGGATTGGGAGCCGGCGCCAACCCGGATATTGGTCAAAAAGCGGCGGAAGAGAGTCGGGACGATATCATTCAGGCACTTAAGGGCGCTGATATGGTCTTTGTGACAGCCGGCATGGGAGGGGGTACAGGCACCGGGGCTGCTCCGGTGGTGGCCGAGGTGGCCAAGGAGATGGGCGCCCTGACCGTGGGGGTGGTTACCAAACCTTTTACCTTTGAGGGCAGGAAGCGCATGAGCCAGGCCGAGGCCGGGACCCAGAACCTTAAAGCGAAGGTTGATACGTTGATTACCATTCCCAATGACCGGCTGCTGCAGGTTATCGACAAACACACCTCTATCGTTGAAGCCTTTCGCATTGCGGATGATGTGCTGCGTCAGGGCGTGCAGGGTATTTCCGACCTGATCGCGGTACCGGGTTTAATAAACCTTGACTTTGCCGATGTAAAAACAATTATGAAAGAAACAGGCTCGGCGCTGATGGGTATAGGCAGCGCCAGCGGTGAAAACAGGGCTACTGAGGCAGCCCGGCTGGCCATATCCAGCCCGCTGCTGGAAACTTCCATCGAGGGTGCCAGAGGAGTGTTGCTGAATATAACCGGCGGTTCATCCCTGGGGTTGTTTGAAGTGAACGAGGCCGCTGAAATTATTTCCCAGGCAGCCGATCCCGAGGCCAATATTATTTTTGGCGCGGTGATTGACGAACGTATGGAAGACGAGGTAAGGGTGACCGTTATCGCCACAGGCTTTGACCAGATGACAGGCAGGAGGGAAAAGGTTAAGCAACAGGAACCGGATGTGCTCAAACCTTTCAGCACCCACGACGAACTGGACATTCCGGCTTTTTTACGGAGAAGATAATACTGTAATTCACCGCTTTCCAAACCTTTTCGTTGGCCAGTACTGGCCAGGCGGAAAGGTTTTGTGTTTATATTACGGAGAACAAATAATTCCATAGAAGTAAGCGAAAAGAAAAACTCCCGCAGCAAACTGTTTATGACAAATTATTCCAGCCCGGCATTGTATAATATGATGCAGGGCTTATTTTTTTGATGTTATAAACAAAAATGTAATATTTGCACAAGAGCGGCCATATACTGGTAGCGTAGTTTCAGGGGTTATAGCTGCCGGCCGCCCCGGCAAATTGTAGGAGACTGTAATGGGCGAAAACGTAGTATATCTGGACAATGTATTTATAGGTAACCTGGCTGTAAATTATATTATTCTTTGGGTTGCCGGCCGTATGACCGGGATCAGGGGGGGCTGGGTCCGTTTACTGCTCGCAGCGGGGTTAGGGAGTTTGTATGCCGTTCTGATGTTTTTACCCGGCACGGGGCAGTATTTTTATTTTTTTATTAAAATAGCCGTTTCTCTGGCTATGGTCGGCCTGGCTTATGCTCCGCTTCCCGCCAGGCGGTTTATTGCCTGTCTGGGTTTCTTTTATTTGGGTTCTTTTTTGCTGGGTGGCATGGTGATTGGGTTTTCCTATCTCATTTACCGGGGCGGTTATTTTTCCGGGGTAAAGTATGTGCTCACCATTATAAATCGGTATTTGTGGCCTGCCTTTACCCTGGCCGTGCTGTGCACGCTCCTGGCTGCCCTGCTGGCGCCTGCTATTGTTCGCAGAAGGCTAAAAAAAGATGCTTTGAAACTGCCCGTGACCATCTGCCTGTGGGGTAATAAAGTGGTGGTGGAGGGGCTGGTGGACACTGGCAACAGTCTTACAGATCCCGTTTCCGGTGTACCCGTGATGGTGGTGGAATATGCTGCGGTCAGGGATATATTGCCCGCCCCGCTAAAAGCGGCGGTGGAACTATACAGCGACGGTATGCTGGTGTTATCGGCCATGGCCGACACACCATGGAATAACCGGCTGAGACTTATACCTTTTAAATCCCTGGGAACTGACAAGGGCTTGTTGCTGGGTATCCGCCCGGACTGCCTGGAAATCAAATCAGAGCGGGGGATAAAAAGGGTTGTTCAAACGGTGCTGGCGATCCACAACAGCAGCCTGGCCCCCGGGCGGGAGTACAGCGCCCTGTTACACCCCGATTTAATCGATAGCGCACCGGCGGCCTGAGTATTAAATAATGGGAGGTGGTGGACTTTGCCTGCGATTTGGCAGATTAAACTATTGTTCCGCCTGACGGTGGTTCGAGTGATGCACTGGCTGGGTGAATATCCAGAGGTGCATTATGTGGGAAGTAGTGAAGCTCTTCCTCCACCTCTTTCCACGGACGAAGAACTATTTTTGATTAACAGGCTGGAAGCCGGGGACGGGGCAGTTCGCAGCGTGCTTATTGAAAGAAACCTCAGGCTGGTGGTCTACATAGCCAGAAAATTTGAGAATACCGGGGTAGGTATCGAAGACCTTGTTTCCATAGGAACCATAGGTCTGATCAAAGCAGTCAACACCTTTGATCCGGCCAAAAAAATAAAGCTTGCTACCTATGCCTCCCGTTGTATAGAAAATGAAATTTTGATGTATCTCAGGAGGAACAATAAAATCCGTACCGAGGTTTCCTTCGATGAGCCGCTGAACATAGACTGGGATGGCAATGAATTGCTGTTGTCAGATGTGCTGGGGACTGAAAATGATATTATTTATAAATTTATAGAGGACGAGGTGGATAGAAAGCTTTTGTATCTGGCCCTGCAAAAACTGAACGGCAGGGAGAGAAAGATAATGGAACTGCGTTTCGGCCTGAACAACGGGGCGGAAAAGACCCAGAAGGAGGTTGCGGATTTACTGGGCATATCCCAGTCGTACATCTCCCGGCTGGAAAAGAGGATAATTAAAAGGCTGAAAAAGGAAATGCACCGGATGGAATAGCGGTGCGTATATATATAAGGTGAACCCCTGCCGGCGCCGTGCTCTGCGGTACCCGGCAGGGGTTTTGGTTTTTATGAAATGTATAAAGGCAACGGGTGAAGGCAATAATGAGGACTGAAAGTTAGTTTCATATATCGAAAAGAGGTGGGAGTCATCTATGCTGGTCAACAAGGTGGAAATCTGTGGTGTTAATACGTCAAAACTCCCGGTATTAACAGGGGCACAGATGCGCTCCCTCTTTGAAGCCATGCATAAAGGCGATGAAAACGCCCGGAGCAAGCTGATTAACGGCAACCTTCGCCTGGTGCTGAGCGTTATCCAGCGCTTTACCAACCGGGGAGAATACGTTGATGACTTGTTTCAGGTGGGTTGCATCGGGCTAATGAAGGCTATAGACAATTTTGATCTGTCCCAGAACGTCAAATTTTCCACCTATGCCGTGCCCATGATTATAGGTGAAATACGTCGCTATCTCAGGGACAACAATCCCATCCGGGTCAGCCGCTCACTGCGGGATGTGGCTTACAAGGCGCTCCAGGTTAGGGATACCCTGGTGAATAAACATTCCCGGGAGCCTTCCATTAATGAAATTGCCCGGGAACTAAAAATGCCCAGGGAGGAAATAGTCTTTGCCCTGGATGCCATACAGGAGCCGATATCGCTATTTGAGCCGATATATCATGACGGCGGCGATCCTATATTTGTGATGGACCAGATCAGCGATGAAAAGAACCACGATCACAACTGGCTGGAGGGCATCGCCATCCGGGACGCCCTGCGAAAATTAAGCGATAGAGAGAAGCACATTCTGTCCCTGCGTTTTTATGAGGGGAAAACCCAGATGGAGGTAGCCGATGAGATAGGTATATCCCAGGCTCAGGTCTCCAGGCTGGAAAAGGCTGCCTTAAGCCACATGCGTAAATATTTATGATAACCTTCCTGATTCCCGGGCCGGTAAAATCCGCCCCGGGAATTTTTATGTTCATTATCTATCTTTGGTAGGCGCGGTGATCTTGAGCCTTGCTCATGAGCTACGCGACGCTGATTGATAGGCATCATACATAAAATTTAAGCAAATATGTATAAATAACGGTTATTGCGGTCAGAATTTAACTATCCAGTTAAATAAAAGGGGAACCAGTTTATGAAGAAAAAGGCAATAGTCGTCTTGATCGCAATACTAACAGCAATATCCGCAGGCGCCGGATGGTTTTGGTACCTTTCAGGCCATAAGGGCATAAACAGGGATAATTATATACGTCTGCACATTATTGCCAACAGCAACAATCCGTTGGACCAGGCGTTAAAATACATGGTAAGGGATGAGGTGGTACGCATCATGACCCCTTACCTCTCGGAAGTAAAGAATAAAGAGCAGGCCAGGAAAATTGTTTTGGAGCACCAGGGGGACATTAAAGAGGCGGCTGGCCGGGTTATCGCCGGGCAGGGCTATGCGTATCCCGTAGCTGTGTGTATGGGGAATTACCAGTTTCCGGATAGAACCTATCATATTAACAGTGGTGGGGAACTAACCCTTCCTGCCGGGGAATACGAGGCTGTGCGGGTGATTATCGGTCAGGGCAGGGGGGCCAACTGGTGGTGCGTGTTGTTCCCGCCCCTCTGCTTTGTAAACCCTGCCAGCATTACCGGGAACACCGCTGATAGGGCCGGTCAAGTTGACGGGACAGAAAAGGAGTCGCACACCGGGCAAGGGGACGCAACCCGGCCGGATTCCGGCGCTGAGGCGGGTGGTGAGGTTGGTGCTCTGCCCGTGGCAGCTACTGACTGCTACATTCCACAGGATATGGAATTGCCCGCTGATGTCCCGGCAGAGGCTTCGAAAGAGATGCAGCGAGTAAAATTCCGTTTTAAACTGGTGGAACTGTATCAGGATTCCCGTCACTGGTTTAATAAATTTTTTGGATAATTCTTTCCACGGGGCAATAATGAAGAGAGCCCCGTTTTTTATTTCCCAATTTTTGTAGCAATGTGATTTAAATTAATCCCTGGCTTAATATAATTAACTAAAGAAAAAATTGCTTCCATCACAAAGTAGGCGGTGAGCCGGGAAATTCGGTCCGAATATAACTGCTGCTGTTAAACTGGCCATGGTTAAAAGGCTTTTACGGGAGGGGGTTTAAAGTATGGTGAAGATTTCGGACCTCAGGATGAGGGAAGTTATTAATATAGGTGACGGCAGGAGGCTGGGGCCCATAAAAGACATAGACATAAACATGGAGGAGGGGAAAATTACGGCCATTATTCTACCTGGCCAGGGAGGTAGGCTGATGGGTTTTTTCGGCCGGGAAGATGAAATTGTGGTGCCGTGGGACAGGATTGTACGCATAGGCGTTGATGTAATACTGGTGGATTTAAGGCCGGCTCAGGATGGCGGGCGGGAAGGGTCAGCCCCCGGCTATTATGTTAGCGACAAATACTGGTAGGATTGTTTTTTGTATACTTGCCATAATTGTATTTATTATGAAAATCACACAATATTTTTAAAAGAGGGAGCTATTTATCCCTCTTTTCATTTTTTAGCAGGTTTTTCCGATTTCTTACCTAACCCCAATATGTTGTATAATATAGTTGCTTGAGATACTATATTATGTTTTTGTTAAGGGGTGCTGCCTTTGTGAAATGCCCTTTTTGTGGGTTTAGCGATACGAAGGTGCTGGATTCCAGGCCTGCGGGGGACGGGAGTTCCATACGTCGCAGAAGGGAATGCGCCAAATGCTCCAGGAGGTTTACCACCTATGAGCGGCTGGACGAGCTTCCGCTGATGGTGGTTAAAAAGGACGGGCGGAGGGAGCTGTTTGACCGGCAGAAGCTTTTGACAGGCTTTGCCAAAGCCTGTCAGAAACGCCCCATATCCATGGATGAAATGGACGCGGCGGCAAGCAAAATAGAGCGCCGGTTGAGGGAAACGACTGAAACCGAGGTGGACAGCAGGGATATAGGCGAACTGGTTATGGAATTACTGCGCGGCCTGGATGAGGTGGCTTATGTACGCTTTGCCTCGGTCTACCGGGAATTTCACGATGCCCGCAGTTTTGTGCGGGAAATAGAGAAGCTTATGGGCGTCGGGGTCGAGGAAAAGGAAGAATAGCCTGGCTTTGGGGAAAGTGGGTTTTTCTCAAGCAGATTACAGTATCGAGGAGGCTTACACTTGTTTAAGGTTATCAAAAAAAGAGACGGACGCGAAGTATCCTTCGACGAATCCAAAATTACCGATGCCATTTTTGAGGCTGCCCGGGCAGTAGGTGGGGAAGACCGGCAGACGGCCATGGAACTCACCATCGAAGTACTGAAAATATTGAAAAAGCTATACAATGGCAATGTTTTCGGAGTCGAGGAAGTACAGGATGTGGTGGAAAAGGTGCTGATTGAGGCGGGTCATGCCCGTACTGCCAAGGCCTACATCCTTCACCGGGATAAACGCACCCGTATCCGGGACGCCAAGGGTGACCTGATGGATGCGGTGGAGGAAATACTGGAGGAAACCAACCGCGAAAATGCCAACATCAGCAATTCCCCCTCGGCTAAAATGCTGCAAATTGCCAGCGCGGCCAGCAAAAAATTCTACCTGACCAGGCTAATTCCCGAGGAAATGTCCCTGGCCCACCTGCGTGGCGATATGCACATACATGATTTAGACTTCTACGGAAAAACATTGACTTGCGTGCCCGATTTTGAATACACTATGATTCGTGATAGACAGGGTGAAGTAAAAAGAGTTAAATTCGATTTTTTCAATTCGTTAGTTGAAGGTAATCATGAAGCCGTTAATTTTATAGAAGAGGCGGAAGTACTGGACCTGGACGGATATCAGATTCTCGGACGCACCGGCTGGACAAAAATTAATAAAGTGATGCGCAGAGAGCTGCGGCAAGGTGAGTGTTTATACCGGATCAAGACCAGAAAAGGGTTGCCTTTGCATTTAACAGGAGAGCATAAAGTTCCTGTGTTGCGGGCTGGTAACGAATTTCTTGTCCAAGTGAAGGACATTGCCAGTGGAGATCGCTTATTGACCAGTTGCCAGGAGTTTGAAGAATCTTTGGAATTACCCGTTTTGGATTTATTTGTTGCCCGGCGGGATAAAATTCCCCATGGGATAACCATAAGAAACGCGCAGAAATTAATTCACTGGTTAAGATATAAATATGACGATTTTAAATTCAAATTAACCGTTGGTACCAAGCAAAGCTCCAAGGGAGGAAATTCACTAAGCGGAGACGAGTATGCCAGGCTGGCTGAAACTTATTACATCCCTTATGAGGTTAAGCAGCAACTGACGGTAACTACGGCCAAGGGATCTAAAAGCTTGCCTGCCTACCTGCCCATTGTACCGGAATTAATGAGATTATTAGGGTATATTCTCGCGGAAGGGCATATTAATGTTGCTACATCAAGCCGTTCCATCGCCATCATCAATGAGAACCCGGATATTCAAGCGGATATCGAACATTGTGTGAGAACCTTGTTTAATGATCAGACTACAGTTATGTACACAAGCAGTCTAAAGAATAAACAAAAGGGCAGATCGCTAAACGGCTCAGTCTATGTGGCCCTGTTGCAGAATGTACTGGGCGTAAAAGTAAATGCAGGCATCATTGATATACCTGACTTTGTTTTTAATGCTCCAAAAGAATTAAAGGCTCATTTCCTGCAGGGGCTTTTTGATGGTGATGGTCATTACGGTGAAAAAAGGATTACTTATTGTACAGTATCAGAAGAACTGGCTAAGAAACTGGTGCTGCTCCTGCAAGGCGTAGGAGTGGAGGCAACATTATACCGCCGGGAAACAAGGGGTACTGGTGTAGCAGTTAATGGAAACATCGTTACGACAAGAAATTACGATACCTTTGTAGTACACATTATGGATACTGCAAGCATGAAGAATTTCTTGAATATAGTTTCTTCAGCAAAGGACACTACTCAAACCTCGACATACGCCTTCGCTGTTCCGGGAAGGAATCTGGATCCCCAGGATGTTGTGGCAGTGGATGAGGTGACTGGTTATAATCGTTATGTGTTCGACTTGGAAACGGCCGAACACTGGTTTACAGTAAATGATTATGTCGTTCATAACTGTGTTCAGATTCCTTTGGGACGGCTGCTCAGCGAGGGGTTTAATACCGGCCACGGCCATATCAGGCCGCCCAAACGGCCCACCTCGGCCACGGCCCTGGCTGCCATAATACTGCAGAGTTCCCAAAACGACATGCACGGGGGGCAGTCCTTTGCCTTCTTCGACAGGGACATGGCGCCCTTCGTGGAGGATGCCGATGATTTTGAAACCTATCAGGCCATGGAGGCCCTTATATACAACCTAAATTCTATGCATAGCAGGGCCGGGGCACAAGTCCCTTTTTCTTCTATAAATGTCGGCACCGAGACTTCCGAGTCTGCCCGCAGGGTGGTGCGCAACCTGCTGCTGGCCTATGATGCCGGACTGGGCAGGGGGGAAAACCCCATCTTCCCCAATATTATTTTCAAGGTTAAGAAGGGGGTCAACCAGGACCCCGGCGATCCCAATTATGATTTGCTTCAACTGGCCGTAAAGGTGGCCGCCAAGCGGCTCAATCCTACTTTCAGCTTTATGGATTCCAGCTTTAACGCCGCATACGGCGACCAGGTGGCATACATGGGCTGCCGCACCAGGGTGATGGCCAACCGCCGGGGCCCGGTGGTCACCGACGGGCGGGGCAACCTTTCCTTTACCACCATCAACCTGCCCCGTTTGGGGATCAAGGCCGAGCGCAACCTGGATGATTTTTACCGGAGGCTTACCGGCACCTTGGACCTCGCCATACGCCAGCTCTACCACCGCTTCAAGGTACAGGGCAAGTTGAAGGTAAAGGATATGCCCTTCGTAATGGGGCAGGGACTCTACATGGGCTCCGAAGAATTGAAGCCCGATGACCCCATTGAGGATATAATCGTCCACGGTACTCTTTCGGTAGGCTTTATCGGGCTGGCCGAGGTCCTCACCGCCCTGACCGGCAGGCACCACGGCCAGAGTGAGGAATCCCAGGCTCTGGGGCAGGAAATAATAGCCTTTTTGCGTAAAAAGATAGATGAGGCATGCGAGGAATATAATCTCAATTACACCCTGCTGGCTACTCCGGCGGAGGGACTGAGCGGCCGCTTTGTAAAGCTAGACCGGAAGGAATTCGGTATTATCCCGGGGGTAACCAACAAGGACTATTATACCAATTCTTTCCATATACCGGTTGACTATATAATCAATTCCTTTGACAAAATAAGCCTGGAAGGCCCCTATCACAAATACTGTAACGCCGGGCACATAAGCTATGTGGAGATGGCGGCGCCGCCGCTAAACAACACCGAGGCCATGGAGGCCATCGTGCGGCATATGGCTGCCAGCGATATGGGCTATGCGGCGGTTAATTTCCCGGTGGACTTCTGCACTTCCTGCAGCATGGCGGGGGTAATCAACCAGGACGACTGCCCCTCCTGCGGCTCTACGGCTATCAGCAGGGTAAGGCGGATAACCGGATACCTCAGCACGGTGGACCGCTTTAACGACAGCAAGGTGTCGGAATTGAATGACCGGATAACCCATGGGATACAATCTTTTCATCTGTCACCAGCCCTGCCGCCAAAGAATTGCGGTTTTGAGGGGCAGAGCTGTTAAATAATTGGATGTGATAGTATGGATTTTGTAGAAATAGCCGGTACGGTTGCGGAAAGCGTAGTGGACGGACCGGGGATTCGCTTCGTAATCTTTACCCAGGGCTGCCCGCACCGCTGCAAGGGCTGCCACAATCCTCACACCTGGATGCCCGGTGGGGGCAGAATGGTGAATATTGACGATTTGTTCAGGCAGGTAGCCGCCAATCCACTGCTCAAAGGCGTCACCCTTTCAGGGGGGGAGCCCTTTGAGCAGGCCGTGCCTCTGGCCAGGCTGGCCAGGCAGGTACGATTAATGGGGAAGGATGTAATCAGCTACACCGGTTACACCTGGGAATACCTGCTGGAACACCCTGATGACCACAGGCGTTTCGGGGAATTGCTGGAGGTTACGGATTATCTGGTGGATGGACCCTTCGTGGAAGAATTGAAGGATTTGAAGCTTCCGTTCAGGGGCTCTGCCAACCAGCGCATTATAGACGTGCAAATGTCAAAGGGGCTTGCCGTTCCGGTGACCGCCTACTGGGGTTAACCAGGTGACTCAGGGGAGCGCATGCTCCCTTTGTTTTTTCCATTTTTAATTAATAGCCAGGTAATTTCGTGCAGTTCTGTGACTTTTCTCCCAGACACGGCATAGTATGTTATAAGCACTTTTTAATAAACTGCGGGGGAGGTCTTGCTCAAAGTGGCTACTACCTATACGGTCCAAAGCGGGGATACCCTTGCCGGCATCGCGGCACGTTATAATACGACGGTGGATCGCCTGATGAGAATAAATAATCTTGCCAATCCCAACCGGATTGATGTGGGGCAGGTTCTAGTAATAGATTTTGAAGATATGGCTAATGGAACACCGTCAAATGTAGGTGAAGGTACCTTCACCGGGGAAATCGCGGAGGCGGATCCTTTCGTCAGCAGGTTATTTAACGGTATTTTGTATATTTTTGGCACTCCCAGGGCGGTTTACCGGCAGGGTGAAAGGGTTCCCATTTTTCTGAACAAGATTAACGTTTCGGGGAGAACAATCCGCCTTTTTTATCCCACTGGCCAGAGGTTTGAATTCGAGGCGGTGAACCAAAACGGGCGGGTTATCTGGAACTATTCGGCGGGTAGGGTTTTTACCCAGGTTACCGAAACTGTGGTGTTGGCGCCCGGTCAGTCACAGAGCTTCCGCTTTGACTGGGACCAGAGAAATAATCAGGGCAACCAGGTGGTCCCCCAGCGTCTGACTCTGCGGGGATTTAATGTAGCCAGGGAACTGAGGAACAATTCTGTATCTGTATCCATTAGTATAAGCGCCGGGGCAACCACAACGGCGCCACCAGTAACCACCACACCGTCCCCGGGCGTTTGCCAGGCCGGGGTAAACCTATTAAGAAATCCGGGGTTTGAATTCTGGAACACTACCACCTCTCCCAGAAACTGGTCTGGCGCCAATGTAATCCAGACCACCGTAAGACACAGCGGTAGTTTTGCTGCCTTGCTGGGAAACAATCCAGCACGCGCTGCCGAATTGTACCAGGAGGTATCCATATTGCCCCAGAGGATTTACCGGCTGACCTTCTGGGGAAGGGAAGTCGGAAGACCTGATCGGGGAAATTTCAGTCTCAGAACCAGCGTGGTTTATTTCGACGGGAGCGGTAATGCTATCGGCCAGTCCGACCCCGATTATGATGAAAATTTCATTCCCAACGACAGGTTTAACCAGTTCTCTTTTACAACGGGCAGGGTGCCCGTCGGAACCCGCACCGCCCGGGTAAGATTCAGGTTCACGCCCCGGGCCAATAATGATAATGGAGTTGCCGTGGATGACGTTTTCCTGGAATGCTTAGTCTGATGCCAAAAACACCTGCCCGGTTTTAGACCGGAGCAGGTGTTTTTTATTGGGGACATTCCTCCGGCCCCATAGTCGGGCTCCAAATGGAGGTGTGTCCCCTTTCCTCAGTATACCTGTGCAGGGGTTAATTATTAATGGCCGCAGGTGCTGCAGCTGTTGGAACTGCACCCGCTGCACCCGCCGCCGGTTCCCCCCATAGGGGTGGACAGGCCGTTTTTGCCGACGCTTTTGGGGGCAAATCCGCTCATAACCCTTTCCGGTTTGGGAGCGCCGCATTCGGGGCAGGTAAGTTTTTTCCCTGTTTCCCCCAGTTGGCATAATTTTTCAAATCTGCGCTCACAGGAGCTGCAGCGGAATTCGTAAATGGGCATAAGGTTTCCTCCTTTTGCTTATGCTTGTATAAGAATACTGATTAGCCCGTCGGCTATTTGTACTTATAAGATAAATCGTAAGGCCCGGTGGTGTCAAGCCATGGCTGTGTTAAAAAAGTAAATATCTAAAGTTTCTTGGTAGCAGGGATTAACGGCAGTGGGGGGGAATAAATACATTATTTATCGAAAATAGCCGAACGGGGGAGCATTAATGAGATTGAAATTTTATGGTGCTGCAGGTACGGTTACCGGTTCCTGCCATTTGATAGAAACGGGCGCTACCAGGATCCTTGTGGATTGCGGCATATTTCAGGGTTCCAGAGCTCTACGGGAGCGAAATTACCAACCCTTTCCCTTTAATCCTACGGGGTTGGATTTTGTGCTTTTGACTCACGCCCACATTGATCACAGCGGCGCTATTCCGAAGCTTGTAAAACAGGGCTTCAGGGGTAAAATATTTACCACCGGGGCCACTACGGATCTGTGTGAAGTAATGCTGCCGGACAGCGGTTATATTCAGGAGATGGAAGTGGAGAGGTTAAACCGTAAAAACAGCCGGTCCGGCAAACAACTCATTACCCCCATTTACACCGCCGATGAAGCCAGGGACAGTTTGCGTTATTTTGAAAAGGTAAATTATGACCAGATGATTTCCCTGAATGACAATATCAAGGTACGCTTCCTTGATGCCGGCCATATACTGGGCTCAGCCATGGTAGAGATATGGGTGCGGGAAGGCGGCGAGCAGACCAAGTTGGTGTTCAGCGGCGACCTTGGTAAGGAAGATAAACCTTTTATCAACGACCCTACGGAGGTAGCGGAGGCCGATTATGTGATCATGGAATCAACGTACGGTTCCAGGGTGCACAAGGATGCCGTCAACCGGCTGGAATTGCTGCATGAAATATTATTGGAAACCTATAAGAAGGGCGGCAACCTGGTGATTCCCGCATTTGCCGTGGAGCGCACCCAGGATTTGCTCTACGATATGAATTTATTGATGTCGGAAAAGAAGTTTCCGCCTATGCAGGTTTATATAGATAGTCCCATGGCTATTGCGGCCACCCAGGTTTTTAAAAAGCACCCGGAATGTTTTGACGGGGAAACCAGGGAACTAATCAAGCGGGGCAAGGATCCCCTGGCCATGCCGGGACTGGTCTTTTCTCAAACCGCCGAGGATTCCATCGCCCTGAACAATATCAGGGGCGGGGCGGTAATACTGTCCGCCAGCGGCATGTGCGATGCCGGACGGATTAAGCACCATTTGAAACACAATCTGTGGCGCCGGGAATCCACTGTGCTGTTTGTGGGTTACCAGGCTGAGGGAACCAAGGGCAGGCTTATTATGGAGGGTGCTAAAAAGATCCGCATACACGGCGAAGAGATAGCCATCAAGGCGGATATTAGAAGTATAGAAGGTTTTTCCGCCCATGCGGATCAAAACGGGCTGTTGCGTTGGCTGGAAAAATTCTCGCAGCCGCCCAAGAGGGTTTATCTGGTGCACGGGGAGCTCGAAGCGGCCACAACTCTCTCCGGGCTGATCGAGGAACGGCTGGGTCTGCCGGTAACGGTGCCGCAGTGGCGAGATGCTGTTGAGCTTACCCCCGGCGTGATTTATAGCCAGGAAGATGTGCTTAACGCCCACGCCCTGGTTTCATCAAAACTGCAGTCCCTGCTGGCCGGCGGCGCCGGAGAGAGCAATTACTCCGAGATATTGAACCAGTTGAACAATCTGGATGGGTTGATCGAAAAGATCAAGAAAAAGGCAAGCTGATGCCCTTACAGGAAAGGGTGGGATTGTCCTGTCCTTGTATACAATAGTAGAAAAAGAAGGAATAAAATACCTGATTTTCGAAATATTCACCAATACCGGCCTGGTAGAACATGTCTTTACAACCAGAATTGGAGGTGTGAGCGCCGGCCATTTCAAGTCCCTTAATATGGCCTTTCATGTGGGCGACGACCCTGCCGCTGTGGCTGAAAACCGCAGACAGGCGTGCGGTGCCCTGGGAGCGGGCCTGGAGGACCTGGTAGCCGGGCAGCAGGTGCACGGCACCACCATATTCAGGGTGAGCAGCGGCCACCGGGGCAGGGGCTCCCTTTCCATGGAAGACGCCATCCCCGAAACCGATGGGCTGATTACAATGGAGAAAGGGTTGCTGCTTTCCAGCTATTACGCTGATTGTGTCCCGGTGATGCTGCTGGATCCGGTGCGCCGGGCAATAGGCCTGGCCCATGCCGGCTGGAAAGGGACCGTGGGGCGTATAGCCGCTAAGACGGTGCAGTCCATGTCATGCTATTACGGCACGGATCCCGGGGACTGCCTGGCGGTGGTGGGCCCTTCCATTGGCCCTTGCTGCTACGAAGTAGACGCCCCGGTACTGGAACGGGTAGAAGAGGGTTTCGCCGGTCGACCGGAGTTGGTAAAGCAGACAGCTCCGGGACGGTGGCGGCTGAATCTGTGGCTGGCTAACCGGATTGCGCTGGTTGAGGCTGGCCTCAGGGAAGATAATATAGTGGTGACGGGGTTGTGTACAAGTTGCAACCAGGAGCTGTTTTTCTCCTACCGCGGCCAGACCGGCGCCTGCGGGAGAATGGCCTCCCTGATGATGATCAAGTGACCGGGAAGGGGGAGCAATGTGCAGACCATACTGGTAGTTGATGATGAAGAAAACATTGTAGAGCTGATTAAATTTAACCTGGAAAGGGAAGGCTACAGAGTCATTACCGCAGCGGACGGCAACGCAGCGGTGAGCTTAGCCGATAGTGAATCTCCCGATCTCATACTGCTGGATGTTATGCTCCCGGGCATGGACGGGCTGGCCGTGTGCAGAGTTCTTAACCAGAAGCCGCAAACCAGGAACATACCCATCATCATGCTAAGCGCCAGGGCGGAAGAACTGGATAAAGTGCTGGGGCTGGAAATTGGGGCGGATGACTATGTGACCAAACCTTTCAGCACCCGGGAGTTAGTGGCCAGAATCAAAGCCAGATTAAGGCGGAGCAGGGAGGCAGAGGACAGTGCCCAGGATAAGTCCTGCTGCAGGCTGGTTTTTAACCGGCTGGTCATCGACCAGGAAAAATTCCTGGTTACCGTGGACGGTACCGGACTTGAGCTTACTCCGAAAGAATTTGAACTGTTGAGATTTCTGGCCTGTGAGCCTGGGAAGGTATTCTCCCGTGACTACCTGTTGGAAAAGATATGGGGATACGACTACCTTGGCGATTCCAGAACTGTGGATGTGCACATCCGGCATATCAGGCAAAAATTTGAGCAGGTTCCGGGCCAGCCACAGTTTATAGAAACGGTACGCGGCGTAGGCTACCGGTTTAAGGACCTCGCAAACTAGCCAGGGGCTTCCGGGAATTCATATAAGTGAGCCTTGGGTTCGGAAGGGGTAAGACCCCGACCTTAGAGGACGGGGTCTTACAGGCTGTCAGTGAGATAAAAGTACCCGGCTGGTGCCGCCGGGGCTGAGAGGTGAAGGTTTTAGCGGCAGGCTCACGCTGCGGGTTTATCTTCGTCAAGGCGGTTAATTAAAATTTAACTTAATTGTAACGGGCTTATAATATCCCTCTGTTAAAATGGCAAAGATATTTTTATTCGTGCTTGGAATGAGGTATTGAAATTGCCCGACAAAATAGAAGTGGAAAATCTCAACCTCTATTATAAGGATTTTCAGGCTCTTAACAATGTGAACTTCAGTATCAAAGAGAACAGGATAAGTGCTCTGATAGGACCCTCCGGTTGCGGGAAATCAACCTTTTTGAGGGTTCTGAACAGGATGAACGACTTGTACGAGGGGGTCCGGGTAGAGGGTAAGGTGCTGTTGGACGGCCAGGATATATATAAATCCAGCATTGACGTAGTGGCCCTGCGTAAAAGGGTAGGGATGGTATTTCAGCGCCCCAATCCTTTTCCCATATCAGTTTATGATAATGTTGCCTATGGCCCCCGGATACACGGTATGCGGAATAAAAAGCAGCTTGACGAATTGGTGGAAATGAGTTTGCGGGGGGCCGCCCTCTGGGACGAGGTGCAGGACAGGTTGATGAAACCGGCGCTGGGACTGTCCGGGGGACAGCAGCAAAGGCTGTGTATAGCCAGATTGCTGGCGGTGGAGCCGGAAATACTGCTTATGGACGAGCCCAGCTCGGCCCTGGACCCTATTTCCACTTTAAAAATAGAGGAATTAATTCAGGTACTGAAAAACGATTACACTATTGTCATAGTTACCCACAACATGCAGCAGGCGGCCAGGGTTTCTGATTTTACTGCCTTTTTCCTTACCGGTGAATTGATAGAATACGGAGAAACCGAGGAGATATTTACCAGGCCGGGTGACCGCCGGACAGAAGACTATATAACCGGCAGGTTTGGGTAAAATTTTTTTTGCAATAAAAAAATTTAATGATTTAAAATATATAGTGGTTTATTCTCGATAAATGTCTATATCTAGTATGCAACAGAGCCAAAACGGCAATAAAATAAAACTGACTGATTCCGCAAACGCCTTTATTTTAGGGCGTTTTTATTTATCTCGCAGGATTTTCCAATACATATGTCGAATATATATTATTTCATTTTAGCAGTTAATTTCTTCAGCTTAGTCATGCTGGTTTTAACTACGCAGAATGGCCAGTATAAGCAGGAAGGTGTGTGCGTGGAAAAAGAGGTTGCCCGTCAAAGCACGCGGACGGTGCGCGGCAGGAACAGGGCCGCTGCTTTCATACTGGTTACCTGCGGAATTTTTTTACTGTATATTATCGGAGGGCAGGCCTGGCAGTTAATTTTGCACAGGCTGATTAGCATAGAATTTCTTGTGCCGGCAACCTTAAAGAAGGCGGAGCCGGTTCAATGCATACTCATAAAAGACGAAACACCTGTTATCGCCCCTGCCGGTGGAAGATTCAGGCTGACGGTAGCTGAGGGCAGCCGGGTTAGAGGAGGACAGGTAATAGGTAAAATCACCACCAGAGCCGATGCATCCGGTGGCGGGAATGATGTGGAACTGTGGGCTCCAGAGCCTGGTCTGGTCTGTATTCACGTGGATGGACTGGAAAATATTTTGAAGCCAGGTAATATTGATGCATTGGAAATGGCCCGGCTTCAAAAAATATCAGATGAGGGCCGGCAGGGGGATACCATTGAAAAAGGCCGGCCAGTGGTAAAGATAGTGGATAACCTCAGTCCCTTGCTGGTATATCTGCAGGCCCCGAAAAATCTCGCTTCTGATAAGGTTGAAAAGGGGTCCAACATAACCTTGCTGTGGCAGGACCGGGAAATGGCTGCAAGGCTGGAAGCCGTAAAAACCTCCGCCAACAAGACGGAGCTATTTGCAGTGATAAGTAATTATCCGGATGAAATATTGCATCTGAGAGATGTAAAAATGGAGTTGCTGCTGGAACGGGTGAAGGGATTTAAAATACCTACCGGGGCTCTGGTGGAGAAAGACGGCGCCAGGGGGATTTATATTTCCAGCCGGCAGAGGGTGGAATGGCATCCTGTGGTAGTTCAGGGCAGTACGGATGGTGAGTCACTGGTAACCGGAGACGGACTGGGGCCTGAAATCCGCTACATCATGAATCCACGGTGGGTCCAGGCAGGTGATAGGGTGGAGTGATGAAAAACAGGATAAGGGAAAACCTGTCCCGGGTAAGGGCAAATGTGGCCGGGGCAGCGGCCAGGACCGGGCGGGATCCGCAAAGGGTTAAACTGCTGGCTGTAACAAAAACCATACCGGCCGAGGTAATCAGGGAATCCCTGGATTTTGGTGTGGATGCCTTAGGAGAGAACAGGGTGCAGGAGATACTGGCCAAGCAGCCGCTTTTGCCCCCGGGTATAGAATGGCATTTGATAGGCACCTTACAGACAAATAAGATAAAATCCATACTTGGCAGGGTACATTTGATTCATTCCCTGGACCGCTGGGGACTGGCAGAAGAGTTGAGCAGGCGTTCGGTTGAGGCGGGGCTGGTATCCCGGGTGCTGATACAGGTAAATATATCTGGAGAAGCAACAAAATCCGGTTTATTCCCGGATGAGCTGGTGGATTTTATAAGTGACGCCGCCAGTTTGCCGGGGTTGCAGATAAAAGGGCTTATGACCATGGCTCCCTATGCGGACAATTCCGAGGCTGTAAGGCCGGTGTTTACAGAACTGCGCTTATTAGCAGAAAATATCAGTGCAAAATCCCCCCCGGCACAAATGGACTACCTGTCTATGGGTATGAGCAACGATTATACTGTGGCGGTGGAAGAGGGGGCCAACATTATCAGGGTGGGCACAGCCATCTTTGGTGCCCGGAGTTATTAAAAGGAGGTATTTGTCATGGCGGCCAAAAAGCTTATGGACAAAATGCTCGGGTTTATGGGTTTTGAAGAGGAGCAACTGGAGGAAGACGAAAAGTTTCGTGATGACCGTTACCATGAGGAGGAAGAAACAACTCCGGCCAAGCGCAGGGGGCAGGTGGTCAATTTACATGCCCAGCGCCAGCTCAAAGTGGTAGTAGTGGAGCCCCACTCCTTTGATGAGGTGCAGGGCATAGCCGACAATTTAAAAAGCCGCCGGCCGGTTATCATTAACCTGGAAAAGGCCGACGCGGAACTGGCCAAGCGGGTTGTTGATTTTATCAGCGGCTGCACCTATGCCCTGAATGGTACTCTACAGAAGGTGGGTAACGGTATTTTTCTTTCCGTTCCCAGCAATATGGATATAGCCTGCGAATTGAAAGATCAGATTAAGGAACAAGGGATACTGTCCTGGATACGCTAGGAGGCCGTTGAAAAACTGCGTCTGGCTTTGTCAGGCTCGCCGTCCAGTGTTAATTGGGGACATTCCTCCGAAGGAGGTGTGTCCCCTGACCGCTGACCTATCAGTACGCTCCGCGCTGTCCGGCTTCTCCTTCCGCGCCATACTTGTTTTTGAACGGCCTCAAAGATATGCTATATTGGGGACATTCCTTCGTGAAAGATGTAAAGAAGTAAGGGGATTAAGGTAACATCAGAAGGTGTGTCCCCTGACCTTAATTGTATTGGAGGGGGATTAATGCCCTTATCCGGGTTAAAAATTGGCTTTTTGGGCGGAGGCGCCATGGCCGGGGCAATTTTAGCCGGCCTGTTGAAGAAAGGTATTTTCCTGCCGGAAAATATTTATATTACCGATATTAGTACCGCAAGGCTCAAGTATTTACAGGACAGTTACGGTGTTAATACGTCTCAGGACAACACTGCTGTGGTACCGGAAGTCGATATTATGGTTCTGGCGGTTAAGCCCCAGATCACTGGCGCCGTTCTAAAAGAGATTGCCGGTGTGGTAAAACCTGACCAGACCCTGGTTTCCATTGCCGCCGGCATTTCCACGGCCATGCTGGAAAGCTACCTGAATACCCCATTGGCCGTGGTAAGGGTTATGCCCAATACACCCGCGCTGGTGGGTGAGGGTGTCAGTGCCCTGTGCCCGGGGAGTCAGGCCGGGCCTGGGGATATGGACAGAGCCATGGCCATATTTAACGCTGTGGGCAGGGCGGTGGAACTGCCGGAACACATGATGGATGCGGTAACCGGACTGAGTGGAAGTGGCCCGGCCTATATGTTTTTGATCCTGGAAGCCCTGTCGGATGCTGGTGTAAAGGTGGGCTTGCCCAGAGATGCGGCCCTGCTGCTGGCAGCCCAGACTATGCTGGGGTCAGCCCGTATGCTGATAGAAGCAGAAGGCCACCCTGCCAAAATGAAGGAAATGGTTACAACGCCGGGTGGAACAACAATCGAAGGGCTATACGCCCTGGAGCAGGCGGGTCTCAGGGGCACTCTCATGAAGGCGGTGGAAGCAGCCACCCGGCGTTCCCGGGAACTGGCCTCAGGTATAAAGAGTTGATTTTTTGAATAATCTTTGACCATAGGGCTAATTTTCGCCTCTGACTACGGTATTAGGAGTGTAAAATGAGTATACGAGATATTGTCAACATAATTTTTCAGGTATATATATGGTTGATTTTTGCCCGGATAGTTATGTCCTGGGTAAAGCACAACCCCTATAACCCCTTAATCCGTTTTATATATGACGTTACCGAGCCGCTGCTGGGCTTTTTTAGAAGAATTATACCTCCTATAGGCGTTATTGATATTTCTCCCATTGCGGCTTTTTTTGCCCTGGAACTATTGAACAGGCTAATCATTAAAATATTGTGGCTCTTAGGGCTGTAACCGGGTTGTGATATATTGTTTGACCGTGAAAGTTTTCTTGGTGGCATTGATGGAGAAAGAAGGGAATTGCTGGCCAGGGTTATGGATCTGGCCGGTTTGGTCAGGCGAAAACATCAACCTCAATTTACCGATTTTTACGACCCGTATCATACGGGTCTGATTATTTCTGCCCTGGACAGGATACCAGGCCTGGTGTCCGGCCTGGAGGGCGGCTATTTGGAGGCGGAGCGGCAGATGGTGATCATATGTCCCGACTATATTGAACCGCCGGAAGTAGACGGCGGGGCCGGTTTTTTGTCGGTGGAGGGTAACTTTCGCCAGAGCCGTCCCTCGCATAGAGATTTTCTGGGTTCTTTGCTGGGTCTGGGCTTAAAACGTGGTAAAGTGGGAGATATTCTGGTTAACGACCAGGGTGCCCAACTGGTGGTGTCAGCGGGGATTGCTGATTTTATTAAAAGCAACCTTTTTCAGGTGTCACGCTGGGAAGTTGATGTAAAGGAAATCGGCAGAGATGAATTAACATCCCCGGAGAGGAAAGCCAAAGAGGTTAATACCACCGTGGCGTCGCTGCGGCTGGACGCGGTGGCAGCGGCAGGTTACGGGGTTTCACGCTCCAAAATGGCTGCGGAAATTGTTGCCGACAAAGTGAAGCTTAACTGGCGGTCCTGCCGGGATTCCTCCAAGGCCGTCAGGGAGGGGGACGTTATATCCCTCAGGGGGCGGGGCAGGCTGGAAGTGTCTGAAGTAAAGGGAGTTTCCCGGGGCGGCAGGATTTTTGTATCGCTGCGACGGCTAATATAGAGGGAAGCAAGGGGACGGTTCTCCTGCTTCCCCGACGTTAGACTTTCGACCTTTGACTCATGCTTGAGAGGCTGCTGAATTGTTGCGAAAATAGATTTGCATGAAACTCAGGAGTCAGTAGATGTTTTCCGGTGTGGGCTGTTGGTGGGCGGGGAGATGATGGCATGCTTTTTATTAAGGAAGACGGAGTGGGCGTGATTATAAAGATAAAAGTCCAGCCCAGGGCCTCAAAAAACCAGTTGGCAGGGATCATGGACGACACCCTGAAGGTGCGGCTTACCGCTCCGCCGGTGGACGGCGAGGCTAATGAGGCCTGCCTAAAATTCCTGGCCGGAGTATTTAAAGTGTCCAGGCAGCGGGTGGAACTGGTGGCCGGCCATACAGGGCGCAATAAGATGGTGCGCATTATGGGGTTAACCGGAGAAGAAGTGTTAAAACTGTTAAGTTGACGCCGCATGGCGTTTTTTATATAATTATTGTGTTATACGTCAAAGCCGTTGAGCGGGAGGAGTAAGCAATCGCCGCCTTAGCAGAGAGCCCGGGGCTGCTGGAAGCCGGGCAGGCTGGTTTGCTGAAAATCACCCGGGAGGCGCCCGCTGAAAGTGTTTGCACCAGTAGGCCGGGACGGTGCCGTCGTTAAAGGCATAACGAGTGAGCGGGAAAAGGCGCACTATTGTGGTGGTGCTTATTAATATGTTCCGTTTATGAGGGTGGTACCGCGGGTATAATCCCGTCCCTTCGGGGGCGGGGTTTTTATATTTTTTTGATCATAATTCAGGAGGTTAGTGTAATGGAATACGGAAAGACCCTAAACCTGCCCAAAACTGATTTCCCCATGCGGGGAAATTTGCCGGAGCGGGAGCCGGAATTTTTAAAGTTCTGGGATGAAATTGACGTCTACGGCAAGGTACAGCAAAAAAATGCGGGGCGGCCGAAATTTATACTGCATGACGGCCCGCCATACGCCAACGGACATATCCACCTGGGGCACGTATTGAACAAAGTTTTAAAGGACATGGTGGTAAAATATCACTCCATGGCAGGCTACGATGTGCCCTATGTGCCGGGCTGGGATACCCACGGCCTGCCCATTGAGCAGCAGGCCATCAAGGCTCTGGGAATTAACAGGCATGGCGTCAGTGCGGTGGAATTTCGCAATAAGTGCAAGGAATATGCCCTGGGATTCGTGGATATCCAGAGGGAAGAATTTAAGAGGTTGGGGGTCAGGGGTCAGTGGAATAAACCCTATCTTACCCTGATGCCCCATTTCGAGGCCGCCCAGATCGGGGTTTTCGGGGAAATGGCCCGGCGGGGTTATATCTACAAAGGACTAAAGCCTGTTTACTGGTGCTCCTCCTGTGAGACTGCCCTGGCCGAGGCAGAGGTGGAATACCAGGATAAACATTCCCCCTCCATTTATGTGCGATTTCCGGTGCAAGACGGCAGGGGTGTATTGCCTGAGGATAATACCTATCTGGTAATCTGGACCACCACCCCCTGGACATTGATAGCCAACCTGGCCGTCTGCCTGCACCCGGATTACGACTACGTGCTGCTCCAGGCCGGCAGCAACAAATATTTGGTGGCCAGGGAACTTTCCTCTTCCTTTACCGAAGCGGCAGGCCTGGACGAGGCCAGGGTTGTCGGGGAGTTCAAGGGCAGGGATCTGGAGCGGGTGATTTGTCGCCATCCTTTTGTGGAGCGGGATTCACTGGTTATTCTGGGGGATCATGTGACTCTGGACGCCGGCACGGGCTGTGTGCACACCGCGCCGGGTCACGGCCATGAAGACTTTCTGGTGAGTAAGAATTACGATTTGCCGATTCTGTCCCCGGTGGATGCCAGGGGTGTTTTCACCGGAGAGGCCGGGGATTTTGCCGGCCAACATTATAACGAGGCCAACAAGGGCGTTATTGCAACGCTGCAGGAGGATGGCCACCTGTTGAAGGAAGGAACCATCAGCCACCAGTATCCCCATTGCTGGCGCTGCAAGAAGCCGTTGTTTTTCCGGGCTACCGAGCAATGGTTTGCCTCGGTGGATGGTTTCCGCCAGGCGGCTCTGGATGCTATCGGAGAGGTGCGCTGGATACCGGCCTGGGGTCGGGAGCGCATCCACAATATGGTGGCTAACCGGGGAGACTGGTGTATTTCCCGCCAGCGCACCTGGGGTGTGCCCATCCCTATTTTTTATTGCGACGATTGCGGCAAGCCGGTAATCAATGAGGAAACTATTACCCATCTGCAGGGACTTTTCCGGGAGCACGGATCCGACGTCTGGTTCGCCCGGGAGGCCGCCGGGCTGATACCGCCGGGGCTGAAGTGCCCGGATTGCGGCTCCGGAAGCTTTACCAGGGAAACAGATATAATGGACGTGTGGTTCGACAGCGGTTCCAGTCACATGGGAGTGTTGAGAGCGACGGAGGTATGGCCTAACCTGACCTGGCCGGCTGATTTATACCTGGAGGGTAGCGATCAACACCGGGGATGGTTCAATAGCTCACTTTCCACCGCCGTGGCGGTTACCGGAAAGGCACCGTACCGGGCAGTGCTTACACACGGCTTCTTGGTGGATGAACAAGGAAGGAAGATGAGCAAATCCCTGGGCAATGTGGTGGATCCTCTCAAGGTTATTAAGCAAATGGGCGCGGATATACTGAGGTTGTGGGTAAGTTCCGCCGATTACCGGGGCGATCTGGCAGTATCGAACAACATCCTGAAGCAGACAACCGAAGCCTACCGGAAAATTAGGAACACCTGTCGCTTCCTACTGGGCAACATATTTGACTTTGAGCCGGCCCGGGACAGGGTAGCCTACGGTGATATGACGGAAATCGACCGTTTTGCCATGCTCAGGCTAAACAGAATGGTGGAAAAAGTGCTGGCGGCTTACAGGGATTATGAGTATCACACAGTTTACCATGCTGTTCACAATTTTTGCACTGTGGATATGAGCGCCCTGTACCTGGATATGATTAAAGATCGTCTCTATACATCTGCCCCGGATGCGCCGGCCCGCCGTTCGGCTCAGACCGTACTATACGATGTTTTACAGTCCCTGGTGCGGCTGCTGACCCCGGTGCTGGCCTTCACTTCGGAAGAAATCTGGCGTTATATTCCCAAGGCTCCGGGTGCCCCCGAAAGTGTGCAACTGCTTGATATGCCGGCGGTTAACGATGAGTATCTGGATGCGGATTTGGAGCAGAAATGGGAACGCCTGCTGGACCTGAGAGCCGTGGTTACCCGGGTCCTGGAAACGGCCAGGCAGGAAAAGAAGATAGGGAATTCCCTGGAGGCTGTGGTGGAACTTTACGCCCGGGGCGACATTTATAACTTCCTGTCCTCCGCGCTGGATGATTTACCCACTGTCTTTATAGTTTCCGGGCTGAAGCTGCACCAGGCCGATTGTCCTCCCGGTGCCCTGGCTTCCGAGGACATTAAAGATTTTGGTGTGGTGGTAAGCAGGGCTGCCGGGGAGAAATGCGAGCGCTGCTGGATGTACCACCAGGGCGTGGGCACGGATACCGGACACCCAACGTTATGCCCGCGCTGTGCAGGTGTGATAAAAGAACTGGCGTAATGAGATAAATTTTAACAGATGTGTCAAAAAGCCCCCCGGCGTGTGGGGGCTTTTTGTTGCCATTGTCATTTTAAATTGATGTTTACATTAACTTAACATGAAATGAACAATTACTTAACAGGAGTTTTACTTTTCCCAAAGAATCATGAAACGTTTGCGATGAACTACCGTGTCGGAGGATAAGAGAGTTGGGCAGGCTTACTTTAATTTTATTAACAACGCTTTTGCTTGCTATTGCCGGATGTTCAGGACTGGATGGCAGCAAAAAAACTGTGGAAACCATGAAGATTGTAGGATCCACCTCTATGCTGCCGCTAACAGAAAAACTGGCCAGGCAGTACGAAAAAAATCATCCCAATGTCAGAATTTATGTACAGGGTGGGGATTCTTCCCTGGGGCTAAAGGGTGTGGCAGGAGGTATAGCGGAGATAGGTTCGCTCTCACGGCCCCTAACTTCGGCTGAAAAACATAAATTCAATCACTATCAGTTAACCACCGACAATATTATGGTTATTGTAAATCCAAAATTTCCAGTCAGTCATCTAACTCAGGATAATATAAAAGATATATTCAGCGGCAGGGTAAAAAACTGGAAAGCTTTTGGAGGGCCGGACTCTTCTATTACAGTTATTACCAGAGAACAGGGTTCAGGTACTTATAATGTTTTTAAGGATATAATAATTGGGCATACAGAAATAACCGAAAACGCTTTGGTTATGGCATCCACAGGGGCTGTCAAGGCCGCTGTAGCTATGGATAAATACGCCATTGGATATATTTCTTCACAATACCTGACCGGTGAGGTACAGCCGGTGATGATTGACGATGGAAAAAATGAATCATTGGTTTTCAGCAGGCCGCTTATTTATATTACCGGTAGTAGTCCCGATGATACTTCCATGGGTTTTATCAAATTCGTGCTGGGTGCTGAGGGAAAGGCTGTGATAAATGAGCATCGCATTAACTGAAAACATATCTGTTGTCCCATGAATTAAGTAAAGTAGTAAAGCGTAACAATCTGGAGTTTGAGGTAAGAGGAGATATTATGCTGAATATAATGAAAAAGTTTCGCAGAAAACAGAATATATTTTATGAGTACTTTCTGCTGGTTACTAAAAACATCAAACTGGCCACGGATGTATATATACAAATGATGAACGATCTGGATAATGCGGAGAATTACATGCTCCAGATCAAGATGGTGGAAAACATGGGGGACCAGTATACCCACGAGATCATGAATGAATTAAACAAAACTTTCATTACCCCGCTGGAGAGGGAAGATATACTGGGACTGACCCTGCAACTGGATGACGTGCTGGACTGTCTGGAGTTTTGCTCTTCCCGGATAGTTCTTTATGAAATCACGGAGCAAGATGACTATATGCGCCTTTTTACCAGGAATATCAGTATGTGTGTGGAGAATTTGTGTGCGGCGGTGGACCTACTTGCTCAGAAAAAGCTTGGTGAAATGAAGAAACATACTCACCGGATTAACGATCTGGAAAACGCTGCTGACGACTTGCTGACCGACGCCCTGAAGACCCTCTTTGCTACCTCGGTTAATCCCATTGAAATAATGAAGAAAAAAGAATTATATACCATGATGGAATCCTTCTCGGATTTTTGCGAGGATGTGGCGGACATTCTTGAAGGACTTATTATGAGAAACTCTTAAGAGGTTATAAAATGTCTGATTACAATTTAATCCTCACTGTGGTAGTGGTGCTCATGGCACTGTCTTTCGATTTTATTAACGGTTTCCACGACACGGCCAACGCTATAGCTACTTCGGTATCCACCAAGGCACTGAAGCCCCGGGTGGCCATTATGCTGGCTTCATCTATGAACCTTTTGGGGGCTATGACCTTTACCGGGGTGGCCAAAACCATAGGCAGCAAGATTGCCGACCCCTTTCATCTGGATAACGGGTTGTATATAGTAATAGCCGCGCTGCTTGCGGCCATCGCCTGGAACCTGATTACCTGGTATTACGGTGTGCCCAGCAGTTCGTCCCATGCCCTGATAGGCTCTTTGACCGGGGCCGTAATAGCAGCGGCGGGATTTTCAGCGGTGAATTTCAAAGGTTTTTTCAGTATACTGCAAGCCCTTATTTTATCACCGCTTATTGCCTTCGTGGTCGGTTACATTATAATGAGCCTTATTAAAATAATTTTTCGCCATGCCCATCCAGTTAAAATGAATCGTCGCTTTAGAATACTGCAGATTTTTACCGCTGCTTGGCAGGCATTCAGCCACGGCACCAACGATGCTCAGAAATCGATGGGTATCATTACTTTCGCCCTAATCGCAGGGGGGTTCCAGGACAGCATGGATATTCCCTTTTGGGTAAAGCTGTCTGCATCCATTGCCATGGCCTTGGGTACTTCTGTCGGGGGCTGGAAAATAATAAAAACAGTTGGTACCAAGATTATCAAGCTGGAGCCTGCCAGCGGTTTCGCCTCCGATTTGACTTCAGCCTGCGTAATTCTGGCAGCCACACTGCTAAAAATGCCTGTCAGCACCACCCATGTCATTTCTTCTGCCATAATGGGAGTTGGCTCCTCCAGAAGGTTTTCCGGCGTCAAGTGGGGTACGGCCCAGAAAATTGTAACTGCCTGGGTTATTACCCTGCCGGTAACCATACTGCTGGCTATGATTACTTATTCGCTCATCTCGTTATTTTTGTAGGTTAAGTTGTCTTAGTTTGCGGGCAGCGTCCAGATTTGTGCTATCCTTTATCCTGCCCGCCAGGAGTCCTCCTATTTTTCCCGCCTCCACGGCGCTTAACGCCCCCCAGCCGCCGGTTTTTATTTTCTCCAGCAGTCCCAGTTCGTCAGCGATTTCCAGTTTCAATTTATAGCGAAGCATTTCCGCTTCTGTTTTATGCTTTTTTCTGTTCCGGCTCACGAGCATAGTTTTTCCCCCTTTATGGTTTGTGTGAAACACAAACCCTCCCCCCATATGGGAGAAGGGTTTTCACAGGGCCGTAAAAAACCCGTCTTGCAATTTAGCGGCATAGGCAGCCCGTCAGAAAACCAGGACTGAACGGGTTGCCGGTAAAACCGCAATTGAAATGCACCTGGCTACATATGGGTTATTTACGTGCCCTGATATACATATTTTTGGTTTTTGGAAAGTTTAATATGTATTCTGTAGCATGGAAAATGTATGCAAAATAAACGGAGCCCCAAAGGACTCCTTTTGTGCTCAACTGGCTTCGTCGTCTCCCGGCCCGGCCAATCTGACCCGGACTTTGGTTTCTCCTATTACCTCGGCGTACACACCCAGCTCAAAATCCACCTTGATGCGCCCTTCCTCGGTCAATCTTGATTCCATGCACTGGGGAGGTTTAATTACCATGGCCCTTGCTTCTGTTAGATTAAAGCTCTGGAAATCGTACTCGCTTAGTGGAATTATTTCCTCAAAATTAATGGCCTGGCGGATAAGATCAGTGGATTTTCCCTTATTGTAGGCATACCATATGTGTACTTCAAATATTCCGTTTACCCCTACCCCGACTATATCACTGTCACCTACATTAGTGATTTCCGGCTCTTTTAAGCGCATCTGGGTAATGGATGTCCCCAGTATAGCATGAGGATCATATCCCTCCGCCGGAACAAAGTGCTGGCTGTAGCGGAAATACTTCTTGGCCGTTCCGCAGACAGCTTTGGTGATAATCTCCCGGTAAGCGCCTTTCGGGAAAACTTTCGACTTTCTTTCCGCAACGGTAACTTCACTCACTGCTTTCCCCTCCTTTAGGACAATTTTAAATAAAATGTCTGCGTCAGAATCCGCACATTTACGATCACAATATAGTATGTTTAACGGTCGGCAAGTGTGACGTATTCGCCATGGGTTTGCCGTTTGGGTATGAATGATAGTAACCACCAGTTGTTAGCACAAGAAAATTGGGGCTTTCTGTATGATTATTGTTTCATATGTCCATATAATTTGTTAACATTAATAACAAATGGAAACGGGGGTGTATTTGTATGGGTGGTTGTTCCTGCGGCGACAAGGACATGGAATCCGTCCAGGGTTTTAGTGCCAGCGAGGGCCGGATTCTCCAACTGGTCAAAGTTGATTCTATTGAGGAGGCCAACAGGCTGCTCAGGGAAGAGGATCATATATATCTGGGGGTTTTCTGGAATAATAAACTGTCCAGCGAAGAATATGTTCTGGGCAAAGCAGAAAGGGAGAAAAAGGAAGCCCGGAAGGTGGGTTTCAGCATTTAACGAGGAAGGCCGGCTGCTGAAGGCCGGAGGAGGTTGGCGAAATGTTTGCCGGTGGACAGGAAATAGAGTTGTACATAGATAACCTGAACCATTCCGGAGAGGGAGTGGGACGCTGGCAGGGCATGGCGGTTTTCGTGCCGCTTACCTTGCCCGGGGAAAGGGTCCGTGTGCGGATTGACGCTGTCAAAAAGAATTATGCCAGAGCCGGGTTGTTGGATATACTGGAGCCGGTCACTGGGCGCTCAGTACCCGGCTGTGCAAAATTCGGCAACTGCGGCGGCTGCAGTTTGCAGCACATGGACTATGCCGGCCAGCTTTCCGCTAAGCAAGAACTGGTGCGGCAAAGCCTGAGCCGGATCGGCGGCCTGGGGGACGTGCCCGTCATGCCTGTGCTTGGCATGGCTAACCCCTGGCATTACCGCAACAAAGTTCATCTACAGGTGGAAGAAAAGAACGGCAGGCTGGTGCTGGGCTTCTATGAAGAGGGCTCCCACCGCCTGGCTGAAACCGTTTCAGACATGTCCCAGCCTGTATCTGCAGACTGCTGCTGCCTGCTGGTGGACAGGGATTTAAATGATATAGCGTATAAAATTCAGGAGATCTTGAACAGCTACGGCTTAAAAGCTTGGAACCGGGACACCGGTCAGGGTTTAATGCGCCATGTGCTGCTGAGAAAAGCGGCGGGTACCGGGCAAATGATGGCGGTGCTGGTGACCGGGCCCGGAGAGTGGCCTGATGGGGAACGGTTTGCCTCTGAACTGGCCGGTGCTTCTCACGGCGTTGCATCCGTACTCCGTCATATTAACACCACTCCCGGCAGCCGGGTTTTGGGAGGCAGTACCTTTTTGCTCCACGGCAGGACGTACATACAGGACAGCCTGGGTGGATTGGTTTTTAACCTTTCCGCAGAATCCTTTTATCAGGTAAATCCATCCCAGACACAGGTACTGTACCAAAAAGCTCTGGATTATGCGGGGCTTACCGGCTCGGAAACAGTGGTGGACGCCTACTCCGGGGTTGGCACCATAGCCCTTTTCCTGGCCCGCAGGGCGGGCCGGGTGGCTGGGCTGGAACTGGTGCCGGAAGCGGTGGAGGACGCCCGGGTAAACGCTGAATTAAATTCTATTCATAACGTTGAATTTCACCAGGGAGCTGTGGAAAAGCTGCTGCCCCGGCTGGTCCGCCGTGGACTCAAGCCGGACGTGGTGGTGCTGGACCCGCCCCGCCGGGGCTGTCACATCCAGGTGCTGGAAACCATCGGGGAAACACAGGTGCCCCGGGTGATTTACGTGTCCTGCGACCCAGCCAGCCTGGCCAGGGATTTACGAAGGCTGGTAGATTGCGGCTATAAGGTTGAAGAGGTTCAGCCGGTGGACATGTTTCCGCAGACTAGCCATGTGGAGTGTGTGGTAAGGATAGATAGGAAATGAAAGCCGGTTATACTATAAACAATAAATAATAAAAGAAGGTACAAGATGATAGAAATAGGGAAAATGCAGAAATTGCAATTAATTAGAAAGACTGAAATGGGGGCGTATCTGAATTGTAAAAATGCAAAAGACAGGGATGATATTTTATTGCCTAAAAATGAGATGCCACAGGAATTTGAAATAGGTAATGAAATAGAGGTATTTGTTTATAAAGATTCTGAGGACAAAACCATAGCTTCGGTTAGAAAACCAAAGCTGACAATTGGAGAACTGGGCCTTTTAAGAGTAGTAGAAACTACGAATTTTGGTGCTTTTTTAGACTGGGGTCTACAGAAAGACTTACTATTACCTTTAAGAGAACAAGTGGGTAAGATTTCAAAAGGAGATTTATGTTTGGTAGGTTTGTATGTTAATAATAGTAATAAAATATGTGCAACTATGTATATATATAATCTACTAAGCGCCGAATCACCATATAAACAAAATGATAGAGTCCGCGGAACTATTTATAGCATAAATATAGATATTGGAATTTTTGTAGCTGTGGACAATAAGTACCACGGATTAATTCATAATAATGAATTGCATGGCAATTATACTGTAGATGACAACATTGAAGTAAGAGTTAAAAAGGTGAGGGAGGATGGTAAGCTGGAATTGAGTTTGAGAAAAGAGGCTTACAATGAAATAGAGAGTGATGCGCAAAAGATTATGGATCGGTTGAAATTAAGTGGTGGTACTCTTCTAATCAATGATAATAGCTCTCCTGATTATATAAAGGCAGAGTTAAACATAAGTAAACGTGCCTATAAAAGGGCTATTGGTCGACTTTTAAAAGAAGGAGCAATCAAAATTACAGAGGAAGGTATTGAGATGATGTGGTAATAGTATCTAAAAGAAACGCAATTCTATGAAGAATCAAATGATGAGCTATTAGAAAAATCCACATTCCCCAACGGGTATTTTATTATGATGAATTCATTTATCAGAACAATAAATGAGCATTTGAAAAATGCTTATGAAGGCGGTGACAACTCCAACCCATTGGAGTGTGTGGTAAGGATAGAAAAAAATAAGCATTTGAAACCACCGGGCTGTATGTGGTTGGATTATGCTTCTCTAGCCAGGAAAAATGAGTTAGAAGCGATCCAAGAGGTTTTTTGGCTGTACAGCTGGGATGGCGTTAATATCAGCAAGAGAGTATACTTAAGCTAATGAGTGATTGGAGGTAGTTTCTATGGGAGATAAAAGTCCTAGGAATAAGGAAAAAAAGAAGAAGAAGGCTGAAAAGAAAGCTGAAAAGAAAGCTATTGCCCCAATATCTTCTTTAGTCGAGCCAGCGAACAAGCCCAAATAATTATATTGATGTTGAGAAATTATGCTGAATAACCTTTCTACTGCATTCCTTAAGATTTAATTACTAAAAAGTCCAGCTTTCTTGGACTTTTTTTGTAGGTGCGCCCCGGCATGGGCGATATCTATAGGGTGAAAGTCCCGAACGGTGAAGGTAGCAGTAACCGTTAGCTTAAGGCAAGGGTGTCTGTGTTGACGCAGAATCTGAAGGAAGCCGGCGGCAAATCTCCGGCCCGAGGACCACGAACCCCAGGTGAGGCTGGCGGCAGTTGGACGAGCTTGCCGAACAAAGCAAAGTCCTTGCTATCAAAGGCTGCCGCTAGTAAATGGGGCAGGTAGATGGTACAAAGAAACAAATGATAGGCCAGAACGCCATCAAGATCTTAGGGGTATCGTGCAGGTGAACAGTTTTGCCTTCAGCCGTAACTCAGTTGCTAAATAAAAACAAACAGGTTTATAATGAAAATAAATTTACATAAAAATGAAGGAGGTTTGAATTGAGCACGGTGGCGATTATGGAGGCAGGCTACGAAGATTGTCATCAGGCTATCGAAAGGATATTCCGCCTGTTTCCGTTAGACTTAGAAGGGAAAAAAGTGGTTATAAAACCCAACGTACTGCGTAGCGCAACCCCCGAAGAGGGTGTAACCACCCACCCATCGGTGTTAAAGGCTGTTGTAAATGAAGTGGTCAGCCGCCGTCCTGCATCGGTCATCGTGGGCGATAACCCGGGTGTTTTTTCATACGGCATGAACGAAAAGGCCTTTAAAGATACGGGCTTGATGGAGGCCGCAGGTATTTATTACCGTAACCTGGGCGCGGAAACTGTACCGCAGGAAATTAATTCGCCATATATAGAGCGTGCCCTGATATCACGGGCGATTATTGAGGCGGACGTATACATCAGTGTGCCCAAGTTTAAAACCCATGGACTCACCGGATTATCTTGCGCCATCAAAAATAATTTTGGGCTTTTAGCCGGTGCCCTGAAGGCACAAACCCATAAAAAAGCCGGCAACCCCTTTAACTTCGCCGAAGCGCTGGTGGACGTCTTTGCCATCAGAATTCCCGATTTGGTAATAGTGGACGGTGTGCTGGCCATGGAGGGTAACGGCCCGGCCTCTAAAGATTTAATCAGCCTCGGTAGAATACTGTCCGGAGATGACCCAGTGGCTGTGGACACCGTGGTAGCATACATGATGGGATTTCCTGACCTTCCTCGCACCGTTGAACTGGCAGCTGCCAGAGGATACGGCATCAGTGAACTTTCAAGGATAAATATCCATGGAAAACTTGAAGTTATACCGGGATTCAAACTGCCGCAAGGGATGGATCCGCGTGCTATCTCCACAATGAGCGCTATTACAGCGGTAAGACCCAGGGTGAATAAAGAATTATGCAGTCTCTGTGAAAACTGCATCAAGCACTGCCCCAGCGGAGCCCTGACAATGGATGAATACCCGGTTGTAAGCCCGGAACTGTGCATCACTTGTTTTTGCTGCCAAGAGCTTTGCCCGCAAAGGGCCATCGAATTAAAATAAAGCAATATTTGAGTCAACTGATGGTAGACACGCATATAGAGGCGGTCCCCATTGAGGTGTGGTTGATTGCTTTTGACAAATAAAGTAAATCTCTTGATGGTATCTAAGTATCATATGACCATCAAAATTGCCGGTTGGGGTTGAAATATACTTTGACCGGATTTTTGCTTTGTGCTAAAAACCGGAACAATATGGGTAAATGAAAAAAACTTTTACGTTTAGCCTGCTGGAATTGACCGAGCAGAGCTTATCTTTAACCGATCACTTAGGCTTGAACTCAAAACATTTTTCACAAATTCAATACTATATAAAAGGAAATCATTTTATAATTATCGAAGCTTATATTTTAAACGGCGAAACGCCGGTCCTGGCAATGATGCCAGGGAAAATACCACAAAGGAGTGGTACAAATGGAATTCTTTATCCCAAAGGGAGTAACCCTGAAAACCGCCATGGAAAAGGGCTGGGTCATCCCCGGCAATTTCCTGGGCAACTTGGAGGGCACACGTCCCCTGACCGTGGAAGAAGCCGTCGTCTGGGAAAATTACCGGGAAGCCAAAAACCGAAAAACTGAAATCACAGAAAAATGGTCGTTTAACGCACTAAGTGCAAAGACATGTTAGAAACACGGATTAATGGGAAAAATTTCATATGTTTTTCTTGCACTGGGGTTTCGCATATGACGAGCCCCTTTTTGTTTCGTATGGAACACAGGCAGCTGGTATTTTGTCAACTGATAAATATCCGGCAAAGTCAATTGCCTTTGCCCTCTCTTCATCCTGAAGCGGCGAATTTCTGTGAGCAAGGTAGTCCCTGGAGATGTGACAGGGGACGGTTCTTTGCTGTCGCATTTTCTTTTGCAAGAAACAATGTTGCCAGGTTTTTGCTACCATTAATATCAGACAGATAAAACGGGCTATTGAGTGCTTTGCATGGGCTAAGGACTACGCTGGAGGATAACAAGCTATCCAATACAATAGAAAAGATTAAAGGTCTGATTCCAGAATATAAAAACTGACTAATAGTGAACCTCCTCCGGGACAAGCCCGGAGGCTTCTTCCCGTAAGGTTTCTCATTTCGTCGAGAACTGCCTTACCAAAGTAAGGTCTTACGCTCCCTCGTGAGCTACAGCACTGTGTTGCCACAGCC